>ENA-OURZ01000217-OURZ01000217.1-human-gut-metagenome-genome-assembly--contig:-NODE-217-length-77897-cov-5.088050_pt1 | contig 77897 bp, 86 predicted proteins | sample MGYA00242073_ERZ509195 | MGnify/ENA primary metagenome ERZ509195 (study PRJEB26280, sample SAMEA2338837) | human gut metagenome | biome: human gut; feature: human-associated habitat; material: faeces... | reverse complement strand
GTGAGTTCGTTGCAACAAGAACTTACAGAGGACATGGAAAAGACGAAAAGAAATCCAAAGTGAGATAATTTGAAAGGAGGTTTTAATCCATGGCAAAAGGACATAGATCCCAAATTAAACGTGAAAGAAATGCGAACAAGGATACAAGACCAAGCGCAAAGTTATCTTACGCTAGAATTCCTGTTCAGAAAGCATGTTTTGTATTAGATGCGATCCGTGGCAAAGACGTTGAAACTGCTCTTGCAATCCTTGAGTACAATCCGCGTTATGCTTCAGGTGTCGTAAAGAAAATCGTAGAATCAGCAATCGCAAATGCTGAGAACAACAACGGCATGAAGAAAGAAAACCTTTATATTGCAGAATGTTATGCAAATCAGGGACCGACAATGAAGAGAGTAAGACCAAGAGCACAGGGTAGAGCTTATAGAATCTTAAAGAGAATGAGCCACATTACAGTAGTGCTTGATGAAAGATAGGAGGAAGAGTAATGGGACAGAAAGTTAATCCTCACGGCCTGAGAGTCGGCGTTATTAAAGATTGGGATTCCAAATGGTATGCTGAAGGCGATTTTTCAGATTTCTTAGTAGAAGATTACAACATTCGTAACTTCCTGAAAAAGAAATTATACAATGCCGGAATCGCAAAGATCGAGATCGAAAGAGCATCTGACCGCGTAAAGGTTATCATCTACACAGCTAAACCTGGTGTTGTAATCGGTAAGGGCGGCGCTGAGATCGAAGTAACGAAGAAGGAACTTGCTAAATTAACAGATAAAAAAGTATTAGTAGATATCAAAGAGATCAAGAGACCTGACAGAGATGCACAGCTTGTTGCTGAGAACATCGCTCAGCAGCTTGAAAATCGTGTTTCATTCCGTCGTGCAATGAAATCCTGCATGGGAAGAACAATGAAGGCTGGCGCACTTGGAATCAAGACTTCTTGTTCAGGACGTCTGGGCGGTGCTGATATGGCTCGTACAGAGTTCTATTCAGAAGGCACTATTCCACTTCAGACACTGAGAGCAGATATTGACTACGGATTCGCTGAAGCAGACACAACTTACGGTAAAGTAGGTGTTAAGGTTTGGGTCTACAAAGGCGAGGTACTTCCAACTAAAGGAAACAAGGAAGGGAGCGATAAATAATGTTAATGCCGAAGAGAGTAAAACGTCGTAAACAGTTCCGTGGAACTATGGCAGGTAAGGCCATGAGAGGCAATAAGATCAATTACGGCGAATATGGTATCGTGGCTTTAGAGCCATGTTGGATCAAATCTAACCAGATCGAAGCAGCCCGTGTTGCTATGACTCGTTACATCAAGCGTGGTGGTAAGGTTTGGATTAAGATTTTCCCAGATAAACCAGTAACTAACAAACCAGCAGAAACACGTATGGGTTCCGGTAAAGGAACTTTAGAGTACTGGGTAGCAGTTGTTAAGCCAGGACGTGTAATGTTCGAAATTGCAGGTGTTCCGGAAGAAACAGCAAAAGAAGCATTACGTCTTGCATCACATAAGCTTCCATGTAGATGTAAAATTGTTTCTAAAGCAGATTTGGAAGGCGGTGTGTCAAATGAAAACTAATAAATATGTAGAAGATTTAAAAGCTAAATCAGCTGCAGACTTAGCAGAAGAGTTAGTTTCCGCTAAAAAAGAACTTTTCAATTTGAGATTCCAGAACGCAACAAACCAGCTTGATAATACCAGCAGAATCAAAGAAGTTCGCAAGAACATTGCCAGAATTCAGACTGTTATTACAGAAAAAGCTAACGTTGCAGAATAATTCTCGACAGGAAGGAGAATAGATCGTGGAAGAAAGAAATTTAAGAAAAACACGTACCGGTAAGGTCGTAAGCAATAAAATGCAGAAAACTATCGTTGTTGCTGTAGAAGACCATGTAAAGCATCCTCTTTACAACAAGATCGTAAAGAAGACATACAAGCTGAAAGCACATGATGAGAACAACGAATGCAACATCGGTGATACCGTAAAGGTTATGGAAACAAGACCATTATCTAAGGACAAGAGATGGAGACTTGTTGAAATCGTTGAAAGAGTAAAATAATCTTACAATATTTGGAAGGAGAATTGGCATGATACAACAGGAAAGCAGACTTAAGGTTGCTGATAATACTGGTGCAAAAGAGATTCTTTGTATCCGTGTTATGGGTGGATCAACTAGAAGATATGCAAACATTGGCGATGTAATCGTTGCTACTGTTAAAGATGCAACACCAGGCGGCGTTGTAAAAAAAGGCGATGTCGTAAAAGCTGTAGTTGTACGTACGGTTAAGGGCGCTCGTCGTAAAGACGGTTCCTATATCAAATTTGACGAAAATGCTGCTGTTATCATTAAAGATGATAAGACTCCAAGAGGAACTCGTATTTTTGGGCCAGTAGCAAGAGAGCTTCGTGACAAACAGTTTATGAAAATTGTTTCCTTAGCTCCGGAAGTATTATAGGAGGTTCACTATGGCAACATCAAAGATTAAAAAAGGCGATACAGTTAAAGTTATGGTCGGCGATGCAGTAAAATGCAAAGGCAAAGAAGGTAAAGTCCTTTCTGTAGACCATAAGAACGGAAGAGTTGTTGTAGAAGGTGTTAACAAAGTTACAAAGCACACAAAACCTTCAGCAGCTAATCCAAACGGCGGAATCATCGAGAAGGAAGCTCCAATCGATATCTCCAACGTTATGTATGTTCATAAAGGAAAGACAACAAAGGTTGGTTTCAAGATGGATGGCGATAAGAAAGTCCGTTTTGCAAAATCAACAGGAGAAGTAATCGACTAATTGGAGAGAGGAGGTCTAGACACGTGAGCAGACTTAAAGATATGTATAAAGACGAGATCGTAGATGCTATGATCAAGAAGTTTGGTTATAAAAATATCATGGAAGTTCCGAAGATCGATAAGATCGTCCTGAACATGGGTGTCGGAGAAGCTAAGGACAATGCAAAGGCTCTTGAATCCGCTGTAAAGGATATGGAAACAATCACAGGACAGAAAGTCGTAACTACAAAGGCTAAAAATTCAGTTGCTAACTTCAAAATCAGAGAAGGTCAGGCAATCGGATGCAAGACAACACTTCGTGGCGAAAAGATGTATGAATTCTTAGATCGTCTGGTAAACCTTGCACTGCCTCGAGTTCGTGACTTTAGAGGTGTTAATCCTAACGCATTTGACGGCAGAGGAAACTATGCACTTGGTATCAAGGAGCAGATCATCTTCCCTGAAATCGAATACGATAAGGTAGATAAAGTAAGAGGTATGGATGTTATCTTCGTAACAACAGCTAAGACTGATGAAGAAGCTCGTGAGTTATTAAGATTATTCAATATGCCATTTGCAAAATAATAGGAGGTAAATTCATGGCTAAGACTTCGATGAAAGTAAAACAGCAGCGTCCTGCAAAGTTCTCTACCAGAGAATACACACGTTGCAAAATCTGTGGACGTCCACATTCAGTTTTGAAAAAATACGGAATTTGTAGAATTTGCTTCCGTGAATTAGCTTATAAAGGACAGATCCCAGGCGTAAAGAAAGCCAGCTGGTAAGATTAGAAGAAGGAGGCAATTCAAAATGACAATGAGCGATCCAATTGCAGATATGCTTACAAGAATCCGTAATGCAAATACTGCAAAACATGATACAGTTGATGTTCCTTCATCAAAGATGAAACTTGCTATTGCAGACATCCTTGTAGATGAAGGTTATATCCAGAAATATGATCTGGTAGATGATGGTAACTTCAAGACAATCCGCATCGCACTGAAGTATGGTGCTGATAAGAATGAAAAGATCATCACAGGAATCAAGAGAATCTCTAAACCGGGACTTCGTGTTTACGCCGGTAAAGATGAGCTGCCAAGAGTTCTTGGAGGACTTGGTATCGCAATCATCTCTACAAACAAAGGTGTTGTAACAGACAAGAAAGCAAGAGAGCTTCAGGTCGGTGGAGAGGTATTAGCATTCGTTTGGTAATAGCGAAGCAAAGGAAACAAGCAACCTAGTAAAAATTTATAGGAGGTACGGGCATGTCACGTATAGGAAGAATGCCAATCGCGGTACCAGCAGGTGTTACTGTTGATATTGCAGAAAATAACAAAGTGACCGTGAAAGGTCCTAAGGGAACACTGGAAAGAGTGCTTCCTGCAGAGATGGAAATCAAATTAGAAGATGGACATATCGTTGTAACAAGACCTAATGATTTAAAGAAAATGAAATCTTTACATGGTCTGACAAGATCCCTGCTGAACAACATGGTAATCGGTGTTACTGATGGTTACGAAAAGAAGCTGGAAGTAAACGGTGTAGGTTACAGAGCAGCAAAACAGGGTAAAAAGTTAGTATTAAACTTAGGTTACTCTCATCCGGTAGAAATGGAAGATCCTGAAGGTATTGAAACTGTTCTTGACGGACAGAACATCATTATCGTAAAAGGTATCGACAAAGAAAAAGTTGGTCAATTCGCGGCTGAAATCAGAGACAAGAGAAGACCTGAACCTTACAAGGGCAAAGGTATTAAGTATGCTGATGAAGTTATCAGACGTAAAGTTGGTAAGACTGGTAAGAAATAGATAAGGAGAGTGTAAAAATGGTTAGTAAAGAATCTAGACAGAAAATTCGTGTAAAGAAGCACAACAGAATGCGTAACCGTTTCTCTGGTACTGCTGAGAGACCTCGTCTTGCTGTGTTCAGAAGTAATAATCATATGTATGCTCAAATTATCGATGATACAGTTGGTAACACTTTAGTAGCTGCTTCTACTCTTGAAAAAGACATCAAAGCAGAGCTTGAGAAAACCAACAACGTTGATGCAGCAGCATATTTAGGAACTGTAATTGCGAAAAGAGCATTAGAAAAAGGTATTAACACAGTAGTCTTTGATAGAGGCGGCTTTATATACCAGGGTAAAATCGCAGCATTAGCAGAAGCAGCCAGAGAAGCTGGCTTAGAATTTTAGGAAGGGAGAAAGAACACATGAAACGTACAATCATTGACACAAGCAGCATGGAATTAAACGAAAAAGTTGTTTCCATTAAACGTGTTACTAAGGTTGTTAAGGGTGGCCGTAACATGCGCTTCACAGCTTTAGTTGTTGTTGGAGATGGTAACGGACATGTAGGCGCTGGCCTCGGCAAAGCGACTGAAATCCCGGAAGCAATCCGCAAAGGTAAAGAAGATGCGATCAAGAACATGGTTTCTGTAGCATTAGACGAGTTCGGTAGTGTTACACATGACAATATCGGTAAATTCGGAAGTGCGTCTGTTCTTCTGAAGAAAGCTCCTGAAGGTACTGGTATCATCGCTGGTGGTCCTGCACGTATCGTTTGTGAACTTGCAGGTATTAAGAATATTCGTACAAAATCTTTAGGATCTAACAATAAGCAGAACGTAGTTCTTGCAGCTATTGAAGGTCTTAGCCAGCTCAAAACTCCAGAAGAAGTAGCTAAGAACCGCGGCAAATCTGTCAGCGAAATCATGGCTTAGGGAGGAGATAGAAATGGCAGAAAAGACATTAAAAGTAACTTTAGTGAAATCTACAATCGGTGCGATCCCAAAGCACAAAGCAACTGTAGCAGCACTTGGTTTAAAGAAAGTCAATAAGACAGTGGAATTACCTGACAATGCATGCACAAGAGGTATGGTTCAGCAGGTAAGACACTTAGTAAAAGTTGAAGAAGCATAAAACAGATAAGGAGGTGTCATAATGGAATTATCAAATTTACAGCCTGCAGCAGGTTCTAAACACAGTGATAATTTTAGAAGAGGTCGTGGACACGGTTCAGGAAATGGTAAGACAGCTGGTAAGGGTCACAAAGGACAGAAGGCTCGTTCCGGAGCACCAAGAATTGGTTTCGAAGGTGGACAGATGCCATTATACAGAAGACTTCCTAAGAGAGGCTTCAAGAACCGCAATTCGAAAGACATCGTTAGTATTAATATTTCAGCATTAGATAAATTCGAAGATGGAGCTACTGTTGATGTAGCAGCTTTAATGGAAGCTGGTATCGTTAAGAACCCACGTGATGGAGTTAAAATCCTCGGAAATGGAGAAATAACCAAGAAGCTCAATGTTAAAGTTGATGCAGTAAGCGCATCTGCTAAGGAAAAAATTGAGGCAGTTGGTGGAACAGTAGAGGTGATCTAATGTTAACAACTTTAAAGAATGCTTTTAAGATCAAAGATATTCGTAACAGACTGTTGTTTACACTGGCAATGTTAGTTGTGATCCGTTTTGGATCACAGCTGCCTGTTCCGGGTGTCAATCGTACTTATTTTGCTGACTGGTTTGCAGCTCAGTCAAACGGAGCATTTAACTTTTTCGATGCATTTACCGGTGGCTCTTTCATGAACATGTCAGTATTTGCATTGAATATCACACCATATATCACAAGCTCCATTATCATGCAGCTTCTGACGATCGCAATTCCGAAACTGGAAGAAATGCAGAAGGATGGAGAAGATGGAAGAAAGAAAATCGCAACGATCACACGTTATGTGACAGTTGGTCTTTCTTTGATCGAAGCAGCAGCTATGGCGATCGGATTTGGTAACAGCGGACTTCTGCAGAAGGATTCTGTTGTGCTGGATTATATCGTGGTTATCGTAGCGCTGACAGCAGGTAGTGCATTTGTTATGTGGATCGGTGAGCAGATCACAGAGCATGGTGTCGGTAACGGTATTTCAATCGTACTGACGATCAACATCGTATCCCGTATGCCATCCGATCTTGCTACATTATATGAGCAGTTCGTAAAGAGTGCATCTACTATTACATTGTCTGTGATCTCAGCAGTTGTTATCATGGCAATTATCGTAGGAATGGTTGTCCTTGTTATCATTTTAAATGATGGCGTCAGAAGAATCCCGGTTCAGTATGCAAAGAAGATCCAGGGTCATAAAACCTATGGCGGACAGTCAACAAGCATTCCACTGAAGATTAACACAGCAGGTGTTATTCCGATCATCTTTGCATCATCACTGATGCAGTTCCCGATCGTGATCTGTCAGTTGGCAGGTTATCAGGGAACAGGCTTCTGGGGAGAGGTATTAAAGGTATTAAATCAGGGTAACTGGTGTAATCCTTCTCTTCCAATCTATAACATAGGATTAGTGATCTACATTGTATTGGTTGTATTTTTCGCATACTTCTACACATCGATCACATTTAATCCGTTGGAAGTATCCAATAACATTAAAAAGCAGGGTGGCTTTATCCCGGGAATCAGACCTGGTAAACCAACCACAGATTACTTGACAGGTATTTTGAACTATATTATTTTTATCGGGGCTGTTGGCCTTATCATTATCGCTGTCATTCCGTTCTTCTTTAACGGAGTATTTGGTGCAAATGTTTCCTTTGGCGGAACAAGTCTCATCATTATTGTCAGCGTAATCTTAGAGACAATCAAACAGATCGAGTCCTTAATGCTGGTTCGTAATTATAAAGGCTTTTTAAATGCTTAAATGAAATAGTTGAAACGACAAATGTATTCTGGGGCAGGTGAGTATTCGCTTGTCCCATGAGTCGTTTTCGTCATAGTGCATAAAGACAAGTGGAGGAGAAAAATGAAAATCATTATGTTAGGCGCTCCGGGCGCAGGAAAAGGAACACAGGCTAAAATGATCGCAGATAAATACGGTGTTCCGCACGTATCAACAGGCGATATTTTCAGAGCAAACATCAAAAACGGTACAGAGCTTGGTATGGAAGCTAAGAAGTATATGGATCAGGGACTTTTAGTTCCGGATGAACTGACAGTAAAGATCCTGCTTGACAGAGTTTCACAGCCAGATTGCAAGAACGGTTATGTACTGGATGGTTTCCCAAGAACAATCCCACAGGCAGAAGTACTGGATAAGGCACTTGCTGAGCTGGGTGAGTCTATCGATTATGCGATCGATGTAGATGTACCGGACGAAAACATTGTAAAGAGAATGTCAGGCAGACGTGCATGTGTTTCCTGTGGAGCTACCTATCATGTTGTACATGTTCCGCCAAAGAAAGAAGGAATATGTGATAGATGTGGCAGCGAGCTGATCCTTCGTGATGACGACAAGCCGGAAACAGTGAAGAACCGTCTGGATGTTTATCATAAACAGACACAGCCACTGATCGACTTCTATACAAAGAAGGGTGTGCTGAAAACAGTTGATGGTACAGTCGATATGCAGGATGTATTTAAAGCTATCGTTGCAATTTTGGGAGAATAAAAATGGCAGTTACAGTAAAATCCGCAAGAGAACTTGGTTTAATGCGTGATTCCGGAAAGATTCTGGCAGAGGTTCACGCAAAGCTTGGAGAGTTTGTGAAACCGGGTATTTCTACTCTCGAGATCGATCAGCTTGGAGAAAAGCTGATCAGAGGTTATGATTGTGTGCCGAATTTCTTACATTATAACGGATATCCGGCTTCTATCTGTGTTTCCGTGAATGACGAGGTTGTACATGGAATTCCGAAAGCAGACAGGATCCTGCAGGAAGGAGATATCGTCAGCCTGGATGCAGGACTGATCTACAAAGGATATCATTCCGATGCAGCAAGAACCTATCCGGTCGGAAAGGTAAGTGAGGAAGCACAGCTTTTGATTGACAGAACAAAACAGAGCTTTTTTGAGGGAATAAAAATGGCAGTTGCCGGAAATCATCTGTATGATATTTCCAATCGGATCGACGATTATATCAGCCAGTTTGGATATGGCATCGTAACAGATCTGGTCGGACACGGAATCGGAACTCATTTACATGAGGATCCACAGATCCCGAACTTCAGACAGAAGAAAAAAGGAATTAAGCTTTGTGCAGGTATGACACTTGCGATCGAGCCGATGATCAATATCGGAAGAAGCGATGTGGAGTGGCTGGATGATGACTGGACAGTCGTAACAGAGGATGGAACCTATTCCGCTCATTACGAAAACACCATCGCCATCACACCGGACGGTGAGCCTGAGATCCTGACACTGTTATAAATGTCAGACTGCTATTATGAAATGAAGTTATCCGGTGCCACAGCAGTTCGGCAAGGACAGAAAGGTTCATCTGTGAACGTAAAGTTCTCAGATGAACTTGAAAGGCACAGGACAGTGACTCTGAAAGTAAGGAACAGAATAAAGGAACGGATCATATGGTAGGAATGCTAGCTGCGGCGAAAGCCGGACACGATAAAGATACCTTATATATCATAATAGAAGAAACAGATGAATATGTATGGCTTACGGATGGAAAATACAGACCGGTTGCAAAGCCGAAAAAGAAAAACAAAAAGCATATTCAGATCTGGAAAAAGGAAAATGAAGCACTGAAAGAGCTCAGACAGAAGCTTGAAGCAAAAGAGTCTGTCAGAGATGAGGAGATCAAGAGAACAATTAAACTGATAAAGAGTAGTCAAGTGGAGGAGTAAAATGTCAAAAACAGATGTCATTGAAATCGAAGGAACAGTAGTGGAGAAGCTGCCAAACACCATGTTTCAGGTAGAACTGGAAAATGGACACAAGGTGCTTGCACATATCAGTGGTAAGCTGCGTCAGAATTTTATCCGTATCTTACCGGGCGATAAAGTAACACTGGAGTTATCCCCGTATGACCTTTCAAAGGGAAGAATCATCTGGAGAGATAAATAAAAATTATTTTGTGAAAGTATTGCAAATGTAAATTTGCCATGCTATAATGTAAAACGGTCTTTTTTGAAAGGAGGGTTTAACGTGAAAGTTAGATCATCAGTAAAACCAATTTGCGAAAAGTGCAAAGTCATCAAAAGAAAGGGTAAAATCAGAGTTATCTGTGAAAACCCAAAACACAAACAGGTACAGGGCTAATCCAATAATAAACAGACCAGGATTATCCAGTATCACGATTTAGCGGCTGACAGCTTATCTTTCCGTCAAAAGATAGGCTGATTAAGATAATTTTACGTAGTGAGCCTACGGAGAATTACTTATTGATACCGAGAATTCAGAAGCTTAGTATCGGAAAGACCGGAGTATTCCGGTTGGGCATTTTTGTGTTTATGCCCCAGTCAATTAGTAACATTAAGTTTAGGTACAAAAAGTACCCGGAAAACGGAGGAATTGAAAATGGCTCGTATTGCAGGTGTTGACTTACCTAGAGACAAACGTGTTGAAATCGGTTTAACTTATATCTACGGAATCGGTAGAATAAGTGCAGATCGTATTTTAGCAGAAGCAAAAGTTAATCCAGATACTCGTTGTAGAGATTTAACAGACGACGAAGTAAAGAGAATCAGTGAAGTAATCGACGCTACACAGGTAGTAGAAGGTGATTTAAGAAGAGAAGTTGCTCTTAACATCAAGAGATTACAGGAAATCGGATGCTATCGTGGTATCCGTCACAGAAAAGGACTTCCGGTTCGTGGTCAGAAGACAAAGACTAACGCAAGAACACGTAAGGGTCCGAAGAGAACAGTAGCAAATAAGAAGAAATAATCCATAAGGATTTAGTTTAAGAGAAAGTAGGTTAGTTTAATTATGGCTAAACAGGTTGCAAAAAAAGTAACAAAGAAGCGTGTAAAGAAAAACGTTGAACACGGACAGGCACATATCCAGGCGTCTTTTAACAATACAATTGTTACACTGACAGATAACGAAGGAAATGCTCTTAGCTGGGCAAGTGCCGGTGGTCTGGGATTTAGAGGTTCAAAGAAATCTACTCCTTATGCAGCTCAGATGGCAGCAGAAACTGCTACAAAGGCAGCATTAGTACATGGTTTAAAGACTGTTGATGTTATGGTAAAAGGTCCTGGTTCAGGACGTGAAGCAGCTATCCGTGCATTACAGGCTTGTGGACTTGAAGTTACCAGCATCCGTGACGTAACACCGGTACCTCATAATGGTTGCCGTCCACCAAAGCGTCGTCGTGTGTAGTACTAAGACTAGATTTGGATTTTTTAAAATGTCATGTGTCTGTGATACATGATGCAGCTTCGCGCATTGCGATGCGATTTCGCATGCAAGAGGTTCTGATAATAAATGTAAATATGTTGGAAGAAAGTACATTGTGTACTGTAAACAATATCAGGAGGAAAAATAAATGGCAGTAAACAGAGTCCCTGTTTTAAAAAGATGTAGATCACTTGGTCTTGAACCAAGCTATCTTGGATATGACAAGAAATCAAACCGTCAGCTTGTAAGAGCAAACAGAAAGGTCAGCGAGTATGGAATGCAGCTTCGTGAGAAACAGAAAGCGAAATTCATCTATGGCGTATTAGAAAAACCTTTCAGAAATTACTATAAGAAAGCTGATCTTATGAAAGGTCAGACCGGTGAAAACTTAATGGTTCTTCTGGAAAGAAGATTAGACAATATTGTTTTCCGTCTTGGCTTTGCAAGAACAAGAAGAGAAGCAAGACAGGTTGTTGATCACAAACATGTACTGGTAAACGGAAAGTGTGTCAATGTTCCGTCTTATCTTGTAAAAGCCGGTGATGTGATCGAAATCAGAGAAAAATCCAAGAGCTTACAGAGATACAAAGATATCGTAGAAGTAACAGAAGGAAGATTAGTTCCGGAATGGTTAGATCAGGATATCGAAGGATTAAAAGGAACTGTTAAATCACTTCCTACAAGAGAAATGATTGATGTACCTGTTGACGAAATGCTTATCGTCGAATTATATTCTAAATAATTCGTAGGCATGGAAGCGTTCCTTTGCTGGATCGCTATATTACAATTATATTGTAAGGAGGGTATTTACAGTGTTTGATTTTGAGAGACCTAATATCGAGGTTGCTGAAATCTCAGATGACGGAAAATACGGCAGATTCGTCGTTGAGCCATTAGAGCGTGGTTATGGAATCACTCTTGGCAACTCATTAAGAAGAATCATGCTGTCTTCATTACCTGGCGCTGCTGTCAGCCGCGTTAAGATTGAAGGCGTTCTGCACGAATTCAGTTCAATTCCTGGTGTTAAGGAAGATGTAACAGAAATCATCATGAACTTAAAGAGTCTTGCTATCAAGAATATGAGTTCCACAAATGAGCCAAAAACCGCTTATATCGAGTTTGAAGGTGAAGGCGTTGTCAGAGCATCTGATATTCAGTGTGACCAGGATATCGTAATCGTTAATTCCGATCAGGTCATTGCTACACTGAGTGGTGGCAAAGAAAGCAAATTATACATGGAACTGACCATTACAAAGGGCAGAGGATATGTAAGTGCTGAAAAGAACAAATCAGAAGATCTGCCAATCGGAGTTATCGCAGTAGATTCTATCTACACACCTGTAGAAAGAGTCAATATGACTGTAGAAAATACCCGTGTCGGACAGGTAACAGACTATGATAAACTGACATTAGATGTTTATACGAATGGCACGTTGGCTCCGGATGAGGCGGTAAGCCTTGCAGCTAAGGTACTTAGTGAGCATTTAGGACTTTTTATTGATCTGTCTGAGAATGCCAAGACTGCAGAAGTTATGGTAGAAAAAGAAGACGACGAGAAAGAAAAAGTTCTGGAAATGAGCATTGATGAACTGGAATTATCCGTTCGTTCATACAACTGCTTAAAGAGAGCCGGTATCAATACGGTTGAAGAATTAACAAATAAAACTTCCGATGATATGATGAAGGTTCGTAACCTTGGACGTAAGTCATTAGAAGAAGTTTTAGCGAAGCTGAAAGAGCTCGGTTTAGAGCTGAATAACGCTGAGGAATAAAAAATGCAGAGCGACATGCGAAGTAAGCCCGATGAGCATTTGCATGCCTGTCTGACATGGAACAAATTAACGGTTCGGTATGTAAGCCCGAAGAGCAATGCCGGATTCACCATGAATGGAGGACGTAAACATGGCAAAGTACAGAAAACTTGGCAGAACATCTGACCAGAGAAAAGCATTACTTAGAAATCAGGTAACAAATCTGTTATACAACGGAAAGATCGTTACAACAGAAGCTAAGGCTAAAGAAGTAAAGAAAATCGCTGAAAAGCTTATCACTTTAGCAGTAAAAGAAAAAGATAACTTTGAAACAGTTAAGGTTACAGCTAAGGTTGCCCGCAAGGACAAAGATGGCAAGAGAGTAAAAGAAGTTGTAGACGGAAAGAAAGTTACTGTTTACGATGAAGTAGAAAAGGAAATCAAGAAAGATATGCCTTCCAGACTTCATGCAAGACGTCAGATGCTTCAGGTTCTTTATCCTGTAAAGGAAGTTCCTACAGCAAACGCTGGTAAGAAAAAAGGAACAAAAGAAGTAGATATGGCAGCTAAGCTGTTTGACGAAATCGCACCTAAATATGCAGACCGCAAGGGTGGTTACACTCGTATCGTAAAGATCGGTCAGCGTAAAGGCGATGGCGCAATGGAAGTATTACTTGAGTTAGTATAATTTCAGAGCAAACAAAAGGGACATCCGATCGGATGTCCCTTTTTTATGTGATAGGAATTTCCTATCACATAAAAAAGGCTCCGCATGGATGCGCACTCGCGCGAAGAAGAAATATGTCGCAAGCATTGTCGTACATTTGCAGAGCAAATGTACGGCGCAATAACCTGCGTAGCAGGTTATAGAAAATTGACCGCGCTCGGCGCGAGAATGTGCCAAGGCACATTCTATATTACTTATTTTACGTCATAGAAGTATTTAATTGATGACTTTCTGGAAATGCTGGTAATCTTTGAGTGATTTCCACTCACCGCCCCATGTAAAACCGTGATCGATAAACAGCTGATAGCAAAGATCACCTTCTCGGATCATATGAGGATTGTCATTGCTGCGGTCGGCGTAGACTTCGCTGCCTGCAGGTGAGATCCGCTCCTTTCCGTCGGGATAGGTCACATAAGGATTGTAGAACGGATTGATATCGATTGCCATGCCAAGGGCATGTTTGGACAGCGTAGTGCTGCCTGCAACAACACGGTAATTAAAGCAGGCGGTATTGTCATCTGCGCAGGAAAGATCATCGTCTGCATCATAGACATCAATAAGCTGTATCTTGTCGATCTGGTAGGCATTGTCATATAATGTGCTGAAGATTTCCAGCAGATCATCTGCAATCTGTTTGTTGCAGATCAGTTCCCCATCTTTTATTTCATTATTAAAATCATAATACAGAACGTGTAAAAACCGTAGCTGGTCTAAAGAAATATCATCATTTTCATGGTAGGAGCTTCCGGTAATACGTTCTATCAAGGTATCGGAGAGCGTTTCCTGATAAAAGCCGTCACGATATGTGATGCGATCCATGCCCGCTCCGTTTGAGGTCTGTGTCATATCTGTAGCCTCCTGCTCAGTTATTTCTGTATTTCCCGGTTCCGTGTCAGGTTTCTGCGCTGTGGCAGCTTTCTCCCGGGCAGATCCCTCCTGCAGATCTGAGGTCTGCGTTCCTGTTTTTGTATGTTGCGTCTCCTGCGCATCAGTTGTAATGTCAGATTGTATTGGTGCTGTTTCCGTGGAAGTATCGGATGGATCTGTTATATCTGTTATATCGGTCTGCTCCGGATGCGCTGGTGTAGAGGGATCCGTCTGCTTTGTGTATCCATACAGCATCAGTATAATACATATAAGTATGAGCAGCAGAAGCAAAATATGAATCAATGGCAAAAAAGAATGTTTCTTGTGCATGATATGCCTCCTGTTTCGGTTGTATAGTCAAAGTATAGCAAAGCTCAGAAAAAAAGGAAATAGCTTGTATTTATCGGACAAACCATGTACAATAAAACGCGAGTAAAAAACGACAGCACCGGGAAAAAGGAAAGAATGGGCTGTACGTGGAAAGAATATCTATGAAAAAAGAAAAGAACAATATTGTAAAAACAGATGACTTAGTATTTGAATATATCAGACGTGACGAGGACGGCAATGTGGAAGGAATCACAACCGCGGTCGATCATGTGGATATCTCTATCAAACAGGGAGATTTTGTTGCGATTCTTGGGCATAACGGTTCCGGGAAATCGACACTGGCGAAGCATTTGAACGCTATCTTATATCCAACGGAAGGAACTGTCTGGGTAGATGGCAAGGATACGAAGGATGAAGACAGTCTGATCGAGATCCGTAAAGAAGCGGGAATGGTATTCCAGAACCCGGACAACCAGATCATCGGGCAGATTGTAGAAGAAGATGTGGGCTTTGGACCGGAAAATCTTGGCGTGCAGACAGAGGAGATCTGGGCACGCGTAGAGGAGAGCCTGAAAGCAGTTGGTATGTATGAATTCCGGAAGAAATCACCGAACCGCCTCTCAGGTGGGCAGAAGCAGCGTGTTTCCATTGCGGGAGTACTGGCAATGCATCCGAAATGTATCATCTTGGATGAGCCGACGGCGATGCTCGATCCGAACGGCAGAAAAGAAGTGATCCGCGCCGTGCGGGCTTTAAATGATGTGGAAGGAATCACGGTAATCCTGATCACACATTATATGGAAGAGGTCATTCATGCAGATCATGTCTATGTCATGGACAAAGGCAGCGTGAAAATGCAGGGGACTCCAAAGGAGATCTTCTCACAGGTAGAGAAGCTGAAGGAATTGCGTCTTTCCGTACCACAGGTAACACTCCTTTCGTATGAACTGAAAAAAGCTGGTGTTCCTTTGCCGGACGGAATATTGGAAACTGAAGAACTGATTCGAGAATTAAAGAAGGTACAATAATATGCCTATCATAGTAGATCATTTGAATTGTATATATGAACAGGGCACCAATATGGAAGTGGCAGCCCTCAAAGATATAAATCTTGTCATACCGGACGGACAGTTTATCGGATTGATCGGACATACCGGTTCCGGTAAATCAACGCTGGTACAGCACTTAAACGGACTGATCGAGGCCACGAGCGGAACGGTCTATTTTAACGGAGAAGATATTTACGATAAGGATTATGACCGGAAAAAGTTGCGCAGCAAGGTAGGACTGGTATTCCAGTATCCGGAGCACCAGCTTTTTGAAACAGATGTTTTTAAGGATGTCTGTTTCGGACCGAAGAATCTGGGACTTGACCGGAAAGAAACAGAGCTGAGGGCGTATAAGGCGCTCAAAATGGTAGGGCTTCCGGATGAGTATTTTTACCAGTCGCCGTTTGATCTGTCAGGAGGACAGAAGCGGCGCGTGGCGATCGCGGGTGTGCTTGCGATGGAGCCGGATGTGCTGATCCTTGATGAGCCTACTGCGGGGCTGGATCCCAAGGGACGGGACGAGATCCTGGAGCTGATCAAGGGGCTGCAGGAAACAGGTATGACGATCATTCTGGTATCACACAGCATGGAAGATGTTGCCAATTATGTGGACAGGATCATTGTGATGAATAAGGGCAGTGTCATGCTGGATGGTGTGCCAAAGGATGTATTTGCGCATTACAAAGAACTGGAAGAAGTCGGACTGGCAGCACCGGCAGTAACTTACATTATGCAGCAGTTAAAACAAAACGGATTTGCCGTATCTACAGACGCTACGACAATAGAGGAAGCGAAGGAGGAGATCCTGCGCGCCCTACATCGAGCAGACTGAATAGGGAATCGGAACTCATGCATTATAATGACATGAGAGACGAGGCAGATCAGATAAACAGGAGAAATTATGATTCGAGAAATTACATTGGGACAGTACTATCAGGCTGACTCTGTCATCCACAGACTGGACCCGCGCGTAAAACTGGTTGGAACAATTCTTTACATTGTATCATTATTCTTATTTAAAAAGGCAGCGCCGTACGTGCTGGCAGTTATATTTCTGGCAGCGGTCATTTCTTTATCCAAAGTACCGTTTTCCTATATGGTGCGCGGGCTGAAAGCGATTATGATCCTGCTGCTCATCACAGCGGCTTTTAATATTTTTCTGACAAGCGGTGAACCGCTGGCAAAGGTATGGATCTTTACGATCACCAGGGAAGGCGTGATCAATGCTGTGTTTATTGCGATCCGTCTGGTGCTTCTGATCATAGGATCCTCTCTTATGACACTGACAACGACTCCAAATCAGCTGACAGATGCCATGGAAAAGCTGATGCATCCACTGACAAAGATCAAAGTACCGGTGCATGAAATATCCATGATGATGTCCATCGCGCTTCGTTTTATTCCGATTCTGCTGGAAGAAACGGATAAGATCATGAAGGCGCAGATGGCAAGAGGTGCTGATTTTGAAAGCGGCAATCTGATCAAAAAGATCAAAGCGATGATCCCACTTCTTGTACCGCTGTTTGTATCGGCTTTCAGACGTGCCAATGATCTGGCAATGGCAATGGAAGCAAGATGTTATCAGGGCGGCGATAACAGGACAAAGATGAAACCGCTTAAATATCACAAGCGTGACAGCATTTCCTATGGGATACTGCTCGTTTATCTGGCAGGTATTATCTTGCTGGGCAAGACGATATCGATCGGAATGCTGTAAGACAGGGAGTGATCAGGCGTATGAAGCGAGTGATGCTGACGGTTGCATATGATGGCAGCGCATACAGTGGCTGGCAGGTGCAGCCAAATGCGGATACGATAGAAGGACAACTGAATAAGCATCTGAGTGAGCTTCTGGGAGAGGAGATCACAGTTATCGGTGCCAGCAGAACAGATGCAGGCGTGCATGCACTCTGTAATCTCGCTGTGTTTTCCACCAATGCCAGAATACCGGCAGAGAAGATCTCGTATGCGCTGAACCAGAGACTGCCACAGGACATCCGCATTCAGAAGTCCGAAGAAGTGGCAGAGGATTTTCATCCGCGTAAGGTAGAAACAAGGAAAACATATGAATACTGTATCTATCATGCAAAATTCGCTAATCCGATCTTGGAAAAATACAGCTATTTTGTTTATGTGCCGTTGGATCTTAAAAAGATGAAACAGGCAGCGGAAATACTGGTCGGTACGCATGATTTTGCGGGGTTTTCCACTTATAAGCCGGAAGTAACCAATACGATCCGGATGATCACAAACATACAGATCCTGACAGAACATCCATGGGATAAGCAGGACTGTGAGCTGATCCACATCCGTGTGACAGGAAACGGCTTCTTATATAATATGGTCCGCATCATTGTGGGAACACTTGTTGCAATCGGACGCGGGCAGATGGATATAGCATGCATAGCGCATGTACTTGAGACCGGAAACCGGGAACTGGCAGGCCCGACAGCACCTGCGCAGGGGCTTATGCTGATGCAGTATGAAATAATGGAATAGAACGAAATGAAAGCAAAAAAGGGCTTGACACACCCGGATGCGTATCATATAATAATTCACAGTGGCGACCTGTGAAGAATTGACCTGCCCCGGCGATTCAGATAATGGAAGCCAGAGTAAAATACCTTTCGATTCCGATTAGCCCCGGAGAGAGGCAGAAACACAGTAGATATCAGTTTGGAGGTAATACGATGAAAACATTTATGGCTAGTCCAGCTACAATCGATAGAAAATGGTATGTAGTAGATGCTACAGACATGACATTAGGACGTTTAGCTTCAGAAGTAGCTAAAGTATTAAGAGGAAAGAACAAACCAATCTTTACACCACATATCGATACAGGTGATTATGTAATCGTTGTGAACGCTGCAAAGGTTAAAGTAACAGGTAAGAAGTTAGATCAGAAAGTATACTACCATCATTCAGATTATGTAGGCGGTATGAAAGAAGCAACTTTAAGAGAAATGTTAGATAAGAAGCCAGAGAAGGTTGTTGAACTTGCAGTTAAGGGCATGCTTCCAAAGGGACCTTTAGGAAGACAGATGTACACAAAGCTTCATGTATACGCAGGACCGGAACATGAGCAGGCAGCTCAGAAACCTGAAGTATTAACATTCTAATTAAAGGAACTGAAAGGAGAAAGTTAAAATGGCTAAAGCAGCAACAAAATTCCACGGAACTGGAAGAAGAAAAAAATCTATCGCCAGAGTATATTTAACACCTGGAAAAGGAAATATCGTAATTAATAAAAGATCAATCGATGAATATTTTGGATTAGAGACATTAAAGGTTATCGTTCGTCAGCCTTTAGCAGCAACAGATACAGCTGATAAGTTTGACATCCTTGTAAACGTAAAGGGTGGCGGATACACAGGTCAGGCAGGTGCCATCAGACATGGTATCGCAAGAGCACTTCTGACTGTAGATGCTGATTACAGACCGGTTCTGAAGAAAGCAGGATACTTAACACGTGATCCTCGTATGAAAGAGCGTAAGAAATACGGTCTCAAAGCAGCTCGTCGCGCTCCGCAGTTCAGCAAGCGTTAATCTGTTTGTCAGATTTTATACGACAGTTTACGCCCAGGATATTTTCCTGGGCGTTTTTTGTTAGTGAGGAAGGAAACCAAGCGACAGCGCAGCTGTCATTTGGTTTCACCCGAGCGTACAACGAGAAAATCAGAAAGCACGGAGTGCATCTGATGCGAAGCGGCAGGATTTTCGAGTATGAAAGAGGGAGGAAACCATGCAACAAAATTCTATTTATAAAAAAGCACTTTATCTGGCTGTTCCAATGATGATCCAGAACGGGATTACCAATGCGGTCAGTCTGGTAGATAATTTAATGGTGGGAAGTCTGGGCACAGAAAAGATGACTGCGGTTTCTATTGCGGGACAGCTCTTTTTTGTATTCTTTCTTGCTGTATTCGGCGGACTGTCAGGTCCTGGTATTTACAGCGCGCAGTATTTCGGACAGGGAAATAAAGAAGGCTATCAGAAGATATTCCGCCTGAAGGTGTGGATCACAGCACTGTTGACAGTGGTGGGAGTTATTGTCTTTTTAGTCGGCGGAGAATGGCTGATCGGTCTGTATCTGAAGGGATCAGGCGGTAATCTGGATGCAGGACTGACACTGGAAAGCGCGCTTTCTTATCTGCGCATTATGCTGATCGGTCTTGTGCCGTTTGCGATTACGCAGATATATGCGGGCAGTCTGCGTGAAATGGGAGAAAGTATGAAGCCAATGCTGGCAGGACTGGTTTCCGTCGTAGTGGATATCGTATTTAACTATTTCCTGATCTACGGCAAATTCGGATTCCCACGCCTGGAAGTAAAAGGTGCGGCCATTGCAACTGTTATGGCAAGATTTGCGGAAATGTTTGTTGTGATCATATGGACGCATGTAGAGATTGAAAAATACAGCTTCTTAAAGAATGTTTACCGGACACTTCGTATTTCCCTGCAGGAAATGATGCCTGTCATCATCAAGGGACTGCCTATCTTTTTTAACGAGTTCTTATGGGCAGGTGGCATGGCAGTGCTGACACAGTGTTATTCCATGAAAGGACTTGAGGTAATAGCGGGTCTGAATATATCCAATGCGATCTGTAATCTGCTGAATGTCGTATTTATTGCCATGGGAAATGCAGTCGGCATTATCATGGGACAGTTCCTCGGTGCTTCCAAATTTGAGGAAGCAAAGAAAAATGCCAATAAGCTTATGTGGTTTACAGCTATGCTTTGTGTGGGACTGACTGTTATATTGATTATTTTATCCGGTGTATTCCCGCGTGCGTATAATACGACCGATGAGATCCGTAATCTGGGAAGATGGTTTATTATCATCACAGCAGCATTTTTCCCTTTACAAGGATTTTTGAATGTATTATACTTTACGCTGCGGTCCGGAGGAAAGACGGTCATCACATTTTTATTTGACAGTGTGTTTACCTGGGTAGTGTCGGTCAGCCTGGCATTTACATTATGTCGGTTTACGGCATTACCGGTTCTGATAGTATATCTGTTTGTACAGTGTGCGGATATCATAAAGGTCTGTGTAGGATATGTACTGGTCAGAAAGGGCATCTGGGTCACAAATCTGGTTACGCAGTAAGCGTGGCTGAATACGAAGGAGGCAGAAATGAAATATCTGCAACAATTTTTACTGATTTTGTGTATTTCATTTGTGGGAGAATTCTTAAAATATGTATTGCCGTTACCGATTCCGGCAAGTATTTACGGAATGGTCATTTTGTTTATCGGGCTGTTGACAGGACTGATCAAACTGGAGCAGGTAAAGGACGTGGGGAAGTTCCTGATCGAGATCATGCCTGTTATGTTCATTCCGGCGGGTGTTGGGCTGATGGAGTCCTGGGGAACGTTGAAACCGTTTGTACTGCCTGTCAGTGTCATTACTGTTATCACGATCGTGACGGTCATGGTAGCAACAGGAATCTGTTCACAATGGGTGATCCGGAAAGAAAAAAAGCAGGAAGGGGGTGCAGCACATGAGTGAGTTATATCAGAATTCCCTGTTTGCAGGTGTAACGATCAGTCTTCTGGCATATGCCCTTGGTATGTTCCTGAGGAAAAAGCTGAAGCTGGGGATTTTTAATCCGCTGCTGATCTCAATCGTGCTGACGATCATTTTTCTGGCATGTACGGGAATTGAATATGATACATATAATCAGGGCGCAGCCTATTTGAGCTGGTTTTTGACACCCGCAACCGTATGTCTGGCGATTCCTTTGTATGAGCAGTGGGAACTTTTGAAGAAAAACCACAGAGCAGTCATTCTCGGAATTACAGCCGGTGTTCTGACGAGTCTTGGAACAGTACTGATACTATGTAAGCTAATGAACCTTTCCCATGAAATGTATGTGACAATGCTGCCAAAGTCTATTACGACAGCAATCGGAATGGGTGTATCGGAAGAACTGGGCGGCTATGTGACGATCACAGTAGCGGTGATCGTGATCACAGGTGTTCTGGGAAATATCTTTGGTGAGCTGATCTGTAAGCTTTTTCGGATCACAGAGCCGATTTCCAAGGGTCTGGCACTCGGTGCAAGTTCACATGCGATCGGAACAGCAAAGGCTATCGAGATTGGTGAGATAGAAGGTGCCATGAGCAGTCTTGCGATCGCGGTGACAGGTATTATGACAGTTGTGCTGGCTTCTCTGTTTGCAGGATTTTTATAAAATCATGGATGAGAAGAGAATGAAAGAAATGAAAGAAAAAAGGGATGGAACACTATCTGTGTTCTATCCCCTTTGCTTTATAGTATGCACTTTTTTCCTGATACATGGCGGATTCGGCTTTTGCCATCCAGATATTGATGGCGGAGGCATTCTGATCGTTCCAGCAATAGCCGATCGCAAGATTTACTTCATATTCTTTGGTCAGACGGCGCAGCATGGCAACTTTTTCTTCCAATAATTCATGGGAAATATCCGGGCAGATCACAAGCAGCTCATCACCGCCGACACGAAACAGCCCATAGCCGTCAAATGCTTTCTGCAGACAAAGACCGGCGTTGGAGATCAGTCTGTCACCAAACAAATGCCCTTTTGAATCATTGGCTGCTTTCAGACCGGTAATATCACAGTATACGATACCGACGCTTGCGTAGTGATCGTTTTTTTCCGTGAACAGATGCAGCGCGTGGCGGTTGCCAAGTCCGGTGAGTTCATCCCGCAGACTCATATCCTGCAGCTGGCGCACCAGATTTCGCCTTTTGAGTGCTGCCACAATAAAATGTCCCATAATATGCAGTATTCCGGAAGTGTATTCCAGGGAAGCTGCGGGCGGATTGTCAATGCCGTAAAAGGCAAAGGCTTTTCTGTTATCATAAAGCGGTACGACAACCAGAGAAGAAATATTTTGCTTATGAAGTACATGGTATAAAGCCGGATCATCTTCTCTGATCTTTTCCAGATCTTCTATCATAATATGCTTATTTTCGCTGAATTTCTGATACCAGCTCGCACATACTTCCGGAGGAAGATCCTGCAGATCTTCTTTTTCGGGCGTAACGCCTGCAGCAACCCATTCATAGGTATTGTTATCGCCGCCCGTTTCATTCTTTTCAAAAATATAAGCACGGTCGCCCTTTAAGAGTTTACCGAGATATTCCAGTAGAAAGTTCAGAGTAGCATCAGGAGTTGGCTGTTGAAGTGCAACGCGGAGACCCTCATTGATCAGCATTTCCAGGCTCAGGTAATGACTGTCTGCATTGGCCTGTTTTGGTTCACTTATATCAATTGCGATCTCAAGGCGATAACGATGGCCTTCTTCTTCGATCATCGTATCAATCAGGTATAAGAACTTTTGGAGCCCGGTGTGATAGTAACTCCATTTCAGAAAAGTACCGGGCCTTAAATTATCGTTATTACAAATGGTACAGGGGGCAGAGCAGTTCTGTAAGAGTGCATGGCATTTATGCTTTCTGACTTCCTCAGGGGAAGACACACCAAACGCTTTTAATGCCGTCTGATTCATATAGACAAGATCGTGTGTATCCATATCAGCGACATAAACATATTCACTTAGAGTATCAAAAAATTCCCATATTTTCCCCATGGCATTGCGCCTCCATATGCAAATAAAATATTCTTAGTGTCAAGTATATATGACAGTACGTGAAATGTCAAAGAAAATGTCGAATCGGAAGAACTGCATGACAGTACGGTAATCTGACATCGGTTCACAAAAAAATGGATGCGCAGGTTTCCCATACGCTGTTGTCGTGCTATACTTGTTGGGAAGAAATTGCAATTATGCAGAGCTATGTGATATGGGATGAATAGCCGTGCTCATATAGCAGCAGAAAACAGAAAGACAGGATAATAAGATGAAAGCACCTGAACTCAGTACGTTATGTTATATCGAAAAAGACGGCAAATACCTGATGCTGCACAGAGTGGTAAAGGAAAAGGATGTCAATAAAGGAAAATGGATCGGAGTCGGCGGACATTTTGAGGAAGGCGAAAGCCCGGAGGAATGTGTTCTGCGAGAAGTCAAAGAAGAGACAGGCTATACACTGACGTCTTTTCATTATCGCGGACAGCTCACCTTTATCTGCGGAGATGAGATGGAATATATTTCTGTTTTTACTGCAGATGGCTTTACAGGGGAGCCCATTGCCTGCGACGAAGGCGTTCTGGAATGGATTCCGAAGGAAGAGATCCGGAAGCTGAATCTCTGGGAAGGTGACAAACTGTTTCTGCAGCTTTTGTCAGAAGATCATCCGTTCTTTTCCATGAAGCTGGTATACAGTGAGGATGGTGAGCTGCGACAGGTAGCGGTCGATGGAAAACCGCTTGAATTTTTTGATGTGATCGATGAGAACGGAGAAAAAACAGGAAAGGTCAAGGAGCGTTCCCTGGCGCACCGGGAAGGAACATTGCATGCAACAGTCCATATCTGGGTCAGGCGAAAAAGGCAGGATGGCAGCTTTGATCTGCTATTGCAGAAAAGAAGCAGCACAAAGGATTCCTATGCAGGCTGTTATGACATTTCAGCGGCGGGACATGTGAATGCGGGAGAGCCTGCGGCGGATCATTACAGGCAGGCGGCTCTGCGGGAGCTTTCCGAGGAACTGGGCATCCGGGCAGAGGCAGCGCAGCTTCACTATGTGGGCAAAAGGCGCGTGCATCACATATCAGGCAACGATCATTCCTTTATAGATGAAGAGCTTAGTTATGTATTTATATATGAAGAAACAGTCAATGAAAACGAATTGACTTTGCAGGCATCGGAGGTAGAATCGGTGCGCTGGACGGAATACCGGGAACTGCGGAAGGCAGTGGCGGTAAACAGCATAAAGCACTGTATTTACATGGAGGAGCTTGACATGCTGCAGGAAGCTTCAGGAGAGGAAGAACCGGGACAGAAAGCAGAAGCATCAAAACATGATATACCAATACAGGAAACAGCAGGTGAGGAAGAGAAAAGGAAAGAGGTGCGGATCAGGACCGCAACAAAGGCGGATGCACCTGCACTTTTGAACATTTATGCCCCTTATGTGGAGCAGACGGCAATTACCTTTGAATATGAAGTGCCATCCGTGGAGGAATTTGCGGGCAGAATAGAGCACATTCTGGAGAAATACCCGTATCTGGTTGCGGAAGCGGAGGGCGAGATTGTTGGCTATGCATATGCAGGCATATTTAAAGCGCGCGCAGCATATGACTGGTCAGTGGAGACAACAATTTATGTAAATCAGAAAAAGAAACGTATGGGGATTGGTGGAAAGTTGTATGCAGCACTCGAAGAAGCCCTGCGCGCGCAGCACATCCTGAACTTAAATGCCTGTATCAGTTATCCGCAAAATGAGGACGAGTATTTAACAAAGGACAGTGAAAAATTCCATCAAAAGCTGGGCTACAGACTGGTGGGCACATTTCATGACAGCGGCTATAAGTTTGGCAGATGGTATGATATGATCTGGATGGAAAAGATGCTGGGAGAGCATACAGAGAGCCCGGCGTCTGTGATTCCGTTTTCAGAGACGGAGTGGGCAGCATCTCATAGATAAATCGATATGTGGACAGGTATCAGACCTGGCAGAACAGGCTCTGCGTTTGGTGGCGCACAGAACACCGGATACCATATACAGAAAATAAAAGAATTGAAGAGAAAAGGATAGGATATGCAGGAAAAACTGATCGCATACTATAATAAATTTAACGAAGATAAAAGACTGTTGTCCCGCCACGGACAGGTAGAGTTTCAGACGACGATGCGATACATTCAGAAATATCTGCCCGGGGACTGGGAGAAGGGCTGCAGTGTTCTGGATATCGGAGCGGGAACAGGCCGCTATAGTGTGGCACTTGCCGAAATAGGACTGGATGTGACAGCGGTAGAGCTTGTCAAAAGTAACCTTGGCATATTGAAGAAAAAAGGCAGCAACGTGAAGGCGTATCAGGGAAATGCCCTGAAGCTTACCAGATTTGCGGATCAGACCTTTGATGTGACGCTTTTGTTCGGTCCCTTGTATCACCTGCATACCTTTGAGGAAAAATGCAGGGCTTTATCGGAAGCCAAAAGAGTGACAAAAAAGGGTGGCGTGTTGCTTGTTGCTTACTGTATGAATGAATACAGCGTGCTGACGTATGCATTCCGGGAAGGACATATACTCGAAAGCATGGAGAAGGGACTTCTGACAGAGGATTTTCACTGCACGGAAGAAGCAAACGAGCTCTACAGTGTTGTGAGGCTGGAGGATATCAACCGCCTGAATGAAGCGGTAGGACTAAACAGGATCCAGATCATTGCGGCAGATGGCCCGGCGGATCATATGCGTCCGGTCATCAATGCCATGTCGGAAGAAGAATTTTCCTGCTTCCTGCAATATCATCTGGCAACCTGTGAAAGGCAGGATCTGATCGGCGCAAGCTCGCACACAGTTGATATTATCAGAATTTAGGAATCACTTTGCAGAATGATATGACAGTAAGTAGAGGACAACAAAATGGAACTAAAACAGATTGCAACGATCCATACGGATTTTCCGGAAAAGTTCGGAATCCCGAGACAAAGCGGACTGGTCGGGCAGCTAAAGGGGCAGATCATATTGGAACCGGCTTACCGGAATCGGGAAGCATTCCGGGGACTTGCGGAATATTCTCATATCTGGGTGCTTTGGGAATTTTCACAGGCGAAGAGAGAAAAATGGTCACCGACCGTTAAGCCGCCGCGCCTTGGCGGAAATAAGCGGATGGGCGTATTTGCAACGCGTTCTCCGTTCCGCCCGAATCCGATCGGGCTTTCCGCACTGAAGCTGGATTCGATAGAATATCATAAAACATATGGGCCGGTTCTGCATGTATCCGGTGTGGATATGCTGGACGGAACGCCCGTTTATGATATTAAGCCTTATCTGCCTTACGCAGACAGTTATCCTGATGCAACAGATGGCTTTGCGGGCAGGGTCCGGGGCAACCGGATTGCGGTCAGTATTCCGGAAGAGATGCTGATAAAGATAGAAGAGAAAGAACGGGATACAATCAAGCAGCTTCTTTCGCAGGATCCGCGTACCGCTTATGTACAGGATGCAGAAAGAATCTGGGGACTTTCCTATCAGCAGTATAATATCCGGTTCCGTGTGGAAAATGAAACAGCCTATGTACTGGATGTGGAAATAAAGCAGGGGGCGGACAGGCTGTATAGGAAAAGAGAAGCAGATAGGGAAAAGTGACAGAACAGAAAGATGAGGACAGATCCGATGGGACAACAGACAAAGCAGGAGAAAAATAATCATATATGTATAGCACTTCTGGCACATGTAGATGCAGGAAAGACAACCTTATCCGAAAGTCTTCTGTATGCCTGCGGGGCACTCAGGAAGGTAGGACGCGTGGATCACAAGGATTCTTTCCTGGATACGGATACGCTGGAGCGGGAACGTGGTATCACAATTTTTTCCAAGCAGGCAAGACTTTCCATGCACGGAAGAGAAGTGACGCTGTTGGATACGCCTGGCCATGTGGATTTTTCGGCGGAAATGGAAAGAACGTTGCAGGTACTGGATGCAGCAGTGCTTTTGATCAGTGCAGCTGATGGCATACAGGGACATACGCAGACGCTCTGGAATCTGCTTAAGAAGTACCAGATCCCGACGATCCTGTTCATTAATAAAATGGATCAGCCGCTTGCAGACCATGATAAGATTCTGCAGCAGCTGCAGCAGACCTTCAGCAGTGAATGTATTGATTTTGGCACAGAACGCAATACGATGTTCTGGGAAAGCATTGCTGTAGCACAGGAAGACTCTCTGGAATACTTTTTAGAGCATGGCGACCTGCCACAGGAAGAAATTGCAAGGCTGGTCAGTTGCCGTAGCGTATTTCCGTGTTTTTTCGGATCTGCGCTGAAGCAGGAAGGCATTACAGAACTGATCGAAGGCATTGCTACCTATATAGAAACACCGCGTTATCCTTCTGCCTTTGGTGCCAGAGTGTACAAGATCACAAGAGATCAGCAGGGCAACAGACTGACCCATATGAAGATCACGGGCGGGCAGCTGCATGTGCGTGACTTGTTATCCTCTGCTAACTGGTCGAAGGAAGAAAAGGTCAATCAGATCCGCCTGTACAACGGTGAAAAGTATGACACAACAGAGCAGGTAACTGCGGGAGAAATCTGCTGTGTCACAGGACTGAGTGAAAGCTTTGCGGGAGAAGGACTGGGGATCGAAAATTATGAGATCGCGCCGGTACTTTCACCGGTTCTCAATTACTGCGTGCAGGGACCGGCGGAAATGGATGTACATACACTTTTGGCAAAGCTGAAGCTTTTGGAAGAAGAAAATCCGGAGCTCCATATTGTATGGGATGAAGAACTGGGAGAGATCCATGCACAGCTCATGGGTGAGGTGCAGATCGAAATATTGAAATGCGTGGTAAAAGACCGCTTTGGCATTGAGATTTCCTTTGATGACGGAGAAGTGGTCTATCTGGAGACGATCGAAGATACCGTCGAGGGTGTGGGACATTTTGAACCGCTCCGCCATTATGCGGAGGTGCATCTTTTGTTAGAACCGCAGCCGAGAGGAACGGGGCTTGTATTTGATTCGGATGTGAGCATGGATGATCTCAGCCTGAACTGGCAGCGGCTTGTGCTGACCCACTTAAAGGAAAGACAGCACAGAGGCGTGCTGACAGGTTCTCCGATCACGGATATGAAGATCACTCTTGTAGCAGGACGTGCCCATACGAAGCATACGGAGGGCGGCGATTTCAGACAGGCAACTTATCGTGCACTCAGACAGGGACTGATGCAGGCGCAGAGCGTTTTGCTTGAGCCGTATTACAGCTTCCGGATCGTGGTTGCGCCGGAGCTGACCGGGCGCGTCATGACGGATGTACAGCGAATGGAAGGAAGGTGCGATCCGCCGCAGCAGACGATGGAGCAGACGATACTGACCGGAAAAGCACCTGTTTCCACGATGCGCAATTATGCCAGGGAGCTTTTGTCCTATTCCAAGGGCAAGGGACGCATTTCTCTTGTGGCAGCAGGCTATGATATCTGTCATGATCCGGAGACGGTCATGGAGAAGCGGGCATATGATCCGGGACATGATCTGCGAAATCCGGCGGATTCCGTATTTTGTGAGCATGGTGCGGGATTTGTCGTGCCATGGGATGAAGTCAAAGAGCATATGCATCTGCCCAGTATTTTTGACACGAACAACGATGAGGATTATACAGCTTTTACCGCTCAGCAGATCCGCAGGGAACAGGAAAAACAAAACCGCATGGAAGCGGCAAGATACGGCAGTGAAGAAGAAGAACTGGCGGCTATTTTTGAGCGGACTTACGGACCTGTGAAGCAGCGTCTTTTGCAGCAGACCAAAAAGGTTATCAGTCCTGTGCAGAGCGAGGCGGCAGAAGCGTGGAAGAAAGCCAAAAAGAAACAGACAGAGCCGGGAGAAAGCTATCTGCTGGTTGACGGTTATAATATTGTATTTGCATGGGAGGAGCTGAAGGAGCTGGCGCAGGTCAATATTGATGCGGCGCGGGGCAGACTGATGGATATTCTCTGTGATTATCAGGGCAGCAAGGGCTGTCATGTCATTCTTGTGTTTGATGCATACAAGGTCAGAGGCGGTATCGGACAGATGCAGCACTATCACAATATTGATGTCGTATATACCAAGGAAGCGGAGACGGCAGATCAGTATATCGCCAAAGCCGCACATACGATCGGGAAAAATTACAATGTAACGGTAGCAACCTCCGATGGCCTTGTGCAGCTCATCGTCTGGGGGCAGGAATGTCTTGTCTGGTCGGCAGGAGAGTTGTTTGAGGAGGTAAACAGGTCAAAAACACAGATCAGGGAACAATATCTGGAAAAGCCTGTCAGTGCGACAAACAGGATGGCAGATGTGCTTCAAAATAGTGAATAAAGAAACTGCTGAAAAACTGTGTTTTTGTCGGTTTACGGTACATAGCGATCCGTGGTAACATAGTAGTAAACAAAGAGAAAATGATGGGGATACTACAATATGGCAAATGGAGGCTAGTTATGTTTGACTTTAAGTTTGATTGGGAGAAGAACCTGAATACCAGTATTGAAAGTATCGATGTACAGCATAAGCAGTTGTTTAAATTAGGGAGAGATATGGAACAGCTGCTGCAGATGCAATGTATTGGGGTGACAGATAAGCAGCTTCTTGATATCGTCTGTGGGCTCAGGGATTTTACTGCTTATCATTTTTATGCGGAAGAGACGATCATGGATGAAATGTCGTATCCAAAGATCACGAAGCATAAACAGTTTCATAAGAAGTGTTCGGATTATATCATGCAGATCAATATTCCGAAGCTGAAGCAGGAACCGGCGACGGAGCTGCGCAAGATCGAGGAAGAAGTACAGAGCTGGGTGATGGATCATGTGCTCAACGAGGACATGGAGATGGCGAAAGCCTATCTGGCTTACCGAAAAACAGTGGATGAAAGTAAGCAGAAGACAACCGAAAAAGATCTGGAAGATATTTACGGGGCTTATGTAGCGGATCTGGATATTTCCCGTGTGTATCTGTACCGGGATCAGACCTGCAGGGGCAGGGTCGCAGTAGTATTTAAGGAGTCGGCAAGAGAGCTTTGCAGACTGTCAACACTGGAGCGGAACATGTTCTTTGCAGACATCGCCAAAACGGCAAAAACACTCAATAAGCTGTTTGCACCGGATGCGATCAATTACTTTGACAGCGAGGATTACAGTGACAGACTGATCTTTCACGTGATCCCCAAGTATAAAGAAAACGGAACCTATGGCGTGCCTCAGACACTCGATAAACCGTGTCTGCAGACAGACAACGCGCAATATGATAAAATTTATCAGCAGCTGAAGGAAGCACTGCAATAATCGGAAAAAGAGAAATGGCGGGGAGGTCATGCATGGCATGACCTCTGTTTTTGTGTAAGTAGGAAACTTTGTTTCTATTACACAAAAACGATCCGCGGGGATGCGCACTGCGTCGTACAATGTAGGTGTCGTAAGCAAGCTTGCAAAGATGCGCACTGCGTCGTACAATGTAGATGTCGCAAGCATTGTCGTACATTTGCAGAGCAAATGTACGGCGCAATAACCTGCGTAGCAGGTTATAGAAAAGCGACCTTGCATATAGGGAAGAAAACAGATCACATATAGACAAATGGAAAGAAGGCATATCATGTATAATGCAAAATCGTTAAAGGCAGAAGAATTCATTGACCATGACGAGGTCATGGCAACACTGGATTATGCCTGGGAAAACAGGCATAACGAACAGCTTATTGACAAAATTCTGGAGAAGGCAAAGCTGAGAAAAGGCTTATCCCACACAGAAGCAGCAGTACTTCTGGACTGTGATATCCCGGAAAAGAATGAAGAAATTTATGCACTGGCAAAGCAGATCAAGGAAGACTTTTACGGAAATCGTATTGTCATGTTTGCGCCGCTGTATTTATCCAACTACTGTGTGAACGGCTGTGTATACTGCCCTTATCATAGGAAGAACAAACATATCGCCAGAAAGAAGCTGACGCAGGAGGAGATCGTAAAAGAAGTTACCGCCCTGCAGGATATGGGACATAAAAGACTGGCGATCGAAGCGGGAGAAGATCCGGTAAACAATCCGATTGAATATATTCTGGACTGTATCAAAACGATCTACAGTGTCAAACATAAAAATGGATCGATCCGTCGTGTCAATGTCAATATTGCGGCGACTACGGTAGAAAATTACCATAAATTAAAGGAAGCAGGCATTGGTACGTATATCCTGTTTCAGGAAACCTATCATAAGGAAAGCTATGAAAAACTGCATCCGACCGGGCCAAAGCATGATTATGCTTATCATACGGAAGCCATGGATCGTGCCATGGACGGTGGAATTGATGATGTCGGACTGGGTGTCTTATTCGGTTTGGAATTATACAGATATGAGTTCACAGCACTTTTGATGCATGCAGAGCATCTGGAGGCTGTACATGGCGTGGGACCGCATACGATCAGCGTTCCGCGTATCAAAAAAGCAGATGATATCGATCCGTCCGCATTTGACAACGGTATCGATGATGATACCTTTGCAAAGATCATTGCCTGCATCAGGATCAGTGTTCCGTATACGGGTATGATCATTTCTACAAGAGAAAGCCAGGCGTGTAGGGAAAAGGTGATCGGTCTGGGCATCTCCCAGATCAGCGGCGGTTCCAAAACAAGTGTCGGCGGTTACGCGGAACCGGAGCTTCCGGAGGAATGCAGCGAACAGTTTGATGTCAGCGATACAAGAACACTTGACCAGGTGGTGAGCTGGCTGATCGACGGTGGTTATATCCCGAGTTTTTGTACCGCTTGCTACCGGGAAGGCAGAACCGGAGACCGGTTCATGTCTCTTTGCAAGAGCGGACAGATCTCCAACTGTTGTCTGCCGAATGCCTTGATGACACTGCAGGAATACCTGATCGATTATGCTTCTCCGGAAACGAGAGCAAAAGGTGAAAAGCTGATCCGTGAGCAGCTTGCCAATATCCCGCGGGAAAAGGTGCGTGAGATCGTAGAAAAGAATCTGGTCAATATCGAAAATGGACAGCGTGACTTCCGGTTCTGATAAAAAGGAGGAAAGAGTATGGGACTGAATGATACAAGCAGTGCACAGCGTGTGCATATTGGTTTTTTCGGCAGAAGAAACAGCGGCAAATCAAGCCTTGTGAATGCAGTGACCGGACAGGCACTGTCTGTCGTATCGGATGTGCTCGGAACGACGACTGATCCGGTACAGAAATCCATGGAGCTTCTGCCAATCGGCCCTGTACTGATCATTGATACGCCGGGGATGGATGATGAAGGAGAGCTGGGACAGCTCCGGGTGGAAAAGACAAGGCAGATCCTGCGCAAGACAGATGTTGCGGTTGTTGTCATGAGCGCGGTCAAGGAACCGTCAGAGCAGGAAAAGGAGCTGCTTGCGCTTTTACAGGAAAGAAAAGTACCGACCATACTGGCGGTCAATAAGATCGATCTGGCATTTGAGCAGGATTTTGAAAAATGGAAACATTTTGCACCGGGAACAGCGAAAATATTTGTCAGTGCCAGAGAAAAGAAAAATATAGAAGAACTGAAAAATATGATCGGAAAGCTGGCACAGACTGCAGGTGCGGAAAAACCGATCGTCAGCGATCTGGTGCAGGCGGGAGATATCGTCATACTGGTAACGCCAATTGATGCAGCGGCACCGAAGGGACGCCTGATCCTGCCACAGCAGCAGGTGCTCAGAGATCTGCTGGATCATGGCATGATCGCAGTTGTGACAAGGGAAACAGAGCTGGCGGAGACACTTTCCCATGTAAAGCCGGCGCTGGTGGTCACAGACAGTCAGGCATTTGGCTATGTAAAGGAAATTGTACCGCAGGAAATGCCACTTACGTCTTTTTCCGTGCTGTTTGCCAGATACAAAGGACAGCTGGAAACGGCAAAAGCCGCAGCCGGCTGTATCGACCGCCTTAAGGATGGGGATCATGTGCTGATCTCCGAGGGTTGCAGTCATCACAGGCAATGCGGCGATATCGGAACGCAGAAGCTGCCCGCGTGGCTGAAAAAACATACGGGAAAAGAGCTGGCATTTACGTGGACGAACGGAACGGAATTCGCACAGGATCTGACGAAATATGCACTGGTGATCCATTGCGGTGGCTGCATGCTGAATGAAAGAGAAATGCAGTACCGGAAAGAAGCCTGCCTGCAGGCAGGGGTACCCATGACAAACTATGGCATGGCGATCGCCCACATGAATGGCATCCTGAAAAGAAGCCTGGCTGTTTTTCAGACACCTGTTAAAAGAGGAGAAAAAGAATGAGCCTGACCGAAAAAGAAATGAAATGGGACAAGCTGGATAATACGGCATTGCTTTTCCCGGTCATAGCAAATGAAAGCATGAGCAGTGTTTATCGGATCTCCGTGACACTGACAGAAGATATCATAGAAGAGAAACTGCAGGAAGCATTAAGCAGAGTGCTTCCCAAATTTGACGTGTTCCATGTCAGACTGCGCAGAGGGCTGTTCTGGTATTATTTTGAAACAAATAACAGACCGGCGCCGAAAGTGCGGGAAGAAAATACCTATCCATGCCTGTATATTCCGGTGTATCAGAACAACAATTATCTGTTTCGTGTGACTTACTACCGGAAGCGGATCAATCTGGAGGTATTCCATGTGCTGACTGACGGTATGGGCGGGATAACCTTTCTGCGGGAGCTGGTTTATGAATATCTGCGGCTGACGCATGATGACCTGATGGAGAAGCTTGGTGATGAACTGTGCAGTGATACGTCCCTGAATAAAGAAGACAGCTATGTTAAAAATTATACCGGCAAGAAGTATAAGAAAAAATATAAGACGGAGCGTGCAGTCCGTCTGACGGGAGAATTCCTGCCGCCAAAAGCACTTTCGGTTACCCATGGCTACTTGAATATCCCGATCCTGAAAGCAAAGGCAAAGGAATACGGTGTCAGCATCAATACATTTCTGACCGGTATTTTTGCCTATAGCATTTATAAAGAGCATCTGCACAGCCAGCCATATAAAAAACCGATCAGTATTTGTGTACCGGTTAATCTGCGCCCGTTTTACGGTTCGATCACAACGAAGAATTTCTTTGGCATGACTGCAGCAGTGCTGCGGGCTGATAAAGAAAACTACACGGTAGAAGAAGTGATCGCCAGGATCGATGAGAGCCTGAAGGAGCAGATCACCAAGGAAAATATGGACAGCCTGATCTCTTATAATGTATCGAATCAGAAAAACCTGATGCTGCGTATGGTTCCTTTGTTTGTAAAAAATCTTGCCATGAAGTGGGTGTATCGCAGTTCTGCGCTTGCCAACACATCGACTGTAACGAATGTAGGCAGTCTGCAGATCCGGGAGGATTACCGGCCTTATATCGATAAGATGCATGTCGTGCTTTCCATGACAAAGGGGCAGAATATGAAATGCAGCATCAGCTCTTATGAGGATACACTTGTGTATACGATCAGCTCCAAGTTGAAGGATCAGTCAATCCAGAAGTGCTTTTTCCGCACGCTGTCGGAGCTGGGTGTACCTGTGACTATCGAAACGAATGGAGAAGCCTATGAAGTATTGTAAACAATGTAAAATTCAAATATTGGATCAGACAAGTGTCTGTCCGTTTTGCAGGAGCGTGCTCGAGAAAGAGGATGAGGAGCAGACAGAGCCTATGTATCCACAGGTTTCCATTCCGCAGAAAAAATACAGATTTCTGATGCGGATCAGTCTGTTTGTTTCCGTGATCACCATGATCCTGCTTGGCGTGATCAATTATCTGACGTACGCGGGTCTGATGTGGTCTGTTATCTGTGATGCAGGTATTCTATACTTTTTACTGACACTGCGATACACGCTTTTCAATCAGGATGAAGGGCATTTGATGAAGATCATGGTGCAGAGTCTGGCCGCAATCCTGCTCTGTGTGCTGATCGATCATATTCTGGGCTATCGTGGCTGGTCGGTCAATTATGCAATCCCCTGTGCGATTTTGCTGGTGGATACAGGCATTATTGTGCTCATGATCGTCAATATGCAGAACTGGCAAAGCTATATCCTGTTGCAGCTTGGCATGATTGTGATCGCAGGCATACAGATGCTTCTGTATGTTCTGCATATTGTGACAAGACCGCTTCTGAGCCTGATCGCACTGGTAAGCAGTGGCATACTGTTTCTGGGAACTGTTTTACTCGGTGACCGAAGAGCAAAAAATGAACTAAAGAGGAGATTTCATATATGATCAAAATTTCGGAAGAAGAAGCAAGCTTCAAAGGTCAGCTTGTACGGGAACTGATCGCGCGTGTAACGAGTGATCACCTCATCGGACAGAAATTCAAGAATGGAGAGATGCGGAAGAAGATCGTGGAACCGCCGTGGAGATGTCCGGCGGGATTTGAGATGGAAGAAATCCATCTGCCGCTTTTTTCGATGGAATATCTGACCAAAACGGAAGGACGAAGAGAAGACCGTGTTTTGCTGCAGCTGCACGGCGGTGGGTATGTGGGAAAGATCCACAATACCTATCGGAGCTTCGCCGTATTATATGCGGAGGCAGGAAAGGGAATGGACGTACTCTCTATAGATTACCGCGTTGCACCGGAAAATCCGTTCCCGGCGGCACTTGAAGATGCCATCACAGCATTTGACTGGCTGCGGGAAGTAAAAGGCTTTACGGAAGACGAGATCTATCTGGGCGGAGATTCCGCAGGCGGCGGACTCTGCATGGCACTTTGCCATTATCTGAAGGATCATGGCAGGAAACTGCCGAGAGGAATTGTCGCCATGTCACCATGGACCGATATGACGGCAAGTGGACCATCTTATGATGATAATTATGAAAAAGATCCGTTGTTTGGCAAAACAAGGGACAGTCTGATCTATAGCACAGATTACAGACAGGACCACGATCCGAAAAATCCGTATTTGTCGCCGCTGTTCGGAGACTTTACCGGATTTCCGCCGATGCTGATCCAGGTCGGTACTTACGAAATGCTGCTCAGCGATTCGCAGCAGGCAGCAGCCAAGGCAAAAGAACAGGGCGTGCATGTGCGCCTGTCGGAATACGAGGGCATGTTCCACGTATTCCAGATGGCAATGATGCATCTGCCGGAATCCAAAAGAGCATGGCAGGAAGTAGAACACTTTTTTACGGTCGTTGACAGTATGTAAGTCTACTGCCAGCCACCATCCATAGTAATGATCTGTCCCGTCAGGTAAGAAGGAGAATGAATGATCATGCTGACCATTTTGGCAGCCTCGAGAGTCGTTCCGATTCTGTCTGCCGGGATTTCTCCTTTCAGGATTTCCATATCATCTACAGAAAAACATTTATTCATATCCGTATCGATCACACCGCAGGCAAGTGCATTGACCTGGATGTTACTCGGCGCTAACTCCTTGGCAAGTGCTTTCGTAAAGCTGTTCAGCCCGCCTTTGGATGCAGAATAGGCAACTTCCATGGAAGCCCCTACATTTCCCCAGACAGAAGAAATATTGATGATTTTTCCCTCATGCTTTTTCAGCATCAGAGGAATCGCAAGCTTGCTTGTATAAAAGCTGGCAGACAAATTGGTATGCATGACCTGATTCCAGTCGCTGACTTCCATATCGGACAACAGACCGACATAGGAAATTCCTGCGTTGTTGACGAGGACATCCAATGTATTGATCTTGGCAAAGCAGCGTTCCACAAAACTGTAATCTCCGATGTCACCGACAAAACACTGACAGGAAACGGAATAGGTCTGTGAAAGCTCGTCAGCCAGAGACTGTAGTCTCTGACCGTTTGTCAGACAGGTCAGATAAAGGTGATATCCCTGCGCGGCGAGCTCGTTCGCGATCGCAGCACCGATACCGCGGGAAGCACCTGTGATAAAAGCGTATTTGGGCATAGTATTTCTCCTAAATGACATGAATCTTCGGATCCATGATACAATAGATGATTTTTTACAGATATAGTTTACACCATGCAGTATGTATTGTCACTTGGTATTACGATACTTTTTTGCATCTTTTGCCGCCATATCTTGTATAAATTTCCAGTAAAAAAGACATACTGAATGTAAAAGAAGAAAAGGAGACAAATGTATGAATGTGACATTAAAAGAAAAAGAGAAGACGGCGGTTAAAGACCTGCAGACACAGGAAAAAAGCTGTATGGAGAAATACAGACGCTACGAACAGGAAGCGAAGGATCCGGTATTAAAGGATCTGTTTCATCAGCTGCATTTAAAAGAGAAAAAGCATTATGATTCCCTTGACCAGTTGCTTTCCGGTAACTGCCCGGAATGCGACTGCAATGATGCGGACGGAAAGAATTATAACCCAAAGGCAACTTACACTTCCATGAGCAGTCCGGAGGATAAGGAAAGCGACTGCTTTCTGGCAACGGATGCGATCGGAACGGAGAAACTGGTATCGGGCGAATACAATACAAATGTGTTTGTATTTGCAGAACCGTGTGTGAGAAAGCTGCTCGCAGACATTCAGATTGAAGAACAGAATCATGCAGAGATGCTGTTTAAATACAAAATGGCAAATGCCATGGCATAAAACGTACAGTCTGCCGGTGCTTTCGGAAGGAGGCACCGGTTTCTTGCTGTATAGATGCGCACACTTTATTATGATGTGTTTTCGTTTGGGAAAATGTGTGGTAATATAATGATGCCAGGGGCAAAAGGTCTAAAACCACATGAGCTTGCTCATAAGTGGTTGAAAGACCTTGGGACCCGCCCCGATATGAGCATAAAAGTGGGATGTTAATCCCACGATATGCGAATATTGGGCAGGATTGTGGGAGTGCAGAGCACGGAACAATCCGTAGACATCATAGCCCGGGCTTTTGACCCCGATATCAATATATTATAGCATACTTTTTACGGAAGAACTATTTTTTGTCCATAGTAGATGCTATCTTTGTTTTCGATCTGATTTCTTTCACAAACTTCCCCCATTTTGGAAAGACTGCCATAGTACTGCATACAGATCTTTGCCAACGTGTCTCCCTGCTTGATCATATAAACCGTCTCCTGCGATGCGTTTGTCTGGGATGTACTTGCCTGCTCTGCTGTTTCATCCACAGTCTGAGAAGCATCTGTACCGCTGTTTTCTGTCGCATCTGTGTCTGCTGCAGCCATATCCGTGGCAGTCGATGTCTCTGCAGACGGCTTGTCTGATGTTTCTGTTGCTGCATTCGGATCCGCCGTCTGTCCATCACCCGCTTGTCCGTTATCCGCCTGGTTTTCTGCTGTCATGTTTTCACCAGCCGTCTGCTCTGCTGATGCCTGCCCGTCCGTTGTCTGCTCTGCCATCGCCGGATCTGCCTGCTCTGCTGCGCTCACATCTACTGCCGCATCTGTCCCGGCGGTCTGCACAGCTTCCACTGTATCTGCCGCCTGTGGCAGTTCCTGTACACCTGCTGTCATTTGCGCCGTCTGGTCTGCTGCCTGCGCATTTTCTGTCAGCAGTGCATCCTGCACCGCCTGATCCTGCATCGCATCCGCATCCGCCGCCACTTCCGTTGCATCATCCATCTTCCCGGAAATCTGGTACAGCACGCGTTCCATGCTCTGCATCTTTTCATAATTATTCAGCATCGTAATACCGATCACCAGTATCGCCATAACAAGAAGCAGACTGACACAGGTTGCAAATGCAGAGCTTCTCTTTTTGTGCAGATCCTGTTTCTTTTCCTGACACACTTCCCGGAACTGCCGCGCCGCATGGTCTGCATTCATTTCCTCCGGATGGCGTTCTCTTGTCCGCAGGGAAACCATGTAGTTTTGCATACATTCATTTCTTTCATAATATATGTAATAACCGCTGAGCATGTTCCGTTTTCCCTTTTCATGCAGATATAGTGCCTCTGTCTTATCACTTGTTATGTACTCAAAGTACAGCTTCTGATCCGGTCTGAAAAACTGCCGCTGTGTCCGCATGATCTGTTCTTCCAGATCCTCCGTGGAATCCTCTCTGGTGATCGCCCAGCCCATAACTGTCAGCTCTGGAAAAAATTTTCCCGCCATTTCATTGACTTTTTTCCACGATTCTTCATCAATGATCGTTTTTTCCATGAAGAAGTCATGCTGCGCTTCCACCGCCCCATTGACAAACCAGTAAAGCTCGTCCTCTATCATTTCCTTGTGTCCGTACAGAATCATGACGCGCATATTCTCATCCGGAGTTAAGATCTGCCTCAGGTACGTGATCACATAATCCTCCAGATATATTTTCTGGTTTCCGCTAATCTGTCCGATCTGTCTGATATTTTTTGGCAGCATGCCTTCTTTTCCTTGTTCCGCCATTTCTTTTTTCCTCCTTATACCATTCTAAACAGGCAGCATTTTGCATATCCTGTATGATCATCCTGTTTTAGAATAGCATTTGAAGTTGGCAGATTTTAGCAAAAAAAGCCACCTTTTTTCCTGTTTCATCCGACATTACCGCGCAAAAAAAGAGACGAGCTCTTTTATCTCGTCTCTTTCTCTCATATTCCGGCATTATTTTTTCGGAAATCCGTTCTTATTTCAGCCTTTTCTGCGATATTTATTCGTCTGTTTTTTCTGTTGCGTCCTGCTCTGTCTCATCTTTTGTATGTTCTTTTTCTTCCGCCTGCACTTCTTCCTGCGTATCACGCATCGGATCGTAATAATCCTTTTTGATCAGACGAACCAGTGCTTTAAGTGCAATATAAAATCCAATCACTGCAAACAGTACTGCAAATACAATACTGATCACACGCATTTTGGTATCAGTCGGCAGCGGAATGACAAGCGAGTATGCCAGATATATCAGATAACCGCCGATACACAGACGCAGCGTCAATATGCCCGCTGTTGTTTTTCCAGACATCTTTTTTCCTTCTTTCATGCCACTATACAGTCAGCCATTGCAGCTTTGTATAGCTCTGGCTAGTTAACAAATTTGTAGATCGTTGTAGATGTAAACGGCTTTTCAGGTGTGACAACCGGTTTGATAAATCCTTCCTGTCTTGCGCAGTTCGGGAAGAACTGTGTTTCCAGGCAGATACCGCCACGACATGGATACAGCGCATCGCCCTTTCCAAGCTCAGGAACCATGTTATTGCCTGTATAAAGCTGTACGCCCGGCAGATCTGTATACACTTCCATGCTTCTTAATGCTTTTTCATCTACCACTTCTGCGATCTTCTGTACCTTTCCTGCTTCATAGTCATCGATCACAAAGTTATGGTCGTAGCCTTTTACAAGCGCAAGCTGTGCATTCTCCGCATCAATATCCTGAGAGATCTGCTTCATGGTTGTAAAATCAAACGGTGTTCCTTTTACGGATGCGATCTCGCCCGTCGGAATGGCACCATGGCGGATCTTGGTATAATGAGAAGCCTTCAGCCATACTTTAACATCTTCCACGGTTGTTTCGCTGTCATTTCCCTTCAAATTAAAATAAGAATGATTTGTCATATTGACAAGTGTATCCTTGTCCGTAGATGCAAAATAGTGGATCTCCAGTGCATTGTCTTCTGTCAGCTTGTACGTCACGGCGAATTTACGGTTTCCCGGAAATCCCAGCAGACCGTCCTTGCAGGAAACAGAGAATGTCACTGCATTTTCCGTCTCCTTCTTTTCCGCCTGCCACATCGTCTTATGCAGTCCCGCATTTCCATCACTGTGCAGATTATTGTCGTTGTCATTGATGATCAGATTGTATATAGTGCCGTCCAGTTCAAACTGTCCTTTTGCTGTACGGTTTGCAACCGGTCCGATCGTAGAGCCGAAGCAGCTTCCGTTTACAAAGTAATCTTTTGCTCTGTCATAACCGAGTACAACATCCTTTACTTCTCCGTTTTTGTCCGGTACAAACAGATTTACAAGGATCGCGCCGAAATTCATGACATCAGCCTGCATCCCATTCTTATTTTTCAAACTATACAGTACGATGTCTTCTCCTGCGATCGTTCTGCCAAATTTTCTTTCTTCTATCATGCTTTTCCTCCCATTACAGATATCACTCCCTCTGTTATTTCTCCGACAGAGAGCATATCTTTTTCTACTTTTCATTACACATTACTTTCCTCTCCAGGTATCGACAGCAACAATTTTCCGCTGTCCCGGACATCTGCTGATACCGGTTACAGTTCCGTACGACCTTCCAGCGCACGCAAAAGTGTTACCTCATCAATGTATTCCAGGTCTCCGCCGACCGGAACACCACTGGCGATCCTTGTTACCTTAATGCCGGTAGGCTTGATCAGCTTGCTGATATACATCGCCGTTGTTTCGCCTTCCAGACTGGAATTTGTCGCAATGATGACTTCCTTCACTTCGTCCGTCTGCAATCTGGTGATCAATTCCTTCAGCCTGATATCCGAAGGCCCGATCCCGAGCATCGGTGAGATCGCACCATGCAGCACATGGTAAACACCATCAAACTTACCGGTTTTTTCATAAGCCGCCAGATCACGCGTATTCTCCACTACCATGATCGTGCTGTGATCCCGTTTGGGGTTGCTGCAGATCGGGCAGATCTCCTGATCTGTCAGTGTACAGCAGATCTTGCAGTAGCAGACATTATTTCTGGCATCTACAACCGTCTTTGCAAAACGCTCTACCTGCTCCTTTGGCATATTGACCATATGAAAAGCAAGTCTCTGCGCCGATTTATTGCCAATACCGGGCAGTGAAGCAAATTGTTCAATTAACTGATTGATATAACCGCTGTACAGATCCATTAGAACGGAAGTCCTCCGAGATTCAGACCGCCTGTCATGGATGACATTGCTGCAGTACTTGCTTCATCTGCTTTTCCCAGTGCTTCGTTTGTGGCTGCCATGATCAGATCTTCCAGCATTTCCACATCATCCGGGTCTACTGCATCTTTATCCAGTTTTACCTTTGTCACTACTTTCTTGCCGGACACTGTCACTTCTACAGCTCCGCCGCCTGCTGTTGCGGAAAATTCCTTCTCCTCCAGTGCTTTCTGGTTTTCCTCCATCTGACGCTGCATTCTCTGCGCCTGCTTCATCAGATTGTTCATGTTACCAGGCATTCCTCCGCCCGGAAAACCACCTCTTTTTGCCATATTTCATTTCCTCCTGTTTTATTCTTCTTCTATTTCCATATGAACGATCTGGCTCAGATCAATATAAGAACGTTCAAATGACTGTTCCTTTGCAAGCGGTCTGACCTCGACCTGAATCTCTTTCCCGATCACCTGTCCGATCAGATCCTGCAGGCTGTCTTTATTTTCCGGATGTTTGATAAAATAATCGGACTGCAGTCCGTCCGGTAATACAATAAGAAGTCTGTTCTCACCGCCCAGACTCAGCTTGCTGCCTGAAAGATATGTCCGCATGGGCTGTCCTGTCTTCTGGACGATCTCGCCCCAGCGCCCGACAACCTGCTGTATATCTTCCGGAACCGCCTTTGGGAGCTGCGGTCTTTCCTGCAGCTCTTCCGCCGGTGCATCTTGCGCAGCTACTGTCACAGTACTCTGCGGCGCAGCAAAATTTCCTGTTTCCAGTTTATGCTCCAGATCACGGATTCTTTCTAATAAAGCATCGTTTTTTGTCTCCATGGACGGTCTGCAGATCTTAATAAGCGTCATTTCGATCATGATCCGTTTGCCGACCGCATATCGAAGCTGTCCTGACAACTCCGAAAAAATACGGATATACCGCATCAGTGCATTTTCACTGACAAGCTCTGCCTCTTCCTGCATCAGAGAAAGATTATCCGTGGAAACATCCACCACATCTTCAATATTCTCCGAGGTTTTGAGCAGTAAGAGATTGCGCAGATACCAGATAAAATCCGTTACGAACTGTGTGAGCTCCCTGCCCTGCAATATGATCTCTTCCAGAAGAGAAAGAGAGCCCTGCACATTTTTATCCGCAAGCCGGCGCAGCATTTTGCCAAATACCTGTGTATCAACCGCACCCAGTACATCCAGTACCATATCATAGGTCAGTATTTCGCCATAGTGGAATGCGATACACTGATCCAGCAGGCTTAGTGCATCACGCATGGAACCGTCTGCTGCCTTTGCCACATAACGGAGTGCCTTATCCTCGACCTCTACCTTTTCCTGCTGCATCAGATCCTGCAGTCTCTGTGTGATCGTATCGATCGTGATGCGCTTAAAATCATAACGCTGGCAACGGGATAAAATCGTGATCGGGATTTTATGTGCTTCTGTCGTTGCCAGAATGAAGATCACGTAAGACGGCGGTTCTTCCAGTGTCTTTAACAGTGCATTAAAAGCACCGATGGAGAGCATATGCACCTCATCGATGATATACACCTTATACTTTCCTTCCGCCGGAGAAAAAGAAACCTCATCCACGATCTCTCTGATATTATCCACGCCGTTGTTGGACGCTGCATCGATCTCGATCACATTCATGCTCGCGCCGGCTGTGATCGCCCTGCACATCCTGCAGGTTCCGCATGGATTACCATCCTGCGGATTCTCGCAGTTTACGGCTTTTGCAAGGATTTTTGCAACCGTTGTTTTACCGGTACCGCGCGTTCCGCAGAACAGATAGGCATGTCCGACTCTGTCCGCTTTTATTTGATTTTGCAATGTTGTTACAATATGCTCCTGCCCTTTGACATCCGCAAAATTGTCCGGACGGAACTTTCTGTATAGTGCCTGATATGACATGATCAGTCTCCGAAGCAGATGCCAAGCATTTTAGCTTCCTGTACAATAGAAGCATCCGGTGATACCATTTTCAGCTTGCCTGCTACCTCTTCCAGCGGTACTTTAATGATCTCACGGTTTTTGATCCCTACCATAAAGCCATATTCGCCATTTAAAATGAGCTTGCCTGCCTCTGAACCGAGACGGGAAGCAAATACACGGTCATACGGACACGGGCTTCCGCCTCTCTGGGTATGTCCCGGAACCGTAACACGTACATCATAGCCGCCTTTTTCCCGGATCTGCTGTGCAAGTTCATAAGATACAGAAGGGAATGGATAGTTTTTCATTTTTTCTTTGTATTCTTTCTTAGAAAGCTTTGCATCTTCCTTTGAAATAGCGCCTTCTGCCACAGCAAGTATCGTAAAACGGCTTCCGTTCTGTATTCTTTCATCGATCTTATTGATAATGCTGTCAATGCTGTATGGGATTTCCGGGATCAGGATGATATCTGCACCACTTGCCATACCTGCATTTAATGTCAGCCAGCCAACTTTGTGTCCCATAACTTCCACGATAAATACTCTGCCATGGGAAGCTGCTGTTGTATGGATACAGTCAATGGCTTCCGTTGCAATATTAACCGCACTCTGAAAACCGAATGTCATATCTGTTCCCCAGAGGTCATTATCGATCGTCTTTGGCAGTGTCACAATATTGAGTCCTTCTTCTCTTAACAGGTTTGCTGTTTTATGCGTTCCGTTTCCGCCAAGGATCACCAGACAGTCAAGCTGCAGCTTATAGTAATTCTGCTTCATTGCTTCTACCTTGTCCAATCCGTTCTCATCCGGTTCGCGCATCAGCTTGAAAGGAGTACGGCTGCTGCCAAGGATCGTTCCGCCCTTTGTTAAAATACCGGAGAAATCATGCCCGGTCAGCATACGGAAATTTCCATAGATCAGACCTTTGTAACCATCCAAAAAGCCGTAGATCTCTACATCACTCTCCGCATTCAGTATACTTTTTACCACACCACGCATGGCAGCATTTAATGCCTGACAGTCGCCACCGCTTGTCAACATACCAATTCTTTTCATTACGTGATTTCCTCCCATTTCGGATCAAAGATTTATGAAGCAGTCTGCTATGCCCATATGAGAATATTATAGCTCATTTTGTATTTTATCTCAACGGCTAATTGTAAGATGATAGACATATAAAAGCACCGGAAATAATATTGCCGGAATCACGTTTGACTACCCTGCGATTTGCCAGAACATATTTTGCACGAGCTCCGGCCACCAAAACGCGTGGTGGCCTCTCCGCTCGGCAAATGTCAGGCAAATCTCAGTCGTCGGCACTATCGATTCCATCAATATCATTTCCGGTGCTTGTAAAGTAAATGCATCTGTTGCGCACTTCGCGCGGCATCTGCAGGTCATCAGGGCTCTTTTTTTAAAGCAGACGGATGTGATCCACTTCTCCTGTTTCCTGAAAAATTGCCCAGTTTGCTATATTGACCGCATGATCTCCGATCTTCTCCAGATATTTTGCAAACATCATCACATCGATGCAGTCATCAGGATCTTTTGCTTCTGACCTGAGATGTGCAATCACATCGTTTTTGACCTGATTGAACAGATCATCGACTGTATCATCTCCTGCCACAACATGCTGTGCGCTTTCTGCATTGTGGTCTACAAATGCATTGATCGCTTCTGTCAACTGCTTGCCCGTTTCCTCGATCATCTGCGGAATATGAGCGGAAAACTCCTGCAGATCCTTAAAATGCATCCGCTTTACCAGCTCTGCGATATCACTGCACTGATCTCCGATCCTGCTGATATCCGTTACTACCTTCAATGATGCACTGACCTGACGCAGATCCCTGGCGATCGGCTGCTGCTTTGTGATAAGGTTCAGACAGCTTCCTTCAATCCTTCTCTGCAGGGTATGTGTACTTTGGTCACTTGCAATGATCTCTTCGATCACGCTTTCCTTCTGCTGCTGCAGCGCTGAAAACAGTCTGGCATATGTAGCACGCACGCCCATTCCCATTTCTTCAACGCTTTCCTGCAATTGTTTTAATTCTTCTTCATATAATCTTCTTGGTGACATTTCCTTCTCCTTTTCTGCTCTCCATCAACCGAATCTACCGGTAATGTAATCCTCTGTCTTCTTCTGGGACGGATGCTTGAAGATTGTATCTGTTGTATCAAACTCGATCAGCTCACCAAGCAGGAAGAATGCTGTATAGTCAGACACACGTGCTGCCTGCTGCATGTTATGGGTTACAACTACAACTGTATATTTCTTTTTCAGATCCTCCATCAGATCCTCTACCTTTAAGGTAGAGATCGGATCAAGCGCCGAAGTTGGTTCATCCATCAGAAGGATTTCGGGTTCTACCGCAAGTGCTCTTGCGATACAGAGTCTCTGCTGTTGTCCGCCGGATAATCCAAGTGCGGATTTTTTCAATCTGTCTTTCACTTCTTCAAAAATGGCAGCATCTCTCAGCGAACGCTCCACAATATCATCGAGCTTTGCTTTTGCTGTAATACCATGGATACGCGGACCATATGCAATATTATCGTATATGCTCATCGGAAATGGATTCGGCTGCTGGAATACCATGCCTACTTTTTTCCTGAGCAGGGTTGTATCAACCTTTGGGCTGTAAATATCTTCTCCGTCAATTGTTACCGTTCCATCAATCTTTACACAGTCTACCAGATCATTCATACGATTTAAGCACTTCAGGAATGTAGACTTTCCGCATCCGCTGGGACCGATAAATGCAGTGACTGCATTTTGCGCAATATTCATATTAATATCTTTGAGTGCATGATTCTCACCATAATGCAGGTTCAGATGCTGTACAACGATTTTGGAAGGGTTTGTTTCCTTTTTCATTCTTTGTCTCTCTTTCTATCTATGTAATGCTGTTATGCTGTTATTTTTTGTCTACCTGCAGCTTCTTTGCCATTCCTCTGGCCAGCATATTGATCAAAAATACGATCACAAGAAGTACAAGCGCAATGCCAAATGCTACATCATACTGGGCTTTTGCCATTGACAGATACAGCTGGATCGTAAGCGTTCCACCTGATTCCATGATCTTTTTCAGGTAACCGATCGCCGTTTTCGGAAGTACAAAGCCACTGCCGGCTGTAAACAAAAGCGCTGCGGACTCACCGACAATACGACCGATCGCCAGAAGTACCCCCGTTAAAATACCGGGCATTGCAGACGGAAGGAGGATCGTATGGATCATATACCATTTTGTGGCACCCATACCAAGCGCTCCGCTCCTGTAGCTTTCAGGAACGCTCCTGAGCGCTTCCTGTGTATTTCTCGTGATCAGTGGCAGAATCATGATCGTCAGGGTGAGCGCGCCTGTCAGAATCGAATAACCAAATCCGCAGGCTGTTCCAAAGAACACCATACCAAACAGACCGAATATGATCGACGGAATTCCGGAAAGCGTTTCTGTCGTAAATTCGATCAGACGTACAAGTTTTCCGCCCTTTGCATATTCATTCAGATAAATCGCAGATCCGATTCCGATCGGTGTTGCGATCAATAATGTCAGAACAACAATGTAAAGTGTATTTACAATGTTTCCCGCAATGCCTGTTGTCTGCCTGATCGCGCTTGTAACGGTTGTCAGGAAAGTCAGATTCACATTTCTGATACCACGGATCACAACATATCCGATGATACATACCAGCACAAGTACAGAGAAAAGTGCTGACAGATAGATCAGAAAAAGAAGGATGTGATCTTTTAATTTATGGGTCTTATGCATAATACTGCCGGCCATTTATTTTTCCTCCTTCTCTTTTAAAATACCTGTCAGTACCAGGTTAATGATCATAATGAATACGAAAAGAACAAGACCGATTGTAAACAGCACCTGTCTGTGCAGTCCCGACGCATATCCCATCTCGCTGACGATCGCTGTTGTCAGGAATCTGACAGAATTAAACGGAAGCGGTGCATTGACGCTGCTGCCTGAAACGAGGGTGATCGCCATAGCTTCTCCGATCGCTCTTCCCACGCCTAGAACAATGGCAGAAATAATACCTGATTTTGCTGCAGGTATCACTACCTTGAATATTGTTTCGATCTTGGATGCGCCCAGTGCAAGAGAAGCACTTCTTAAGTAATCCGGTACTGCATGGAGTGCTGATTCACTGATATTGATCACTGTTGGCAGGATCATGATCGCCAAAACCAGAATCGCAGACAGCATATTGGAACCGCCTGTATATTGATGCGTGGAAGATCCTGCAAATACAGCTTTTTCCAGTTTATACATCAGCGGATTTAATATCAGGATTCCCAAAAGTCCGTAGATAACGGAGGGAATACCTGCCAAAAGGGTAACTGCAGGTCTTACAATGTCCGCCAGCTTCTTTGGTGCAACTTCAGCCAGAAATACCGCTGTCAGAAGTGCAACCGGAACACCTAACAGGATTGCGGCAAATGTACCGACAATAGAGGTCAGGATCACATATAAAATACCAAAATGCGGTTCCGCTGCCGCAGGTGCCCATTTTGTATTGAATAAGATTTCCCTGATCCCTACTTTAAAAAGTGCCGGCGATCCGTTTATGATCATATAAGCAGTAATGGCGAAGACCGCCATTACTGCTACCAGTGCACATACCACAAAGATGATATGTGCGATGATTTCCACTATAGATTTATTTTTATGATTTGCAAAGATTGATGTATGCATATATTTAGTCCACCGTGATAAGTCCTACGCTCTGGATCAGCTGTTTTCCTTCATCAGATTTTAAGTAGTCAAACAGTGCCTGTACAGGCTCGCTCTGTGCACTTACTTCACCCATTGTTGCCATAACGAATGGTCTTGAAAGGATATATCTGCCTGCTTTGATGTTTTCTTCTGTCGGCTCAACACCGTTCAGTTTTGCTGCGATAATTGTGTCATCTACTGCATCAAGAGAAGCATATCCGATCGCACCCGGTGTAGAAGCTACTTTTGCGATAACAGCTCCTGTGGAATCCAGCTCATTTGCATACTGGCATGCATCTTCCAGACCAAGTAATTCTTCAAAAGCACCTCTTGTACCGGAACCTGCTTCACGGCCTACTACGACGATCGGTTCATCTGATCCGCCGAGATCTTTCCAGTTTGTTACTTCACCTTTGTAGATCTGCACGAGCTGATCCTGTGTCAGATCTGTTACTGTGTTTGCAGGATCAAGTACAACTGCAATACCGTCGATCGCTACGATGTTCTCTACACAGCCTGCTGCCTTTTCTTCATCCTTTAAACTTCTGGATGAGTTACCGATATCTACGCTGCCACCTTCCAGAGATTCAATACCTGCTGAAGATCCTGTAAATTCTGCTGTTACGCTGACACCCGGATATTTTTCCATAAAAGCTTCTGCAACCGCATTAGCAAGCTTTTCCATAGATGTGGATCCTGCCATTGCAATGCTTCCTGAAAGATCTGCGTTTGTATCTGTTGCTGCTGCGTCTGCAGCTTCATCTGTTGCTGCATCTGTAGCTGCGTCTGTTGCTTCATCTGTGGCTGTGTCCGTTGCTGTTGCATCTGCTGTTGTATCTGCTGCATTGCTGCCACATCCTGTTAATAAGCCTGCTGCAACAGTTGCAGCCATAAGTACTGTCATAAGTTTGTTCTTTTTCATTTTCTTTCTCCTCCACTATGAGTCTCTTGTTTTTCGTGCGGCTTTCTTCCGTACGATACAATAAAAAAGAGGTATTCGCATGTTTTCTCTTCCTTATTACAGGAACGAGTGTAACACCGGATACCTCTTACATAAAATCATGTTTCCGTAAGAAATTTGTAAGTTTCATGTAAAATGATCTATTGTCTGTTTTCTCACATTGCTTCTATTTTTTTGCGGAGTGCCAGCATCTTTTTATCGATCCTTGCGATCTCCTGCGCATAGGAAAGCAGTTCCCTGCGCACCTGCTCCGTCTCCTGGGGCGTGCTCTTTTCCTGCTTATAGCAGAGCTGGTGATCAAGCTTTGCCCAATAATTCATTGCCACAGTCCTGATCTGTATTTCTGCCCGTACTGTTTCGTTTTCCTCTCCGTACGGATATGGCATATCGACGATCAGATGCACACTCTGATAACCGCTCGCCTTTGGTTTTTTGATATAATCCTTTGTTTTGATGATCGTAAGCTGCGGATGCTCTATCAGATACTCTGCCACCTGATATACTTCATCCCGGAAAGAACAAACGATCCGGACACCTGCCAGATCGTTCAACCTTTGCACTGCCTGTTCATATGAAATTTCATACCCTTTCCGTTCCAGCTTTTCCGCTGCACTTGCCGCCGTTTTGATCCGCTCCGACACGGAATCGATCACCTTATGTTTCGCGCCTTTCCGCTGCTCATATTGCCGGATCAGGCTTTCCACCGTAGCGATCGCATACGATTGTTTCCTTATGTATTCCGGCTCTGCGAATGCTTTTGTCAGTTCTGCAAGCCCCTCCCTGTTTTGTTTCGCATTTTTGCTTTTACCCATACTTCTCTGCTTATTCCTTTCTCATATACCATATCACGAAAATAAGCCCTGCCACGATCGCCACAACCGATGCAGCTGTCTCCGGGCTCACTAATAATTCTATGCCACCATATAAGAAAGTATTCCATATAAAATAAGCAAAGCAGAACACGAGGATCATCCCCCAGATCCAGATGATCTTGATCAGCGGATCTTCCCCGTTCTGCCTTGCCTGTTTTAACCATTCCTGTATCCTTCCCATATCTGCCTACCTCCGTCTGATATCTATCTCTTTCCATACAACTCTGTTTACATGATTATCATCCGATAAGTAGTGTTTTCCTTCTATCACACATGGGAAAAATTATTGTAAAATGAATGTAAATTATTTCTCTTCCCGCTCTTCGAGCTTTTCTTCGAGCTTTTCTTTGATCTTCTCCTTTACTTCAGCCTTAAATTCCGGCCATGTTTCGTTCCTGAATTCCGCAAAAGCCAGCTTGTATTTGCCGGAAGTTGCGCCCGGGTTACGACGCAGAAGCTGCAGCTTATCCTTTGTAAGATAAGATCTGTCTTTTCCTTTCTGCATAATTTCTTCGATTCTTTCCCGGATCTCTTCTCTCTGCACAAGAGCCTGTTCCTTTTTCAGCTGTTTCTCATCCGTAATTCTTGCTCTGATCTCTTCTTTCTGCTGCTGCGCCTGTTCGATCCGCTGCTGTGCTTCATCCGCGATCACAGCCTCGACAACCTCAAGCCGCTTCTGCAAAAGCTTCAGTTCTTTCTTTGCAGCTTCTACCTTAACAAGGACATCTCGCAGTTCGATAGCTGTCTTGAAGCTGAGTGCAAAGTCTGCTGCTGCCAGCATCATGACCACGTGCACGATCGGCGAAAGCACTGCCTCCGGAATGGATAATACAAATTTTTCAAACGGCTTATGTACCCAATAAACCATGGCAATGCTGAAAAATCCCCATGCCAGAGACGAAGTCAGACAGATATGCCCCTGAAAGTTGAATTTCTGATTCGAATAATCCCAGTAACGCACCTTAAACAGAGATTCCATTAAAACACCTGTAACGTATTCCAAAATCGTGGCAGCGATCATGCCTGCAAAATAAACCGCAACCGGATGCGCCTTAAACGGAAGGGATACAAACAGGATCAGTACCGCACCGCTTCCGTAAATAGGAAGCAACGGTCCATGCATAAAACCTCTGTTTACCCATTTTTTCTTCTTTACAGATACAAAAGAAGATTCCCAGCACCATCCGATAAAGCAATAAATAATAAAAAATGCCAGCCATTGTGTCAGATTATAAGTATACATCTCTTCTTCTCCCTTTCTTTCGTTTTCAACAGGCAATCCGCATATTTCAGATCCGAACCAGCCACTTGCCATATTGCATCCTATGACTTGCGTGATCTATTCTGTCATTCCCTCAAAACTACACTAACAATCTTGCGCGCATCTGCCGGATCACATCCTCTGCCGCCGAGAGCATCTGCTCTTCATCCTTCTGCACCACACCTGTCGGTGACAGGCGGTAGAAGAAGGTCGGTGTTCCCTTTACCGCAAAGGTCAGTTTTCCGCCATAATTGGCAAGCACCACTTCTATATTTTCCACACGGATCTTTGCGCCCGGATCCATCAGGAATGTAATGCCGTCTTTCTTTCCCCGGATCTCCGTGATATACAGATCATGCGCATACATACGGATCAGCGATACACGCAACAGATTTTCCACGCTTTTCGGGATCTGTCCAAAACGATCCATCAGCTCGCCGCGCATATCCTCCGCTTCGTCCCTGCTCTCGATCGCAGCGATCCGCTTATAAATATCCAGCTTCTGGTATTCGTTGACAATATAGCTCTCCGGAATGAAAGCATCCACATCCAGATCGATCGTTGTGACAAAATCGATGACCTGTTTCTGCCCTTTCATTGATTTTACCGCTTCGTTTAACATCTTACAATACAGATCGTATCCGACCGCTTCCATATGCCCATGCTGTACTCTGCCCAAAAGGTTTCCCGCGCCACGGATCTCCAGATCCTTCATGGCGATCTTGAATCCACTGCCAAGCTCCGTAAATTCCTTGATCGCCTGCAGACGTTTCTCCGCCACTTCTTTGAGCACTTTATCCCGCTTATACATCAAAAATGCATACGCTGTCCGGTTCGATCTGCCGACACGGCCTCTTAACTGGTACAGCTGGGAAAGCCCCATGTTATCCGAATCATGAATGATCATCGTATTGACATTGGGGATATCCAGTCCCGTTTCAATGATCGTTGTGGAAACAAGCACATCGATCTCACCGCTGACAAAATCATACATGATCCGCTCCAGCTCGCTTTCCTTCATCTGTCCATGTGCAAATGCCACATTTGCCTCCGGTACCAGATTTTGGAGAAAGGCCGCCATTTCCGCAATCGTGTTGACACGGTTATATACATAGTAGACCTGCCCGCCTCTGGCAAGCTCACGCCCGATCGCTTCCCGCACCATTTCTTCATTATATTCCATGACAAACGTCTGGATCGGCATACGGTCATTCGGTGCTTCTTCCAGAACACTCATATCCCGGATTCCCACAAGGCTCATGTGGAGCGTACGCGGGATCGGGGTTGCTGTCAGCGTCAGAACATCTACATTTTCCTTGAGCTGCTTGATCTTTTCCTTGTGGGTAACACCAAAACGCTGTTCCTCATCGATGATCAGAAGTCCCAGATCCTTAAACGCCACGTCCTTTGACAAAACGCGGTGTGTTCCGATCACAATATCCACCAGTCCCTTTTTCAGGCCTTCGATCGTCTTTTTCTGCTGCGCAGCCGTCCGGAAACGCGACATCATTTCGATCGTGACCGGGAAATCCTTCATACGCTGCACAAAATTATCGTAATGCTGCTTGGCAAGGATCGTCGTCGGAACAAGAAATACAACCTGCTTCCCTTCCTGTACTGCCTTAAACGCCGCGCGGATCGCCACCTCTGTTTTGCCATAGCCGACATCCCCGCAGATCAGGCGGTCCATAATACGGCCGCTTTCCATATCCGCCTTTGTCGCATCGATCGCCAGAAGCTGATCCTGCGTTTCCTCATATGGGAACATTTCTTCAAATTCCCGCTGCCATACAGTGTCTTTTCCGTATTGATAACCTTTTCCGTGTTCTCTTGCCGCATACAGCTTTACCAGATCCTTGGCAACCTCATTGACTGCGCCCTTTACCTTGGACTTCGTTTTTGTCCATTCCTGTGTACCCAGCTTATTCAGCTTCGGTGCTTTGCTTTCTGCGGAAGCATATTTCATGACCGCATCAAAGCCCGTTGCCAGCACATAAAGAGTTCCACCGTCGCGGTATTCGATCTTCATATAGTCTTTCATGACCTTGTCTACGCATACCTTTTCGATACCACGGTAAATGCCCAGCCCATGTGTTTCATGTACGACATAATCGCCCACCTTCAGTTCCGTGAAGTCATGAATCTTCTGTCCTTCATATCGCTTCTTTTTCCGTTTCTTTGCATGTTTGCCGAAAATATCGCTTTCCGTGATCACCGCAAGACGGATCGATGGATATTCAAAACCCTTGCTGATCTGCCCATGCATGACCATGATCTCCCCATTTTGGAGCACACGCTCCGTATCTTCGCTGTAAAAAGCAGTCAGCTCATTGGCACAGATATCCTCTGCCAGTCGTTTTGCTCTTGTCCGCGAAGGAGACAACAGGATCACGCGATACCTGTTTTTATGGTAACGCCTCAAGTTTTCCAACAGGATTTCAAAACTGTTCTGGAACGAATTGACCGCTCTGGCATCTGCATAATACCGCTCCTCCACCTTTAAAAACGGAAGATTGCTGTCCAGCACAGACAAAAGCAAGAGCCTCTGCCCAGTCAGCATTGCCCAGACCTGATCGGCAGTATACAGAAGTGCTGCCTGCCCCGGCAGTGCATAGCCCTTCTCCAGACGATGCTCCATGCTTTCCCGAAATTCCAGCTCGACTGCATTCAGATGTTCTTTCCCGTGCAGCGGTTCATCCAGAGTAACCAGCAGTTCGTCCTTCGGAAACAAAGAAAGGAAGCTGACAAGCTGCGGACAGAAATATTTCATATAGCTGTCCAGATTTGCCATCACGCCAAATTCTTCCATCTGCTCTCTGAGCTGCTCGGTCTGCACCTTCACGCGGTGCGCCTCTTCCAGCTTGTTTTCCTTTTTCAATGCCTCCGCTGCCTGTTTTGCCTCCGCTTCGATCGCTTTCAGGCCATCCAGCTTCTGCTGCTTTGTCAGGATCATTTCCGTCGCCGGATAGATCGTCACTGTCCTCAGTGCTTCCACCGAACGCTGGCTGAGTACATCAAACCGACGGATCGACTCTACCTCATCACCCCAGAGCTCAATACGATACGGATTTTCTTCTGTCAGATCATAAATATCGATAATACCGCCGCGAACGGAAAACTGCCCCGGTTCTTCTACCTGATAAGTCTTTTCGTAGCCCATCTTTACGAGCTTCATCGCAACTGCTTCTTCCTCCACGATGCTTTCCGCAGAGATCGTGATACAGTTTTCCTCCAACATCTGCAGTGGCAGACAGGGCGCAAGAAGCGCATCCACTGTCGTTACGATCGTCAGAGGCTCCTTTTCCAGAATCCGGCGATAGCAGCAGATCCGCTCCTTTGTCATCTCCTGTCCGCGGATATCCGCCTGAAAGAAAATGTAATCCTTGGCAGGAAACAATATGGTATTTTTATCAAAAAAGGAATAATCCTCATATAATTCCTTTGCTTTGATATCACTGAAGGTCAGGACAAGTTTGTATGGATAGTCCTCGCCCTGCCCGCAAAGCATCTGTGCCTTCTGTGCGTCCGCGCAGCCTGAGATCAGAACTGTCTTTTGCGCCATGAGTGCACGTCTGGCATCCTCATAAAAGGATAATTCCTTCAAATATTCTGTAAACGCTTTCACATTATTACCCTCAAATGCAAGTTATCACTGCTTTTTACCGTTAAAATGGTTCATTGCGGCATCTGCCGAATCATTCATCATCATTACAACTGCGTCCGCTGCATCCGCAAATGCCTGCTGCATGACTTCCTGATCTTTTTTGTCAAAATGTCCCAGCACGTAAGCAGCCAGATCATAGCCCTGCGGCTTCTCTCCGACACCGACCTTGATCCGCATAAAGGTATCATGTCCCAGATGCGAAATGATATTCTTGATTCCGTTATGTCCGCCTGCGCTTCCTTTCTTACGGATCCGCAGTTGTCCGGGCGGCAGAGAAATATCATCATAGATCACGATCAGCTCCTGTGTTTCATCTGCCTTATAGTAGTCTATGAGTTCCCGCACGCTTTCACCACTTAAATTCATATAGGTCTGCGGCTTTGCGAGGATCACTTTCTGTCCTTCTATATAGCCTTTTCCGATCAGTGCCTTGTGTTTCTTTTCCGTGACGGAGATCCGGTATTTTTCTGCAATGGCATCTATAGTGTCAAAACCGACGTTATGTCTGGTGTGCATGTATTCTTTTGTAGGGTTTCCGAGTCCGACTATGATATACATATGGATGTCCTTTCTTCCATAAATGAACCGAAATTTATTTCCGGTGGATAGATTGATTCGTAAATCATAGTGTACTTGATTTTGAGGGGAAATTCAATAGGAGAGGGTGCAGGGAAGGGAAATGTGCTTTAAATTCGATGTATATAAATAGAAACGCAGGAATATAAAACATAGATGTACTCAAATAACAGGCGGCAAGAAGTTCTAAGTGTTTTTCCTACATCAACTACTTCTGTCGCAACCGATGTCGGGAACATCGGTCATTAAAATTGCCTGCGGCAATAGACCGATGCTGCATAATATATGGCAAGCCATATATTATATTTTTCGCCATCCAGGCTCAAATGCATCTTGTCCGTACATCCATGTACGGACATTGCTATGTTCTATATAAAACACTAAGAACTTCTAAACCACCTGTTCATTCGTAAATCTATATTTTATATTCCTGCTGCTTAATCTTATATATTTATATTGAATAGTTCAACATGCATTACTGCTCTACCGGAGGCGCAAGATAGCATCCAATTTCTATTATACTGCCATCTTCTAACTTCTTCTTCAGGAAAAATTTCTTGTCTTCTGAAATCTTGGAGTAATCGCCTGTAAACACACTATAGCCAAATCTCGGTTCAATTGTATTTCCTATCTCACAATCAAATCCATATCCTATACCATCCTCAAAATTAAACAATATTTTGTCTTCTGCCTTCAACTGATAATGCTGTCCTTCCTGCATATTGATCAGATATCCTTCCTGTTGGTTATAAATCACAATAGCCGGTTTTTCTGAATCTAAGCTGCCCATATAATCATCAATCGACGTAAAATCAGTAACATAGGTCACTTCTCCCGGATCAGATGCTGTATCGGTAGCTTCTGCCGTGGTATCGGACTCTGCCTCTTCCGCTTCGTCGGATGAATCGGTTGTATCCGTATCTGTTGTTTCGGTTGAAGAATTCTCTTCAGCCAATGCTTCTGCATTTGCGTCGCTTTGTTCCTCTGCTGCTTCGTTTTCTGCTGCCTCTGATTCAGTCGCAGTTTCCGCATCGATTGTCTCTTCCACTGCTGTGTCTGAACTGCTTTCTGTTTTGGCATTTCCACAACCTGCAAGCAGGCAGGCTGCCAGACCTGCTACCATCAGAGAATGTACGATCTTGGTTATCTCCCTCTTTTTCATTTTTGTTCCTCCTGTTTTCTGTTTATTTGTTATTACCTTTGTATAGGTAATATAGGTTAAGATTATTCTCTTTTTTCCATATTGTCAACTATGCATAGGTAATTTAAATTGTTTCCCTGTTATGATGTTCTTAACCGTACAAAGGTAATATAGAAAACAGCAGGTAGAAAATGACATACTCTGACATTCTGGCTCTGCGTATCAAACAATTATGTAAAAAGCGCGGCATTACGATCAATCATCTCGCAACGCTGGCTGGTTTAAAGCAGTCTACAGTCGATAACATTATACGCGGAACAAGTAAGAATCCTAAAATTTATACATTGCATAAGATAGCAACCGCATTCGGTATGACGCTCTGTGAGTTTTTAGATTATCCGGAACTGAACGAATATGATCTGGACGAGGATGAAAATGAAGATTAAAAAAGCCCAAGGTTTGTGTAAAACCTTGGGCTCTTTGCTTCTTTTATTCCATTTCCGGTTCTGAAAGCGACTTCTCATATGCCTCAAGAATAACTTTCTGCATATGATCTCTTGTCTCGGAGTTGATCGGATGGGCAATGTCTCGATATTCGCCATCGGATGCTTTCTTGCTCGGCATCGCGATAAACATTCCCTTTTCGCCTTCTATTACTTTTATATCATGTACAACAAACACATTATCCAGCGTAATGGAAACAACTGCCTTCATCTTTCCTTCTTTCGCGATCTTGCGTACACGAACGTCTGTAATGTTCATCTTAAATTCCCCCTTTATCGAATTTTAGTATAAACTACATGACATAGCGGTCATTTTTCTCTATGACGATCTTAATATCATCTTCCCCTTTGTGGTAAGAGTTTGCATGAATTGTATCATGACTTTCCACGATACAATTCTCAATATAAGTATTGTCACCGATATAAACATCATTCAGGATAATGGAATTCTTAATGGTACAATTACTTCCAATAAATACTTTCTTAAAGATGACGGAGTTCTCTACCGTACCATTGATGATACTTCCGCTGGAGATCAGGCTATTCTTGATCTTTGCACCTACATTGTATTTTGCCGGAGGAAGATCATCTACCTTGGAGTAGATATCCGGATACTGACGGAAGAAATAGTCTCTGATATCAGGCTTTAAGAAATCCATATTTGCGTTGAAATAATCATCAACCGTTGCAATGTTCTTCCAGTAATCCTGAATCTTATAACCGTAGATTCTCTTCAAGTTCTTGTAACGGATCAGAATGTCCTTTACAAAATCATACTGTCCTTCTTCAGCGGCCTTCTCGATCAGCTCAATAAGCTGACGGCGGCGGATCACATAAATACCACAGGAGATCGTATTGGAATTGGCTACGATCGGCTTTTCTTCAAACTCTTCGATACGGCTTTCTTCATTCATTTTTAAGATACCGTAACGGTCTACATTTTCACCTGCAGGCATATCTTTGCATACCACCGTGATATCCGCTTTTTTTGCAATATGGTATTCCAGCACCTTGTTATAATCCATTTTGTATACACAGTCACCGGAAGCAATCACAACATACGGCTCATGACTTTCCTTCAGGAAATCCAGATTCTGATAGATCGCATCTGCTGTTCCTCGATACCAGGAGCTGTTCTCACTTGTAACGGTAGGTGTGAAAACGGAAAGACCTCCCTGTTTTCTACCGAAATCCCACCACTTGGATGAGCTCAGATGCTCATTCAGGCTCTTTGCGTTATACTGCGTAAATACTGCCACGCGCTGGATACGCGAATTTGTCATATTGCTCAAGGCAAAATCAATACTGCGGTAACTGCCTGCTACAGGCATTGCAGCGATCGCACGTTTCTGCGACAGTTCTTTCATTCTGTGATTGTTTCCACCTGCTAAGATAATTCCTATTGCTCTCATGACCTGTCACCTGCCTTAATCAAAGTTTTACCGCTTCCAAGATAGTAATCTGTGTAATCTTCCACTGTTGTAATGCCGGATACAACAGAGTTCTTTCCTACTGTTACCTTGGAAGGAATCACGGATTTTTCTCCTATTGTGACAAGTCCATGATTATAAATATGCGGATCGGTTTCGTTGTCTACTTCTTCACCGACACCGAGCTTGACATAATCGCCGATCTCAACATTTTCCGCAACAATCGCTTTATTCAGCTCACAGCCTTTGCCAATCTGTGTTTCATTCATAATGATAGAATCCCGTACAACCGTATCTGCACCGATCGTTACGCCACAGCCGATAACGGAATTGTAGATTTTACCGTAAATCTGAGAGCCTTCACCGATGATACATTTCTCGATCTCACTGTCGGAGGAAATGTACTGTGGTGGAAGGATGTCGCTCTTTGTGTAGATCTTCCAGTATTCTTCATACAGGTTGAACTCCGGAACGATATCGATCAGCTCCATATTTGCTTCCCAGTAAGAATTCAGTGTTCCTACATCTTTCCAGTAGCCATTGAACTCATATGCATAGCATGGAGCGCCATTGGAATGGCAATACGGAATGACATGTTTACCAAAGTCAAGTGCAGGCTGGGACGCATTTGCAATCAATGCTTCCTTTAAAGTCTTCCAGTTAAATATGTAAATACCCATACTTGCCAGATTACTTCGCGGGTTTGCCGGTTTCTCTTCAAATTCGCTGATCTTACGGTCTTCGTCTGTGATCAGGATACCAAATCTCTTGGCTTCCTCAAGCGGTACAGGCATTGCAGCCAATGTAACTTCTGCACCTTTTGCCTTATGATAATCCAGCATTACTTCATAATCCATTTTATAAATATGATCTCCGGAAAGGATCAATACATAATCCGGATTATAGCTGTCCATATACTCAATATTCTGATAGATAGCATTTGCTGTTCCTGTATACCATTCCGTATCTGTGCTCTTCTCATATGGCGGAAGTACGGAAACACCGCCGATATTACGATCCAGATCCCACGGAATACCAATGCCAATGTGTGTATTCAACCGAAGCGGCTGATACTGTGTTAAAACGCCTACTGTATCAACTCCCGAATTAATGCAGTTACTAAGCGGAAAGTCAATGATTCTGTATTTTCCCCCGAACGCTACTGCTGGTTTTGCAACCTTCGCAGTTAATACACCAAGTCTGCTGCCCTGACCTCCAGCTAAAAGCATGGCGATCATCTCTTTTTTGATCATACTGTCACCCCTTACTTGTGTAATATCGATTTTTTACACAATATTTTCCGAAATCTATCATTTCAGTTTCATCGATATTCTGATTATAGCATATAATATTGATAAAGTGAATGTTTTTTACAAATAAAATCCCTCTTTTTCCAGTTTATTTCGTGCATAAAGTCAATTTTTTCGCCTATATTCGTCTATTTTTTGTGCAAAATATCTTTTTATTATTTCCCAGAATATTACAGCAATTATTTTTTTGTAAAATTTGTCTAAAATGCATCTGTATTTTCCCATTCTCTCTCTTGTGCAGATGATATTCTTTAGAGTATAATGGTTCTGATCCAATCAAACATATTTTAATAGGAAGTGTCATTATGTATCAAATCGATTTTAATAAACCAATCAATATCCATTTTATCGGGATCGGCGGCATCAGCATGAGCGGTCTTGCTGAGATCCTATTGGACCGCGGTTTTGGCATCAGCGGTTCCGACGCGAAGGAAAGTGATCTGACAAAGCATCTGATCCAAAAGGGCGCTGTCGTACAGTATGGGCAGCGCGCCTCCAATATCACGGATGATATCCAGCTCGTTGTCTATACGGCGGCGATCCATCCGGATAATCCTGAGCTTATGGAAGCGGAGAAAAAAAATATTCCCTGTATGACCAGAGCAGTCCTGCTCGGCGAGATCATGCAGAATTATCAGACACCGATCGCCATCAGCGGAACGCACGGCAAAACAACAACTACCTCCATGTTATCCGAAATCCTGCTGGCAATGGATACAGATCCTACTTTATCAATCGGTGGTATTTTGAAAGATATCGGCGGTAATATCAGAATCGGAAGCTCTGAACTTTTTGTCGCGGAAGCATGCGAGTACACGAACAGCTTTTTAAGCTTTTTCCCGAAGATCAGCGCAATTTTAAATATTGACGCCGATCATCTGGATTTTTTCAAGGATCTGCAGGATATCCGCAATTCTTTCCGTAAATTTGCGTGTCTGCTCCCCGCTGACGGAACACTTGTTATCAACGGTGAGATTGAGAATGTTTCCGAGATCACCCATGATCTTCCCTGCCATGTGATCACATACGGTTTTTCAGAAGATTTTGATGTTTATGCAACCGATATTACCTTTGATGCCATGGCGCGCGGCTCCTACCGCATCCATTTAAAGAAAGACGGCAGCGAGACTGTTTTCCCGGTTTCTCTCGGTGTAACGGGTCGTCACAATATTTCCAATTCCATGGCAGCGATCGCGATCGCTTATCTGCTGCTCGGCGGAGAGCCGGATGCGATCTGTGAAGCCCTGAAAAGCTTCAGTGGTACCGACAGACGGTTCCAGTATAAGGGCAAGCTTCTTGAGACAACTATAATAGATGATTATGCACATCATCCGACAGAAATAACCGCGACTTTAAAAACAGCGCAGAATTATCCGCACAAAAAGCTCTGGTGTGTCTTCCAGCCGCATACTTACACGCGTACCAAAGCACTTCTGCCGGAATTTGCAAAAGCACTTTCCCTCGCAGATCATGTTGTACTGGCCGATATTTACGCAGCAAGGGAAACAGATACACTCGGCATCAGCTCCCGTACGCTGCAGGCTGAGATTGAAAAGCTGGGAACGCCATGCGAGTATTTCCCGTCTTTTGATCAGATTGAAAATTTTTTATTAGAAAATTGTGAGCCGCATGATCTGTTGATAACTATGGGAGCCGGAGATGTCTATAAAATCGGCGAAAACCTGCTCGGCAAATAACTTATCCACATTATCCACATTTTTTGGTGTGTAAATCGCAGAAAAAGATGTGGATAATTTTGTTTACATAACCCGTGTCCAGCCTTCCATGCTGATCCTGTCAAAAAGCGACAATCCATCACACCTTTTCCCGGTTTACAAAGCAATGAAACAGACAGCTTATCCACTTTATCCACATTGTCCACATTTCCCGCAAACCCAGCATTTACAAGGGTTTGCAGAAAAATGGCTATTTCATTTTAAAAATGTCTGTGCTATAATTTCATTTGCTATTAAAACAAGGTCAGGTGAATGAAATGAGTCGTCTTACGATATACAGAGATGATTATAGTGATGCTACGATCGTATCCAATCAGTTTATTGATGAATATATGGAAAATGCCAATGATGCGCAGATCAAGGTCTACCTTTATCTGCTGCGCATGATGCATGCCAATCTGCCTACGAGCATCTCCGATATCGCAGACAAATTTAACCATACGGAAAAGGATGTTGTCCGTGCGCTCTCCTATTGGGAAAAGAAGAATCTGGTGCGGATTGAATATGACGAAAACGGCGAGATCCTTGCCCTGCATATGCAGTCCGGCACTTCTTCTACGCCCACTGCTCCGGCCGGTCCAAAGGAAGCCCCTGCAGAAGCCTCACAGCATAAGACTGCGAAGAAAGCTCCTGCGTCGGAGGTACAGCCGGCAAAAAGCAAACCCTCCTACAGCCTGGACGAGGTTACATCCTTTCAACAGGAAGAGGAAGCTTCCCAGATTATTTTTATTGCAGAGCAATATCTGGGGCGCGTTCTGACAGTTCCCGATATCAAAACAATCATCTTCTTATATAAAGGGCTGCATTTTTCGACCGACCTGATCGATTATCTGATCGAATACTGTGTCGGCAAAGGGCATCGAGAAATGCGTTATATCGAAAAGGTTGCGATCAACTGGTCCGAGGAAAAAATTACAACTGTCCAGCAGGCCAAACAGCAATCCTACAAATATAATAAGATCGTCTATACAGTCATGAATGCACTCGGGCGGACAGGTGCACCGACAGAAAAGGAAGCGGATTTTGTAAACCGCTGGGAAAAGGAATATGGTTTCACGCACGATATGATCCTTGCGGCCTGTGAAAAGGCAGCACTTGCCGTTGATAAAAACCGCATAGAATATACAGACGGCATTTTAAAAAGCTGGCTGAAACAAAATATACATAATCTTGCAGAGGCGGAAGCTGCCAACAAGGCTTTCTCTCAGAAAAAAAAGACAACTGCCGCAAAGACAAGCAGTTTCCACGATTTTAAACAGCGCAAATATGACTACGATGCTTTAGAAAAGGAGCTTCTCAGTAATTAATGATCACAAATTCCCAGTTCAAGGCAATTACCGCCGACTACGAAAAAATACAGAATAAAAACCGTCATATCCTCCTGCAGCGCAAAGAAGAGATTTATGCCCGGATTCCTGCCTATCAGGAGCTGGAACAACAGATCTCCAGTCTGTGTATCATGCAGGGGCGCAAACTCCTCAGTGGAGACAAGCAGGCTCTCGATGATATGAAAAAACAGCTCCATGTGCTTTCCGCACAGAAACAGCAGCTGCTTAAGGAGCATGGTTATCCGGCTGATTATCTGGATCCGGTGTATGACTGCCCGGACTGTCAGGATACAGGATATCTGCCCAATCACAGCAAATGTCACTGCATGAAGCAGAAAATAGCACATTATCTTTATGAGCAGTCAGGTCTTGAGAATTTATTGGAAACCGAAAATTTTTCTCATCTTTCCACCGATTATTATCAGGGCGAAGATCTGGCGCGATTCAAGAAAACCGTGCAAAATGCCAGAAAATTTGTATCAGATTTCAGTTCCCACTACCGCAATCTGCTTTTTTATGGTACAGTAGGTACCGGGAAATCATTTTTATCCTGTTGTATTGCAAAAGAATTACTGGATGCAGGCTATTGTGTTCTCTATTTCAGTGCCTGTTCATTATTTGATAGAATTTCCGAATACACCTTCGGTTCTAAAGACCGGGAAAATCTCGCCCAGCTCTATCAGGATCTGTACGCATGTGATCTTCTGATCATCGACGATCTGGGGACGGAGCTTTCCAACGGATTTGTTGCATCCGAGCTTTTCACTATTTTAAATGAAAGGCACCTGCGCAAAAGATCTACGATCATTTCCAGCAACATTTCACTGGAAGAACTCAGTGAGCATTATTCGGAAAGACTGTTTTCACGCATTACCAGTAATTATGAACTTTTTAAATTTACCGGTTCCGATATCCGGATTCAGAAAAAATTATCAGGCAGAAAGTGAGGATTTTTCATCGTGGCAAAACGTGAAGAAATGAGAAACTTGGAAACCATCCCCGTCGGCTCGCTCGGGATCATTGCCTTAAAGGGCTGCCAGGAGCTTGGCGAGAAGGTCGATCAGTATCTGGTTGACTGGCGTACAGAAAGAGAAAATGAGCACAAGGACAGCCTTGCATTCAAGGGGTATCAGCGAAGCTCTTACCTGCTGCAGGCAAAAGTACCGCGTTTTGGATCCGGTGAAGCAAAGGGCGTTATTTTAGAATCTGTCCGAGGCAACGATCTCTATCTGCTTGTAGATGTTGCCAATTACAGTCTGACTTACTCTCTTTGCGGACATGAAAATCATATGTCTCCAGATGATCATTATCAGGATTTAAAGAGAATTATCGCTGCTGTCGGTGGAAAGGCACGTCGTATTACGGTTATCATGCCATTTTTGTACGAAAGCAGACAGCATAAGAGAACAGCACGCGAATCACTTGACTGTGCACTGGCTCTGCAGGAGCTTACCAGCATGGGTGTTGACAATATCATTACTTTCGACGCGCATGATCCCCGTGTACAGAACGCGATCCCATTAAGCGGCTTTGAAACTGTTTCCCCAACTTACCAGTTTATCAAGGGATTACTGAAGCATGTAAAGGATCTTACGATCGATTCCGATCATATGATGGTCATCAGCCCGGATGAAGGTGGTATGGGACGCGCTATTTACATGGCAAATGTACTTGGGCTCGATATGGGTATGTTCTATAAGAGACGTGATTATACACAGATCGTAGACGGTCGTAATCCGATCGTTGCGCATGAATTTTTAGGAAGCAGCGTGGAAGGCAAAGATGTGATCGTGATAGACGACATGATCAGTTCCGGTGAAAGTGTTCTGGAAGTTGCAGCAGAACTGAAAGCACGCAAAGCAAAACGTGTATTCATCTGTGCCACCTTTGGTCTTTTCACAAACGGACTTTCCAAATTCGATATTGCTTATGAAGACGGTCTGATCGCCGGTGTCCTGACAACAAACCTTATATACCAGACGCCTGAACTTCTGCAGCGTCCGTACTACATCAACTGCGATATGAGCAAATACATTGCTTACATCATTGATACGTTAAATCACGATGCTTCCATCAGTGATCTGCTCAATCCGAGTGATCGTATCCAGGCTGCGATCGCGAAGTATAAGGCGCATGAATATTAAGATTGAAACCATTTGATTATGCAATAAATAATATGGAATACTAACTAAAAAAACAGCTCCGTAGTATATTAGGATGCGATAGCTGCAAATGCGTATTTCTACTTGGCTAAATGCTGGTGATGAATATGGTGCCACGACATGGACGTCGTGGCAGCGGATCTGAGACAGGGATGTCGAATATCCGCGTGCCATATGAATGCCAGCATGTGCCTTAGTAGAAAAGCATGCGCAGCGTGCATCAAAATATACTACGGAGCTGTTTTGGTTTTTCGTTATGAACATTCACATCTATTAACATTAAACATTGATAATCTGCTATTTAATATGTGATCTATTGGTGATATCTAACTTATTCTATATATCTTCAGTAGTTTCTGCCGCTTCCGGTTCTACGACTGTGGATGGAACGACAGCTGCGCCTTCTGCTTCGTGCGGCTCTGCGACGTTCTTTGCTGCGTCGGAAGGATCCTTCTTTTTGTTTTCAATCTCTGTTTTCAGTTCTTCGATCTTTGCAAGTGCCTTTGTGATCGTCTGCATCTGCTCGCCGTAGATGCTGTCCACATCGTCTTTATGTGCCAGATAATAGGCTTCTCCAATCTCCTGATATGCTTTCTTTACAATACCCTCCTGTTTGCCGACCTGCAGGGAGAGTCCCGGAATCTCTGCATAGTTCTTTGCTTTCTTTGTGGCATCACTTTCCTTGATCGTCTGGAAAGTCTCTCCTGCCTTTGCGCTCAGCTTATTCAAAAAATCCATGTTTCTACCTCCTGTAAAATACCTTTTCCTTTTTATTACATCATATACTTCCGATACTTCTTTTTCAATAAAGGAACTATTAAATTTACATGATTTCCACAGTTCCTGCACAGACTAAATCAGACTATCTCAAAGGAGCGGATTTTATGCAGGAAATAATTTATATTATTGTATTGTCTTTTGGATCGATCATTACTCTTTTTATTCTGACCAAGCTCATGGGCTACCGGCAGATGTCGGAAATGAGCATGTTTGATTATATCAACGGCATTACGATCGGATCGATCGCCGCAGAAATGGCAACATCATTGGAGCAAAGCTTCTGGCAGCCTTTTACCGCCATGGTCGTCTATGGCATTTGCGGTATTCTGCTGTCCCATGCCACCAGTAAAAGTATAATGCTCAGGCGCCTCATTACCGGGAAACCCATTGCCCTGTATTCCCACGGGCAGATCTTTGAAAAGAACCTGAGAAAAGCAAGGCTGGATCTGTCAGAGCTTCTGACGCTTGCCAGGCTGAGCGGCTATTTTGATCTGTCCGCTTTAGAAGTCATTATGATGGAGCCAAGCGGTAAACTCAGCTTTCTGCCCAAATCCTCGAGCAGACCTGTCACGCCGGGAGATCTTGCCCTTGCGCCGGAACAGACGTTGTTATCTGCCGTTCTTATCATGGATGGAAAGCTTCTGCCACACAATCTGAAACACAGCGGCAAAGACGAAATATGGCTCACACGCCGGATCCACAATCAAGGATTCCACGATTACAAAGACATCCTTCTCGCTTTGTGCGATAATCAGGGAAAATTAACCATTTACGGTTATCAGAAAACAGACAGACAGGATGCTGATATCCTGATCTGAAAAGATTCCATAAAAGGGGAAATCCGTTAGCCGAGGGGATTGGCTAACGGATTATGAGGGGATAATCTGAGAAGTAAAACTTCTCATATTTATAATAAACATTTCTGTTTATTATCTAATTGTTAGGTTGCATCAGGAATATCACTTCCCTCTGCATCATTTATTATATATCAAAAGTCTTATTTTGTACAGTCTTTTTTTGAGAAAATCTTTAAAATTTTTAAGTCTTTTTTAAGCTCTATTTTTCCATATTTACGGTAATTTTGCCAAAATACAATTGATTTAGTAGTTTTTTGACAAATACGACATGATATTTTGGCAAAATTTCATCCTGGAAGTATGCACCATTTCCAGAGATCAGTTCCAAAGGATTTCCTTCATAACCCTGCAGATCAACTTTTTGCACATAATCCTCTGCATATCTGGCAGCAAGTGCCTTCCGCAGCTCAATTTTCTGCACAAGTTCCTGCGTCAGACCTGTCTTTTCGATCTGCGCTTTCGTCATTTCGTCCAGCAGCTTTGCAGCCTGCTCCGCTGCCGCATCCTTCTCCTCTACAGTCAGTTCATACCCATCCTTCTCTGCCATATCTGCATAAATGATCTCGGCAAGACATGTATTAACCGCTGTATCCTTTGCCATATTTTTTAAAAATCTGCTCTTTTTCCCTGCTGAAAAATGTACATTCCAGTAGCTTTGCGGATTCGCGGAATCATAGGCTTTTGCCTGTTGATTTACATAATCCTCCACTTCATAGATATAATATCCAAACTCACGAAGCGTTACGTGCACTTCATCTACTGAAAATACCGTCTCATCCAGGTGTGCTCCATAGTCAAATATCTTTCTATGTCTGCCCCAGACCGAAAGTACAGCCAGAACAAGGAGCAGTCCAAACAAAAGCAGGAATGCCAAAAGCAGCTTTTTATCTTTTTTCTTCATGTCACTTATCCGTTCTGTACACGGTTCATGTATTTATCCCAGCAAAGCTCAGAGCTGTCAAATGCGATCTGTAACCAGTAGGATGTCTCCTCGTCCGCATCAATCCCGACCAGATATAAAAAACGGTTTGTTGTATTATAAGTATCTTCTACCTTCACAACATCAAACAGATAATAGCCCTTACTTCCCTTTAGAAGCGCTGCAAGCTCCTCCTCGGAAAGCGGTTCATCCGGCTTTTCTTCCCGTAATACATCATTGGCATCATAATACTTATATCCTTCCCTTACAGCTTTTTGGACTTCGGCATTTTTCAGTTCCATCTGCGTTGTTCCCGCATAGCTGTCCGTATAATTACCATTCTGGGAATTATCGGCTTTTACGATCACAGCCTCCAGTTCAAACCGGAGGGCATCTCCTGTCCATTCTGCTTTTTGAATCTGCGCATCTCTGAAACTGAAATGCTCCAACTCATTCACTGCCTTAAATTTCATCTTTACTTTCCTGCTCTTCCTCAGCTTCGCGCGCTTTTCTTCTTGCTTCGATCTGCTCTTTCCGACGGATTTCCATAAGCTCTTCCCGCTCTTTTCTCTTCTCCCAGGAAATCTTTGCTTCCCGGACGATCTTCTCCATCAGTTCTTCTTCCGACAAGGCAGGTTCTTCCGGTTTTTCATTCTCCGGAAGATTTTCTGACTGTACAGGATCCGCAATCTTTTCTTTTTCATCCGAAAGTGCATCTATCACGATCTGTGCCCGATCCACGCCTTCTTTTTCTGCGCGCTTTGCCGCTGCTTTTGCATATTGTCTGTCGATCGCATTTTCAATCGCGCCTTTGACAAATGCTTTCCACTTATGATATTCCCTTTTTACGGTTATTACAAGCCATATAGCAAGTGAAATTACAGGAAACGCAAGTAACAGTGTCCGCAATATAAGAAGAAATGCTGCCTTCATTTCAATGCTGCGCACAGCATTCTCCCAATATGGATATGCAACTGCATTCCCCCGCATCATCAGCTTTGGCAGATTCCAGATCTTCTTATATAATTGCAGATTGGAGAAACGATCTGTATTATCAACATACTCTTTATCAGAAAAACTAACTGACGAATCAGAAAGTGTTGTCTCTTCATCCTCGCCAAACGCTGTCTTTAATGCAGTTAATGCAAATCCCTTTACAGGATTCGGCAGAACTGCCTCATAAGCTGTTATACCGGTTCCTTCAAAAAGCGTCTGGAAGGTATCATAGTCCATAAATAAGTAGGACTGATTTCCTCTTGCATACTTTTCATATTTATTATCCGACGGCTTATAAACACCTGCAATCACAAACTGTCTGCCTTCGATGGTTACTGTTTTTCCGGCTATATCATATGCGCCAAACAATGTCCATGCTGTATTCTCATCCAGCACAACCCTGTCCTTTGAAATATCATTTTCAGAGAAAACGTTTCCCGAGATCATGTTAAGCGGATGAAACTGAAAGAAATCACCACCGACACCTATGATCTGCACACTATCCACTGAAGCACTTCCTATATCTGTCAGCTTACCGATGGAGCTGTCATGCATGGCTGCATAAGCATCGATCCAAAGCCTTCCGGAAACAGCTTCTTCCGTAATAGAAGCATCTGTCAGCTTTGACTGCAGTGTGCTTCGTACCTCCGAGATCATATCCTTTGTGATCTGACTGTCACTTTGCATAAACGCACTGACCTGATGGTATCTGATATCATTTGCCGCCCATCGCTCTGCCTCCTGCTGGGAATACTGCTTTCCGACCAGTGTATTCCCCGCAATTGTCAAAACAACTGCCATCAGCAGACAAAACAGGAGACATACCAGAAATCTGATATGATCTCTGCACCAGATTAATACTTTCATATCCGGTTCCTCCTATTGATCTGCCAGACGTACCTTCATACCGGCCTCTAATGGTTTTGTAGAGTTTGTTACGACATATTCATATCCGAATAACCCTCCGCTGACAGCAGAATTCGTATCATCACTTGCCAGAACCTCTACATCTGCTCTGGATAATACATAACGGTTACCGAGCGGACTGCTCTTTACATTGACAACCAGTACAAATTTTCCGTTATTATCTTCACGGATCGCACTGTTTGGTACTGTTACATCATATTGTGAACTCTTTTCACCAACAGAAAGACTTAATGACTGTCCGACAGTTACATCCTCTCCCGTGATCTTGAATGTCAGTATTTTATTTTTATCGGGATTTTCTATATCAGCCTTGATAGAATCCAGCGTTGCTTTCATATCTGTTCCCCAGATATTCTGAATCTCTGCTTCCTGTCCCGCCTTGACAAGCTTTGCCTGCTCTTTTGTCACGGAAAAGCTGACACTGTATCCGTTTCCTGTTACTGCAATAGATGCAAGTGCGCTGTCCGGTGTTACTGTATCACCTGCGATACAGTTGACAGATTTTACAACACCTGCATTTTTCGCCTTGATCTCTGTTTCCTGTCCACCGTTTTTCAGCTTTTCGACCACTTCTCTCTGGTCATCTACCTTTTTCTTGGAAGCCTTCAGATCAAGTGCTGCCTGTCCCTGTGTTACCTTGTCATCCGTCTGCTTGTTTGCAAGCGTCAGGATTAAAGTATCCAGTGCCTTCTGTTTTTCGCGGACTGCTGCATTGGCATCATCCACGGTTGGTGTACTTTCCAGATTGGAAGTGATCTGTGCCAGCGTGGCATTTGCCTCTGCCAGTGCTTTCTTTTTCTCTTTTAATTTCTTATTATATTTGCTCACACTGTTTCCGGATACGGAGGAATCGATCTGCGCCTGAATATAGTCAACATCAGCCTGCAGATCATTGACCTTTTTCTGTGCTGCTGCCTGCTGTTCTACTAAAGATGCTCTGGCTGCTGCCTTAGTCTGGTTGGCAACAGCATCACTGAGCTCTTCCCTTGCGGATTTGATCTCCAGATTATCAAGTGCATAATTCGGAGCTGCGGCAAGAAGTGCCTTGCTGTAATCAAGTTCCAGACTATCCAGCGTATCCTGCGCTTCCTTGAGCGCGGTCTCATCCGTTGTACCTGTTCCGTCCAGCTCAAACAACAGCTGATCTGCCGAAACCTCATCACCCACCTTGATCTTGACACTGCCGACCACATGATTTTCCGTTACTTTGACATCATAATCTTCTGCTGTCTCTACTGTTCCCGTTCCTCTGACCTTTGCTGTTACACTTCCGTTCTGTGCATACGTCGCAGAAACCTCAGGCAGGGAATAATTCATGATCGTATTGGAGAAAAACGTCAAAAGCAGCATGATCACCAGAAAGACGATCGCAATATTTTTAATTCTATCTTTTTTGTTGGTCTGTTTTTTTTCGTTCACTTTCTTATCCTTTCTATCCCTTGACTCCACCGGAGTAGGAAATTCCTTCGATGAGGTATTCTTCCCCATACAGATAGATCAGTATGGTTGGTACCATATAAATAACCGCAACCGCAAACGCCAATCCGACTTCTCCCTTATTGATCTCTGACAGGAAAATCGACAATGGGTATTTATCACTGTCAGACAGCAGGATAAGCGGCTGTTCAACCATATTCCAGTAATCAATGAATACCAGGATCGCCGTACTCGCGATCGCGCTTTTGCAAAGCGGGATGCAGACTTTTGTGAAAATCTGCCACTCTGAAGCACCATCCAGCTCAGCAGCCTCGATCAGCGATTTTGGAATACGTCTCATATACTTTGTCAGCAGAAACACACTGAATGTCGAGAAAATACCCGGCAGTATGATCGCCGCTCTGGTATTTAAGATCCCCAGCCATTTACTGACGAGAAAGTTCGGTACAAGACTGACCTGATATGGCATCAGCATCAGTATAATATATAAAAAGAAGATAATTTCCTTTTTTCGTCCCCGGAACCGCGAAAAGCTATACGCCGCTCCCAATGCGATAAAGATCTGAAACGCAACGATCGGTACAACCAAAATGACCGAATTCCAGAATTTCAGCAAATAATCCGGGCTCTGTAAAAGCACGGTATAATACTGCTTAAAAGTAACCATATCCGGAATAAACTTCAGGTTTGCAGCCTCCGACGTATAAGAGGACTTCGTCTGCTGCTGATTCCCATAATAATTATTATTGGAATCATCGGTGTAGCTGTCAAATACCGCACCATAATTAGCAGAGATCTCACTCTCCTGCATAAATGAGTTTGCGACCGTCAGGACGATCGGCATTAAAAATGAGGTTGCAAAGAAAAATGCTATGACAAACAGTACAACCTTTGTGCATTTCTGCTTCCGTCTGCTTTTCATCCTTCCACATCCTTTCCAAAGTGATTTTCGACCACAAAGAGAAGGCCTATGATAACAACCATGACAGAACACATGATGATCGCCGCTGCAGACAGCTTCTGATAATCAAGCGCCTTAAAGGTGTTGTTCATGAAATGCTGCAGCATATACAGTGTATCATACGGATAATCACCTGTCAGCAAGTACACTTCCCTGAATACCTTGAAAGAGTTGATCAGCGACATGATCGCCACAAACAGGATTGTCGGGGAAAGATATCTGATCTTTATATAAATAAATTTCTGCCATGCGCTCGCGCCGTCCAGGTCAGCTACTTCCATATATTCCCGTGGTATATCATTGAGTGCTGCCAGAAACAGGATCATATTGTAGCCCAGATTCTTCCATAAGAACAGAAGCAGTACAATAACCTGCGAGAAAGATGACTTAAACCAGTCAATCTTACCGGCTCCCAGATGAACCAGAAACTGATTGATCGCACCATTATAATGAAAAAACACCTGCCAGATCAGGACGATCGAAGCCGTCGGTACCATAAGCGGTGTTAAGAAGAAGGTTCGGAATGTACTTCTCAGTGGGATATTCTGCTCCAGAATGATCGCCATACCCAGCGACAGCAGTACCGCCAGAGGTACTGCCGTCAGGCTGAATACAGCCGTATTTTTTGCTGCCTGTAAAAAGGCAGAATTATGAAACAGATTCACAAAATTCCGAAGGAATACAAACCTTGGATCGATCGGACTGTCTACCATGGAATAATAGAAAATCACGCCAAACGGTACAACAAAGAAAACACTAACTCCGATCAGGGAGGGGAGTAAAAATCCGAGTTCCCATTTCCTTTCCTTCCATTTTTTATGTTTCTTCTTCATGTTTTACCTTTCTATCTGTTTTCATTCACGTAGTTGGAAACACGATTCTGTACAATGTCTGCCACTTCCTTTGCAGACTTCTGTCCACTGAAGTAAGCACCTGTTTCATCAGAGATGATCGTCATCACATCATCATTGTATACATACAGATGATCTACGGATGCTATAACCTCACGAAGCTTGTTGACCTGATCCTCAGAAAGCGGTCCGATCTCAACATCAAGATCATCATAACCCCAGGAAGACTGGTATGGCTCTATCTCATTGCCATATTCGTCTGTATATTTTTCCGTTGCGGAATATCTCTTAATCTGATATTCCAGTGCATCCTTGCGAAGCGGGAATCCACTGTAATAATTATTAGCCCCCTTACAGATATAATCTTTTGTCAGGAACGTCTTTAAAAATGCCCACGCACCATCCACATTTTTGGATTTTGCATAAATACCAAGATCCATATTCATGCTTGCAGATGCACCTGCTGATTTATCAGAAGGATATCCGATAAAACTGATATCATCTTCAAACATTGCATTGTAAAGCTCGATCTCCTCCATACCCAGACTGTAAATATCAGCCAGAATTACTTTGCCGCTGCGGATCTGCGTCGGAAGGCTTTCGTAATCTTCGTCCCAATTAATATCCTCATCCTTCGGATACGTATTTGCATACTCTAACAGCTTGACAAATTCATCACTGTTAAAACTGCATTTTCCTGTATTCCAATCAATATAATCCTCATAATTTGCTGTACAGATCATGTTGAGCACACTTGTATTAGATCTCATGTAGAATGCCTTTGCATCATTGCCCTTTGACTGTTCCAGATCGATCAGATCCTGTACGGTAAACTTATCTCTGCCACCGATATCAGAAGTTTTGCCAATCAGCACATTAACGCCAAAGGTAGGAGAAATATGATACAGTTTTCCGTCTGTTTCCATTACCTGTAATACATTCTCAATAAAGTCATCCTTCTTGATATCTGAATCTTTATCCATCAGCGTATACAGATCCAGCAGCATTCCCTTGGAAATGTATTTTTCAGCAGAAATGCCGGAAAGATCGATGATATCCGGTATTTCACCTGCCAGAAGATCATTGTTCATCTGTGTAGCTGCATCATCATAGGTCGAATAATCCTTTACCATGATCTGGTATTTATCCTGACTCTTATTGAACTTCACCGCGGCTGATTTGATCGCATCATCCACATAAAGACCTGCATAAGTGATCGTTACCTTGTCTGCCACTTCACTCGGATCTACCTTTGTAAAAATATATAAACCGTTATCTGCACCATCTTCTGAACTGTAGTCAGAATAATTCGTAATAAACTGACCACCCTTAAGCGCTCTGGTATCTCCTACATAGCTTGTATTGATGTTACTGCTGATCCAGTTTAAGATCTCTTTTGACTGCTTTGACTGCATATCATATCCATACAGGCTGCTACCATCATTGTAATAGAAGCTGTAATCAGCACCGTCTATCAGTGCACTGTTGGATGAGCCATATCCCGAAACAGCTATATCATAGCTTTCGCCCATTGCTTTCTTTGCCAGATCTACCGTCTGGACTTTCATTCCGTCCTGTCCGTTCATCGCAACAACGATCTGTCCGTCGCCTGTTCTTGCCATTGCCATCATCCAGCTGTTATTAGCGGTATCCGCCTTGATCTGGGCGATCTTATTGCCATCCTTATCCAGTACGTAAACAGACTGGTCTCCCATCAGGTAAATATTACCGTCTTTGTCCAGTCTCATAGCCTGTACATAATCATTTTCATCCAGAATACCGTTCAGATTCACTTCGCCTGTCTGGCTTCCGCCTGCATCCAGAATCTTGATCAGATATGTAGACTGCTCGCTCTTCTCATCATATCCGCTGTACAGCATGTATAACATGCCGTCTTCTGTTGCTGCAAAGTAGTTCAGCCAGTTATTATCATTCTTTTCCACATCCATCTGAATCTCCTGCAGGTCAGATCCGTCTGCCTTACAGGTGTAGAAGTACTGATTGGTTGTACCATAATAATCGTCCGGTACATCATCTGTCGCATCCGTTGTATCACCGATCTCCGCATCTGCACCATCTGTTGCCTCTGCGTCATCAACCGGCTTTTCTTCTCCTTCTTCAGAGATGGCATTTGTTCCGTCTGTGCTGTCAGACTGCTCATCACCGTCCACTACAGCATCTTCTGTTGCCGCAACCGCAGCATCTCCGTCAGCTGTTTCTTCCTGGTCTTTTGCTTCATATGCCTCTTCTTCCGCTTCAGCATCCTCCATATTGCCCGGACCCGGAACCCACTCTGTTGTATAGACATAAATCTTATCACCTGCTACGGTAAAGTTGCTGATATCACCCTTCATATCGTCTGTGCAGCTTAATTTCTCTGATTTATAAACCAGATCTTTCATGTCTTTGTTGTCCTTGCCAGACTTTCCGCCACATCCGGTTAACAGCATCGATATGGCAAGCACACCGGCAAGTCCTTTTGCAATTATTCCTTTTCTTTTCATACTCAGACTTTCCTTTCCCAGTTTTCTAAGTTTGATTATATGCTATAACTCCCCATCTTTCCACAAAAGTATTCTTAAGATTTGCGAAATATTCGGAGCCATGCGCAGTCACAATATACAGACTGCGGAAGCTCGCTTCCCAAAGTCTGTATTTGTGACTGTATACGGCGACCAGCCGTTCATGAGCAAAAAGAAGTCTCGTTTGTAAAAGAACTTCTGTATACAAACGCTAAAATGATCACATATAAAGGACCCAGCAGAATTCCCGCAACCCCAAATACTTTGACACCGGCATAAATTCCAAGCAGCGTCAAAATCGGTGACACTCCCATTTTATGGCTGATCAGCTTCGGCTCCAGATACTCTCTTGCAAATACAGCCGCCGCATAAGTAAGCAGCAATATAGTACCGGAAAACAGATTCCGCTTTAAAAACTGCCAGACTGCCATTGGCAGGATCACGATTCCCGTTCCGATAAAGGGAAGCACATCCAAAAAAGCCGTCAGCACGGCAAGCCCCGGTGCATTTGACAGCCCTGCGATTCCAAATCCCAGCAGGCATAAAAGTGCGATCACCGTCATGATCTTTCCCTGTGCCAGCAGACTCACGCGCAGATAACGCATGATTTCATCTATCACCTGCCATAGTCTGCTTTTCTTATCTTCCTGTTCTCTCCATTTTTTCTGTTTTTCCCAGTCCTTTGCATATAATAAGGCAGCAATCACTGTCACCAGAAAAAAAGCCCCTGCCTGTATCGCCCCTGTAAAATACTGATAGGAATTTCTGTAAGCCATGGCAGACAGTTTATTACAGACTGTCACACTGCCCTGCTGCAGCTTCTGCCAGAGCATGCCTTTTTCAAGGCGTATTCCTTTCTCAATATAACCGCAGCAGTCCCTGACTGTACACAGAAACGTTTCCTGATATTCATTCCGCCTCTCCCAGAACAGCATCCCATAGGCGAGCATTTTTCTGCCAAACAACCAGAAAAACAGAAGCAGAAATAATACAGTCAGAAGGAGCAGAACGGCCGTCCAGAGCTGTCCGCCGATTCCTGTCCTTCGTTTCAGATAAAAAACCGGTTTTTCATAAACCGCCATCAGAACCGCCGCCACCAAAAACGGAGCCACCAGTCCGATCAAATACTTAAACAGGACAAACAACAGGACCGCTGCTGTGGCAAATTTAATTTGTTTTCGATATGTTTCCCATATTTTATGCATAAAAAAACACCCACCTGCTCTGCTTACTTCCAGATTAGTATGGGCATTTTTTCTTAATTCATAGTTGTTAATAAATGGCTGATCGCCGGATTTTGCGTTTTTGCCTGAAATTCCATTTGTTTCCCGGTTTTGGGATGCGTAAACGTAAGCGCATAGGCAAAAAGAGAAACATTTTTGATCCCAAGCTCCTCAGAGCGCTCCATAGACGTCTGCGTTCCGTACTTCTGATCTCCCAATATCGGAAATCCCGCATGCGCAAGCTGCGCCCTGATCTGATGGAATCTGCCGGTTTCTATTCTGACATCCAGCAGTGCTATGTCATCTTTCCCCGTCATAACACGGTAATGCAGCTTTGCCTGTTTTCCTTTACCGGATGCCTGCGCCACAATCTCTGCTTTCTGTGTCTGCGGATTCTTCCATAAATAATCTGCCAGTATTCCCTCTTTCGGAATCTCTTCCGCTCCCCGGTATACAAGTGCATAATACTGCTTATTCAGCGTTCCTGCCTGCAGCTGCTTACTCAGCCCTGCTGCCGCCTGCTTTGTCTTTGCCAGCACAAGAAGCCCTTCTACCGGCTGATCCAGCCTGTGGATTACTGCCAGATATGGAATCCTTCTCCCACCACCGTCTTGCATTGCCAGATAATTTTTCAGGCTGCTCTCCAGATCCATGGCACCGATTCTTGCATTCTGTACCGCAATTCCCGCTGGCTTACGGCAAACTATAATCTCTTTATCTTCGAAAAGAATGTAGTCCTCTATTTTCCCACTAAACATCGTCTGCTTCCCTCATAGTTTCCAATTTTCTCCGCTCATTATAGCGGATTAAAGCCTGATTTACAAGCTCACACTTTCTATTCCGGTATGCTTTATGCTGCATATCGGTTCCTGTTCACTTCGTATCCAATACATCATCCCGCTTTTTTGTCTCTCACAGCATGG
>ENA-OURZ01000211-OURZ01000211.1-human-gut-metagenome-genome-assembly--contig:-NODE-211-length-78674-cov-58.999936_pt1 | contig 78674 bp, 67 predicted proteins | sample MGYA00242073_ERZ509195 | MGnify/ENA primary metagenome ERZ509195 (study PRJEB26280, sample SAMEA2338837) | human gut metagenome | biome: human gut; feature: human-associated habitat; material: faeces... | reverse complement strand
GTAATTACGGACGCAAACCTGTCGCCCTGTAAGGGCAAAAGCTTTAAAATACCGGGCAATATACAAAGCTTTTGCCCTTACAGGGCGCCTTGCTAATTGCTATTATACCCAGGGCGTTGCCCTGGGCTAGGAGCTTTTGGGCCTTCAGCCCGTACTTAAACCACTTGCTAAACTTGGGTTATGAATTCATAGAGAGCAGGAACTCGTCGTTGTTGCGAGTATGCTGCATATTCTTGTGGATGGTGCTCATCGCCTCGATAGCGTTCATATCTGACAGATACTTGCGCAGAATCCACATGCGGTCGAGCGTTGTCTTGTCCTGCAGCAGATCGTCGCGACGGGTAGACGAAGAAATGAGGTTGACAGCAGGGAAGATGCGCTTGTTGCTGAGTGAGCGGTCGAGCTGCAACTCCATGTTACCGGTTCCCTTGAACTCCTCGAAGATGACTTCATCCATCTTACTACCTGTATCGATGAGGGCAGTAGCGATGATGGTGAGCGAACCGCCGCCTTCGATGTTACGCGCAGCACCGAAGAAACGCTTAGGCTTCTGGAGGGCGTTTGCATCTACACCACCGGTAAGCACCTTACCAGATGCAGGAGCTGTGGTGTTGTAGGCACGGGCGAGACGGGTGATAGAATCGAGGAAGATGACAACATCGTGTCCGCATTCTACCATTCTCTTAGCCTTCTCGAGCACGATTCCGGCAATCTTGACATGGCGCTCTGCTGGCTCGTCGAAGGTAGAGGCGATAACCTCTGCATTCACGGTGCGTGCCATGTCGGTAACCTCCTCAGGACGCTCGTCGATGAGCAGCATCATGAGGTAAGCCTCAGGATGGTTGGCTGCGATGGCGTTGGCAATATCCTTCATGAGGATGGTCTTACCGGTCTTAGGCTGAGCCACGATGAGCGCACGCTGACCCTTACCGATTGGCGAGAAGAGGTCTACGATGCGGGTGCTGAGATTGGTGGTGCGGCGGTCGCCACAGAGGTTGAACTTCTCATCAGGGAAGAGTGGGGTGAGGTGCTCGAAAGGAACACGGTCACGAACCTCTGACGGGTCACGGCCATTGATCTTGATGATGCTGGTGAGCGGGAAGTATTTCTCGCCCTCGTGAGGCGGACGCACCTTGCACTCGATGACATCACCTGTCTTCAGACCGAACTTCTTGACGAAGCTGGATGCTACATAAACATCGTCCGGTGAAGAAAGGTAATTGTAATCGCTGCTGCGCAGGAATCCGTAGCCCTCTGAAATCACTTCGAGCACACCGTTGGATTTCACGAGATTGCTGAAATCGTAAGCTGGTGCTTCCTGCTTGTTCTTGGCTGCAGGGGCAGCAGCAGGTGTGTGCTGGTGAGAAGTCTGCGGAGTGGTAGGACGGTCGAAGATGTCGACAGTAGGAATGGCAGCCTGGTCTTCGATAGGAATGTCGACTACCGGGATGAAATCGGTTCCATCGCCCGGATCACCCTTCCAGGTTCCGTCTGCATCGAGTTCTACCTTCATACCTTCAGTATAGTGGATAGGAGCTGACTCCTGTTTCTTATCGGTTGCAGTTTTTTCAGTAGCTTCTTCCTTTGCCTCCTCAGCTGGAGCCGGAGCGGCTGCCGGAGCTGGAGCTGCTGCGTTCTGTGCATTCATCTTAGCCTGGAGCATCGCCTGCAAATCGCCGCAGATGTTAGCGCTCTCTGTGTTTCCGGCAGAGAACTGCTCTTCAGGAACGGCTGCCTGCTCAGGAGCTGCTGCCTGCTCAGGAGCAGTCTGCTGGTTATCGGCTGTTGCCTCTTCCGGCTGTTCTGCCTTAGTAGCAGCCTGCTGGTTAGCCGTCTCCTGTGCATCTTTCGCCATCTGCGCTTCTAGCTCGGCTTTTACCGCCTGATGCTTTCTGATGGCAGCTGCTCTGGCTTCTGCAATGGCTTCGAGTTCAGCCTTGCTTCTTCTGCCGCGGTGTTTCGGGAAGTTGGCAAGTACCTGAGCCTCGATGTCTTCGCCTGATTGGTTTAGAGTCTGCTTCTGGGCAGCTGATTGTAAACTCTGCTCTGCCGGGCTGAACTGGATTTCTTCCTCAACCGCTGGGTCTGGGGCAGTTTCGCTCATAGCCTGAGGAGCAGTCTCGCCGCCGTTAGGACCCAATACCTGGTTCTTCTGCACGTCGAAATTCTCTCCTTCATTACCGTGTACGGAATAAACACGGTCTTCTTTCTTGGTTGCAATGCGGGTGCGCTTACGCTTAGGGGCTGCTTCAGGAGCTGGCTGTTCTGCCTGGGCGTCGAGAATGGCGTAGACGATAGTTCCCTTGTTATCGCTCTTCTTTACCTTGGCTCCAAGTTCCTTGGCAATGTCCTTCAACTGAACGACACTCTTTGCTTGTAATTCTTCTTTGCTATACATATATTATATATTGTATATTAATGATTTTCTTTCTGAAATGTCGCGTTTCTGAATGGAAACACGGTATTGATTGATAAATTCGTGTGCAAAGATAATTAAAAAATTTGTTTCTGCCAAATATTTTGCCTATCTTTGCACAAAAAAAATAAAAATGGCTAGTCAAATACCCTATTTAGACGTTCAAAACCTCACCAAACGCTTTGGTGCACAGGTTCTTTTTGATAATATTTCCTTCTCTATCGCTGAAGGACAGAAAGTGGGACTCGTGGCGAGAAACGGCACGGGAAAGTCTACGCTCATGTCGGTGCTGATGGATAAAGAGGGCCACGAGAGCGGAGACATCATCTACCGACGCGACTTGAAGGTGGGCTATCTGGAGCAGTCGCCGCAGTTTGATCCGGAGGAAAGTGTGCTGCAGGCGTGCTTCAATCATGAGGATGATCCGGAGAAGGTGCTGAAGGCGAAACAGATTCTCACCCAGCTGCACATTACCAATCTGGAACAGCCGATGGGACAGCTCAGCGGCGGACAGCAGAAGCGAGTGGCGCTGGCGAATGTGCTGATTACGGAACCCGACTTCCTGATGCTGGACGAGCCGACCAACCACCTGGATCTGGAGATGATAGAGTGGCTGGAGGGTTATCTGAACCGCGGCAACAAGACCATCTTTATGGTTACGCACGACCGATTCTTCCTGGACAAGGTGTGCAATACGATTCTGGAACTCGACGACCGCACCATCTACACCTACCGCGGCAATTATGCCTATTATCTGGAGAAGAGGCAGGAGAGAATGGACAATCTGAGAGCCGAAATTCTGCACTCGAAGAATCTCTACCGCAGGGAACTCGACTGGATGCGCCGCCAGCCTCAGGCGCGCGGACACAAGGCGAAATACCGCGAGGATGCTTTCTACGAGTTGGAGAAGGTGGCAAAACAGCGCATCGAAGACCGACAGGTAAGGCTGAAGGCTTCTACCGTTTATATAGGTTCGAAGATTTTTGAATGCCAGTATGTGAGCAAGGCTTTCGACGACAGGGGACAGAAGAAGGTGATTCTTGACAACTTCTACTACAACTTTGCCCGCTTCGAGAAGATGGGCATTGTGGGTAATAACGGAACGGGAAAATCGACCTTCATCAAGATGCTGCTGGGCGAGGTTCAGCCCGACAGCGGCAAGTTTGACATAGGCGAGACGGTTCGCTTCGGCTATTTCTCGCAGGAGGGACTGAAATTCCGTGAAGACCAGAAGGTGATTGACGTGATTACGGAGATTGCCGATTACATAGATCTGGGCGGCAAGCACATGACGGCTTCGCAGTTTCTGCAGTTCTTCCTCTTTACGCCCGAGGAGCAGCACAACTACGTTTACAAGCTGAGCGGCGGCGAGAAGCGCAAGCTTTACCTCTGTACGGTGCTGATGAGGAATCCGAACTTCCTGGTGCTGGACGAGCCTACCAACGACCTCGACATCCAGACGCTGCAGGTACTGGAAGAATATCTTCAGGATTTTGCGGGTTGCGTCATCGTGGTGAGCCACGATCGCTATTTCATGGACAAGGTAGTAGACCATCTGCTTGTTTTCAAGGGCGAAGGCGAAATTCAGGATTTCCCAGGCAACTATACGCAGTACAGGGAATGGAGCCGGATGCAGGCGAAGGACGAGGCGGAACAGGCGAAACCGGCAAAGAGCGGAAATGCAACGGCAGAAAGCGACGGAGCAGGCACGGCCAAGCGCGACGCCAACTTTGAGAACAAGCGCAAGATGAGCTACAAGGAGAAGCGCGAATATGAGCAGCTGACCCAGGAAATAGATGCGCTGACCGAGGAACAGAAGAAGCTGGAAGAGGAACTCTGCAGCGGAAATCTGTCGGTTGAGGAACTGACGGAGAAAAGCAAGCGCCTGCCTGAAATCAAGGATGAACTTGATGAGAAGGAAATGAGATGGCTGGAACTGGCTGAAATGCTCTAGACTTTGAAGTACGGGCTGAAGGCACAAAAGTTCTAACGCCTCTCGCCCTGAAAGGGCGTGTGGAGCTCACTTGCGAAACTTGAAAATAATAAAAATAATAAAGAAAATAGAAAGAATGGAAATTAAGAAATCAGAATTTACAATATCGGCTCCACGAGTGAGCATGTGTCCGAAAGATACGAAGGCTGAATATGCTTTCATCGGCAGAAGTAATGTGGGAAAATCGAGCCTCATCAATATGCTCTGCAACCACAAGGGCTTGGCTAAGACTTCAGCCACGCCGGGTAAGACGCTGCTTATCAACCACTTCATCATCAACAACGAATGGTATCTGGTTGACCTTCCTGGCTATGGTTTCGCCAAGCGTTCGAAGACCGTACAGAAGCAGCTGGAACAAATGATAAGCAGTTATATTCTGCAGCGCCAGCAGTTGGCTAATGTCTTTGTGCTCATCGACGTGCGCCACGACCAGCAGAAGATAGACCGCGAGTTTGTAGACTGGCTGGGCGAGAGCGGCGTTCCTTTCTGCATCGTCTTTACCAAAGCCGACAAGTTGGGTCCGGTCAAGGCTCGCATGAATGCGGAGAAATGGATGCATGCGCTGGAAGACCGCTGGGAAGCACTTCCACCTTATTTCATTACCAGTAGTGAAAAGAAGATGGGACGCGACGAGGTGCTCGACTATATTGACGAAATCAACAAATCGCTCGCCGGAGAATAATCTTTCGGGAGAGAATAAACCAATAGAGAATGAAACAGATAAATTGGGGATTTATCGGCTGCGGAGAAGTAACCGAAAAGAAGAGCGGACCGGCTTTCAACGAAGTGGAGGGTTCGCAGGTGGTGGCTGTGATGAGCCGAAGCGAGAACAAGGCACGCAGCTATGCTGAGCGCCATCATGTGCGCAAATGGTACACGGATGCATCGGAATTGATAGAAGACCCCGATGTGAATGCTGTTTACATCGCCACGCCACCTTCTTCTCATGCCACCTTCGCCATCATGGCGATGCATGCGGGCAAACCCTGCTATATAGAGAAACCGCTGGCAGCGAGCTACAACGACTGCATCCGCATCAACCGCATCAGCGAGCAGACGGGTGTTCCCTGCTTCGTAGCTTACTATCGCCGTTATCTTCCTTACTTCCAGAAGGTAAAGGAGATTATCGAGAGCGGAACCATCGGCAACGTGGTGAATGTTCAGGTGCGCTTCTCGGTTCCTCCGCGCGATCTCGACTTTCAGAGCGGCAAGGAAATGCCTTGGCGACTGCAGCCGGATATTGCGGGCGGCGGCTATTTCTACGACCTGGCTCCTCATCAGATAGATTTGCTCCAGAATCTGTTTGGTGTGATTACCCGTGCGCACGGCTATCCTGCCAACAGAGCGCATCTTTATCAGGCTGAAGATACGCTCTCGGCGTGCTTCTTCTTTGAGAGTGGAATTCCGGGCAGCGGAAGCTGGTGCTTCGTGGGACATGAGAGTGCGAAGGAAGACTGCATCGAGGTGATTGGCGAGAAAGGTTCGCTCTCTTTCTCGGTGTTCACTTACCAGCCGATAGAAGTGATTACGAGCGAAGGAAAGAACTTGATTACGGTTCCGAATCCGCCTTATGTGCAGCTGCCGCTCATCAAGAGTGTGATTCAGCATCTGCAGGGAATAGGAACATGCGACTGCACCAGCGTTTCGGCTACGGCTGTCAACTGGGTGCTGGACCGAGTATTGTGGAAGAACTGATTTTTTACAAAATCATCATCAGGATTAGAGCGTAAGTTATGAAGAGATGTTTCTGTATAGTAGGATTTATCTGTTCCCTTGCCTGCACTTCGGCAAGGGCTGGGGAGCCCGTGGATTCTACCATGCTGGGAACGCTCTTCAACAAGACGATGTTCATGTCCAATTCCCAGGACAGCCTCGTGAAAGAGCGCCATCGCAAAACCTTCTTCCATCAGGTGGGAGATGTGTTCACCCGGTTCTTCAGAGAATTCAACAGTACGGATTCGGCTTATATAGAAGACCAGCATTACAATTATACGGTGATGCTGCAGAACACCAATACCTACGAGGAATATACGCTCAGAAACAGCGAAGGACAGAGCATTTCCTTCTCGCCTGATCCTTCTTACCGCCTGGGACCTTATCTGGGCTGGCGATGGGTGTTTCTGGGTTATACGTTCGACCTGAAACACATTAATTTCAGGAATAACCACACTAATAAAAAGGAGTTTGACCTGAGCCTCTACAGCAGTCTGCTGGGAATAGACCTGTTCTGGCGACAGACGGGAAATGACTATCATGTTCTGCGGATGAATCTGGGTGAGCACATCGATTGTGACCCTATCCGCAAGGCTCCTTTCGACGGTTTCAAATCGAGCATCAAGGGATTCAATCTTTATTACATCTTCAACCATCGCCGTTTCTCTTATCCTGCCGCCTATTCGCAGAGTACGGTGCAGCGGAGAAGTGCCGGTTCCATGCTTCTGGGAATCGGTTACACGGAGCATGAACTGGAGGTGAACTGGGATAAACTGACCAATCTTGTAGATGAAAAGCTGAATAAAAATCTGACAAACGGGGGAACTCCGGAAGCCAAGATAGACAGTTCGCTGATGTTCAGCAAGGTGAAATACAGCGATGTGAACGTAACCTGCGGCTATGCTTACAACTGGGTTTTCGCCAAGAACTGGCTCTTCAACGCTTCGCTCTCGGTAGGTGTGGCTTACAACAGCTCGAAATCGGATAATGAAAGGGAACATCTGGACATTACCAACTTCAGTTTCAAGAATGTGAACCTGGATGGAATAGGCCGCTTCGGTATTGTGTGGAACAACACGCATTGGTACGCGGGCGCCAGCACCATCATCCATTCCTACAACTATAAGAAAAAACAGTTTTCTACCAACAATTCGTTTGGCTCACTCAATATTTATGTGGGTGTGAACTTCGGCAGGAAACGTCATCATTAACATATAAAAAGAGAAGAGATGAAAATATTTACGAAAATGGCAGCTGTCGTGCTGGCTTGCGTGCTGGCTGTTCCGGGAGAAGCCAGGGTGAATGTGGTTTATCAGCGGCAGGACAGTCTGCGGATTGTAGGACTGCTGCAGCAGGCAAGGGCGATGAAGAAGAAACCAGCCAGTTGGATGCTCTGGTTCGGCAAGCAGATGGCGGGCGTTCCTTATGTGGGCGGCACGCTGGACCGGACGAAGGAAGAGGTGCTCATCGTGAACACCCGTGAGCTGGACTGCACCACATACGTAGAGATGGTTACGGCGCTCACCCTGTGCGCCAAGAAGAACGAGACTTCTTTCTCGGCTTTCTGTGAACATCTCCGAAATGTGCGTTATGTGGGCGGAGAGATTTCCTATGTGAAGCGCCAGCATTATTTCACGATTTGGATGGATGCAAACGAGCGCGAGGGAATCGTGAAGAATATTGCACCCAATCCTCCTTTCTCGGCCGTTCAGACCGTGAACATCAACTGGATGAGTACGCATGTTTCGAGCTATAAGATGCTTAAGGCTCATCCGGAATGGAAATCGGGAATCAGAAAACTGGAACAGAGTGTGAACGGCAAGCGTTACCGTTATGTTCCGAAGGGCAAGATTGCCAACACGGCAGTTTTCCGCAACGCTATTCACGATGGTGACATTATCGCCATCATTACCAACAAGAAGGGGCTCGACACGACCCACATCGGTATTGCTTCCTGGCACAAAGACGGATTGCATCTGCTCAACGCCAGCAGCATTCACAAGAAGGTGATTGATGAACCGATGACGCTTTATACTTACATGCACAAACATCCGGTGCAGATAGGAATCAGGGTTTGCAGAGTTCAGTAAAAAAATATTAGAAAAGAAAAGATAAATGGAAGAGAAAAAGAATTTTGAAGCGATTTTCAAGGAAGATCTTTATCAATATCTGCTGAGTATTGATAAGGTAGATGCTCATTTGCCGGAAGCTCCGGATTTGGAAGAGCTGTGGCAGAAAGTAGGCGAGAGTTATCTGCCTGATGCGATTCGCGAGTTTGCCAAATATCCTACGGTTTCATTGGGTTGGATCATGTATGTAGGAATGGCGCTTGCCAAGTATTGGGATGAGGATTGGGAACTCTACAGCAAGGTAGAGAATCATTATGAATATCTTCGTGACAGAATAGATTTCGACCACATGGATGATTACATCTGCGAAAAGGTTCTGCTGCTGAATGAGGAAGCGCATAAGGCTGTTACGAATGTAGTGGCAGAATGTGCTTCGCGTTCTTACAGTAAGCTGATTCATCTGAATCTGCAGCCTGGAAGCGAGGAAGCCTTCCGTGGTTTCGTTGCTGCCCTTCACCAGATGTTCCTCATGGGAATAGCTGTAGAGCTAAAAATGCTGGGTTACCACATGACTAAAATGTAAAAGAAAGTCCGTAGGCGTTCTGTTAAAATGCCTACGGACTTTCTTACTTATTACTAAAATAATTACTTCATTTTCTTGAGATATTCTCCAGCGCGGGAATCGCCGAGTTCCTGGGCTTTCTTCAGGTTCTTGATGGCCTCTTCCTTATTTCCTTTCTCCTTCTGGAGCAGACCTAAGAGAAGGTAGCCGTCAGCATATTCAGGAGCCAACTCTATGCAATGGGTGGCTGCGCTGATTCCTTCATCATAACGCTTTACACGCAAGTCGAGACTTGCCCATTCTGCAAAATATGTAGGCTCTTTAGGAGCCAGGTAACAGGTGCGGGCAATATCAAGCAGGGCTGGCTGCCACATGCGTAACTTGGTTTCGCATTGGTAACGGGTGTAGAAGAAGGCTGGCGAAACAGGACGGGCAATGGAATCGTACATATTATAATCCTGAATAGCTCGGCGGAATTCACCCTGCTCCTTCAGAAATTCTGCACGTGCCAGATAATAATTCGCAACCATTCCGGTCTTGTTTCCAACGCTTACCGCACTATCGAGCAAAGCCTCAATCTCCTTGGCTGGAGCCTTGAGATTCTTCTTAGCCTGGGCTGCCTCAAAATAGAGTTCGCCGCTGAGAAGTGAAGTATTGGTCAAATCCATGAAAGTATCGTAAGCTTTCTGATACTCACCCTTTACAAAATTAATCTGCGCTTCCTGATGGCGGTAAATAGGCTGAGCCTTGATTTCGTATGCCTTCTGAGCCTCAGCTATGGCCTTATCAAGCGTCCAGTCCTTATAAACAGAATCGCCCTTGTAAATAATCTTCTGATAAATCAGGTCGGCATAGTTGGAATGAGCCTCATCCTTGGCAGCCGATTTCTTAATGCCTTCTTCCATCAGTTTGGCAGCTGCATCATATTCTGCCTTATCCGTCAGATAAGCGGCCTTCTCCTTGTAACCGAAGGCTGAAGTAGGGAATTTGCTGATAAACTCATCGCTATATTTCGCATATACATCAGCTGTAGTCTGGCCTTTCTTCAGAGTCATCATCGTCATCGCTTCGTTCTCTGTATCAGGAAGAGCTGTACGGATGGTGGTTTCGCGAAGGGCTGCGTCAAGACTCGAAAGACCGGTTACCTTCAGCTGCTTGGCGTAGTTGGCGTCGATGGCCGTTACCTGACCATTGCTGTGCATCAGACCGATGACCTGTCCGTTCTTGTTGGCAAACGGACAACCTACTGCATTTTCGGGAGCACTATTCGAGAAGATGTAATAGTTGTACGTAGTCTTGAACTTCTCCACGCTGCTGATGTCCTCCTGCTGGTAAGCCGGCTTCTTGATAGAATAAGGAACCAGCCAGACCTTGTCGCCAGCAGCCGATTCCTTGGTTGCGATAGGGGCTGCAACGGTAGAGGCGTTGATACGGAATTTAGCCACATCATAGAGTTCGTCGGCTCCCATGATAGCCTCAACAGGAATCGATTTGCCGGAAGCGTCAACAACGCTAGCCTTTACAGCTCCGACAAATGGCTTGAAGGTACTGATAGCCGTTCCCTTGTTGTCGATAAAAACACCTTGGGTAGAGGCGATAATGTCGCCTTTCTGATTGAAAGTAGTCAAGGTGAAAACGCTCTTAGCCAGTTTCTGGACCGAACCCGGCTGGGCATAGAGGGACGATGCTCCGAGCATCAGTCCCATCATGATTATATTTATTTTTTTCATAATCTTATTTGTGTTGCTTGTGTTTATTGAGCAACTCCTTAGCATTTGCCAGGGCAGCAGGCGTAATGTCGCTTCCGCTGAGCATCTGGGCGATTTCTTCTATACGCTGCTGCTCGTTGAGTTCCTTCATGTGAGAAAGAGTTCCCTCTTCGGTTTCTTCTTTCAGAACCTTGTAATGATGGGTTCCCATGGAAGCAATCTGAGGCAGGTGGGTGATGGAAATAACCTGGCGGTTCAGGTTGCCCATCTCTGTCATGATTTCAGCCATCTTTTCAGCAATCTTACCGCTTACTCCCGTGTCGATTTCATCAAAGATGATGGTTGGCAGTTTTACGGCGCCGCTGATCATGGCCTTCAGAGAAAGCATGACGCGGGCGATTTCTCCACCGGAAGCAACCTGACTCACCGGCTGGAGAAGCGTGCTCTTGTTGGCGCTGAACAGGAAATTTACCTTGTCAACACCATCAGAACTGAGCGGCTTGGCGGAGAATGAAATTTCGAAGCGGACGTTTGGAATTCCCAGAGGAATGAGACGTTTCTTCATTTCTTCTTCTATCTTTCTGGCCGATTTCGTTCGGATGGCAGTCAGATCACCAGCCAGCTTTTCAGCCTTGGCAAGCAGAAGGGCAACTTGCTTTTCCAGCTCTTCTATGTCTTCATCTCCATTATCTATGTGCTGCAACTGTTCGTTGATTCGCTCGCGAGTGGCGATGAGTTCCTCTACATTTTCCACATGGAATTTCTGCTGGAGCGAGTAGAGCTGGTCGAGACGGGAATTGATGGTTTCAAGCCGGTTCGGGTCAAACTCTATATTGTCAACGCTTCCGCTTATTTCCTGGGCAATATCCTTGAGTTCTATATAGCTGCTCTGCATTCGCTCAGCCACCTCTTTCACATCCGGATAAACCTCCTTGATGTTGTCAATCTGCTGGGCTGCATTCTTCAGTTTGTCGAGAATACTGCCGTCTTCGCCCGAGAGTGCATTATCTGCCTCATAGAGCGCAGTCTTGATGTCTTCAGAATGGCTCAGGGTTTCTGCTTCCTGTTCCAGTTGCTCAAGTTCGCCTTCCTGCAGGTTTGCATCATCCAGTTCCTTAAACTGGAAGCGCATGAATTCCTCGTTCTCCCTGTTCTTTGCGATTTCTGCTTTCAGGTCTTCCAGCTGCTGCTTAGCCTTTTTATAGTTCTTGTATTCGGCAAGATAAGCCTTCTTCTGCTTTTCATCGTGGGCAATAATGTCGACCACGCTGAGCTGGAAGTCTTCCTTCTGCAGCAGGAGGTTCTGGTGCTGCGAATGAATATCGACGAGCTGTTCACCCAGTTCTCTCATCTTGCTCAGGGGGACGGGCGTGTCGTTGATGAAGGCACGGCTTTTTCCAGCTGCTGTCAGTTCGCGGCGGATGATGGTGTCTTCTGCATCATAATCAATATCGTTAGCATCGAAGAAATCCTGCATTCCGTATTTTGACAGGTCGAAGTGGGCTTCAATCACGCATCGGTCTCTTCCTGCCTTGATGGCCTTGCTGTCAGCACGGTTGCCCAGGAGCAGTCCGATGGCTCCGAGAATGATGCTCTTTCCGGCACCCGTCTCGCCCGTGATGACTGAGAATCCTGGATATAGAGGAATGTCCAACTCGTCAATCAACGTGAAATTCTTGATGTATAATTGCTTGAGCATAATTTCTTATCTTATTGTTTTAAAGGAACTTAACCTATCTAGGAAGAATCTTTGCTTTATCATCCGGGAAGTTGCCTCGAATCATTCTGCATGTAGCCTTATTCCTTGATTTTGTCCCAATATGAGTTTTGAGAAGGATTGATGGAGAAGAGCAGCTCATAAATGCTTTCTTTCTCTTTCTGAGTGCCATGTTTCTGATAGATGTTAGCAAGCTCGTCCTTCTTATAGTCGGTCCAGATTTGTGGCAGCAGACTGAGCGGTCTGTCCGTACGTGCCTTCTTCAGATCCTGGAGCAGGGTGTTGGTGATTTCAGTTCTGCCTCGTTCCACATTATTCGCCATTTCATCGAGCCCTTTTCTGTAATAGTTGTATTGCAGCATTCTGAAAGGTTCCATGGCTCCGTCGAGATAATCGGAAATGATGGCGAACCGGTTTCTGTTGTCACTAAACGCTTTCCAGCCCGGAAAATCAAGATTTTGGGCGTTGTTGGTGAGGTTCATGCAACGTTGCAGAATGTCTTCACCACCTTTGGGCGCAAAACTGTCAAGATCTAAACCGATGATGAGGTAAGCATAGTAGGCGAGCAGAGCCGTTAGCTGGTTGTCAATCCGCTCTTCGGTAAACTCCAGCTGGTCGAACTCGGCAAACTTGAACGTGAAGTTTTCATCCACATTATTATATAAGGTGGACGTATAGGCTGAATTGTAGACGGGACGGTTGGCCTGGATGAGCGCCTTGCAGGTAAAGATATTCTGGTCTTTATCATACTTGCTTACCGTGATATTGAAGTTGCACACGATGCGCTCGTTCTTCCTGAATTGAAGATTCGTCCATTGCCTGTCGTTCACAAACTGCTCAAGAGTTTGCTGCAGATTATCGAATACCCGGTTTTCCGTGCCCTGAATCTGTGCATGGTTGATGGTAATCTTAGCCTGCAACTCCTGAGCGGCTGATGTGATGGGACTACAAGAGATGAGCCAGCTCGTTGATAATGTCGCGAGCCACTTCAGTTTTCGGTTTCTTCTCATATTCTTTCTTACCCTCTTCAGAAATAATCGTTATCTGGTTGTCATCCGTACGGAATGTGGTTCCCGGATTGCGAGTAGAGTTAAGCACGATGAAATCGGCATTTTTCTTTTTGCGCTTTTTCTGTGCATTAGCCTCTTCATCGTTGGTTTCCAGGGCGAAAGCCACAATTCGCTGATGTTTTTGTTTCATCTTGCCAAGGGCTGCAGCAATATCGTGAGTAGGGACGAGGCGGAGTTCCAGATCATCTTTCTCGCGCTTGATTTTCCTGTCAGCAATCTCGCTTGGCTTGAAATCAGCAACAGCAGCACAGAGAATGGCTGCATCGGTAGAGGCAAAAGCTTTAGTGGCTGCCTGATACATTTCCTCGCAACTTTCTACATCGATGCGATGAATGGCTTCGGAACAGCTGAGCGAAACCGGACCTGCAACCAGCGTAACCTCAGCACCACGACGGCAGCACTCTTCAGCAAGGGCAAAGCCCATTTTGCCGGAAGAATAATTGCCGATGAAACGTACCGGGTCAATCTTTTCGTAAGTTGGTCCGGCTGTAATCATGATCTTCTTGCCTTTCAAATCGAGCTTATCGCTTTCTTTTTCCTTGCAGTTTTCTGATGCAGCTTCATCGGTCTCTGCATTCTGCTGAGCCTGTTCATCGAAGAATCTGTCGAGGCATTCTACGATAATATCAGGTTCTTCCATGCGTCCCTTTCCTTCCAGTCCGCTTGCCAGGAATCCCACTTCAGGTTCTATGATATGATTTCCATAGCCCAGAAGTGTTTTCATGTTGGCTTGGGTAGAAGGATGCTTATACATGTCGAGGTCCATGGCTGGAGCGATGAAAACAGGCGCTTTCATCGACAGATAGGTTGTGATGAGCATGTTGTCAGCAATTCCGTGAGCCATCTTTCCCATGGTAGAGGCTGTGCAAGGAGCGATGAGCATGGCGTCGGCCCACAGACCTAAGTCTACGTGCGAATTCCAGGTTCCATCGCGCTGCGAGAAGAATTCGCTTACCACAGGCTTATGCGTAAGAGCCGAAAGGGTGATGGGAGTGATGAACTCCTTTCCTGCAGGCGTAATGACCACCTGCACTTCGGCTCCGCGCTTGATGAGACCTCGTATGATGAGGCAAGACTTGTAGGCTGCAATAGAGCCCGTAATGCCCAATACGATTTTCTTTCCTTTTAACATGAATTTTTCTAACTGTTAAGAAATAAATCCGAGTTTCGCAAGGTTTGTTCTTCAACTGCTTGCGAAAGCCCGGTAACAATTATTTACCCATTCTCTTGTTGAATTCACGAAGGCGGATGCGGGTAAGTACCTGCTTGGTATTGTTGGTGAAATCGCTTCCCAAGACCCATGTAAAATATCCCGGGTCTTTGGTCAGAATCTCAGCCACATCCCATCCTTTGTATTTGCCGAAGTTGAATACTTCGTGCTTCAAAGGATTTCCGTTCTCATCGTTTACAACGTTGCCCTGGGCGTCTTTTACCTCTTCCCAAACGATGCGTCCGGCGAAATCTACATTATCCTTCTGCTTAGAGAAATCGGCAAGTTCATCCATGTTGTTGTTGAGCACGCGCTCAGGTTCATCCTGCACGCCTGGAGCATACTTGTCGAGCTCGCCCATGAGCACGCGGTAAGTAGCCTCTGTATCCTGATCTGCACGATGAGCTTCGAAATCTTCCTCCATCTTTCTGCCGCAATAGAACTTGTAGGCAGCAGCCAGGTTACGGCGTTCCATCTTCATGAAGATGGTCTGCGCATCGATGAGACGGCACTTGTTGAAATCGAAGTCGATTCCAGCACGCAGGAATTCTTCTGCGAGCATCGGTACATCGAAGTGGTTGGAATTGTAGCCTGCGAAATCGCAACCTGTAAATTCCTTCTCTAATGTGGCAGCCAGCTGCTTGAAGGTTGGCGCATCTTTTACATCTTCGTTGCTGATGCCTGTAAGGGCAACTACTTCGGCAGGAATCTCCTTGCAAGGATTTACGTAGAGGTTCTTGCGGTCTTCAGTTCCATCAGGCATTACCTTGATGTAAGAAATCTGTATAATACGATCCTTGATCATGTCAAGACCCGTTGTCTCCAGGTCGAACACGATCAGAGGCTTTGTCAAATTGAGTTTCATTTTTGTAGAAATACTTTTCTTTTTGTTGTTTCAGAGAAAGCCCGTGCTCCTTTAGTCGTTAAGGAGCATAGGCATGATGAGCATCAGAATATCTTCGTTCTCAGGCTGTTCTGCTGGTACGATGATTCCGGCACGGCTTGGGTCTGCCAGCTGGATGATGATGTTGTCGCTAGTGAGATTGCTCAGGATTTCCATCAGACTGCTTCCCTTGAAGCCGATGCTGATAGGAGAGCCGTTGTATTCGCAAGACAACTGTTCCTTTGCAGATGTTGAGAAGTCAATATCCTCAGAAGAAACCTCGAAACGGCCTGACTCGATGTGGAAACGGATGAGCTGGCTGCTCTCGCTTGCAAATGGCAATACGCGGCGCAAAGCACTCTGCAAGCCTCTGCGGTCTACTGTAACCTCGTTAGGGTTGTTTGGAATGACAGAGTTGTAGTTAGGGTAGCGGCCATCAATCAGTCTGCATCTCATAACGCCGTCAGTAAACCGGATTTCTGCGCTTCGGTCATCAAACTTGATGATAGCGTCGTCGCCGTCCTTGCTCAGAATGTTCTTCAGCAGAGAAGCTGGCTTCTTAGGCAAGTTGAATGCTGAAGGAGATTCGCTCTTGATAGTGAAGTTCTTGCTGCGAACCAGCTTGTGACCATCGCTTGCTACGATAGCGAGAGCATCTGCTGTCAGGTCGAAGTAGATACCGTTCATGACAGGGCGCAACTCATCGTTGGCTGTAGCGAAGAGCGAGCGTGAAATGTTGTTGATCAGCATTTCTGTAGGCAAAGAAACGGTGGTGCAAGCATCGTTCATGCTCTGTGTGCGAGGATATTCCTCTGCGCTCTGACCTGTGAAGTTGTAAAGACCGTTCTGGTAAACAATCTTGATGGCAACGGCTTCTCCGGCAGCATCCACATCGAAGTGAAGAGGCTGCTCAGGCAGTTCCTTCAACGCATCGAGGATAACGCGGTTAGGCACACAAAACTCACCTTCTCCATCGTGGTCGGTAAGAGCGAGTGTACTCTTGATGACATTATCACTATCGCTAGCCGTGATGCTCATTTCACCGTTAGCAACTTGGAAAAGGAAACAATCGAGGATTGGCAACGAATTCTTGCTTCCAATCACTTTTGCGAGCATGTTGAGCTTGCTGCTCAATGCAGAACTTGATACTGTAAATCTCATGAGTATTTTATTTAAATTTTATTTTGTTTTCTGTTTCACCTTAATTTAATTAGGCAATATCACCTAATTGAGCACAAAAATACAAAAAATATCGCTGATAAGCAAAAATAATTGGAGAAAAGTTCTAGTTTTTGAACTATTTTTAGTAATTTCGCAGTCAGAAAGAAAAAAACACCCTTTAAACAAAGGAAAAACTTTAAATATTATCATATGGAATTACAAGGAAAGGTTATTGCCGTTTTGCCTGAAAGAAGCGGCGTCTCTGCAAGAGGAGAGTGGAAAGCTCAGTCGTTCGTAATTGAAACCCACGAGCAGTATCCAAAGAAATTGTGCTTTGATGTTTTCGGAGCAGACCGTCTGGCTCAGTTCAACATTCAGAGTGGTGAGGAACTCCTGGTTTCTTTCGATATTGATGCTCACGAGTATCAGGGCCGTTGGTTCAATAGCATCCGTGCCTGGAACATCCAGCGTGTTGACCCTAACGCCGTTGCTGGTGCTATGGGCGGAATGCAGCCAGGTGCGTTTCCTCCAGTAGGTGCTCCTGTAGCTCCTGCTCAGCCAGCAGTTCCTGCTAATGGCGCAACTGCAGCATTCCCTCCAGTTCAGCCTGCAGCTCCTGCAGCAGAGGGTGGTAGCGCAGATGATCTTCCTTTCTAAAAACAGAAAAGTAAGATAAAAATAAGAGCACTTCGCCTGAGACTTTCTTCTGTCTCGGATGAAGTGCTCTTTTTTTATTCGTAATCTTATATTTCTCTTTATCAACTGTTTTCTATTCTCTGCGTCTCTTCTCAAAGAATTGTTTCGAAGCGGCGAAGAAGAGGAGAACGGAAGCTGCATTTTCTATAGCAACCATCCAGAATGTTCCGTTGTAACCGAAATGTTCTGCCACGACTCCGCCTAGCAGACAGCCGATTCCGAAGCCCAAATCCCAACCTGTAAGAATGCTGCTGTTTGCCGTTCCACGCTGGTTGTGACGAGCCACATTAATAAACATGTTGAGGAAGGCTGGGTAAAGATGACCGTTGCCCAGGCCGATAAGACAAGCCGAAAGATAATAGGCTACCGGGTGCTTGACGGCAACAAAGATGATGAAACCAACAAGCGAAAGCAGCATTCCTTCGGCCGCATTCTGGGTAAGTTTGCCCTGGCTCAAGGCTTTTCTTCCCTGCAATCTTGACAGGAACAGACCCATGGAAAGAAGGGCAAAATAAGTGCCCGTTCCGCCCGTAATGCCGAGTTCCTCCTTGCTGTAGATTGCTAGATAATTGCTCAGAACGCCCCAGCAGAAACCGAACATGGCGATGTTGATGGCAAGGAGCCAGGCACGCGTCAGGAAGAAGCGGTCGAGAGAAAGCTTCTCCTTGTTCTTAACGATTTCCTTTTCGGGGAGGCGGATGGTTCCTGCTATCACAACTGAGGCAATCGCCACGATGAAAGCTATCCAGAAGAGAATCATATAACTGTCTACCGCATTATGGAGATAGATTCCGATGGATGGAGCAATTGCCATGGCAAAATTGTTGCTCAGTCCGTAGAGTCCGATTCCTTCATTTCTCCTACTTGCCGGAAGAACGTCGATGGCGCAGGTGCTGTTGGCAACCGTTACGGCTCCGAACGGACCTCCGTGCAGGGTTCTGCAGATGGCAAACATCAGGATGGTGCTGGCTGCAATATAGCCGGCAAAGAAGATGGCGAAGGCCGAGAGACAGACCATCAGCACCTTCTTGCGCGAAAAGCTGTCAACCACATATCCGCTGAACGGACGAATGATGAGGGCGGCAACCGTATAGCCGCTCAGCACAATTCCAATCACATCTTTCGTGGCTCCAAAATTTTCGCTCAGATAGAGAGGGAGCAAAGGTGTGAGCAGATAGAAGGCGAAATACAACAGAAAGTTGGTAGTCATCACCTTGATGTAGTTTGCATTCCAAAGTTTCTCTTTCATCATTTTTTAGAGTTTATCCTCACTTTTAGAGTTTGTCCTCATTATTAGAGTTTGTCCGCCAGCCAGGCGTCGATGAGTTTTCGGGCGATGGAAAGTTTCTCTGGGAGAATAGGGAGATTCTCTTTCGTGAACCATTTACCACGAGAGAGTTCTTCTTTCTGAAGATGAATTTCTCCATCTACATATTCTGCCGAGAAGCCAATCATCAGACCGCTCGGATAAGGCCAAGGCTGGGAACCAAAATATTTCAAGTTCTTGATAGTCAGACCGGTTTCTTCCATTACTTCACGATGAACCGCCTCTTCCAGATTCTCGCCAGTCTCTACGAAACCAGCCACGAGACTGTCGAAATTTCCCTTGAAATTGCGAGCGTGTACCAGCAAGACCTGATCATCTTTCTTAATCAGAACGATGATGGCTGTGGCAAGCGAAGGCCAGACCTGTTTGCCGCATTCTGTACATTTCTTACTGATGTCGGTTGCCATTTTCATCGGAGCTCCGCAAACGCCGCAGAATTGGGTATTCATGTCCCAATAGTTGAGTTCCTGACACTTTCCTGCTTTCTGGTAAAGGGCAGGAGAGAGTTTGTAGAAACTAGGGCGCAAGCCGCACATTTCGTACTTCGGATTGCCGGTAACGGGCTCAGGAATGGTGAAGGTCTTCACCTCTGTTCCGTCTTCCATCGGGGTAATATTGAGAATGTGAGTCCAAGGCTTTGTTGGGATTGGACTCTCTTCTGAACAAGGAATCGTATAGGTTCCATCTTCTTTCTTTTCGAGCAAGAGATCAGTCTTGCAAAATATAAACCAATACTTCATTCTTTATTTTGAACTTATTTGCTTTTTTACTTTAATCTTTATAATATGCTTTTCCAGAAGCGTTTCGAGGAGCTATTTCTTCTTACCGAACAGCAATTCGAAATCGCGCTGGGCAGCTGGCTTGGTCCATGCTTCCGGCACAAACTTCCAGTTGTTGTTTGGTTTTGCATCAACCGTTCCCATCTTTTCAATTTCTTCCATCAGATAGTAGCGCTGGTCGCGCTTGCTGCGATAGATGATTCGGCTTTCAAGACTGTCTTTCGGGATTCCGGCACCCTTGGTAAGGAGTTCGCCGCCGCCATTTCCACGATAGCTGTTAACGGCTACCTTGTACCATTTCTTCTCATCGAAAGGTTCGCCGTTGCTCATGCGCAGAATCTTCACCTTCTCGCCATCTGGCTTGGTTACGTCAACTTCGTAATCGATTCCCGCAGCACTATCAAAGTTGAACGAGAGATTCTTGAAGCCGAGGCGTTGCTGGTCGCCAACGGTCTTTTCATCGAGCAGCAGAAGATGGTCGTCCGGGCTCTTCATGGTGTTCACCCAGAGGTCGTAACTCATTTCCAGATGCTTTCTGATTTCTTCGCCCGTCATGCGCATTACGTAGAGCTGGTTCTCATATTTATAGAGATTGAACATGTCGCTCACGTAGATTGGGCCGGCTTTCAGAATCGCGTTGAACTGAAGAGGAGCGTTGAACGAAATGTCGGCTTTTGTCATCTGCAACTGGAGGTTGAGGATGAAATCGTTGAAGGCAGAACTGCCGAAGAACTGGTCGCGGCTGTAGATGGTAGTCTTGAAATTGCCAATCTGCTTGCCCACATATTTCTTTACTTCCGCAATCTGAGGCTCGAAAGTCTTCATGAAATCCTCGTCGATAGGACAATCTGTCACATCCACAATCTTGCCTGTCACCTTTTTGTCAGTTACCACTAGTTGCTTCTTTCCGTTCACCTTTTTCTTGTTGAGGGTGAGGGTTATTTCAGCATCAGCCACGCTAATGGCGTTGTTGGCAGGATCCAGGCAAACCACCTGCTTTCCATCAGTATTGGTTACGGTTTCGTTGTCGCGCGTATGGTCGTGGCCGAAGAGAATGAGGTCAAAGCCTGGCACTTCTTTTGCCACCTTGATAGAGGCGTCTTCATCATATTCGGCAGTCTGGATGCCTCCGTCTTTTCCGCTGTGGAAGAGGCCGATGATAACATCCGGTTTTTCATTCTCCTGGAGATACTTCACCCATTTGCGGGCGTTTGTTACCATATTTTCAAATTTCAGTCCGCTCCAGAGATTCTCCGTGAGCCAGTTTGGAATGGCAGGAGTAATCATTCCCAAAACAGCCACCTTCACGCCCTCGCGGTTCAGGATAAGATAAGGCTTAACGTATGGCTCGCCTGTAGAAGTGCTGATGATGTTGGAACCAAGAACTGGGCAATTGAGTTCTTTTATCCATTTGTCGTAAACCGGATGACCCGTTTCAACATCATGATTGCCAAACACTTGCGCATCATACTTCATGTAGTTGACCACATCGGCAGCCACGTTTCTAGCCTCTGTGTTTACATAATTATAATAATAGCAGGTAGGCTGTCCCTGCAGAATATCGCCATTCTCCAAGAGGATGAGGTTATCCTTGTAGTCTTTTCGCAAATTATTGACGTAGGAAGAAACGCGCGCCAAGGTTCCTGCTTTTGGCTTACGGTTGATGAAATCGTAAGGAAAGAAAGAGCCGTGCACATCGCTTGTCTCTATCACTCTCAGTTTTACGGTACGTTGTTGTGCCATCGCTTGTGAATTGAAAGTTAGCGCCAGAAGAAGCGCAGCAAATAATTGTTTCATATTAATTAATGTATTACTTTTGAGTAATGAAAGCCCATCAGTTGAGCTCTGTTTCTTATTTTCTCTGCAAAAGTACAAAAAAGAACTTAAATAGGCATACTTTTTGTTGGATATTTTTTAAAAACTAAAAAATAGGAGGTTTTATAATATGGCATTTGTTGATTATTACAAGATTCTCGGCGTAGACAAGAACATTCCGCAGAAGGATGTGAGAGCTGCGTATCGTAAACGTGCAAAACAGTTTCACCCAGATTTGCACCCTAACGACCCGAAGGCGAAGGCTAAGTTCCAGGCGCTGAACGAGGCGTATGAGGTGATTTCTGACCCAGATAAGCGTGCAAAATACGACCAGTATGGCGAACAATGGAAGAATGCTGATGCATTCGGCGGTTTCGGCGGAGCTGGTGGTGCAGGCGGTTCCGGAAGCTATGGTGGAGCAGGTGGAAATCCATTCGAGGGTTTCGACTTCAGCCAGTTTGGCGGAGGCGGAGGTTTCTCCAGCTTCTTCGAAAATCTCTTCGGAGGTCGTGGCAGAAGCCAGCAGTCGGCTGACGGATTTGGTTCCGGCAATTTTGGCGGTTTTAATGGTTCTGCCGGTTATGGTAGCGGCTTTAATGGGGCTGGCTACGGAGCTGGTGCTGATTTCGGTACTGGTGGTTGTGGCGGCGGTTGCGGCCAGAATGGTCGTGCCAATAACGGCGAAATGAACATGAATGTGAATATCGACCTTTATACGGCTCTGCTGGGCGGCGAAGGAATCATTAAATTGAGTAATGGTTCTAAAATCAAACTGAAGATTAAGCCGGAAACGCAGAATGGCACGAAGGTTCGTGTTCGCGGAAAAGGATACGACCGAGGTGACGGAACCTTTGGCGACCTGATGATTACTTACAACGTGAAGTTGCCAACCGGGTTGAACGAAAAGCAGAAAGATTTGCTCCGTCAGATGAAGGATGCAAAGTAATTTCTAAAAGAAGGGAACGGGTTCTCGGACATGAGAACCTTCCCGAAACATGAAGGTAAAAAGAAACGCCCTGCAAGAAGGGAACATTCAGAAATGAAGTTCCTGATCTTGCAGGGCGTTTTTTATTCTATTCTGCAGCATTAATCTTCGACATGTTGAACGCAGAAACCTTGCCGTCTGGCGAAACGGTTGCGTTGATTTTGAAATGGTTGGTTTTCTTAGTACCGTCGGTAAGCTGAACTTCCTCACGTGCTGAGAACTGAACCTGATATTCATAATCTTCGTCTCCCACCTCGCGCTTCTTGATCTTATAATCGTTGGTGAGGAACCAGTTCAGGTTGGTCACATCTTCCTTATAAAGCTTATTCATAAAGGTAACAACATCTGCCTTGGTAGCAGAATTCTTACCCAGAAGCGAAGAGAGAATGTCCTCGCATGAAGCCTGCAAACCATCAGCATCGCGGGTATTGATGCTTTGGAAGAAATGGCGGAACAGACTGCTTATCATATCTTTCTCTTCTGGCTGCAAATCTCTGCTCTTGGCTTTCTTCATCGCATTCTCAGCCTCTTCGATATGCGAACCGTCAGCATGAGCGGCTAGATAAGCCTGATAAGCTTCTACATTATCAGCATTCTTGGCCACATTCCAGTCGATGGAATCTATCTTGTTCAAAACCTCCTGCTTGTGTGGACTGTTTGGGTATTTGTCGAGATAAGCCTGCAGGGCCTCTTTCGAACCGCTTACTACGGCGTTGGTCCAGTCCTGATCGGTCTGTTTCAGAAGTTCGAGGTGAGCCATGATGGAATCACGATGCGCCTCGTCAGCATCTTTGTAAGTATCTAGGTAACTCTGCAGAACCATCGGGTCGCTACTCTGCATCGCATACTCGTAAGCTTCCAGTTCCTTATTCTTATTGGCGCTATCATAGAAATAGTAGAAAATGCCACAAACGAGGAAGGCGAAAATCAGAGAGATGATGATGACGCCACGGTTGCTTTTTTTCTTTTCCTGGGTTCCCTCGCCGTTTCCGCCGTTCTGAGAATTAGATTGCTGTGGGCGAACCGGAGGAACGGGTGGAGTAGGAGGTGTTGCTGTTCTGACAGGTGTCTGAGGACGAGCCTGCTGTCTGAGAGCCTCCTGACGGCGGATTTCTTCTTGTCTGATTGCATTCTGTCTGGCTGCGTTTTCAGCTTCTTGCTGCTGAGTCATAGAAGCCTGGCTGGCAGGAGTCTGCTGGCTCATTTCTGTCGGAGGCGTCATTCTTGTGAGCGAAGGATTCAGCTCATGGCAGTTAGGACACATTTCCAGGTTGCTGAAATAAATCTCGCCACAATTTGGGCATTTGGTAATTTTGCCTGCTATTTCTACTCCGCAACTAGGGCAGGTAGGTGCTTTATCGCTAATTTGGCGTCCGCATTCCGGACATTTTATAATTGCCATAATTCTATTTTGTGTTTATTAATTTACTTATATAATTCTTGCTTCTCTACTTCCAGACCTTGTCCACTCTTTACCTTGAAGCTAATCATAAAGTTCCAAGTTCAGGGTTCCAAGTACTATCGATGTCTGAATCTGATTTCTCTGAGCTTGTGGCGCCCCATGAAACGGCTTTTGTCGACATAGCCGTTTATTCCGTTGAGTCTGCCCTTACCTGTATATTGCCACATTTCGAAATCTCTACCATCGCGCAATACAGGGATGCGCTTCGTATACTGGGCAATCATCAGCTTGTAGCTGTCTAGCTTGCCCAGAAGATAGTTGTCATAGAAATTGGCTCCCGTATAGATGAGGGGTTTCTGCTTATATGCTTTCTCTACGAGATGCAGAAACTTAAAGAGCGAATCGCAGAATTCTTCTGTATTCATGCCGCTTTTCGTCTCCACATCAATCATAGGCAAGAGGTCCTGATCTCCCGGACGGCATTGGGCCTTGAAATTTTCCAGCTGCGTCTGCTGTGGGATGCGGGGTCTGTAGAAATGATAAGAACCTACTTTCATTCCGTAGCGATGAGCCAGGTCAATATTCTTCTTGTATTTGCTGTCGATGTTGGTTCCTCCCTCGGTAGCTTTCAGATAAACGTAAGCCATCTTAGAGTTGTCGCCCACGGTTTCCCAGAACACGTTGCCCTGATAATGACTCAAGTCGATGCCGTGAACGTGCCGACAAGTGTCTTCGCATTGCACCTGGGCATGGGCTCCCAAGGCAATAATGGATGCTATAATAGAGATAAATAATTTTTTCATAGATGCAAAGATACGAAAATCAGATGAAAATCGTACTACTAAGAGATTAATTTTATAGATATTTTACTCTTCGTCCTGATGAATCCCAGATTAACCCCTTCAGTCCTTACTGAAATTTACTCTTCAATCTCAGATAATGAACGGAAGAAATTGTTCATGAAATTGCTCATGGTTTCTATCGGAGCGTATTGCAGATAGCGCATGCTGCGGCGCAGATTCTTGCGCATGGTTCCCCCCGTGGTGCGTACAAAGCCGCTGCTGGTCTGCTCAAACTGAATGGCCTGCTGGTCCATGATATTATAGTAGAGCGAACGGAGCGTCAGCTTGTAGGCGCCTCTTTCTATGTGATGAACGAACGGGATTTCGTCCTGTTCAAAATCGAAGAAGGTGATGAGCACGCTTCCTTCCAGCTGGGCGATGCGCTGGATGCGGAGCTTGGCAAGCCACTTCTCCAGTTTCACGAAATCTACCTTGTCGCCTCGGGTTCTCAGGTAGTCTCCCAACTGGATGATTCCTCTGAGATTGATTCCGTTAGCCAGCATTCCATTTACGTTTGCCACGATGATGCGCAGCAGATAAATGGTCTCGATAGAGGTATCGATGGCGTGGCGTTCATCTTCCTGAATCTTGCTGAGCCGTCGGTTCAGAAAACCGTTGTTCATCTTCACCTCTCCGGCAGGAACATCATTCACGTTCTTGAGCATCTGAGCTATCTTTTTCTTCTTAAAGGTAGTCATCGGTTCCATTTCTTCCTTGATGCCGAAGTTGTCGGCACGGAGCTTAGTAAAAAGGTTGCGCTGAAGAAAATTCATATGCCTTGTTCTTATTAATAGTCAATAATAAAGTTTTGTTCTTCCTGTCAAGAAATCTCTAACGCAGAAGGAGACCCTCCTCTGATTTTTAGAAGTCTTCCTAACTGTATCTCTTAGGATAGCGCAAGAGGATGGCCAGCAGGGCTGCCACACCTATCGCCAGCGGATAGTAGAGATAAGGAAGAATGTCCATCGGACTGAGATTGGCCAGACCGGCTGCCAGGAGCATCTGCACGCCATAAGGAATCAATCCCTGAACCATGCACGAGAAGGTGTCGAGAATGCTGGCTGCCTTGCGGTTGTCTACGCCAAACCGGTCGCCTATCTTTTTCGAAATATTTCCTACTGTCAGAATCGCTACCGTATTATTTGCCGTACAGATGTTTACCATCGAAACGAGGGCGGCGATAGAAAGTTCGGCTCCACGCTTGCTGTTTACGTGGGCTGTAATCTTGTTGATGATGAAATCGATTCCGCCGTTTTCGCGGATGATTTCGAGCATACCACCTGCCATCATGGCGATGATAATGAGTTCGCCCATGCCGATAATGCCGTTGCCCATGGCTGAGAACCAACCAAAGAGGTCGTAGCTTCCGGAGGCACCCAGAAGATGACTGCCTATGCCGATGGCGCCACAGAGTAGGGTGCCCAGAGTGAGAACAGCCATTACATTCATGCCGGCAATAGCGGTAACGAGGACGGTGAGGTAAGGCAATACTTTCATGTATTCTACCTCGTTGATGTGGGTTGGGGCCTGAAGACCGACTCCCATGACAGAATAGGCGATGAGTACGAGTACGGCGGCCGGAACCACAATCATGGAGTTGACCTTGAACTTATCGCTCATCTTGCAGTTCTGCGTCTGCGTAGCAACAACCGTCGTATCGGAGATGAACGAGAGGTTGTCGCCGAAATAAGCGCCACCTACGATGATGGCGGTCATCATGCCTACGTTAGCATCCATCGAGTGGGCCAGTCCGGCGGCTATCGGAACCAGAGCTACTACGGTTCCCACACTTGTTCCGATAGATACGGAGATAAAGCAGGCAGCCAGGAAGAGTCCTGGCAGAATCATGCTGGCTGGCAGGATGCTGAGCGCCAGGTTGACGGTTGCATCAACGGCTCCCATCGCCTTGGCTGATGCGGCAAACGAGCCAGCCAGTACGTAAATCCAGAGCATGAGCATCAGGTTGTTGGCGCCGGCACCCTTGCTGTATGTGTCCACTCGTTTCCTGACAGGCATTCCGCCGGAAATAGCCACGGCATAAATGCTCGAAATCATGAACGCTACTGTGAGCGAGAGGCTGGTGTCCTGATGGCTATTGTCTACCGAATATACGGTAAAAGCCACGATGAGGACAATCAGCAAAAATAATGGCGACAACGCCAGCAAACCTTTTTTATTACTCATACTTCTTTTTTCTTTTTAATTAAAGAGTTACTCCATTCTTGAAGATGGAGATTTCACGATAGCCATTATACTCGTTGCGAGCCTCCTCGCCACTTGCTACGGCTATAATCTTATCAATAAACTTGCTTACCAAGTCTTTCATTTCTACACCTTCTACCAGAGCGCCGGCGTTGAAGTCAATCCAGTTTGGCTTGTTCTTTGCCAGATTGCTGTTGGTAGAAATCTTCATTGTTGGCACGAAGGTTCCGAATGGGGTTCCGCGACCTGTGGTGAAGAGAACGAGCTGGCAACCTGCTGAAGCCAGAGCTGTGGCTGCTACAAGGTCGTTACCCGGAGCTGAAAGCAGGTTCAAACCGGTTGTCTCCAAACGGTCGCCATATTGGAGCACGCCGCTTACCGGAGCACGGCCGCACTTCTGGGTGCAACCCAAAGCCTTATCTTCGAGGGTTGAGATACCACCTGCCTTGTTACCTGGAGAAGGGTTCTCGCCAACAGGCTCACCATGGCTCAGGAAGTACTCCTTGAAGTCGTTAATCAGGTGAACAGTCTTGTCGAAGAGTTCCTTATTTTCGCAACGGTTCATCAGAATGGTTTCTGCGCCAAACATTTCCGGTACCTCTGTCAGGATGCTTGTACCACCCTGAGCTACGAGCCAGTCGCTAAATTCACCTACCAATGGGTTGGCTGTAATTCCGCTGAAGCCGTCAGAACCGCCACACTTCAAACCTACGCGCAGCTTGCTTACCGGAACTTCCTCGCGCTTGTCTTCCTTAGCCTGGGCATAGAGGTTGCGCAGAATCTTCATGCCTTCCTCGAGTTCGTCGCCTTCAACCTTCTGTGTTACAAGAAGTTTGATGCGGTCGTGGTCATAGTCGCCGAGCATCTTCATGAAATCATCTGGCTGGTTGTTCTCGCAGCCGAGCGAGAGAACGAGCACGGCACCTGCGTTTGGATGCAGACAGATATCGCGAAGCACCTTGCGGGTATTCTCATGGTCGCCCGAGAGCTGTGAGCAACCGAAGTTGTGGTGCCATGCGTGGATGGCGTCGATGCCTTCGCAGCCTGTTTCTTTCTTGAGGAGTTCTACCAGTTTCTCAGCCACGCCGTTAACGCAGCCCACGGTAGGAACTACCCATACTTCGTTTCTTACGCCTACTTCGCCATTCTTGCGAACGTAGCCCATGAAGGTGCGGTTTTCCTTAGCGATGTTCAGCTGCTCGTTAACCGGGTTGTAGGTATATTCGAGCGTACCGGCAAGATTGGTCTTGAGGTTGTTCTCGTTTACCCATTCGCCCGCCTTGAGACCGGTCTTTGCATGACCGATAGGGTAGCCATACTTCAGGATATCTGTACCCTCGGCTGCATCGTTGATGAGCACCTTGTGTCCTGCAGGTGTATCCTGCAATAATGTGATGGTCTTGCCATCTACTTCAATCGTTTCACCCTTCTTCATAGAGCGCAAGCAAACCACTACCGAGTCGGCAGGGTTAATCTTGATAAAACTTGATTGTTCCATACGTAGTCTGTTTTTTATTTATTGTTTATAATTTATAATGTTCCTGTAAGAATATTCTTCCATGCGGAAACCCTATTCTGCCCGATAGCCTTAGAGCTGGGTTCTGCGATAGAAATCTACGTTTTCCTTCATCAGCAGCTCGATAGGCATATAGTTTACCGGCGTAACTTTCTTCTTCAGTACGATGGCCTGGAAGAGCGTGTCTACGCAGGAGTAACCCTGCATGTAGGCGTGCTGGGCGATGAGGAAGGAGATGCTTCCTTCGCGCAGACAGCGGGCGTTTTTCTCCACCATATCATAGCCCATGATCTGAACGTCGCGGCGGTTGGTCTTCAGCAGGAAGTCGCCCACGATGTGCGCCTTCGAAGTCATGGTGATGCAATGGTGGATGTTCGGATGCACGGCAAAGAACTTCTCCAGCATTTTGACGAATTCAGCACGTGTGCCGCTCAACGGCAGGTCGAGCAAGGTAATCTTCACGTTAGGGAAGTGGTCGTGCATGTAATGGCGGAATCCTACCTCTCGGTTGTCCTGCTGCTTGCTGACCACTCTTCCGTCTTTGGTCTGCCTCATGAGCAGGATTTCATCTTCCTTTGCTGCAAGCATCATCAGCATCTTGGCTGCGAAGAAACCGGAACAGAACGAATCCTGGCCGAAGAAAGAGAGCGGACGGAGATCGGGCATGTAGGAGTCGAGCAGGATGAACGGGATGCTTTTGTGATGCAACGCCTCGGTAAACTCGCGGGTTACGTCGAGCGATGAAGGCACCACGATGACTCCTTCCGGACTGGCCTCAAGAATCTTGTTGCCTTCTTCGCGGAACGATTCCTCGCTGGAACGCTCATAGAAACGAATCTCTACATCGATATGGAAGTCACGTCGGGTATCTTCACATTTTCTTGCGCCTTCCTCTATCTCCTCCCAGTAAGCCTCCGATTCGTGTTTCGGAATCAGCAGGTAGAAGGTATAGGATTTGTTGTAAGCCAGAGCGCTGGCGTACACATTAGGCTGGTAATTCATTTCCTTGAGGGCTTTCTCGACCTTGTCGCGTGCAGTTTTCGACACGTTTGGACGGTCGTGCAGAACTCGGTCTACGGTTCCAACGGATACGCCAGCTCTCTCGGCAATATCCTTGATTCTGATTTTTTCGGCCATTGTTTTTTAGCATTACGGGTCTGGTTGCCTCGCGTGTACTTATTATATAAGGAGCCTCTCCTGGGGGCTACGATAGATAAAACGTCGCAGGTACTTCCTAGCTGTGCACAGACCACAATTAGTATTAAGCAATTCTGTTGTGTGCGACCACAAGTACGAATTTTGCCGCAAATATACAACAATTTTTTGAATTGTGCGAAGACACAGCAACTTTTTTGCACGAAAAACAAAAAAAAATGCGATTTTATTTCGTTATTCGAGAAATTATGGTTATTTTTGCCCTCGAAATTGAACGACAACTGATAATTGTACTTCATTTCTCTACTAAAAAGTGGAATTTAATTTGTTACTCATAACAAACAAAATAAAAACAAAAAAATTAAAACTATCAAACATGGCAAAAATTGTAACATTAGGTGAGATCATGCTTCGTTTATCACCAGAAGGCAATGATCGTTTCATTCAGAGTGAATCACTTCGCATCATCCCTGGTGGTGGTGAGGCTAACGTAGCTGTAAGCTTGGCTAACTATGGTCATGATGCTTACTTCGTATCTAAGCTCCCTAAGCACGAGATCGGTCAGATTGCTGTCAACGGTCTCCGTCGTTACGGCGTTAACACAGAGTTCATCGCTCGTGGTGGCGACCGCGTAGGTCTCTACTATGCCGAGACTGGTGCTTCTATGCGCCCATCCAAGGTAATCTACGACCGTGCACACAGCGCAATTGCTGAGGCTGACCCATCTGATTTCGATTTCGACAAGATTATGGAGGGTGCCCAATGGTTCCATTGGAGCGGTATTACTCCAGCTATTAGCGACAAGGCTGCTGAACTTACCAAGTTGGCTTGTGAGGCTGCTAAGCGTCACGGCGTAACTGTTTCTGTTGACCTCAACTTCCGCAAGAAGCTCTGGACTTCAGAGAAGGCTATCTCTGTTATGCGTCCTCTGATGAAGTATGTTGATGTTTGCATCGGTAATGAGGAAGATGCTCAGCTCTGCCTGGGCTTCAAGCCAGATGCTGACGTAGAGGGCGGTAAGACTGATGCTGAGGGTTACTACGGAATCTTCAAGGGCATGATGAAGGAGTTCGGATTCAAGTATGTTGTTTCTACTCTCCGCGAATCTCTCTCTGCTACACACAACGGCTGGAAGGCTCTTATCTATGATGGTAAGGAGTTCTATCAGAGCAAGCACTATGACATCAACCCTATCATCGACCGCGTTGGTGGTGGCGACTCTTTCTCTGGTGGTCTGATCCACGGTCTTCTTACTAAGGAGACTCAGGGCGAGGCTCTTGAGTTTGCGGTAGCTGCTTCTGCTTTGAAGCATACTATCCCTGGCGACTTCAACCTGGTAACTGCTGACGAGGTAGAGAGCCTGGCTGGCGGTAACGCTAATGGTCGCGTTCAGAGATAATTATAGTTTAAAGTTTATAGTTGATAGTTTATAGACTGTCTTGCTTACGGCGTAGCTCCTATAAACTATAAACTATTCATTGTTAATTCATATAAGGTAATGGCAAAGTTTAGCAAAATGCAGGTTATGGCAGCCATGAAAGAGACTGGTATGGTACCTGTTTTCTTCAATAAGGATGTTGAAATCTGCAAGAACGTCATCAAGGCTTGTTACGAGGGTGGCGTACGTGTTTTCGAGTTTACTAACCGTGGTGACTTCGCTCACGAGATTTTCGGAGAGTTGGTAAAGTGGGCCGACAAGGCTTGCCCTGAGATGATCTTGGGTGCAGGTACAGTTGTTGATGCCGGTACAGCTTCTCTGTATCTCCAGCTCGGCGCTAACTTCATCGTAGGTCCTAACTTCAACCCAGATATTGCTCCAGTTTGCAACCGTCGTCTGGTTCCTTATTCACCAGGTTGCGGTTCTGTAACAGAAATCAATAATGCTCAGGCTGCCGGTTGCGACGTAACCAAGGTATTCCCAGCAGGTAACGTAGGCGGTCCTTCATTCGTCAAGAACGTAATGGCACCTTTGCGTTGGAGCAACATCATGGTAACAGGTGCCGTAGAGCCAACAGAGGAGAATCTTACTCCTTGGATTAAGGCTGGCGTTCTCTGCGTAGGTATGGGCTCTAAGCTCTTCCCTAAGGAGACTGTTGCTGCTGGCGACTGGGCTGCCATCACAGCCAAGTGTCAGGAGGCTCTCGGTTACATCGCGAAGGCTCGCGCTTAATTTAGACTATTTTTCATCGAGATGCAGATTTCAGCATCCTTTTTTTCCATGTCGCCATCATCAATTCTGGTGGTGGCGGCATTTTTTCTTTCAGCTTGTTCTCCTGCGAATAAGGCAAGGGTAGATGAGCTGAACGAGCAATCCTATGCTTATCATTATCGCAACCTCGATTCTACTAAAGTGCTGGCTGAGAGGGCTTTGAAGCTTTCAGAAGATTATCCCTCAGGCCGTGCCGAAGCCTATAACAACCTTGCCTTCGTATGTATAGCCAAGATGGATTACAAGGGAGCCAAGGGATGGCTGAAGAAGATTGAAAAGGAGAGCGATAATCAGATAGAACTCGCTATTGCCGATGTTCAGAACATGCGACTCTGCCAGAGAGAATCGCACAACAAAGATTTTTATGCTTATCGCGAAAAGGCGATGAGGCGTTTGCGCAGAATTCGCGAAGAGGTGAATTCCATGCCCCCTAGGGAAAGCAAACGCGTGATTTATGCGAAATCAGAATTCTATATTGTGGCCGCCACCTATTTTTATTATGTGGGCTTAGACGAGCCGATGCTTCAGGAGCTTAACCGTCTGGACCCAGATGAGCTGGAACAGGATTCGGCACAATATCTCAACTATCTTTATAATATAGGTTCGGGCGGAGCTATCGTCAAGGAAACCGAAAACGAAATCAATCAGGCGGAATTCGACCGGCTGATCAGCTGCTACATGCTGGCTAGCGACCCTGCCCATCCTTATCCTTACTGGCAGGCTAACGCCCTGCAGTCTATTAGCGAGCACCTCAGAAAAGGAGAGGTGAGCGATTTCCTCATACGCAACAACCTGCCTGCCTTCCAGTATCTCAACATCGAGCAGATGCCAAACAATCTGCTGGCAGGCAACTTTGCCCAGCGTGCCCTCAACCTCTTTTCGAGCTACGGAGATGTTTATCAGACTGCCGGAGCCAATCGTACGCTGGCAGAATGTTTCTGGGATATCCATGATTATTCTTCGGCGCTCGACTGCCTGAATCATGCCCTGAACGACAACAAGGCCATCGAGCAGGCACCCGACCTCGTAGCGTCGATACGTGAAAGACTCTGCCTGGTTTATTCGGCTATAGATGATAAGCAGCAGAGCGATTACAACCGCAATATCTATCTGGATTTACAGGACCGTTCGCGACAGGACCGCCAGCTGGAGGCACGTGCCGCGGCACTCGACGAGAACGCCCAGCAGCTCAACCTGATGATTGCTGCCGTGGTGGCGATGATTGTGCTCGTGGTGGTTCTGCTCTACGTTTTCGACCACATGAAGCGCAAGAAGATGAAGAACCAGTCGATGGATGAACTGCTTGCACCTTTGCGTGAGTGGAGCGAGAATAACACTAAGAAAATCAACGAATTAAAAGATAAGCAGGAGGAAGTTCACGATGAACTGAACGTAACCCGACTGCATATCGAAGAAAACAAGAAACGCAATCTGGAACAAAGGGCTAAGATTTCGCTCGTAAACAGCATTACGCCTTTCATCGACCGCATGATTCACGAGGTAAACCGACTCTCCGAAGGGGGCGAAAGCGATGAGGTGCGGCAGGAACGTTACCAGTATATCGCCGAACTCACAGATAAGATTAACCAATATAACAACGTGCTTACGGAGTGGATTCAGATGCGCCAGGGCTCACTCAGCCTGCGTATCGAAAGTTTCCCGCTCCAGCAGCTTTTCGATATTGTAAGCAAGGGCAAGATGAGCTTCCAGATGCAGGGCGTGAAACTCGATTTAGAACCTACAGATGCCGTGGTCAAGGCCGACCGCATCCTTACGCTCTTCATGATCAATACCATAGCCGATAATGCCCGGAAGTTTACACCCGAAGGCGGAAAGGTAACTATTAGCGCCAAGGTTTCTGATTTCGTGGAAATCAGCATCTCAGATACCGGAAAGGGTATGGACGAGGAGCAGCTGGCGCATGTTTTCGACCGGACCTATACGGGCGGTCACGGCTTCGGACTGCTCAACTGTAAGGGCATCATAGAGAAATATAAGAAGGTGAGTTCGCTCTTTGCCGGCTGCCAGATTAAGGCAGAAAGCAAGTTGGGCGAGGGGAGCCGCTTCAGTTTCCGTCTGCCTAAGGGCATCGCCCGCCGAACCCATCAGCTGCTGGGCATCATCATCATGCTCTTCGTGCTGCTGTCGGCTTCGGTCCAGCCTTGCGAGGCTAAGAAGGCCAACGACATCCGCCAGCGCCACAATCATCACAAGACGAACGTAGATGCCAATCTCCAGCGTGCCGACGATTTTGCAGATAGCGCCTACTTCAGCAATATCAACGGCACCTACCAGCGCACCCTGGCCTTTGCCGATTCTTCGCGCCATTATCTCAACGCGTTCTATCTGTCGAAATATCCCGACGGCAAGTATCTCATGGTGGCTCATCCGGAGGTGGGAATGGCGGCAGAACTCTCCTGGATGCGCTCCGGACTGCCAACCAATTATCACGTTATCCTGGACCTGAGAAACGAGTGTGCCGTGGCTGCCCTGGCGTTGCACCAATGGTCGCTCTACCAGAGCAACAACAAGGTTTATACCCAGCTGTTCCGAGAGATAAGTGCCGATAATACGCTCGATAATTACGTGCACACGATGCAGCAGAGCGAGAACTCGAAGACCGTGGCCGTGGTGCTGCTCATCCTGTTGCTGCTGCAGTTGCCGCTGGCTTATTATCTGCTCTATTACCGCCACGTACTGAGCTACCGGTTTGCCATGATTGAACAGACCAAGGCTAAGCGTACCGACGAGGCTGAGCAGGAATCCCTGAAACTGGAGCTGATGACCGATGAGCTGCATAGGGCTGAATATGAGAATGATAAGCTTCATATCTCCAATTCCGTGCTCGACAACTGTCTGTCTACGCTCAAGCACGAAACGATGTATTATCCGTCGCGCATCCGCCAGCTTATCGATTCGCAGCCCGATGATGTAGATTCGCTCAAGGAACTGGTAGCTTATTATAAATCGCTCTATTCTCTGCTCAGCGCCCAGGCGATGGAGCAGGTAGAAGGCAACATCAAGGCAGATGATTTCCTGAACCGCTATCTTGTTTCTCTGATGCGCGGCAATTCCAAGGATTACCATACCGGAGTGGCTGAGATTCCGGGTTCTGCCTACGTGAGATATTGGATTGACCAGCAGGATGTGGCCTATGATGCAGCGCTCCATGCCCAGCTCTTCACCCCTCTGACGGGCGATTTGCGCTATCTCCTGTGCCGGCAGATTGTGAGGGAACTGGGCGAGATTACCAATCTGCGCGGCTGCGGCATCAAGGCTTGCCAGGGCGATAAGGGTTGCCTCAGGATAGAGGCCGTGCTGCCGGCACGCATCAAATGGAAAAGTTTAAAATCATAAGAATATAAAAATATCAGAAAATGGAAAATTTTAAAGTCATCATAGTAGAAGACGTGCCCCTGGAACTGAAGGGCACAGAGGGTATCTTCAAGAATGATATTCCAGAGGCTGAAATCATCGGTACTGCCGAGAGCGAAATAGCCTATTGGAAACTCATCAAGCAGCAGTTGCCCGATCTGGTTCTGCTCGACCTCGGACTGGGCGGTTCCACCACGGTAGGCGTAGAAATCTGCCGCCAGACCAAGGAGAAGTATCCTGACGTGAAGGTGCTCATCTTTACAGGAGAAATTCTGAACGAAAAACTCTGGGTAGATGTGCTCGATGCGGGCTGCGACGGCATCATTCTGAAGAGTGGCGAACTCCTTACGCGTGGCGATGTGGCGAGCTGCATGGGAGGTAAGAAACTGGTGTTCAACCAGCCTATCCTTCAGAAGATAGTAGACCGTTTCAAGCGGAGCGTAAACAGCCAGCTGATGCGTCAGGAGGCTCTGGTGAATTATGAGATTGATGAGTATGACGAGCGTTTCCTGCGCCATCTTGCGCTGGGTTACACCAAGGAGCAGATAACCAACCTGCGCGGAATGCCTTTCGGCGTAAAGAGTCTGGAGAAGCGACAGGCAGAACTGGTTCAGAAACTCTTCCCTGACGGCAACCACGGCATGGGCATCAACGCCACCCGCCTGGTGGTAAAAGCCTGCGAGCTCCGCATTCTGGATATCGACCATCTGCAGGCAGATGAAGAATAACACGTTTCAATAAGTGCTTTTTAAAGAATGTATAAGAAAGTATTGGCCTATCTGGCATTATCGTTGGGAATAGCCGAAGTAGTGGTGATTCTGGTTTCGTGGCTGCTTACAGCTGCGATGCCCGAGTCGTTCGCCCATTCGCTTACCAGCCCCGAGGGCATCCGCTGGTTTACGGGCCATTTTGTAGACCATCTCACCTCAGTATGGCTCGTATGGCTGGTGCTCATCAGCATCACCATCGGGGTGGTAAAGCAGAGTAGGGTGCTCCATTTCGACCATACCCAGTATCGCCAGCGCACGGCCTTGCGCCTGATGCTCATCGAGTTGTGCATCTCTGCAGGTATCATGCTGGCGCTCACACTCTTGCCCCATGCCATTCTGCTGAATGCCGTAGGAACCCTCTTTCCGGGTCCGTTCACGCATAGTCTCATTCCGTACATCTGTTTCTCGGTCATGGTGATGAGCATGAGTTACGGCATCATGAGCGAGAGCATCAAGGGCATCAGTCAGGTTTATGATGCGATGAATCAAGGCATCCGCCTCCTGTCGCCCTGCTTTCTTTTCTACATTCTCGTGATGCAGCTCTATACATCCATCCTCTATGTAATGGAGTAAGATAAAAGCCCCTGATGCTCGTTTCCTTGCATCAGGGGCTCTTTTTTATTATGGTAAAATCAGGGATTCCTGTTCGGTTTTTCGGGGAGTTCGCTTACTCCAAACCGTCTCCTTCATTACCGCCGGTGGTTCCGCCGCCTTCAGTATTTCCGCCGCCTTCGGTATTTCCGCCGCCCGGGGTGTTATCCGAACCGCCACCACCACCTGGGGTGTTGTCTGGGTCTTCCACATCGCCCTTATCGTCGGAGGTAACGTTTTTCACCACCTTGCCGTTGCGGTCGTAACAGGTAATCTGGATGGAGGTTTCCTGCAGCTCGCGCTTGATGTCAACGCTTGGGGTGAAGATAACACGGCGGTTGGTAATCAGACTGGTAGCCACTTCGCCTACGGTAGGCACACTCTTGGCTCTTACGCCGAATCGCATGGTTCCCAATCCCGGAACGGCTACGGAATGGCCTTCGGTACACCACGCCTTGATAACCTCGCCTGCTGCATCCCAGCAAACCTGCATCACGCCCACGCTAACGCCGCTTCTGATAGCAGCCTCCTTGATCACCTTGCTCTCTGAGAGCTTGTTGTAAAGTTCGGTACCGAGGATGAATCTGTACTGACCCTTCATTTCGCCTACTTGGATAAGGGTCTCCTTTGCTTTCAAATTAATTGCCATAATCTTTTGAATTTTAAATTGTTATAAACTATCAACTCTAAAACTACCTGATGGTGATGGTTGGCACGTAGTAGGTAGAATCTACTTTGGTGGAGATGTTGTTCTCCTGATGTTGCCGCTGGTTCTTTCCGATTACGAGTCCTGCCGTGCAGGAGCTGGATAGGAAGGTGACGATGGCTGAGCAAATCGCCACGATGAGATACCTGATGAATGCCTTCATGTTCTGGTTCATGATTTTTTTTCTGCCCCCTGCTAAGTTTCGCTTATTCCTCTTTCCGCAGATTTCTCTTAGAAGAAGTACTTTGCGAAACGACTCGTTTCGAGGCTTGGAGTCTTGGTTTCATTTTCTTTTTTATTTTCCCAATTAGGGAGATATTTTTCTCCAACTGGGCAAGTGATTTTGCGCGCTTTCTGAATCACGATGCAAAGATACGAAATCCCGATTTATCAGGTGTGCGATAGCGTGCGATACCATGCGATAGCGGAACATTTTCTGAATAAACACTCAACATTCAACATTAAAAAAGCCTCCGTTCCCAGCGATTCTATCGCTGGTCCGTCACCCGCCAAGTCACCACTCACCATTAAAAACTATCCCGGTTCCCCGAGGTTATCGATAATAGCCTTCACTTGCTTGGGAGTGAACGACTTGCAAGTCTTTTCATACCCCATCTGCTGCAATTCATCCCAGAGCGGCTGGCAACGGCGAATCCAACTCATGAGATGATTTACGGCCGTGCGTGGCATACTCTCAGGAAAGTACATCAGTCCCAGTTCCTTCTTCGTATACGAACGGTTTATAAAATCTTCCATAATCTTAATTTTTTAATCATTTGTTTATCGGCTCCTTGCTCCCGGAAGTTGCAGCAGCCTCTAAAAGATAGTATTCGCTGAAATCCTTGCAGCCCGGTGGCAACTGGTGGTGAACCAGCTGGGGGAGCATCTCCCTGAGTTGCATAAAGAGGCTTTCGCCCGGCACATCCTGATCGGGAAACATGTGGAATTCCACCTGATAATGCCTTCCGATATCCGTCAGCAGCTGCTTATCCTCGGGTTTGAGGAGCGTGGCAGAAGGGATGGCTATCGCCTTATGTCCGGCAGAAAGCATCGCCCAGCAGTCGCTACATCCCTCCGTAATAAACAGCCTCTCGCCCGGTTTCAGTCTCTTCACAACCGGCAGATTATAGATGCTGCATCTTGCGCCGTAAGGGAACCGGAAGCGGGGAGCATCCTGCTCCTTCTTGTAATCCAGATTCCTGTTCTGGATTCCGATAAGCCGTCCTTCGGTATCGAAGTAAGGAATCTGCAGCCAGTTGATGCCCTTCTTGTCCGTCCAGGAAGTCAGTCGGCACCAGTTCACCACTCTCCAGTCAATCTTCCTCTCCTCAAAGAGAAATCTCCTAGCCGCCTCGTTAAGCCAAGGATGCTCGAAGAACCTAGCATACCTGCTTGCATCGAAGGAAGATTTCCCCGAATCATCACCCGAAGAAGAACTACCAGATGAAGAACCCGAAGAAGCCCCTCTGCCCGAAGACCCTCCAAAGGAAGAGCTTTTCCCCGAAGAAGAATCCTCCTCCAGCTGAATCTGATGTTCCCCAGCGAGCCATCGGCAAGCCGCCGGGAAATCCTTCCCCAGGTATCGCATCACCAGGTCGATGGTGCCGATGGAACTCCTCATGCAGACATAGCATCTGCAGCTGTTCTTGGTCTTGTTGAACGTAAGGCTGGCGTGGTGGTCGTCATGGAATGGGCAGAGCGCCTTATGGTGCTCCACCTTCATCCCCATCTCTTTCGCAACCTTCTCTATCGGAAGTTCGCGCAGTTTCTGAATCTCATATTTCTCCATCATATCCCTTTCCCTTTCTTTTTCTTGGCATCAGCAGCCATCTCCTTCTGCCCGTCATCAGCCTCCTTCTGCCCGTCATCAGCCTCTTTCTGCCCGTCATCAGCCTCTTTCTTCTTTCTTCCAGAGCCGCCACTCTTGCCCCCGTTCCGAGCGATTCCATCGCTCGTCCCGCTTCCTGTCAAGTACTCCTCAGTCTTAGTATAAAGCCCCGTTTCTGCCGAAAAGGTGATAAACTTGCGAAACACCCATTTCCTGATTTGCCCCTTCGTGCCATCTTTCGATTTCCCCAGCTGCAAGCGGAGCGATTCCAGCTGCGCCTCGTTGAAAGGGTTTGGCAGGTCATCAAGCAGGTTCTTAGGTCCTCTTCGCTGTGCCTCGCTTACCGAGTCAGCATCCTGGTTCAGCAGGTCGGCGAATAGCTGCATCTTGCTCCAGATATCATGATAAACCAGCCACTCCACAAGCTCACCCATCGCCTTCGTCCAAGTCTGGTCGTTCAGCACCCAGAGCAGGCAGCCCGCCTTCCATGCCGACACGATGGAGCGCTTTGAGATATCCCACAGCACATCATCATCCGTCAAGTCAGCAAGCGTAGCCATATCTGCTGCCAGACGGTCGGTAAGCGAGTTCAGAGGCTTGATGATAAACCGTCCCTTACAGATGCTGAGTTTCACCAGATACTCATCCAGCTTTTCAAAGAAACCGGCATCATATTCACCCTGTCTTGGGATCTTTCCCACTCGCGCCTGGCGCGCCTTATAAGAGAATACCATTCGGCCGAAAGTACCATTGAAGAGCTCGTTCTTGTAAAACTTGCGGGCTGCAAATGGGGTAGAAGAGAGCGTGAGATTGGCGCGCAGAACCGGATTACCTGTTATGCCGTCTGCCGTTGCTCTCAGAGCTCCGGCTCGCTGGCGGTCGTAGATATTGCGCAGCATCTGAGATATCTGCTTATGTCCGCCACACATCCTGTCCGCCATCTCCACCTCGGGCAGATTGAGGTATTGCGTTCTCTCGCCCAACTTCTCGCATCCCATGGCATTCTGGATGAAGGCGGCGTTGGTGACATCTGAGGGTGGAAACCAGAAACTCACATCCGGGCGTGCCGGTTTCTCTTTGTTGGCAGACTTCGTTTTCATCTGTCTCTGCCATTCCACGAGCTTATCAAGTTCCTTCTCATCATGTTCACGGAAGTTGTGACAGATAGCTTCCACGATGTTGGACAGTTGTCCCTTATTACAGCCCGAATCGGCCACGAGATTGGCCATCATGCCACATAATTCCTTCCAACTGAGGTCAGGATATTGAAATTTCGCCTCACTTACCTGCGCTCCGAGTATCGGAAAGAGCATCGGAACTAAGGGCTCATGCATGTCTTTTGATACCTGAGAGAGCAAAAGTTGTACACATTCGGTGCCTTTTCCCAGCTTTGGCATCGCCGGAGCGGTTGAAATTGTGATATTATACTTCAAATTTTTTGTCTTCATTTCTTCTTAATTTATTGATTATGAGCTTTTTAGAGAGAAGTGGAGTTGGGTGGAGCGTTCCAGTTCCAGTTGTTCCAATTAATTTTTTGAGCGTTCCATTCCACCTTCTTATATATATAACTATCTATATATTAAGTAGTTATAGAGTCTCTATAAAGGGGTATTGTCCTATGAAAACCTATTTGGAACAATTGGAACAACTGGAACAACTGGAACGCTTGCCCGAAAATCACTTCTGTTTTGAGTCTATTACCAGCCTCCCCGAAGTCCCCATTTCCTCTAGAAAGCCTCAACTCCGTTTATCTGTCATCACTCTTGCCGCTAATGATGCGCAGCTCGTCGGCGGCTCCCTGGCAGAAGTCTTGGAAGGTGAAGCGCTCTGAGAACTGCGGGCGGTTGAAGGTAGGGTAGATCGTACCGTCTTTCTTGCGGTTCACGTTGATGTACTTTCCTTCATACACGTGCGGATTTCTCTGCACCACCATCTGCAGTTTCTTCTCCTGGTCATTCTGCACAAAGGTGAAGTGGTCTTCGCCGTCGTGCGTAATGGCTCCATCCAGATACTCGCCAACGGCCATGCGCCCTGCCTCCTTAGTCATCAACTTGAGGTCGATACCCAATTCTGTGTTTGGGTAGAATCCCTTTACTGCCTTACCTGAACTTTCGTTCATATTGCCATTTAATACTATATTCATTTTTACTTGAGTATTAAATAAGCCTCTCTGGTACGATGACGTTCGAAGAGGTTTCCCTGCCATCTTTTCTAGTACCATCATTCCCCATTTTGTGATTTGCAACTCGCCTGATGGGTAGTCATCTTGTTATCAGATGACGGGTGCAAAAGTAAGAAGAAAAAGCCTGGCACAGATGCTTTTCCAAAGTGCCGTCTCCAAAGTTCTCTGAATTTCTCCGATTTTCTCTGTTTTTCTCTGATATTCTCTCTACGTATAGTCACATTTTTGACTTAGGGGTACAAAAAAGCGACCGATACCTGAACAAAAATCAAGTATCGGTCGCTATCAGAAGATATAAATCTCTATCAGGAAAGTACCAGTCGCTATCGTCTTCTAGTCCTTATTATAATATTTACAGAAAGTCTTGTATCCAAACCCACCTTTCTCAATCGGCATACCCATGCGTATCAATTCTTCATGGGCATTTTTTGAGTTTTGTGGCAGCAGCACCTTGCCCTCCTTTTTCAGTATGTTCAGTCTCTTACAGATTTCCTGTACGTCAAATTGCTTTACCAGTCTCTCCACCTCTTTATGCACTTTCCATCCTTCGCCTTCATCGAGTGCAGGATGCACAAAATGGAAGAGTTCCTTCTGAAAACCTTCTCCTGCAGCTTCATTGGTTTCACTAGCTTTTCCAGTCACCTCTGCCTCGTAATTCTCCTCCGTCACCTCTGTTTCTTCAGCAAAAAAATCCTTTGCAATCTTCATCATCTGCTGTGCAGACAGATTGCCCTGGATAGTCAGTTCTTTGTGCTGGTTGTTGTAAATAACATTGCCTGCATAATAATTATTACTCATATTTCTTCCTTTTTTTATATTCTTGTAATATTTTTGTATGTCTATAATTCTGATGGCAGCAGAGCAGAATTCCCTTCTTCCTGGTGGTCAAGATGCAGATGCTTACTATGAACATCAAATGTAGAATCTCCTGCATGATAGTGCTCTGCCTGAATCGTAGGCTTCTTTGCCACCTCTTTTAAAGCCTTCGTCTGTTCCTTGATGGCATTAATCTGTATACCTTCTCTTGCCTCTTCAGAAAGGAAACGCTCAGTCATATTGTCAACCCGAAGTTTATACTCTGGGGGTAAATATGAAATCTCGTGATAGATGAATCTCTGCAAAACCTCAACATCTTCTCGTCTGACTAGAGTTTGGCTGTACTTGATGATTTTATCAATAAGGTAGTCTTCCTTCTGGCTTGTTAGAGATGGGGTAGGAGCAAAGCTGTTTGTTGGCAGCCCCAAACGCATGCGCAGACGGTCTCTAATCACGAAAGCGGTAAGCAATTGGCGATACTTATCTAATGGAATGCGTGTGTAGTGAGCGCGTATGAGCATGGCTATCTTATCATCATTGGAATAAGGAGCCAATGCCGGAATATTGGAAAGTTCTGTCTCTATATCTTCCAACCATGACATCATTTTCAAATTATCTGGTTTATGACAGTCGGCACCTTTTAAGTGCAACCAGTCATGCCATGCCCTTTCTGCTTCATGGGTGGATAGTAGATGGGGGAGCCAACTTTTGCGGAGCTTCTTCTGGCGACCCTCATTGCATAAACCGCTCAATAAGTGTTCTAGTTCATTCGCCATATAGCGCATCTTGTCGCCCTTTTTTGCTTCCATAGCTTTTATGACATTCTCTATTCCCTCCTTCGCTTCGTACCATAGAGCGTATTTTCCCATTGTTATTAAAGTCTCTGTGTATTCCTGAAGCTCCTCTTCTTCATCAGAAGTTAACGTCTCATGTCTCAGAATATCTATCATCATCATCGTAGCATCTTCTACGCATAAAAACTCCTCTGTCATAGGAAATAAAGGCAGGGGCGGCTCCCATTCTTTCCAATGGTCTTTATGCAAGATGGGCACAATTGGAGTAGAATCAGTTTCTGCTTCAACAAAAAAATAGCCCTCTGCAGAAATTATAACCTCCTTAACCCGAGCGCGGAAATAACCCCGTCCGCTGGTTGTCAATGCAGCCTGAGCCAATGATTTATATTCTTCTCTATTACGTACATAGCCTGCCTTCCGACTCGCAAAGCGCGCAACAAAAGCTTCTTCATCAGTTTCGTTAGTAGGTTCGGGTTTTACCGAAACATAGGGGTGCTTTCTGTCCAGCATGGTCAGAAATTCTATTGTTTTTTGTTGTTCTTGTGCAGTCATATCCTCACCTTTTACGTGGTTAGAATTTACTGCATATTGTACCCCAACTATTTTTATTAAATCTCCCATTGTTTGGTTTTTAGATTTTTGGAAAGCTGAATTTAGTTATTACGGCCGTCCGGAGTACAAAGTTACAAAATAAATTCCTATTAGCATTAAAATGTAACATTTTTAACATTATTCGTAACAAAAAATCTAGATTTCGCCTTTTTTTGTGCAGCTTTTAATAAAGAAGCTCCTTTTCTCCTTCCTATTTTCCACTCTTTCCTTCGCCTCCAATCTCTCCTCTCTCGCTCCCAATCTTTCCTCTCTCGCCCCCAATCTCTCCTCTCTCGCCCCCGTTCCAAGCGATTCCATCGCTTGTCCCCCTTCATCCACTCTTTTCCACCCAGCCTCCTCTCCAAGCGCCTCCATTTTCCCTATCTCCATTCCGCAATCCTTTCCGCCATCTCATTCAGTTCCAAGCATTGTTCCCTGGTAATAGTCTTCTTCTCCATATGGTAATTCCAGGGGCTAATCTGAAGCAGCAGCCCCTCAGAGCAGGCATAAAAGCTCTCCCCGCAAGGCTTATACAACCTTGGGAACCCGTTCTCCCTCAAGAGCACAATACGGTACCCCAGGTTCATAGCCTCGCGCAAAACCTCTTTCTCCTTAGTCGAGATAGCAGCACTCACCAGCACGCCACCACGTTCTCCGCAAGCCAGCCATTCCTCGCGCAAGCGCCTCAAATCCTCCTCAGAATACCGGCGATGTACAACGACCGCCACCTTATCAGGAATATCGAGCAAGAAATAGTTGCCCACCATCTGGCATCTGCGACCCGCCACCTCTTTATTCTGCATCACGGTAAAAAGCCCCGGGTTCATCCTCTTCACCATCAGTCTTCTCGGGTTATCATCCAAGTATTTCTTCCATCCCTCCAGTTGTCTCTCATGTAGCAGAACCTTGTCATTATACCCCAATTCAAAGAGCCCCTTCCTTGGTGCCGTATTCATCCCATAAATCCTCCAGTAAGCCTTGTTGCATCCCATCTTAAACCCCTTTATCACCATTCCCAGCGAACCCATCTCTTTCTCTCTTTTCGCCGTCATCCCAATCGAGCCCGCCTCATTCTCTCCAATTTGAGCCTGGTTAGCCCCTCCAGCCAGAGCCAAGTTAGCCCCTCCAGCCGAAGCCAAGTTAGCCCCTTCTGTTTGAGCTAAGTTAGCTTCTTTGGTCAAAGCCGAAGCCTGTCCCCCTCGAGCCTCCGTTCCAAGCGATTCCATCGCTTGTCCCCCTCTCAAGTCCTCCTTCACCCTCACAATCAGGTGAATATGATCAGGCATGATGCAAACCCTCCAAACCTCCACCTGGGGGTAATATTTATGAATCTTCGGAATCTCCTCCTTCGCGATGGCAATCCCCAGTTCAGAAAGCATCACTTTCGGCGCATCACCATCCCCAGGACGGGCATCCACCCGTCCCCACAGTTTCCCCAGCAGAGGCATTCGTCCCTCCACCACAAGCGTCAGCATATAAGTACCCCTTCCATGGTAATCATGCCATGGGCTTCTGCGTTTCATGGAGTGCTGGGTTTCATGCACCCTCAATCCTCTAGCTATAGCTTCATCTCTATCCATAATAAAATAAGTAAAAAGTAAATAATTAAAGCTCCCGCCCCCGTTCCTCCTGCAAGCCCGCCCCTCCAGCAAAGAAGCAAAGAAGCAAAGAAGGGAGCAGTCCCCATCTCACCCCCGTTCCAAGCGATTCCATCGCTTGTCCCTCATCGCTTGTCCTTCATCGCCAATCTTCACCATTCATCCCTGCCTTCTCTCTTCACTATCTCCTTCACCCGTTCCTCTATTTTCCTCCAAGGTTGCCCCAGGTTTACAGTCCTCACAAAGATGCGATGCCCCGTCTCCTTATACCTATAAGAAAAGTCGAAATCCTCATCCACGGTAGGGTAGACCAAAGCTCCGCAAGCATTCATAGTATGCGGCTTGCTCCGGTCTTCCTGGTTCATCACGTAAGAAAGAATCTGCGAGAGATGGTCCCTGCGAACCTTCTCCCTGCCGCCAAACTTCGAAACCAGCGCCTCGCGGTAAAACTTGGCATCAAGAATAAGCTTCTCCTGCGTATTCGGATTAAAAAGCGTCACGTCGGTTTCCATCATCGGTAGAGCCTCGCCAGCCTCCTTAAACATCATCCCGAAAGGTGAAAGCTGGAAATCAATATATTCCCGATGCACCTCAGGATACTCATCCCGGCAATTCAGCTTGCAGAAATTCATGAGGAATCGCTCAAAGATGCAGTTCATCCGGAAATCATCCTCCGTGAAATCCAAAAACTCCAGTCTGCCATCCTTATCCTTGCAGGGAAGGGTAGAGTCCCAAATCAACCGGCAGATATTAAGAACCAGCTTATAAAACCCGCTAAGCCTATGCTGAAGGAGCCGCCCCAGCAAACCTTCAGTAACCCGAATCTCCTCAATATGAGGAAATCTTGCCAAAGTCTTTCGCAACCTGGCTCTGATATCCTCATCAATTCCCTCTATCCTCATCAGTCTCTTCAAGGTAGAAAAGATAACCCGGTTGATGACTACATCCTGCGCAAGCTCATCTACCTGGCAGATGGTTCTGCCTTTTAGCTGCTTACCGCTTTTCAAAGTCTCAGCAAGATTCAGCTTGCCGCGAATGCCCTCCACTTCCTGCTCCTCAAACCGATACGCTCTCAAAAGTCCTTGGCGCAAAAGCCTATCGCAGGCGTTGAGCAAAACCATGGACAATAGGTTCTCCAGCGAATGGCATTTCTCGCCATCCACCTTCACCCAGTCAAGCTGGTCGCTTACGCCCCAGGCATAACAGAGCAGATAATACAGATTTTCAATTGGAATTTTCTGTTGCATTTCAGAACTTCAGTTTGTTGCAGATTAACTCATATTTATCCTCATCATCAAAGCAGATTTCACGAAGATACGGAAACAAGTTCATACTCACAGATATCGTTCCACCAGACAGAAAAATCTTCACAACCCTCTGCCTGACAGAAATAACTGTGCCCGATTTCCAGCCCTCGGTCGATGGTAGAAATTACCTCGTTGGCAGCTTTCACCCTGCTCACTACCAGCTCCGCATTCTTCTGACTGATGCCTTTTTCTTCCAAAAAACTGATGAAGGCTTCGTTGAATTCCGGCTTGATAGGGCAGAAGCGGAACCGGCGCCGCAGGGCGTAATCTACGATGGCTAGCGAGCGGTCGGCCGTGTTCATGCAGCCTATCAGATAAACATTCTCGGGTACAAAGAAACGTTCGTCATCCTCGTTGCTGTAGGTCAGCTTAATGGCGTATTGCTTCTTGCGTTTGTCGGCCTCTATCAGCATCATCAGCTCACCCAGAATCTTGCTGATGTTTCCTCGGTTTATCTCGTCGATGATGAAGACAAACTGCTGGTCGGGCGAACGTCTTGCCTTGCTGCAGAAGTCAAAGAAAATGCCATTCCTCCGTTCAAAGCCCCCTCCTCAGAAGGACGGATGCCCTGCACGAAATCCTCATAGCTGTAGGATTGATGAAACTGCATCATCTCGATATTCTCATCCTTCACAAAGCCAATCAGCTGATAGGCTATCTTTCTAGCCAGAAAGGTTTTGCCCACACCAGGTGCTCCCTCTAGGATGATGTTCTTCTTTGCCTTCAGCAGGGAAACAATCTTCTTGAATTGGCTGGCGCCGATGAATGGCTTATCTGGGTCTTTATCAAACTCGTAAACAGGTTTGCCTTTCAGACCTTCGCAGAAGTTCAGAAATTCGATGTATTTTCTTACGTGGCATCTCAGGCTTGTCATTTGGTGCCTCTTGCCGTAGTCCAGTTTTTCGTCTATTCTGCCTGTCAGGAGTTTGCTCACTTCTGTGGCATCCTCTGCTTTCTTGATTTCCAATACCGAGTTTACCCCGCAAGCCTCTTTCGCTACCTTGCAGATAACCTTGTTTGAGCCTACGCTGGCATAGCCACCGGGCTTGGTTTTGTCTATTTTCAGAAATTCCAGAAAGGCTTCCTTTACCTGTTCCTGGCTTTTCCCTTCTAATTTAAAAATATTCTTATCTGCCATATTTATTGTCTTATTTATAAGTTGTTTTGTAATTATATTTTTAGTTGGATCTAAGAAGATCTAAATCCCATGGGTATCGATCTAAGAAGATCTAATTGATTTGTTCATTTCGATAGGATCATCTATCTTTGCAACGTGTTTGATAATTATATTGTAGAATTTAACAACGAAAATTATGGAAAAACAATGGATTTCAACTATTGAGCTGCTTAACTATCTGAAGGAACATCCTAATAAGGAGAAAGAATGCAGACTCAGTTTGGGCTATGGCCTAGGTTCCACCCATTATTGGTATTGGGACCCCAAGACAAACATGTTCATGCACTCCCGTGACTGGGATTTTGAGCCTTATACCGCAAGTCAAGTGGTTAAATGGTACGGGGAAGGCAAATGGAAGATTGAACAATGAATCATCCCGTAACCATGGCGTTGCTTCTTGTTGGGGAGCTTCGCAAGCGGGATTTATTGGAAGACGTAATTCTAGCAAATGACATTGGTAATCTTCGGGTTTGCACGCATTGCGGGAAGTTGATGAATGAGGGATGGACGTGTGTAGATTCTCCTTATTGTTCGGATAAGTGCTTGCTGGCTGATAATCCAGACCTTGATTTGGATAATCTGGCAAAAATGACAGAACAGGAACTGGATGCGTCTGAAATTTTCTGGACAGCATGGGAAGGCTGATAGTCTTCTCGAATTCTATTAGAGTGGGGGTGAACAAAAAGTTCATCCCCTTATTTGTTTTTTCTGCCATAAATCCTGATTTTACATTGCCCTTTCTCTTTATTCTACCTCCTCGCACATCGCCATCTCTGCGCCACGATAAATAACAACGAGCTGATGAAGCTTCGTTCTCTTTACTGATTCGCGCACGATGTCGCTATCGGCGTAGCGCCTTATCTGAGCAGAGGCTTCCTCGAAGAGATGGTTCAACTGCTCATCGCTGGTGCCCGGCTTACAATATTTCAGCTCCACGATGTAGGAATCTTCCATGTCCTTATAAATGTCGCAGAGGGGTAGGAGGAATATGTCGGCATAACCGCCATCGTTGTCCAGTTCCGAGATTGGACGGTAGAACTTGCATTGGCTCGTCATCGCCAGAGTGAAACCATGTACGTAGGCCTCGCCCTTCTGCTTGTCGCGCTGGGAGGAGAAGCGTTTCAGACAATCGGCTATGTAGGCAAAGTAGGGTTTGAATGCGCCTTCGTAGGCAAGCTTGCTCTCCAGTTGGGTTTTGTCGTATTGCTCAAAGGTGAGGTCGTTCTCCTTGTAGGTATCCAGCAGATAGGTGTACATCTGGTCGCGTACCACCTCGTTGGGAACCACAAAACGGGTGTTGCCCTGGTAGGTTCCGCCTATCGTTACCATGCCGAAATAAAAGAGCAGACTCAGGAAATTGTCAGGATCGTTGATGCGCTCGGCAGGGAAATTCTCCATCAGGGTTCCCGTGGTGTATCCCTTGGTTACAATATCCTGTATGATGCTGGCATCGTGGGCAAACTCCTTGTCATGGCGGATGAGCATGCGAATCTTATCGTAGTCGATGCGGATGTTGGTTTCCAACATGCTATCAGGAATATCATAATCGTTGCGAATGTAATTGTCCACAAAATTGAGCACCATCACGGAGTTGTACATGGTTGTCTTGCCATATCTTCTGATGCTGAAACAATAATTATCATACCATGGTTTCATCACTTCTATAAGCTCATCCACGCTATGGCGGAATGGCAGCACGCTAGAGTAATAAGCCAGCATTTCACGTACTTCATCCTCGGTAAATCCTACCATCTCGTTGAACTCAGGAGATAGGGAATAGTTGGTTCCAATGTTGAAACCGCTGGTCAGATCATCCATGGTTACGGGGCTTACTCCTGTAACGAAGACTCTACCCAACGAATCTCCTGCAGCTCCCTTGATGGTATCGAAGAAATGGCGGAGATATCCCTCGCCGTGAGTCTGCTCGCGGTATCGGGTTTCATGCTCTTTGTGGGCAAGAATCTGATTGGTAAAATGATCGTACTCATCGATGAAGAGATAAATCTTCAAGCCTGTTTCAGCACATTTGTCGCATAGAAATCCCAATTGGGCAATGGCATCTTCCTTCTGGTTCATCTCTTCCTTTATGCCCGGTGGCAACAGGTGGGCGTATCTGCTGCAGAAGGAATTGAACTTGTTGTTGCAATGGGCATCAAGTCCCTTTTTATAATTATCCAATCCTGCTGAAATCATGGCAAAATTCAGATGCAGGATAAGATAACTGTTGCGTTCGGGGGTAGGATTTTCTCCGATGTAAAGTTTCCCGAAGAGGCTTTCGAACTGATCTTTCTTATTGATGTCGTAATAGTTTTCGAGCATGGAGATTGTAAGGCTCTTTCCGAAACGGCGAGGGCGTATGAAGAAGAAATATTTGTTTGATTCTTCTATATTCTCAATGAAAGGAGTCTTGTCAACAAAGTAGCAATCTTCCTTGATAACATCCTCGAAATTCTGCATTCCATAAGGGATGCGCTTGCGATAGATTCGCTTTTGTCTTTCTATTTTTGCCATAATCGAAACCAACTTTTTGTTTTATGCCGCAAAGTTAAGATTATTATTTGGAATAAGCAAAGATTTTGGGGCTTTTTCTTGGTGGTTTATCGAAAATTCCTCCTTTTTTTACTTTCCTCTTTTTAATTCTAACCGGTATTATGGTAACGAATTTTATATTACTTTCACAATGTTTCACGTGAAATGCAAACTCTAGATTGCATATTAGCACAAAAGTGCGTAAACTACCACAACACCAAATTATGGTTGTGTCACTTTTGCTATAAATGAACAAGGGGGAGGAGAAGTCGGGAAAAGTAACCCGACTTTGCATATTTTTCGTGCTTCGCACGCTTCGCCTACTTGAGTGTTCGACCAACGGAAATGTGAAAAAGAACATAATTTTGACGTTTGAAAAGCTCCTTCGTCGCAATTCAAACGACAAAATTATTGTCCTTTTTCTGCTTCGCCGAGCGCATAACAAAATAAACGTCACGTAGTGGAAAATTCTCTAGCGAGCAATTTTCTAACTACGCAACGTCTATTTTGTTACGCTCAAGGATAAATGATAACTGGCGATTAGGGCTTTCAGCCCTATAACCTGACTTCCGCCTAGCGCGCGGAAGCGAGCGCGTTTTCACTCCGTGGGCTCTACCGAGGGTCTTCTTTTGGCATTGCCCAAAAGAAGCAAAAGGCTAGTGTTTTTCATAAGTATTGAAGCCTAACGGATAGCGTTTAAGTGGCTGGGTTGTCGTTTCCTGTGGCGGAAACTCGCACATAAATATAAAATAAATGCGCACGTACGTTAATCGCACGCGCGCAAATTTTAATCTTTAGCATGATGCCATAACCAACGTATAGCAGCAGCAATAAGAGCCAAAACAAATAAAAGCGGAATAAGTGTAATAAACAGAAAAACCGCAAAACTGAAAAAACTTGTATCTAATAAATCCATACAATAATAACGAATAATAAAAGATATTATTGTTATTTCTTATATACTTTAGCTTTTCGAGGAGGTTTTGGAGTAGGTGAAGACTTCTGAGAAACAACAGCAGCACCAAACTGAGGGACAGAAAGATTAAGACCTCTTCTGTACTGGTCTTGTTCAGCATAACCCTTAAGATACTGGTTTTCAGCCATACCAACAGACAAATCAAAGATAGAATCTTTTAACTTATTATCAAGTCTCATACCAGCCTCTTGAGCATAATTTAACGCAGCCATAGCATAAGCATTTTTAGCTTGAGCATAATTCAAATGCATCTGGGAAACCATAGTACGAACATTCTGCAAAGTAGCAGCAAGACCGGCTTGTTTTTCACGAGGTAACCAATCCAAATTGGTTTTCTCAATCTGACGTTGAACATCAACGAGACCAGCCATTTGGTTGTAGTATGAAGATTGAGAACCTGTAAGAGTGTTTTGAAACTTAACAGAATCAAGCCTATCTTGCATACTATCACGCAAATAATAATAATCTTGCTCAGATACTTTACCTTGCATCTCCTTTAGTTTAAGGTCAAGCAAAAAACGCTGAGCAGCAAACTGGGATTCTATACCTTTAAGCAAGGCATCCTGTTCACTAGATGAAGCATCAGCATTAGCCTTACGAACATTAGCTTCCTGAAGGGAATTGTTATAAACTTGCTGAGAAATCTGAGACGCAGCAGAAGAAATAGAACTACCTAACTGTTGGGCTCCTGATGCAATGGTACTACCAACATCAGGAGCAGACTGAACAGATGAAGTATCGGCAGTTGGAGCAGTAGTAGCAGTACCAGCAGAACCACCATCTAACATCAGATAAGGGTTTAAACCGGCTTCTTCCAATCGAGCACGCTGATTCTTAGCAGAGTTCCAATCATTCATTTTATCAACCATACGTTCGTTGAAAGCGTTGTTTTCCTGAGCAATACGATAATTATTGGCATTAGTTTCACGAGCAATCTGCAATTGGGTCTTAGCAGCATTATCAGAACCTTTTTTACCAAACAAACCGCCAGCTATAGAACCAATAGCGGAAATGCCAGGACTAAGGAGAGATAGAGGGTCAAATTTACTAGCCATAACACAAAATAATTAAAAAGCCCTAACACCGACATGTTAGGGCAAAAGATATATAATTAGGAGTTGTCGGACTCCTCAGCAGAACCAAGACGCAGAATAAAATCACGCAAATTCTTCTGGGCAGCTTTAAGCTTTTCAGTTTCCTCAGAATCTTTCAACTTAGAAAGAGCAGTATCATATTCTTTCATGAACTGCTTAGTACGAGAAACCTTATCAGAAACCCATTGAGCATAACGGGAATCGGTAACCTCCATTTTTTGGAAATCGTCGAGTTTATCGAAACTTTGACGCAAATCATCTGGCATAAAATCAGAAACAGACTGCAAACGAGACTTAATTGCATCAGCAAGATTATTAGAGATATTTAAATCACCAATATGATGCAGCAAATAAATATCTGAATGTAACTTAGTGCAGTCATCAGAAACTTTAGTGTGCTGCAAGTCCTCACCAATGGGAGGAATATAGCTTAAAAATTCATTATCAAACATAATACACAAATTTTAATTAGAATAAGGCAATCCATAACGAGACAAATTGCGAGTAGCATAACACATATTTACCATACCAACGTATAAATTATCGTCATTGGAATCATGATAAGTCTGAAGCGTGAAAATATCCTTGACAATATCAGGACGGCAAACAAAAAGCTGAGGTACACTAATACTAAAATAACTCATATCGTTCCAACGATCACTATCAAAAATATGAGTATTAAAGCCAGTAACCCAAGATTTCAAAGTATCACAGAAAGCACCGTTATATCTATCAAATGAAACTTTATACTCAGAATAACGAGGAGCGTAACCAAAAGTACGAGACATATCATATTTGCGCTTATCAGAAGCAGAAGCAGTTATCTGAGAAGTTGGAGCAAAAAGTTCACACTGAAAAGTCTGCTGCATGCCGATAGAGTCGAGCTCAGGAATAACAAAATCAGACGCATCAGTTTTTAAAAGAGTTCGGTCTATACCTACATGAGAATAATCAAGAACAGGAGTACATCTGTAAATGCCAATAACAACACCAAAAGTATCAGCAGTAAACTTAAAACTTGCACCACCTTGACCAGTAGGAGCAGCTTTAGTTACAGCTTGGTTATCCTGATTTTGACCAGCGCCGAGATTTTGATTAACAACTGGGTTAATATCAATCATACTAGATGAGCCACCGATAAAACGAGACTTATGCATATCGTGCTTTGGCTTAATACCAAAATGAGCTTCGATTTGAGATTCAAAATCAGGGTCGTTAGCAAGCTGAATTTCTTTATACTTCTGTAAAGCAGTAGCTTGACGCAAAGCAGCAATAGACAAAGAACAAGTAATAGAACCAGAAGGAAGAATATGAGCATGCCCAATAGATTTACCATTAGCAGTCAAGGAGCGGTCACTATTAGAACTAGAAACAGAACCGGAAGGAAAAGCACTTCCATCTAGAGTTTGCCATTGATATTTGTCAGAACCAGTATAAACATCTTCATTTTGAGATAAAGAAACAACACTCTCAGAACCAAACTGAGGTGTAGGTAAAACGCCGTTAAAATAATCAAGAGGCAAGTTACTAAAACGCATATCAAGCATATTAGACTTACCTAAATCAGAAACAGAAATGGAAGAGAACTTCGAGCTTAAATCCATAGAGGACGAAGAATCAGGCGTAATATAATCTATATTACACAAAGAAGCATTATAAGGTTGCCACTGACGATAAGTATAAAAATCATTACAAATCTTCTGGTAAGCAAGGAGACGAAAAACAGACAAAGCAGGGGCATTCTCTACATGAAGTAAAGAATATGGTTTACTACCACTAAAATTCTTAAACTGCTGAACAAAATTACCATAACCTAACAACTGCAATAACTTAGCTGATTCAGCGTGACGCCAACAACCATTATTATACAAAAATGGATTACTCAACTCAGTAGGGTTGGCAGAAGAATCAACGTAATTTAATAACTTATTAAGGTAAGCATGCAAAGCAGTATAAGATATAAAAGGCATCTCAGTTGACACTTTAGCATTAGCAAAAGGAGAGGTAGCAATCTGCGAAATATCACCACCATTAGCATTTTTGGTCATGTTTTTAACCTGACCCTCAAAATACTTCCACAAACACTGATAAGGAACAAAAAAGTACTGTACATTTTCACGAAGACGAGTAAAAGCAGCAGTCTGCAAAGGTGCAGTACGAGTAAAATAAGATGAATCTAACTTAATAGAATCACCTGGGTTAACCTCTTGAACGAAGCAAGGCAACAACTCACCGACTTTAGCGGTAAAGAGGTTACGATGTGAGAGGTCAAAAGAATTTCGGGAGGTCTTATTCTTAAGACCATGTAAACCCATAATGTTACTACGATTAGCCATAATTATTGATAAATGTGTTTATACCTATCTCCAATCTCACGATGTTTAATAAGAGAATCATGAGTAGAGACAGAATTTTCAACAAAATTAGTAAAATCAGAATCAGCCAAAGGAAACTCTAAAACAACGGTAGGAGTAATAAATCTTCTATCGAACCAACCACGGAAATATTTAGGATCATTTTCCAATGCTGAATAATGCTCTTTATACAAAGAGAGATTAATATACTTATAAAAATTAGACCATATTTCAAAATATTGTTTGTGAGACATGTTAAGCCATGAACAAAGCCAACAGAACCGCTTACTAGCATACAACACATTATGTAATGCCGAAAAGTCTTCTGGGTGAAGACAATGTTCAGACAAATCAAACGTACTTTGCAAATTTAACAATACATCTGCAATAGGAGAGGGTATAGTTTCAAGAGGTCTAGAATAATAGTAATAATACCAATTCTTTAACCATTGAACCTGATTACTTACTCTATAGTAACCGGAGAGCTTACCAATTTCTTCCCAGTACTCAAATAAACGAAATATTTTTTCATTAGACATATTAACAAGTCCAGTGAAGACGGGGAAGAATCGAGAGTAATACGACCGCCAAAGGGCATAAGGAATCTGATAGCCTTTGCTAGAGTGACGATAATGAACTCTGAAATATTCGAAGTCCTGAGAGACAATTGCTCGTTGAATCTCTTCTTCTGCCAAAGTCTGACCAAAGAAACGAGAGTGCAGCGAGTGGGGTCTTGATAAAGCCGACAAGCAGAGGGGAAAGCGAGAAGTGCTCGTAACATAACCGGAAACATAGTAATAAGCGGATTTGTTTGTACGTTCACTAGTCGCAAAACCGAACTTCCAAAGCGTACGTAAACACTCTGCACAATCGTGGTCGTTGTAAAATCTGAGGTCAGGGTCTTTCCTGAGTTCTTTGTCCGTGGGATGGTAGCAGCGTTCCAAATCTTGTGCCAACTCATCGGAATCGAAGAATAGTAACAAATGCCAATGAGGACGGAGTGAGTTAGTACCGTACTCTCCAACGACATAGTAGCGACACGAAGCGTTAAATTTTCTTTTTGCATAAATACGAAACCTTTTAATAAAACGTTGAATATCGGGATAATGCAAGAGATAGATAACATCATGAGGAACAAACTTATGTGAACGAGAGTAAAGACGAGAATACTCGTCACGTTGCTCACAAAGCTGACCGATAGACTTTTCTAAATCTACATCATAATCAACAATATAAGGCTCAAAATACTTATCACGCTTTAATCTAGGTGTAATAATCTCAAATTCAGCAATACTACCAAAATCAGCATCATCAGGAACACGGACAGCTGGAATATTAAAATCATTGTAAGTAGGGTTAATGAAATAACAATACTTAGCGTGACTTTCTTCCAAAGCCAACATGGTAGAAAGTGACTTTTGTCGAGAGACCTGACAACACTCACACTTGCGGCAAGGATAGAGAAAAATAGAAGAACCTCTATGAATAGCAATAGGAGACGTACACTTAATAAAGGGTAATAAGTTTGCCATTAATACCGATATTTGAAATTACGAAAAAAATCACTAGAGTGCTCAATTGTCGTGGTATCCTGAATAAGGATAGTTGTCTTGCCGTGGCACTCAACGGCACGGCTAGACGTACACGAAGTTAAGGCAGAAATGCCAAAGGCAGAACCAATCAAACCTAAGGCATAAATCAAAACCTTAATAATAATCTTTAATACTTCTTTATTCATATCTATATAAGTTGAAAAAATTGACGTGAATCGGGAGAATAGATAATATCCGTAAAGGATATATCAGGGTGAACAAATGTATCTTTAATCATCTGGGTAAAATCCTCAACATAATCGGTAGAAACCGCATAATGAAGAACACGGACAGATTGAATATCGGTGTAGACAATCACACATCGAAGATACTGACGGAAACAAACTTTCTTTTTCATAAGCTAATGAGTTAAAGACTTACAAAGAATATCAGCTATATAGCGAATATCGGCAGCATTTCGATACACCAAAGAACTCTTATCATATACATAATTAGGTACAAAAGACCTATCAATAGACCGTAAAAGATTACGAATCTCAGAAATACAAATATTTACCTCTTTCCGTTTCATAAGCCAAAAATTTTATTTTTACATTAAACTAATCAATCAGAAACATTAAGTAACTGATAACGAGCGCAAAGATAAACACATTTATTTATAACCGGTATTATGGTAAATAGGCGTTATGAGAAAAAGAAAGAGGTAAAATTTGGAGCCTGAAAATGGAAACGGTTCACCCCTTTCTGAGTATATCTTTTTTGAGTAACTCTTTTCTGAGTATTTCTTTCTGATCTTTTCTTTTTATTCTGAGATGAATCCTGATTTCAATATTATGAAAGCTTGGGGTTCATCTCAGAACAGAATCCTACATTATGCCCGTAAGACGCTGGATGGCGATGACTGCCTGATTGTATTCATTAATCGCATCGGCATGCTTCATCAGAACATCGATGGTTTCCTCGATGACATTCACATATTCTACATACGAAATTTCGCCATTTTCATATTCTATCGCACTCAACTTCGAAATTTGCGCAGAATGAGCCTGATTGTTCTGCTCGTAATATTTCAGACGGTTGGATGCTGCCTGGAGACGCTTCGTACAAAGACGGAAATCGCGCTCTTTTTCTGTCTGCTCCTGGCGCATTTCGATTTCAGCCAATTCGCGGTCTTTCTGGGCTGCCTTTACTTTTGCCTTCGTAGAACCGTAAAATAAAGGGATGCCTACGCCAATCTCGAAACCGAAGAAATTGCCTTCGGAAAATCTCGAACGGTCTATGTTGTATGGATTCCAACTGGAAATGACACATTGGGTGCGCAAAGATAAGGATAAACTTGGAGCAAAACCTGATTTGGCTGCCTTGATTTCCTTATCGAGAGCGATGAGCTTGTCCTGCTGGTAAATGCCGTCGGCAGACTGCTGATAATTATAGGAATTGAGATTCTGGGCTGCGATGGCCGAGAGATTCTCTTCTGCCGGTTTTATGGGCTCCTGCGTGTTGAGCTGCGTCATGAGGTCGATTTGCAGACGCTCGATTTCGCTCTTTACATCTGCCATTTCCAGACGGTTTTCGTTGCATTTGCGGTCGGCTGAGAGATATTCCAGCTGGCGGCTCTCTCCTGCCTTGTAACGCATTTCTGCAATCTGGCTGTAACGCTCTAATACTGAGTCGATTCGCTCCAATATCTGGAGTCTGTGAGTCTGATAAAGCATCTGATAATAGGTGTTGGCGATTTCAGCCTTCAGTTGCTGGCTAACCACGTTCAGGCGACTCTTTTCTGCCTGGGTTTCAGCCTTCAGCTGGTTGCGGCGTGAGGCGTAGACGGTAGGAAAATCGAGGCTCTGGGTAAAGGTAAAGCCGTTGTCCGATTCGCCACCCGTAGCAGGGTTTTGAGAGAAAGCGACCTCGGTTTTATCCAGTTCCCAAGCCGTGCCTTGCATCACCTGCGCACGCTCTACCGACTTCTTTCCTGCCTGCATCTGAAGGTTCTGTCGGGCAGCCAAATCGAAACATTCCTGCAGGGTAACTTTCCTGCCCGTAATATGAGCATCAAAATGCTGGGCTCCGACTGTGGCTGGCAGCAGGAGCAGGATGGCGGCAAAGCAAGCCACCACCCTATTCTTTGTTATCTTTATTCTGTTCATTATTTTCATATCTTGAAATCTTACTTTTTCGTAAACATCTTATAGATGGCTGGCAGAACCAGAAGCGTAAGGAGCGTGCTGGTAATGAGACCGCCTATTACAACCGTAGCTAAAGGACGCTGGACTTCTGCTCCGTCGCCATGGGATAATGCCATCGGGAGGAAACCCATAGAAGCTACCAGGGCCGTCATCAGAACCGGACGGAGACGAATCATACAACTGTCAATAATTCTGTTCTGAATAACAGCTGCCAAACTTGCGTCATTCTCCTCAGGAACCGCTGCCGCCTGCTTCTGTATCTGGTTCATCTGACCTATCAGCACGATGCCGTTGAGAACCGCCACGCCAAAGAGGGCGATGAAACCTACGCCCGCCGAAATGCTGAAAGGCATTCCGCGCAACCAGAGCGCCCAGACGCCACCTATCGCAGCAAGCGGAATGGCGGAGAACACGAAGAGGGATTCGCGCAGATTCTTAACCGTAGCGTAGAGCAGCAGCAGAATGATGATGAGCGCTACCGGAACCACGATTATCAGGCGCTGGGTGGCACTCTGAAGATTCTGAAACTCGCCACCATAATTATAATAGTAGCCCTCCGGCAGCTTCAGCTTCTCATCAAGGATGGACTGAATATCCTTCACGGTACTCTGCACGTCCCTACCCTTCACGTTGAAACCTACGTAGATGCGGCGGGCACCATTCTCATGAGAAACCTGAGCAGGAGCCGGTTCGTAAACCACATCAGCCAACTGAGAAAGCGGAATACTCTCGCCACCAGCCAGCGGAATACGGAGCGACTGAAGCGACTGGAAGTTGCGCTCCTTAGGGTCAAGACGCAGAACGATGTCAAACTTTTTATCGCCTTCGTACACAGCTCCAGCCGTAGCGCCCGCAAAGGTGGTTTCAAGAATGCGGTTGATTTCGTCAACAGTTACCCCATAAGCCGCCATGCGTTCATGGTTGTATTTTACCTGAATCTGAGGCAATCCGGAAACCTCTTCCACGAAGATTCCACTCACGCCCGGCACATTCTTTATCATTCTTGAAACCTTATCAGCCTGCTGGGTAAGCACATCGAGATTGTCGCCAAAAATCTTAACCGCTACATCCTGCTTGATGCCCGTAAGCAACTCGTTGTTACGCATCTGGATAGGCTGCGAAATCTCAGCTTCCAAGCCCGGAATCGTCTTCAGGGTTTCTTCCATCTTCTCCATCAGTTCGGCGGTAGTTTCTGCCGAAGTCCATTCAGCTTTCGGCTTGAGCGCCACCATGATGTCGGCCCTTTCTACCGGCATCGGATCGGTAGGAATCTCGGCGCTACCTATGCGGCTCACCACCTGCTTGATTTCAGGATATTCAGCCTTCAGAAGTTTCTCAGCCTTGGAGCAGCTCTCTACCATCTGCGAGAGCGAAGTGCCCTGCGACATGCTCATTTCTACCGCAAAATCGCCCTCTTCCAGACTCGGAATGAATTCGCCACCCAGGAAATGGAAGGCTACTGCGCTCATGCAGAAGAGCGAAACGGCGCCGGTAATCACATCCTTATATCGCGCCAAGACCCATTCCAGAACCGGTCGATACCAGCCCTGAAGTTTCTCTATCATTCTGTCGCTAAAGGTTTTACGCACATGTCCCTTCTTGCTCAGGAAGAGCGCACTCGCCATCGGAACATAGGTGAGCGAGAGGATGAAGGCACCCAGGATGGCGAAGAAAACGGTAAGCGCCATCGGACGGAACATCTTGCCCTCGATGCCCACAAGCGTCATCAGCGGAATGTAAACTATCATGATGATGATTTCGCCAAATGCCGCACTCTTGCGGATGCGCGAAGCGGAATCATGAACCTCCTCATCCATCTCTGCCTGAGAAAAACGGATGGGAGTATCGGCAGAATTTCTCGCCTTCCGCTCAATACTCTTCACGCCCAGATGGGCCACAACAGCCTCTACGATAATGACGGCAGAATCGACTATCATACCGAAATCGATGGCTCCGAGCGACATCAGATTGCCGTCGATTCCGAAGGTCTTCATCATGCCGAAAGCAAAGAGCATGCTGAGCGGAATGACGCTCGCCACAACCAGTCCGGCACGCCAGTTGCCCAGGAAAATAATCAGCACGAAGATGACGATGAGTCCGCCTTCAGTCAGGTTTCGGGCGATGGTTCCCTCTACTCGGTCAACCAGGTGGGTTCGGTCGATAAACGGCTCGATAACCACGCCCTCGGGCAGAGATTTCTGAATCTGCTCTATGCGCAGCTTCACATTCCTGATAACCTCCTGAAAGTTTTCGCCCTTCAGCATGATGGCTATTCCGGCAACCACTTCGCCCTCGCCATTTCGGGTAACGGCTCCGAAACGGGTGGCATGACCCAGCTGAACCTTCGCCACATCACCTATCTTAATAGGAGTGCCGTTTACGGTCTTCACGGCGATATTTGCCACATCTTCCAGACTCTTCACCACGCCTATGCCGCGGATGAAATACTGGTTGGAATTTTCCTCTATGTAACTTCCGCCCGTGTTGGCGTTATTCTTTTCGAGCGCATCAAACACCTCGCTCACAGTCAGATTGTTGGCGTTGAGCTTATCCGTATTGATGGCCACCTCATATTGCTTCACATAGCCTCCCCAGCCGCTCACTTCAGCCACGCCCGGGGTTCCCGAGAGCTGTTTTCTCACAATCCAGTCCTGGATGGTTCGCAGCTGGGTGAGCGAATATTTGTGCTCGTAGCCCTTCTCGGCGCGCACGGTATAATGGTAAATCTCGCCCAGTCCGGTAGCAATCGGTCCCATCTCGGTTTCCACATTTTTGGGCAAATCTTTCTCCACCTGGGTCAGCATCTGGCTCACCTGCGAACGTACCCAGTAGATATCTGCATCATCATCAAAAACGAGGGTGATGACCGAGAGTCCGCTTCGCGAGATGCTTCTGCGCTCCTTGAGTTCGGGGATGTTGGCGAGCGCCATTTCTACCGGAGTAGTTACGTATTGCTCCACCTCCTGCGCTCCGAGCGAAGGCGCCTGGGTGATAACCTGCACCTGATTGTCGGTAATATCCGGCGTAGAATCGAAAGGAAGATGGATGAGCGAAACGATGCCCCAGATGACGAGGGCTATCGTGAAAACTCCCACCACCAGCTTGTGGCGGATGGAGTAAGTAATCAGTTTCTGAAACATAATCTGTTTTTCTTTAAAAAGCTCTTTATTGATGAAAAGCTCACCTTATATTAATGCTCATCCGCATGTTCGCCCGTGAGCGAAGCCAGATAATATGCATTTTCTGTCACAATCTTCTTGCCCTCCTGCTTCAGATGTTTGCAGAGTTTTACCTCGGTATAAGCTCCATCCGAAACGCCCGTAATAACCTCGTGGCGGGAGAAACTGTACTCGCCCTTCTCTGGCTTGCCGTTCAGAGCGAAGACAAACTGCTTGCCGTCGGTACTGACGATGGCCTTGGAAGGAAGGGCGATGCACGACTGGCTGCCCGTAGCTATCTTGCCGCTTACGTACATTCCGTCGAAGAGTCGGGCTGAGCCGTGAACGCCGCTGGTTTTAAGAGACTGCGCATCTATTTTTACATGAACAGCAACTGATTTCGAATTATCGTTAAAGTATTGGTTTAAACCATAGACATGGCCGACGAGCTTGATGCCCGGCTGATTGGTAAGCGAGAGATAAACCTTATCGCCCGGCTTTACCTTCTGCAAATCTTTCTCGAAAATGTTCAAATCGCACTCTATCGCCTGGTTGTTCTGAATCTTCATGAGCGGAGTCTGCATGTCGGCAAAGCTGCCCAAGCTGGCTGTAATCTGCGAAACCGTACCCGCAATCGGAGCACGCAAAGGGAAGGCTGTGGTAAACTTGCCCCTGGCTACGGCGGCGGTAGAAATGCCCATCTGGGCAAGCTGCTTGCCGATGCCGATGAGGTTGGCGTGGGCCACATGATACTCCTTAGCTGCCTGCTGCGCATTCTTCTTGACGCCAGCTCCGGCCTTGTTCAGCAGTTTCTGTCGCTCCAGGTCGGCAAGTGCCAGTTCGCACTCCTTGCTGGCAGAAAAATATTCGCGTTGCAGGCTGACCACATCTGTATTTTCGACCAGCGCCACCACCTGTCCGCACTTCACATTCTGTCCTTCCTTCACGTAGATAGCCTTCACCACGCCACCCATGAGCGAAGCCACATCGCCCTTGTTCTGGGCGCGCAAAACGAGCTGACCGTTGGCTGCAATCGTAGCATCCATCACGCGGTCAACCGCCTCGCCCATCTTCAGATCTACAGCATCTACCTGGTTCTGAGAGAGCGGAATATTGTCAAAATCCACCTCTTCATGTTCATGCTCATGTCCGTGTTCGGCAGCATGAGCCTCTGCTCCGGCGTGGTTTGAGAAAAAGGTGAAACCACCCCAGGCTAAGATTGCCGCAACGGCAACCACCAATATTCTTTTCATTTTTTCTTCTTTTTATTGATTAATAATTTCGGGTGCAAAAGTACGCACTTTTCCCTGCAACCCGGTTGCAAAAGCTGCATCCTGGTTGCTCTAACTGCAGAAAATCAACAAAAAGAAGGAGGTCCTCGCCTACTGATGGCCGTTTCATCAACACAAGGAAGGCTGGCTGCAAACTGCTGCCAACGCACGCTAATAATCGACGAGGTAGGGATAAACAAATACTCAGAAGAAAGTACGGAAAGAAGATGGTTACCATCGAAAAGCTGCTTCTGGATGTTCTTCACAATCTTGCCGTTGGTTACAAAATGGTGCATCTGATGCACGCGGCAACCATCGTTTTCATTCTCATGATGCTCAGTATGCTCATCGTTGAGCTTACCATCCTGCTGGCAACGTTCTACAACCATACATATACGCCCCATGTGATGATGATGCATCACCACCGTAGAGAGCAGCACACTCATCGTGGCCACCAGGAGGCTGAATAAGTATAGTTTCTTCTTTGCCATTTTATTCTGTTTCCAATTTTACGATTGCTTTCATTCTGCCCGCAAAATTACATTAAAAGTACGAAACAGCCAAGTAAAACTGAGAAAATTAGCATTTTTTCTTAAAAAAATTAAAACCGAGTACCCTTAAAGCCCTTTGAATACGTAATATGAGTAGTTTTTAGTAACTTTGCAACATAAAATTAAAAAATAGAAATGAAAAAAGTATTTTTAATCTTTCAATTACTCCTTGTAGTAATGCTGGCTCAGGCGCAGATGATGAACCCTGTGAAGTTCACCAGCTCGCTGAAAACAGACGGAAGTGCTGTGGCCGAAATCGTGTTTAGCGGAAAAATCCAACCGGGATGGCACGTCTACTCTACCGGTTTGGGTGGCGACGGTCCGATTTCCGCTTCGTTCAACGTAAACAAGCTTGAAGGTGTTGAGCTCGTAGGAAAACTTCAGCCACGCGGCAGAGAGATTGCAAAGTTCGACCCTCTCTTCGAGATGAAACTCCGTTATTTTGAAGGTAGCGTTACCTTTGTACAGAAGGTGAAGTTTACCCAACCAAATTATCATATTGATGCCTATCTGGAGTATGGCGCCTGCAACGACCAGAACTGTATGCCACCAAGTGAGGCTGGTTTTAAGAAGAGTGGCAAATCGCCAGCCGTTGATGCTCCTGCAGCTGGGGCAAAAGATGCTCTGAATGCAAAGGCGATTGATCCTGCTCTTGCAGCCAAGATGAAGGCCGATTCGCTGGCAAAGGTTGCAGCCCTGGCTCAGACCGACAGCGCTACTCAGCCCGTAGATTCCGCAGCTTTGGCATCTGCTATGGAAAATCTGAACGTCAAGGACTTATGGAAACCGGTTGTTAAAGAACTTCAGGCATTTGGCGGAGCTAACGACATCGCCAACCATTCGCTCTTCTACATCTTCTTCATCGGTTTTGTGGGCGGTCTGCTTGCGCTCGTCATGCCTTGCATCTGGCCTATCATTCCGATGACCGTAAGTTTCTTCCTGAAGCGTGCTAAGAACGATAAGAAGAAAGGTATCCGCGATGCGATTACTTATGGTTTGAGCATCGTAGTCATCTATCTGGTTTTGGGCCTTGCCGTAACAGCCATCGCAGGTCCTAGCACCCTGAATGCGCTCAGCACAAGTGCCGTTTTCAACATCATCCTCTTCCTCCTGCTTGCTGTTTTCGCCTTCTCGTTCTTCGGTTGGTTTGAAATCAAATTGCCTGACAGTTGGGGAAATGCGGTAGACAACAAGGCTTCCAGCACCACGGGTATGATTTCTATCTTCCTGATGGCTTTCACCCTGGTATTGGTCAGCTTCTCATGTACAGCTCCTATCATCGGTTTGCTGCTGGTTCAGACCGTTACATCCGGCGACTGGCTCGCTCCTACCGTGGGAATGTTCGGTTTTGCGCTTGCTCTGGCGCTCCCATTCACCCTCTTCGCCCTCTTCCCATCATGGTTGAAGTCGGCTCCTAAGTCGGGTTCTTGGATGGAGACTATCAAGATTGTGCTCGGCTTCATCGAACTTGCCTTCTCTCTGAAGTTCCTCTCTGTAGCCGATCTGGCTTACGGCTGGCACATCATGGACCGCGAGGTATTCCTCTCTCTCTGGATTGTCATCTTCGCTCTGTTGGGTCTCTATCTCATCGGCAAGCTGAAGTTCCAGGTTGATGCAATCGGGGGCGACATCAACAAGCCTATGCCTGTAGCCTGCATCATGTTGGGTCTCTGTTCTTTGGCATTCTCGGTTTACATGATTCCAGGTCTCTGGGGTGCTCCTTGCAAGGCTGTGAGCGCATTTGCTCCACCTATTAATACACAGGACTTCAACCTCAACACCAAGACCGTAGAGCCTGCTTACAAGGATTATGAGTTGGGAATGGCTGCTGCCAAGGCTTCCGGAAAACCGGTATTGCTTGATTTCACGGGTTATGGTTGTGTAAACTGCCGCAAGATGGAGGCTTCTGTCTGGACAGATCCATCGGTTGCCGATAAGCTGGCAAAGGATTATGTTCTCATCTCACTTTATGTAGATGACAAGACTCCTCTTCCTGAGCCTATGGAGGTAACGTTTAATGGCGAGAAGCGCACCCTGCGTACCGTTGGCGACAAGTGGAGTTATCTGCAGGCAAGCAAGTTTGGAGCTAATGCCCAGCCATTCTATGTGGCTATTGACAACGACGGCAATCCTCTTGCAGCAGCCTTCAGTTTCAAAGAAGATGTTAGTGCTTATCTCGACTTCCTGAACAAGGGTCTGGATAATTACAGAAACAAATAATGTTTTTGATTTAATAGTTCAAATAAGGCCGGTATTAGTTCTTTAAGTAGATTTATGAAGGATAATTTCATTAGGTTAGTTAATTGAAGGTAGATTTATTTAGGATTAATACTTTCCCCCGACAGGTAATGGCTTCCAAGCCTTCCTGTTGGGGGATTTTTTTGTATAGGCACCAAAAAATAAAGGCACAAAAAAATAGGGCCTGTTTCACAACAGACCCTAAACATACTTACTAAAACTAAATTAACCACTAAAAAAACTAATATTTTTTAATCCTAGAAAATAAGGTGAATAACACCTTTAATCTAAAAACCTAATCTATGACACGAAATCATCCCGATTTCTTGATTGCAAAGATAGGGCTTTTATATGAAACCGCCAAACTTTTTCCCAACTTTTTTTCTAAGAGTGGGCTTTTTCATCGGGATTTCACATTATTTAATCAATAAGCCCCCTACTTCACATTTTAGAACCTATAGCCAACGGTCATCAGCAACTGGTGGCGTTTGTTGTCAACCTTGGTTGCATTAACAGAGCAGCCCATATCCGTAAAACTTTCGAATGGATAGAAATCTCCCTTCTGGGTAGAATACTGATAAGCCACATCAATAGCCAAATTCTGGTAATTGAAACCTACACCTAAAGTAAAACGGTTTGTTGCCTTCCAGTTGGTATAATCAGCAGAAGAAGCGATGTAAACACCATTACTGTCAAATGTCTGATCGCGTAAAGCATTATCTTTATACATTGGCGATACATAATTATAACCTAATCGGATTGACAACATGTCAACAGGCTTAATCTCTGCACCTAACTTCAAGGTACTTACACCTTGCAGGTTCAATTGAGTATCGTGATTCATAGCCTCATCACTACTACTGCTCTCATAATAGTCTCCCCAATAGGAATCATAATAACCACCATCCTTCACACGGTTGTCCATATGATCGTACCAGGCATATTCATAAGTTGCACCAAGTGCCAGATAATTTCCTATAGTATGACCCAAGCTGGCGCCCACCTTCCATGGTGTATTGAGACGGAAATCATAATCTATACTCTGTCCCCTACTACCCTTGACATAACAAGGCTGCTGACTTCCATCTTTTTCCTCATAGATAGCAGGATCATAATTCCCCGAAATAGTAATATCATTATCGCCACTAACTGTGAGATCATAGAAGATAGGGCTATTAAAATAAGCACCAATACGGAAAGGAGAATCCTTGACTGGACGGAAGATAACACCCGCCTTCACATCAAATCCTGTTCCAGTAATCTTCAACTGCTCAAATGAATCCATTATATTGCCATCAACGAAGTCTTCAGAATAAAGAGAATTACTATTGTAATGAACATCATGAAGTCCTACAGTCAAACCAAGCCAAACCTGATTATTAAGCGAGCCACTAATGTTGAAATCATAGGTGCCAATATAACCATGCTGATACTGACCAAACAAAAACTTATCAGCCTCAGCATAAGCCAAACCACCATCAGTAGGAACTGTAAACAAACCTGGCTGATAATTTCCGGAATTATCCTTGTATCCACCAAGGTTAGCATCCTGGCTGGTCCAACCAGCATACTCTTTGTAATTCTTAGCTGCAGTTATCTTGTTAAGAGAAACATTCTTTAAAGCTCCGGCAGCATTCAGAATTTGTCCAAAATCAGCACTCTTATGATAATTGAAAGCCAGATTCAGCCAATTGATACCTTTGTTTTTCGGACTCCATACAATACCCACCTGGTCAAAGGTAGGATGACTCTTTTTACCATTAAAAGTAATACGAGCATCATTATACTCCGTATAATTCTCTGCATCTGTCTGGGCGATAACTCCTGCAGTAAGAGTTATTTGGCTTTTACGGAAAAGACCAATACCAGCAGGGTTACTGCTGATAGTGGAAATATCGGCGCCCAAGGCTTCCATAGCACCACCCATACCCACATAGCGGGCAGTACCAGTAAGCTGGGGTGCAGCCAACTTAGCGTCCTGATAAGTTTCTTGCGCAGCAGCCGTCATGCTAGCCATGAGCATACTGGCAAAGAATATATGTTTTAAATTATTCATAATCTTCTCAAATACTAATTATTGTTATCAATTTATCTTCTTCCTCCGAAGCTGCCGCCACCAGAGCGACCACCACCGCCTCCGAAGCTACCGCCACCGGAACGGCCGCCACCTCCGAAGCTACCACCTCCGAAATTACCGCTACTGTTACTAAAGCCAGAATTACTACGACTACCCCAAGAAGAGTTATTGTTAAAGTTGCCGGTATTCTGACGCTGGCCAAAACTACGGTTAGAACCACTACGACGTGAATAAGTATTACGATTATTACCGCCAACACCTGTATACTGGTGATTAGAACCATCAATACGACCTGGGTTGTTGTAGCGAATGTTGCCTGCAAAGCCACCATAGCTAACATGCCCGATTACCGGACTTCCCCAATACCAAGGATTGTAGTAGCCGCCCCAGCCATAATACCAAGGGTCGTACCAGCCACCATACCAGCCGCAGTAACCATAATACCATGGATCGTACCAAGGGTCGAACCAAGGATCATACCAGCCGGCATAATAGCCGTAGCGCCAAGGATTGTGCCAGCCCCACATGCGGCTGCGCCAGTAGTAAGGACCGTAACCATAATAATCGTAGAACCATGGATCATAGAATCCGTCCCATCGGCTCATCTCGCGTGTGCGTACGAAATCCTCATCCCTGTCAGCATACTTCTGGGCGAAGTAAGCATCATCATAAATGCTGTCTGGCGCCACACCCTTGCCCACATGGAACTGGATAATGTCGTTGCCCAGGGAATCTTTCCCTACATTCTCATAATGGCTGAAGATTCTGCCGCCTCGATTGTATTCATCTACCGAACGGTCGCTTCCGCTCCAAAACAGCCGATAAACACTATCTCTACGTGCCCGCTGTTCAGCATACTGGCGCTGGAGCAGAGCCCGTCTTTCAGCCTTTTCCTTGGCCTCCTTCTTCGGATTGAAGTAGAGGTCATCGTCCTGTGCCATCGAAGTGAGTGGCATCGCAGCTGCGATAAGGACTGCAAGAAGATACTTTCTTTTCATATTCTGTTCTCCTATTTATTTTTTTCATTTTTCTCTTTCCAGATTCATCATAAACCATCAGGAAAAATACTCCAGAAAGAGCCCTTTTCTGATTATATAATAATCTGGATGCAAAAATATTGCTTATCTTTATGCAAAAATACAGAATTTCCCTAAATAATTGTAGGTTTTCCCCTATTTTTTTATAATTTTGCAGAAGATTTAAAACAAATCTAGCTTTTTTGAACATTCGAAGGCGTTTTTAGACAAGAAATTAATACAAATTAAATATGAAATATTTAGTAGCAACATTCACTATTGAAACGACTGCCGACTTGATGCAGGCCTCTCAGGATTTGCTTGCCGATGGTGCAGCCGAAGCCGGATTTGAATCTTTTGAAGAAACAGAAACCGGACTGGAAGCGTATGTGCAGAAAGAACTCTTCGACAAGGAGATGCTGGATGCCTATATTGCTGATTTCCCTATCGGGGATGCGAAAATTACCTACGAGGTGAAAGATGCAGAAGACAAGGATTGGAACCAGGAATGGGAAGAACAGGGATTCGAACCAATTTATGTGGACAACCAGGTGGTGATTTACGATGCGAAACATCCCGAACTCTATCCCGATACGAGCAACAGACCCGACATGATAGAAATAGGTATTGAGGCGAAACTGGCGTTCGGAACAGGAAACCACGAAACCACACGCATGATCATTTCGCAGCTGCTCCACATGCCTATCAGAACCAAGCGCGTCCTGGATTGCGGAACGGGTACGGGAATCCTTGCCCTCACCTGCTCAAAGCTCGGAGCGAAAGACGTGGTAGGCTACGATATTGACGAGTGGAGCGTAGAAAATGCCAAGCATAATGCCGTGCTCAACGGCGTAACTAACATGGAAGTACTCTTTGGCAACAGTCAGGTAATCAACCACATCAGTGGTGTTTTCGACCTGGTTCTAGCCAACATCAACCGCAACATTCTGCTCGACGACATGCGCGCTTTCCGTAGCGTGATGAACATCGGCGGAACCCTGGTTCTGAGCGGCTTCTACGAAGAAGATATTCCTGTACTTCTGGAGAAAGCAGAAGAACTGGGAATGCATGAAATAAACAGACAGATTGACAACAATTGGGCCTGCCTTGTTTTAGGTTCATAAAGATTCTTTTCTGATTCTAAACATTCAGAACGAAAAATCTGAAATCAGAAATATCAGATTAAAACATACGAATAAAGGTTGGATTTTCGCATATTGCCAAAAGTCCAACCTTTATTCCATGAATTTCTTCTCATTATTATTGCTTCCTATGCAGAGCTGCTTGAGCTCATAATAACTGCCGTTGTAAATATTGAAATCTACGTAGCCTTTAATGCCCGGCAACTTGCCCACATCCGTATGCTGCCAGAACTTCCATTTGCCCTTATACTGAACCTTGTCAACATAATAGTGGGCAATCCAGTAAGGATAATCTTCGAAGACAGGCGCACTCAGATATTGCTCCTTGAATTTATAATAGGTGTAGATGATAGGTTTAACATGATACTTATCCTCTACAATATGCAGCCAGGTAAGCACATCACGCTGGAAATCCTCCACACTCTTATCTGCCGGCTTATGTTCAATATCCAGTACCGGAGGCAAATCGCCATCCGTAAGATGAACCTGGTCTAGGAAATAATAAGCCTGCTCTCGGGCTGTCGACTTATTGCTCCAGAAATGATAAACACCCCGGATGAAACCGAAATCGCGAGCCTGATTAAAGTTCTCGCGGAAATTCTCATCGAGCCGTGAAGAACCTTCCGTACTCTTGATGATGACGAAGCGCACAGGACAACCCTTGATCATCGCATTCTTGAGCTGTTCCCAGTCAATCTTGCCCTGATAATGCGAAATGTCGATTCCATGAATCTCGTAACCTTCAGGATATTCAGCATCGCCATAAAGCGCACGCCATCGGAAACCAGTTGGACCTACAAAGAAATGATAGAACAGAAAGACATAGAGCACGATAACCGCCGTTCCGCCTATCCACCACGCCCAACGGGGATAGCGTTGCAAAAAAGAAGACGAACGCCTTCTACCACGGGAGCCGCCACGCCGAGGAGTTTTCTTTCTCGCCATGGCACTCTTTTTCTGTGAAGAAGCCGTTCGTCTTGTTGACATATAAAAAAATATTTATTCTATTTTTTACTTAGCCTGCTCCAACTGGAGAGTCTTTGTGGTCTGGTCGCAAACCTCAGAAGGACCCCAGTACTGGATAGGACCTGGATAAACGTAAGCTGTTTCCTTAGCCCACTCATCGCGCTTAGAAGCGTAGAACTTGAATGGAGCACCATCCAGCTCAACGAGAGCCTTGCGGATAACTGGCTTGTTAGCACCATTACGACGCTCGATGTTCATCATCATAGTGATTGGCACACCACCTGCAATCCACTCTGCTGCAGGAGCTGTTGTGTTCTTGATGATTGACATGTAACCGGTCTTGCCGTTAGCGATGAGGCGTGAAGCGTTGAAACCGAGTGAGTAGCAGTAGTCAGCATCGTAGTTAGAAGGAGCTGCGCAACGTCCCTCGTAACCGAAGAAGTGGTGCTGTGCAGAGAACTTACCAACAAACTTGCCTTCCTTCTTCCATGCAGCCAACTTCTCAGCTACCATGCGAGAAAGCAACTTCTCTGTCTCGATGAGAGAAACCTGTACGTTTCCGTGAGGGTCGCGGTCGAGGCAAAGCTGGCGAGCTACGTCAGCTGGCAAAGACTCCAATACTGCGAGGTTGTCCTTAGCGATGGCACCCTTAACGAATGCAATCTGCTCCTCAGCACTTGCAAACTCACGGCTCTCGCCTGTTGCAGGGTCTGTAAGAACCTCGTTCAATTCTGCGATAAGCTTCTTGATAGCTGGGATGAACTCGATCAGGCCCTCTGGGATGAGAACAGTACCGAAGTTGTTGCCCTCAGCTGCACGGTTAGCTACTGCAGTTGCAATATAAGTAACAACATCATCAAGTGACATTTCCTTAGCCTCTACCTCCTCAGAAATCAAGCAGATGTTTGGCTGAGTCTGGAGAGCGCACTCAAGGGCGATGTGAGATGCTGAACGACCCATCAGCTTGATGAAGTGCCAGTACTTACGTGCTGAGTTACAGTCACGCTCGATGTTACCGATGAGCTCAGAATATGTCTTGCAGGCTGTATCGAAACCGAAAGAAGTCTCAATCTGCTCGTTCTTCAAGTCGCCGTCGATAGTCTTAGGGCAACCGATTACCTGTACGCCATACTTCTTGGCAGCATAGTATTCTGCGAGAACGCAAGCATTGGTATTTGAGTCGTCACCACCGATGATGACAAGTGCCTTGATGCCGAGTTCACGAAGAATCTCAATACCCTTCTCAAACTGGTCTTCCTTCTCAAGCTTGGTACGGCCGGAACCGATGATGTCGAAACCACCAGTATTGCGGTATTCGTCCATGAGTTCAGAAGTAATCTCCATGTACTTATGGTCAACGAGACCACCAGGACCGAGGATGAAACCATAGAGCTTGTTAGCTGGGTTAAGAGACTTCACACCGTCGAAGAGACCAGAAATCACGTTGTGACCGCCAGGAGCCTGACCACCAGAGAGGATAACACCTACGTTGAAAGCAGGAAGTTCCTTAGCCTCACCTGCCTCGAATGTAATAACAGGCATTCCATAAGTGTTAGGGAACAACGCCTTGATTTCATCCTGATTACCTACTGACTGTGTTGCTGCACCTTCAACTGCCTTTACTGGGCCCTGGAGAGCCTTAGGCAATTTTGGCTGATAAGCAGCTCTTGCAATCTGCAATGCACTTTTTTCCATAATTCGTTTTTATTTTAATTAGTTGAAACTTCAAAAACATCTGCAAAAATAACTCTTTTCTGCGAGATACGGAAAGAAAAATGCTAAAAATGCGTTAATAGATACATTTTTTCCCAAAAAATGATGTTATTTCAAAGAAAATGATTATCTTTGAGCGATATTTTTAATTATTCATTAATTAGGAGAAAAGAATTATGGCTAATAAAAGAGATTTAAAGCGCACGATCAACTACATTACAAGCGAACTTTTCGCCGAAACAGTAGCTGCATCTTTGTATAATGGTAAGCCTACACAGGAAGATGTGGATGGCATTCTTTCAGCTATCGTCATGATCAACGGCGATTACATCAGCCGCGTGTCTCACCCGGAACCGGGAATCAAGAAGGGTGAATATTATAAAAAGCTCATAAGTGACTTCAACAAGCAGATGAGCGAAATCATCGACCAGATTTCAAACCTGGCATAATCCTATTATCATAAGAATCAGAAAATACACCTATTTATATATATGGTAAAAGGAATTTGTCAATGGATATTGTATAAGCGCTTGGGCTATAAGAAAATCATCACCCAGGAGCTTCCTGAAAAGTATATTATCTGCATGGCTCCGCACACCAGCAACTGGGATCTGATACTGGGCCAGCTCTTTGCCCATGCTGAGGGAATCAAATGTAATTTCCTCATGAAAAAGGAATGGTTCTTCTGGCCGCTAGGTCCTATCTTCAGAAAGATGGGAGGTATTCCTGTGTGGAGAAGCAAACATACCAGCATGACGGATAATCTGGCTGCAGAAGCGGATAAGCGGAAGGCTTTCGGACTGTGCATTACGCCCGAAGGTACCCGCTCGCTCAACCCGGAATGGAAAAAGGGATTCTATTTCATAGCCCTCAAGGCACATCTGCCTATCCATCTCTATGGGCTTGACTATGAGAAGAAGGTCATCCAATGCACCCGGCAGATTATCCCGTCAGGAGATGTTGACAAAGACATGCGTGAAATCAAGTTGTACTTCAAGGATTTCAAAGGAAAGAAACCGGAGAAGTTCACAATCGGAAATATTGATTAAACGTTAGAAGATAACGGTTTAGTCAGCTATTAAAGAAGGAGTATTCGTATAGTGAAACACCAAAACATAACATATTGTTTGATAAGCAGTTTGCTGTTAGCCGCTGGAGCTTCGCTTCAGGCTAACGGCAAATCGTTTTTTCCTATCTACGACGAGGCTAACAGCGGCGCATGGCAAGGCATAGATTATGATGGCGACCCATGGGTGTTTAATGTTTCCCGCCCTTATTTCGTTACGGCAGGACTACAGAACAGGCACCTTTCGCTATGGGCCTCGCACGGACGGTATTATTATGCCGACAGAGATGTATGGAAATGGCAACGCCCTAACCTGTTTTGCACAAACGAAGATCTCTTTACCCAAACCATCGTCGTGCCCTACCTCATCCCGATGCTCCAGAATGCGGGAGCCATCGTCTTCACACCCCGCGAAAGAGACTGGCAGACGAACGAAATCGTCATCGATAATGATGATGCTGTCAAGTCGGTTTATTATTTCGAAAAGGAGGCGGGCAAGCGATGGAAAAACTGCGATTCGCTCGGTTTTGCCAACCGCTACCGACTGAAAGATGGGGAAAATCCGTTCCGCATGGGAACTGTGAGACAGGCGAAGGCTACCAAGCGCAAGAAAACCAGCCAGGTAAGCTACCAGCCCCGTTTCAAGGAAGCCGGCAAATATGCAGTCTACGTAAGCTACCAGTCGCTTCCCAAGAGCGTGAGCGATGCAAGATACATCGTTTATCACAAGGGCGAAGCTACAGAGTTTTCCGTTAACCAGCGCATGGGCGGAGGCACCTGGGTTTACCTGGGCACCTTCGATTTCGACAAGGGCTGCAACGAGTTCAACCGCGTGGTCTGCACCAACAAGGCTTCACGCCGTGGAGTAGTAACTACAGATGCTGTCCGCTTTGGCGGCGGCATGGGAAACATAGAGCGTGGCGGTTACACCAGCGGATTGCCCCGTTGCCTGGAAGGAGCCAGATACTACGCCCAATGGGCTGGTGCTCCTTATAAGGTTTATGGAGGCAGAAAGGGAGAAAATGATTACGCCGACGACATCAACACCCGTTCGCTGATGACCAATTGGCTGGGCGGCGGTTCGGTTTACATGCCTGCCAAAAATGGCAAGCACGTGCCTATAGAACTCTCGCTGGCACTTCATAGTGATGCGGGTTACAATAAGGACGGAAAATCTACCGTTGGATCCCTTGCTATCTGCACGACAGATTATAACGACGGAATACTGAACAGCGGAATCTCAAGATTCACATCCAAGGATTTCGCCAGGGCTTTGCGCGATAATCTCGTTACGGATCTGACGGCTCAGTTCGGAGAATTCGGCAAACGCTACCTATGGGACAGAAACTATTCTGAAACCCGTCTGCCGGAAGTTCCGTCGGCTATTCTCGAAATGCTTTCGCATCAGAATTTCCCTGACATGAGAATTGCTCAGGATCCGCTCGGAAAGTTCTATATCGCACGCTCCATCTACAAAACTATCCTGCGCTTCGTAAACAGCAATCATGGAACCCGATACGTGGTACAGCCGCTGGCTCCGCAGAACTTCAGCGTTACGCAGAACCAAGGTGTTGCCCTACTCTCATGGACAGCCCAGCTGGACAAGACGGAACCATCTGCCCGCCCTACTTCTTACATTATTTATAAGGCTGAGGGACAAGGCGGTTTTGACAACGGAACCATCGTGAACACCACCCGCTGCCAGATGCAGCTGGAACCGGGCAAGCTTTACCATTTCAAGGTGGCTGCGGTTAATGCAGGAGGAGAAAGTTTCACCACCGAAACCCTCTCTGTGCTCTATAATCCTGCTGCCAGCAAGTCTGTGCTCATCGTAAACAATTTCCATCGCCTTGCCTCTCCGCAGGTCGTGGATGATGAGGAAAAGCAGGGATTCGACCTCAATCAGGATCCGGGCGTAAGCTACGGGCTGACGGCAGGATGGAGCGGCAAGCAGCAGGTGTTCGACAGAAGCAGAATGGGTAACGAAACCAGTTTCGGACTCGGTTTCAGCGGCAACGAAATGATTGGCAAGTTTGTGGCAGGCAACGACTTCAACTACGTTCAGGCGCATGCTACAAGTATTGCGGCTTCGGGCAAATATAATATTTCCAGCTGTTCGAGCGAAGTCATCGCCAGCGGCAGGGTTCAGATGAAGAACTATCAGGCAGTTGACCTCATCAACGGACTGGAGCGCCATGACGGCTATACTCACGCCTTCTTCAAGTCGTTCACGCCTGCCCTGCAGAACAGCATCAGGCAATACGCCAGCCAAGGCGGCAGAATCCTGATAAGCGGTTCTTACACCGGAAGCGACATGCAGACTGAAGAGGAACAGGCGTTCCTGAGCGATATTCTGAAACTCAGCTATGAGCCTACAGGTTCTACGGCCATCACCAGGGACATCAATCCCGAAGATTCAACCGTAACAGAACGAGACAGTATTGTCTACACTTCGCCTAACGTCAAGGGATTAGGTCTGCAGTTCAGCTATTATAACGAGCTGAATGCCCAGCATTATGCGGCAACCCATCCCGAGATATTGAAACCGGTTGGCAATTACGCCTTCACGGCGATGCAATACGATACGGGAACGAGTGCGGCGGTTGCCTACAAGAGCACTACTTACCGCAGCTTCGTCATGGGATTCCCGCTGGAATGCATCATCGACGAAAGAACCCGCACCAGCGTGTTGCTCGGCATTCTCAAATTTCTGACAGATTAAATTCAAAGTAAAACAGATAAAAAATTTTAAGCTTATGTATAAGATTCAAGCCAACCAGTCTGGCACTCGCTCTATCGAAGTGAGCGACCAGCATTTAGAGACCATCGAAAAGTATCAGTTACTCCGCAACCTCGTAGACAGCAACGGCATTATCGACGAGGAAGTGCTCGATAAACTGAAATTCAATGTGCGTTCACTCCTCGAGAGCAGCGATATCAAGGATAAGGATTTGCTCGATCTCTGTCTCGACGTCATCTACAATCAGAACATGAAGGCGCTCGGTCTTCACAACCTCGTTCTGCTCTACGTAGACTGGAAAGACAAGAAGCAGGCTGAGGCTGCAGCTGATGCAGAACCAGACGCAGTAAATGATTAAAAAATATTGAATGGATTATAAGTTAACAGATTTCTTACCTACCACCAAGAAAGAATGCGAGTTGCGCGGATGGGACGAGCTTGACGTCATCCTCTTTTCAGGAGATGCTTACGTTGACCACCCATCCTTCGGCCCTGCCATCCTCGGACGAATACTGGAAGCCAACGGCTATCGTGTAGCCATCGTTCCCCAGCCCGACTGGCACGGCGATTTCCGAGACTTCAAGAAACTCGGTCGCCCTCGCCTCTTCTTTGGTGTTTCTCCGGGTGCCATGGACTCGATGGTGAACCGCTACACGGCCAACCGCCGCATGCGTAGCGAGGACGCTTTCAGTCCCGACTCCCGCCACGACATGCGTCCCGACTATCCATCTATCGTCTATACGCAGATACTGAAGAAACTCTTTCCCGACGTACCTGTAGCACTAGGCGGTATTGAAGCTTCGTTGCGCCGCATCAGCCACTACGACTATTGGAAAGACGAGCTCCGCAAGTGCATTCTCTGCGATTCGGGCGCCGACCTCATTCTCTACGGAATGGGCGAACGTTCTATCGTTGAACTAGCCAATGCCTTTGCAGAAGGCAAGACGCTTAGCCAAATCCACGAAATGCCGCAGGTGGTTTTCTACTGCAAGGAAAGTGAGATTCCGGGCGGTTTCAAGGACGATGACATCATCCTCCACAGCCACGAAGAATGTCTCCACAACAAGAAGGGACAGGCTGAGAACGTGCGTCATCTGGAGGAAGAAGCCAACAAAATGCATGCTCAGCGCATGATTCAGGAAGTTGACGGCAAATATGTAGTGGTGAATCCGCCTTTCCCGCTGATGACTACCGCGGAACTGGATGCGGCTTTCGACCTGCCTTATACGCGTTTGCCTCATCCTAAATATAAGGGCAAGACCATTCCTGCCTACGAGATGATCAAGTTCTCCGTGAACCTTCATCGTGGCTGTTTCGGCGGCTGTTCTTTCTGCACCATTTCTGCCCATCAGGGTAAATTCGTGGTTTGCCGCAGCAAGGAGAGCATTCTGAAGGAGGTGAAGAAAATCATCCAGATGCCTGATTTCAAGGGCTATCTGAGCGATTTGGGCGGTCCATCTGCCAACATGTACGGAATGCACGGCAAGAATCAGAAAGCCTGCGAAGTGTGCAAGCGTCCGTCGTGTGTAAACCCTCAGATTTGTCCGAACCTCAATACCGACCACAGCAAGCTTCTGGAGATTTATCATGCTGTAGATGCTTTGCCGGGAATCAAGAAGAGTTTCATTGGTAGTGGTGTGCGTTACGACCTTCTGCTGCATAAGAGCAAGGACGAAAAGGTAAATCAGGCGGCTAGAGAATACACGCGCGAACTGATTACCAAGCACGTGAGCGGCCGACTGAAGGTGGCTCCCGAGCATACGAGTCCGGAGGTCTTGAAGTTCATGCGCAAGCCATCGTTCGACCTTTTCTACGAGTTCAAGCGCATCTTCGACAAGATCAACAAGGAAGAAGGTCTGAACCAGCAGATCATTCCTTACTTCATCAGTTCGCATCCGGGCTGTCATGAAGAAGACATGGCCGAACTTGCCGTCATTACGAAGGGACTGGATTTCCATCTGGAGCAGGTGCAGGATTTCACCCCTACTCCTATGACCATTTCTACCGAGACCTGGTACACGGGGTACGATCCTTACACCCTGGAGCCGGTCTTCAGCGCCAAGACCCAGAAAGAGAAGCTTGCCCAGCGCATGTTCTTCTTTTGGTACAAGCCTGAAGAGCGCCGCGCCATCGAGAGTGAACTTCGCCGGATAGGCAGAGCCGACCTTATCGACAAACTCTACGACAGGAAGAGCATGGGTGGCAGTTTCAAGGGTAAGAAGACGCATTATGACGATAAGGCGATAGGTTCTACATACGATAATCCAGGTGTAGGAAAAGGTGCTAAAGGCAAGCGCGGAGCTGGCAGAAATGCTTCTGAACGCTTTGCCCCAAAGGGTTTCGGAAATGTAGGTTGCTCTGATGAAGATAAATATCTGAATGAAGGCCGTCCGCTAAACGGAAAACCTTCTAGAGGCAATCATTCCCAGAAAGGCTCGGCTCAGAATATTTCTCAAGGCAGAAGCAACAACGCCAACGCTAATATCCGTGATGCGGTAGCTGCGGCCAGAGCCGAGCTGAGAAATCAGAAAGACCAGGGTGCCGGCTTCTTCAAGGACAAGAAGAAAAAGAGTTTCAACCCTAATTTCGACAACGACAACCATAACCGCAAGAACCGCTACAACAGCGGGGATAAGAACGAACGCGGCGGTCGTGGAAATCAAGGTCGTGGAAATCAAGGAAGAAATGAAGGTAGAGGCAGAAGAAGATAAATGCTAAAAAGAGGGTGAATCATATATTTATGACTCACCCTCTTTCATATTATATACTGAACTTTCGCAAGTAAGCCCCACACGCCCTGAAAGGGCAGAAGCTCCTAGCCCAGGGAGGGCACTGAAAAAGGTACCCAATTTTAAGTTGCATAGCTTGTTTTTGAACT
>ENA-OURZ01000210-OURZ01000210.1-human-gut-metagenome-genome-assembly--contig:-NODE-210-length-78786-cov-6.959724_pt1 | contig 78786 bp, 62 predicted proteins | sample MGYA00242073_ERZ509195 | MGnify/ENA primary metagenome ERZ509195 (study PRJEB26280, sample SAMEA2338837) | human gut metagenome | biome: human gut; feature: human-associated habitat; material: faeces... | reverse complement strand
AGTGTGAAATCGTATAATAAGTTAAGGTGAGCATTTTGCTATAAACCCTTAATTTTCAAGGCTTTTGGAGGATTTTATTAAAACCCTGTGAGGGTTAATAACCACTTATAAAATTGTGGTTTTCAAATTAGAATTTGATGGAGGAAATAGAATGACTTTCAAAGTAGCAATTTTGCAAGCTCGGTCAGAGAATGCTAATATCAGTAAAAACGTAGATATAATACATCATGCTATGAAAAAAGCATCAATAAATAACGCAGATATTCTTTTGCTTCCAGAGTGTTTTATTACTGGATATGATTTGCCGATGACTTACGAAAAAAGCATATCCGACGATAACGAAGTAATTCAAAATATATGCGCTTTGGCGAAAGAGTATCATATGGGCGTGGTTTTGACTTCTTTTACGAAAGGAGAACGGAAACCTCAAAATACTGCATTTGTTATTAGTAAGCAAGGAAATATATTGATGAAATATTCAAAAGTGCATACTTGTGATTTTGCAGATGAAAAAGAAGTCGAAGAAGGAAAAGAATTTAAGGTATGTAATTTTGATGGGGTCAAAATCGGAATTATGATTTGCTATGACCGAGAGTATCCCGAAAGTGCGAGAATTCTTATGATGAAAGGTGCGGAAATTATCCTCGTTCCCAACGATTGCGGTTCTATGAAACCAAGATTGCAGGCGTTATCCACAAGAGCATATGAGAATATGGTGGGCATCGCAATGGCGAATCCCAATGGGGTCAATGCGGGATGTTCGTGTGCGTACAGTCCTATATGTTGGGATGAAAATGGTGAATGTGTTGATAATACCATTTTGGTGGCTGATGACTGTTCCGAAGGTATCTTTTATGCAGAGTTCGATATGGATAAGATAAGAGAATACCGAGGCAGAGAAATGATGGGTAATACATTTAGAAAAGTGGGAGCCTATGCTGAATTGTTAAATCCTGCGATTCACGAACCATTTATACGAGAAGGTCAGGAATAAAACAGAAACTTTCAGTTTACAGCTTCAGGAACAGGGCAAACAGCAGTCTCACAAAAAGAAATCCTTTGACAGAGACAGGTAACTTCGGCAAAGAAAAACCGCCGCTATGGCTTTACCCATACACGGCGGAGTACATAGTTTTAGGACAGCATTTACTGCTTCTTTATAAAAAACTCTTCACTTTTCGCTATCTACAAATTCAAACAATTCTTCGACAGCCACATTGAATATTTTCGCTATATCCATAGCTAACTTTAAAGAAGGATTATATCTGCCATTTTCAAGGTGAACAATAGTTTCTCTCCTTGCACCAACCATCTCAGCGAGTTCACTTTGCTTATATCCTGCCTTCTCTCGGTATTCTTTGATTTTTGTAATGAGAGCCATATTACACCCCCTTGCTATCCATAACCACAAATATCACTGTTCGAATAATAGATAAAACCAAAATTGACAAAACAATCGTCCACCCAATAAATCCTGTACTGACGGCATTTGCTTGACCGAGAATGGCAGCACCAAAAGCAACTACAACCATTACACCAACAAATAATTTTAAGCAAATTGAGTCACATCGTTTCAAGTTTTGTTCTGCCATTTCGTCAACGCCTTCTTTCTTGTAATTCTTAATTCTCACATACTGAAACAAGAAAAAAGCAATGAGAACACCGCCAAGTGCATACTGTGCTGTTAAATACCAGTCTTCCCAATCGGTTCTTGCCCACATCCAATAGTAGGATGTAAGAATGATGGCATAAACAATTTTAGTTCCGACAATTTCTTTTAAAGATACTTTTTTATTCATATTAGGTTCCTCTCGTGTTATATATTTCGCACTTACGATGTTATAAATATATCACCTCGACTTATGAATGTCAATAGAGTAAGTGAAATATTTATAACTTTCCTGTTTTCCTAAAGGCAAAGCGGCAGAGATTGCTCCCTGCCGCTTTGCCTTATGCGTAAATGATTTCCGTGTTCACAATCTCCACAGCACAAGCTCGAATGTTATTCATTCTTCCAATCCATTCAAAAGCATTTTCAGCTTTTAACTGCTCTGTTACACCCTGCGCCTGTTTCATTTGTTCGATAAGTGTTTCTAAACGTTCCTGTGCTTGTTCGTTAATGTCAACGAGATAGCTGTTCAATTTACCACTTATCAGGAGCGTTGTATAGGTAACATTTTTATATTCTTTTAGATAGCGTTTGTGGCGCTGTCCCCAAATGCCAATAGGTCTTTCTTCTTCGGCTGATAAGGTAAGACAAGGGATATAATAATCTCCTTGCAGTTCATACCATAAACCATTGCTTTCATCTAAAATGTACTTGTCCATTCAATAAATCCTCCAGTATAATATAATAATCTCTCGGAATCTTCAGCCCAGTAAAATCAAGGCTTTCAGATCCTTCTTTTTATAAAATCCCCCACTTTTTTGCCTAAATCGCTTGACAAATATACCGAAAAATGCGGCGCTTCGCGCCCTTGATCAAAAGTACATTTTTCGATTGGAGGCGATTTTTTGTTACCTGTTAATTGTGGCAGTCATGCCGATTATCAAAACTTTGTTATTGAAAACCTTCGTAAATATTATACTGATCCTGATGCCCTTGCACGTTCCACTTGGGATATCATTGAACGCTTCTGGTATCTGGATTTGTCGGATACCGATGTTCTTTTAGCTGATAAATATTCCAGGTTTGGTCCTGCCCCAAGAACTCCTTCCTGTATGCAGCGCTCTTACCTGCTATCCATTGATTTTAAAGTTTCCTCTATCACCGAATGGGCTGCCCAGCTTAAAATAAACCCTCTTTTTGCCATCCTCAGTGGTTTTCAGGTTGGTGACACTCCGGGTGTTGGTACTTTTTATGATTTTATGAAGCGCTTATGGGATTCTGATGATCCCCATATGTCCCCTCATATCCATCCGATGAAAACAAAAGTGAAAAAGCCACATGCCAAAGGTGAAAAAGCCGCTTCGGTTGAAAAAATAACCGTTGCTGCCCTTCTGCCACAGTTGGAAAAAACATCTTTTTCCATCAACGACCAGCCTTACGCTTCTCTCTTTAAAATCTATCGAAAAGAATTTTTGGATGTCTCCGTGGAAAAGGGTCTTATCCATAAGGATAATCTCGCCCTTGCCGATGATGGGACTCCTGTTGTCACTTCGCACAGAGAACGCAAAAAACGCATATGCAAATGTAAGGAAAATGGCATCTCTGACTGTAACTGTGACCGGTACTTTTCTCAGCCTGACTGTGACATCGGCTGGGATTCCTCTCGCGACTGCTTTTATCATGGATATGATTTATATATGCTGATCGATTCACAGAGTGATCTCCCCGTATTTCCCCATTATTCCTGTGCTTCAAAGCATGATTCACATGGATTCCTTCAGGCTTTTTTTCGAATGAAATCATTCCTTCCAAATTACCAAGTATCAAAAGTACTTTTAGACTCCGCACATGATGCCATGCCTTACTATCAATACTTTAGGCGCAAAAACATCACACCATTTATTGATCTTAACAGCAAAGCTGGAAGACCACCTGTCTATAAAAATGATTTTACCATTGATAACGACGGGGTTCCTGTCTGCCCAGCCGGGCACCGAATGCGGCGCGATGGTATCGAAGTTGCGAAAGGACGCATGAAATTCAAATGTCCGAAGATCAGTCATACAGGCGGTTGGATTTCCTGTACCTGTGACAACCCATGCTCAAACGCTAAATATGGTCGCACCGTCCACTTGGTGTTAGATGACAACCCAAGACTCTTTAATCATCCACCACGAAGCAGCAAAGAATGGAAACTGGAATACAATGCAAGAACATCTGCAGAACGTTTGATATTGTCATATGGACAAAGAAAAAAGAGTTTCTTGCCCAGATCGAGCGGATCGTCCCGTGGAAGGAATGGCTTGCGCTGATTTAGCCGTGCTATTATAAAGGAGAGCGCGGCAACAAACCCTATCCGCTGGAGACCATGCTGCGGCTGTATCTGCTGCAAAATCTGTATGACTTGAGCGACGAAGCGACAGCGGCAGAAGCAATCGACAGCCGGGCGTTTTCGGATTTCTGCGGCGTTGATTCAAGCAACCAGGTGCCGAATGGGGATACCATTGGCCGCTTCCGGAACCTGCTGGTGAAAAACGGATTACAGGAGAAGCTGTTCACGCAGGTCGTAGCTGCACTGACGGAACAGGGTCTGATCCTGAAAAAGGGAACGATTGTTGATTCCACCATCATTTCCGCGCCATCCTCCACCAAGAACAAGGAGAAGAAGCGGGATCCGGATGCACATCAGGTCAAGAAGGGCAATACATGGCACTTTGGCTATAAAGCGCATATCGGCGTAGATAAGGACAGCGGACTGGTCCACACATTGGCGGCGACACCCGCCAATGTTCATGACGTGTCGCAGGCTTCATCACTGTTGACTGGTGAGGAAGAGGTCGTTTACGGTGACAGCGGCTATCTCGGCTCCGGAAAGCGTGAGGACGCAATCGTTCGGAATAAGTCTGGCCGCAAAATCAAATACAAAATCAACCGTCGTCCATCCCAGCTAAAGAAACTGAGTAAGAGCGGCCAGTACGCGGCCAAGAAAGCAGAACATGCAAAATCTTCTGGCCGTGCGAAGGTGGAGCACGTATTTGGCATCGTCAAAAAACAACTAGGGTTTCGGAAAACGCGATACCGAGGGCTCGAAAAGCAACGAGCCAAATTCAATATCATATTTGCGTTAGCGAATCTGCTTCTGGCTGACAGGCCCTGCCTGGCGGCTTGAATCTGTATACCTTCTGCGAGAATTCTAAGCGCAAACCGTTCTGCCAAAAGCCACCTGCTGGCAGGACAGTTCTTTTTGCCTTATTATGCGATGTTGCCTTAAATGTGTATTCTTAGCCATGGTTTTCTCCGTTTCTTAGCTGCCGCCATTCGGAGAAAACGAAGGGGCTCTGCCCCTTAAACCCCGAGGTTTATCGCTTTTGTTTCCAGGAAGGCAGCAAAAAAGGCAGCATCCGTTAAGATGCCGCCTTCCCGCAAACCCTATGTGCCGCTCAGGTCGCTCCTCAGCGTTGCCCTATCCTGCACATAGGTAAAGCATTAGTATTGTAAACTACCGTTGGAGTCAAGTCAAGAGCTGCTGTAATGTTTGTAAAAGTTACTTCCGGGTACCTTTTTGCAAGATTAACTTCCGCTCCGCCTGCCCTCCAACCGGATTTTAACTATTCAATTGACGAGATTGTCTACTCAATATACTATTCTTATTTATGGCAGTAACGATGTGGTCATGCTTGCTTTCATTACGCCCATAGCAGCAAAGATAAGTGAAACTACGATTGCACCAAGCCAGATGTTTCCGGTCTTTTTAAAAGCCTTTCTGACAAAGAACGGAGCAAGAAACAACATCCAGAAATTAATCGCCAAGACAAGTAAATCGCTCCAGTTCCACCCAAAAACACGAGGGGTTTGTCCTGTTATCAACAAGGTTGAATATTGAATTATTAAAAGAATCATACAGCCAAGGCTGTTACTTAGGCCGCAGATTACAAGGTTTTTTGTCTCGCTCATGCCTTCAACACGAAATGCACCATTGATAAGAAGACTGTACTGGACATAGAACAAGAAGAAAAACGGCCAGTAGTTCAGTAAGGCAGGAAGTTTTTCGGGCTTGAATGGTTTTAATGCGCTCATCCACATTCGGAAATCCGTATTGAAACTCCATTTACAAAACGTAACAATTCCATAAACAATTACAAAAATAGCCAAACCCACACAGAATGTTTTAAACAATTCGACCTTTCCAATTTTAAGTCCAATCATCTCATCGGAACGAAGTCCGGTCTTTTTGTCACGTTTGAAATTGAGCCAGAACCAAAACGCTACCCAGATAGTATTCAAAAAAGTCCATGTCACAATGAGGTTCATCGGCGCAATATTGAACCAAGCTGTCGGTGTTCCGCAGGAAGCGTCAGGAAATATTTTTAAGTATAGAGGCATAGTGATAAATGCCGTAACAACAGAAACACAGCCTCCCGCTATCACACCTATCCAGAACTTCTTGCTTTCCTTCTTGTCAGTCAAAGCTGGTACTTTAGGGGGCTCCTTCTCAGCACGTAACTTTTGAAATACTGGCATAGCAAGAACCAAATCCATTAAAGGAAGTAACGCAGCGAGTAGGGCCAAAAGAGCTATAGCATTGAAAAGGAGTTTCGCAGGATAAATGAGACTTGTAGGAGAGACAGGTGTATTGACCTCGAAGCAATATGTAAAGAAACTTATAATGTCTCTAACTGCCTCGGGAACAATGGGGATTGCTCCATGGATTGAAAGCGGTTGATATATAATGCGGAGTGTGTTGTCCTCTCTGTTTCCGTAATAAGTTCCTTCCTCCACATAATCAACTTTTTCCCCATCAGATAAACTGGAATTGATAAATTCAATTCCTTCGATTGCATCACCTACAATACGACTTGTTTTTGTTGATACAAGGTCACCACATTCCTCAATAGACCCCATCAAACAGCCGACATTTACATGAAGCGCAGATGGATCATATCCATTGTTTGCGGTGGGAGGTGAGCCGCACGGCAGGGCTGCTGTAACCTTTAGCAAGGATTGAGCTGCTAAAAGCTCATCTTCGGTGATGGATTCACCCCCGTCTGAATCGGGGCTTTGCGCTTGCTCAATAGCGGCATTATACATATGCCCATAATGTTGTACTGTTGTCCATGTGCATATTCCACCCATTGACAGTCCGGTAACCCCCACTTTATCTGTATCTATAAAGTCCAGTATACCACTGGTCAAATAATCTGTTAGGGCAACCATCCCCATTCCATCCGAGTACATATTCGTATATAGAGCCATTTCACCCTTTTGATAAAACATACCCGATGTACCATGACTATATGGCTCCATATTAGCAACGGCTATTCCTCTTCTTGAAAGTTCTGTAGCAACATAACTCCAAGACTCTCCTGCATCCTCCCACCCGGAGGAAGTGATAACCAGCGGAACTTTATTTTCAGCAGAGGCATTTTGGGGGATATACAAGGTTGCGTTTAACTGCTGTTGATGATCAGTTACTATAGAGATGTTCATTGTGCGAACTTTCCCGAAGTTCGTTTGCACTAACATTGCACCTATGCTGGCAACCAAAATAATTATCAGCAAAATACACAGAGTGCGATACCATGATTGTTTTTTTCGTGTTTTCCTCCTTGAAAAATATTGGGTTTACACAGTAGTTAATCGTTTATATAAACGATTAACTACTGTGTAAATAGTATATCTTACCATTGCAATTGCTTCAATTGACAAATGGTCTAAAAAGGTTTCTTTTTTTTTGTTCAATTCTACAAGATGCCCTTGCATGTAAAAGCGAATTTATCTGATTTTTGTTTTTAGCTTGACTTGACTCCAAGCTGACTATATACTTTAAAAAATAAGGCAAAGGTGAAGGTTGAAACAATGCAATTTAAGCACTATACCGAAAAAGAACACACAAAACCAAGCCACCTAAAAGCAGGCGAAAATCGAAGTTATGCTTAAAAGTTAAGTAGTAGATGGAGCAGTTACAAGATATCCTTGCCGCTGGCGGATAAAGGCTATGACAGCGATAAATTTGTACGCTGGTTGGAAGAACGGGGCGGAATCGTGGTGATTCCCAGCCGTATCACTGCCAAACACCCCAGGAAAACAGACTGGCACACATACAAAGAGCGTCATCTGGTGGAAAACCTTTTCCTCAAGCTGAAAAACAACCGCCGTTTTGCCACCCGGTATGAGAAGAAAGCACTCTATTTTCACGCTGTTGTCTGTCTTGCCTGTATCCTTGTTTGGTTTCTTTGATGGTTTTAAAACGGACTCTAGGAGCAAAGATGCTTTGAGGTGGGGAGCACGGATATGTCCACGCCAATTTCAGAGATAACACCTATAGCAGAAAAGGCTTGGATACCCTGAGCCGTTGCAATGATGTTGAGCTGTGGGAGATATTTCTCAGAGGTAGCCAGAATCAGCGATTGTAGGTTCAGTTTGCACAATTCCAAGACATCCATGTGGGAGCGGATGATGCGGGACTTTTCAGCCTGTTCAACACACATTTTCCCGTCCACGGCGGCAAGGATTTCTACGTCAGTTGCTTTCATGTGCTTAATGCGGAAACCGGAAACGTCTGTGATTTTCACCGCAGGTTTTTCCAAAATCCCAACAAATTTTTTTGCTGCGTTAGAGCCACTTCGTTTCGTGCCCTTTTGTGCTTTGTAGCGCAGCGGAAAGGCATGGTCATAAAAATGAAAAAGAGCAGTATGGCGGATGTTGCAAGACTTGCCGGAGTCTCTATTGCCACCGTAAGTCATGTGATTTCTGGGAAAAGATACGTATCAGATGAGATGACACAAAGGGTGAAAAAAGCTATTGAGGAACTGGCATATACTCCAAACTTGGCAGCTAGAAATTTAAAAACAGGAAAAAGCAATGCAATTCTTTTTATTGTTCCTAATATTGGAAATAATTTTTTTTCTACAGCTGTAGAAGAGTTAGAAACTTACTTTTCTGAGGTTGGCTACAGATTACTAATTGCAAGTACTAAAGAAAATGTCACTCGTGAGGCGGAGCAGCTTCATGAAATTAACAGTAGCATGGTAGATGGAGTTATTTTAGCTAGCACTGCAGAAAGTTATGATCAGCTAATGCAATATCTTCCACACACGTTACCAATTGTTCTTTTTGACCGTAGTTTTGATGCGATTAATTTGAGTAGTGTTGTGTGCAGCAGTGCCCCTCAGTTGTCAGAAGCAGTTACTGCACTGTATAAAAAGGGCCATCGTCGCATTGGATTTATTGTCAGCCGCCGACGGATATCAAGTGCACAAGAGCGGTTAGGCGCATATCTTCATGTAATGGAGCAATTTGGTATTTCAGATATCAATACTTTCATCAAAGAAAGCGAAGATGATTATGCAAAGGTTGAGATAGGCTGTGCACAGTTATTACAGGAGGGGACAACAGCGATTATTGCCTCCGATGGCGCAATATCCTTTTATACAAGACACGCTTGCATTCAAATGGGGAAGATCCTTGGGAAAAATATTGAAATTGTTGGGTACGTTGATGCACCAAATACCGACTTGATGATTGACTATTTTGCAACCATAAAACTGCCAATTCGAGAGGCAGCACACAAAGCGGGGGAAGAGATTATTTCTTGTATTCAGAATCCGAATATTATTCATAAAATTGAACTCTCTGCTACACTTATTTTTCGTCAGTCTTAATTTAAAATTCAAATATTTATATGTAAACGGTTTGAAACGCACCCGCACACAAAGGCTATTTATGTGCGGGCACATTTTTTTGACATTAATGTTGGAGGTTATGATGAAGAGAGGCAGAATTTTGAAGTCAAGAAATTTTCAATGTTTTTTATTTATAAAAAGTGAAAGATAACAATTTATTAGTTTTGAATACTTCGCAGAAATTACCCTTGACAAATACAGTTTCAGAAGAAAATGCTTGAAAAGTATGCCAAAGAACAGGGTTTTACGAATCTTGCACACTATACCGATGATGGGTATAGCGGCACAAACTTTGACAGACCGGATTGGAAGCGATTGACTGCTGACATTGAAGAAGGGAAAATCGGATGTGTTATCGTCAAGGATATGAGTCGAATCGGCAGAAATTATCTGGAAGTAGGATTTTATACGGAGGTTCTATTTAGTACAATGGGATTCCCGGAAAATTGGAAAGAGTTACTTCAACATAAATAGTGATTGAAATCCCGCACCACTGATGCGAGATTTCAATAATAAACATATATCAGAAGATATCCAAACTATCCTCTGCATCCACCCATGCTTGCATCTCACCATCGAGAGCAAGCCTTGCATATTCCAGCGGATTATCAATCGCCAGACGTGATATTAACAGTTGTGTTACAACGTGCCGCTCTTTTCCGCCTGATCGACATCGATCGCAAGCTTCTTGACCTGCCCGGAGAGAATAAGCAGGGCGATCAGGTTGGGAATCGCCATCAGACCGTTGAAGGTATCTGCAATATCCCAAAGCAGACCAAGGTTGATTGTTGCACCGATGATCGATACAAAGGAATAGGCTACAAGGAAGGGACGGACGAGCTTTTCTCCGCCTAAAAATTCGATACAGCGGGAACCGTATAAGCCCCAGCCGATGATTGTGCTGAATGCGAAGCAGCACATGGCAACTGCGGTGAAGATAGAAACCCAGCCCCCATAGGTTGCAGTAAAGCCGGAAATTGTCAGCTCTGCGCCGGCTGCCTGACCATAGACGATGTTGGGCGCACCGAGCAGAATGACAAGACCGGTAAGTGTACAGATCACGATCGTATCCATGAATACCTCAAAAATACCGAACATGCCCTGATGGACAGCATTGTTCGTATCTGCGCAGGCATGGGCGATGGAACCGGTACCAAGGCCGGCTTCATTGGAAAAAATACCGCGGGAGACGCCTTTTTTCATGCTTAAAAACATGCTTCCGATGATGCCGCCGGTGGCTGCCTGAGGGGTAAATGCACTTTTAAAAATCATGGCAAACACTGCAGGAACGCGGCTGATATGTAAAATAACAACGCCGATTGCAAGGATTACATATAAAGCTGCCATAAACGGAACGAGTTTTTCCGAAACCTGACCGATCCGCTGGATTCCGCCAAGCAACACCATGGCAACGAAAGCGGCAATGAAAATACCGAAGATCAGATTGGCACGTTCATCTACAGTGCCGTCGATGATATGCAGGTTGTGCAGTGCAGAATGAATAGAAGAAACAATGGTATTAACCTGGGTGGCGTTTCCTGTGCCGAACACAGTCAGGACGCCGAACAGGGCATAAAGAACCGCTAAAAAATGCCATTTTTTGGACAGACCATTTTTAATATAGTACATTGGACCGCCAACATATTCGCCATTTGCGTTCTTTTCCCGGAAATGGATTGCGAGCGTAACCTCGGAAAATTTGGTACACATGCCGAGAAAAGCAGAGCACCACATCCAGAAAATTGCGCCGGGACCGCCGAGGGCAATCGCGCCCGCAACGCCTGCGATGTTGCCGGTACCGACCGTACCTGCAAGCGCGGTACAGACTGCCTGGAACGGGCTCATGGAGCCGTCCTTTGCCTGTGTTTTGTCAAAAATTTTACCGATCGTGTTTTTCAGGGCAGCGCCGAATTTGCGCACCTGAATGAAACGGGTACGGACAGAAAGCAGAAGTCCTACGCCGATGATGCAGATCATTGCGGGGACGCCCCAGATAAATCCGTTGACCGCCTGATTGATTTTGATGATACTTTCTAACATAAAACCCTCATTTCTTCCCATTGATCCGGAATGGGCAGGGAGCTTCACTTGAATGCGTTACCGGACTGAAACGGGAAAGTCTTTTGCACCATTATGACATAAAATACAGGCTTTGTACAAGTTTTTTATGGAATGGATAGGATTGGCGTGTGCAGACTGCAGCGCTTAAGTGTGACGGGGATGGGCTGTCATTTTCTATGGGTGATCGACAGGAAAAGCGCTTGTTTTTTGGAAAAAAAACGGCTAAAATTTGAAATGTCCTGACAGGCAGAGGTTCTTTTTGTGCTGCTTGGGGAGCTTGAGATAGAAGGGGCAATGGATGAACTTAGCAGGGAATAGGAGGATGCATTTGGAACAGGAAAATCAGGTGCAGCAGCATAAGCGCCGCGTTCGATATAAAGGAAAATACCCGAAGAAATTCGAGGAAAAATATAAGGAGCTGCAGCCGGAAAAATATCAGGATACAGTGCAGCATGTGATCCGTAAGGGAAATACGCCTGCCGGAATGCACATTTCGATTATGGTAAAGGAAATTCTGGATTTTCTGCAGATTCAGCCGGGTGAAACCGGTTTTGATGCGACGCTGGGCTATGGCGGACATACAAAGGCAATGTTGGAATGTCTGCATGGAAGCGGGCATATGTATGCGACGGACGTAGACCCGGAGGAATCCGCCAAGACGAAAAAACGTCTGGAGGAGCTGGGCTATGGGGAGGACATTCTTTCCATCAGGCTGCAGAATTTCTGCACGATCGACGAGATCGCGAAGGAGGTCGGCGGATTTGATTTCATTCTGGCGGATCTGGGAGTGTCTTCGATGCAGATCGACAATCCGAAGCGCGGTTTTTCCTTCAAAGTGGATGGTCCTCTGGATCTGCGATTAAATCAGGAAAAGGGCATCAGCGCGGCAGAACGGCTGGATACGATTTCGCGAGAAGAGCTTGCCGGTATGTTGTACGAAAATTCAGACGAGCCGTACTGTGAGGAGCTTGCGAAGGCAATCACAGAAGAAATCCGCCGCGGCAACCGGATTGACACGACGACAAAGCTGCGTGGGGTGATCGAAAAGGCGCTGGATTTTTTGCCGGAAAAGGAAAAGCAGGAGACGGTCAAAAAGACCTGTCAGCGGACGTTTCAGGCGCTGCGCATTGACGTCAATCACGAGTTTGAAGTGCTTTACGAGTTCATGGAAAAGCTGCCGGGCGCATTGAAACCGGGCGGGCGAGTTGCAATCCTGACGTTCCATTCCGGCGAGGACAGGCTCGTGAAGCAGGCACTGAAAGAGGGCTATCGGGAGGGCATCTATTCTGATTATGCCAAAGATGTCATCCGCCCTTCTGCGCAGGAATGTGCACAGAACGGACGCGCGCGTTCGACGAAAATGCGCTGGGCGGTGCGTGCAGAGTGAGGGGATGGAGATGATTATGGAAGAAAAAGACACCGAACTGCGGGACGAGGGGCTGCGGGGAAATGAAAAAATAGAGGAAGCCATCGCCGGGCTGCAGCAGGAGCCGACGCAGGAAATGCTGGCACATGCGCTGACGGTGGTGCGCCGCCGAATGAAAGAAAACGGACAGCTTATCGTTGCAGTGGAGCCTCCGGCTGGCGGCGGACAGCTTTTACTGCAGACCGTCAAAACGTCGGACGGCAAACTGTGGTGGGCTGCGTTTACCGGATTTGAGGAAGAGCTGCGCGGCAGCGACCGCGTGAAATCGACGTTTTTGGCGGATATGGGACAGCTGTTTGCAACCGCGCTGCAGGCAGACGGCGTGGAAGGGATCATTTTGAATCCCTGGAACCGGACGTTGATGCTGGAAAAAGAGCTGATCCGGATTATTTTGGGGCAGCAGGGGTAAAGCACTTGCGCGAAGCGGCAGACATGGGAAGAAAATGCTGGACTGGTGGATGCCGCAGCAGGAATTACAAAGGATAAGTCGCTGGATATGCGGCAGAAAGAGAGGAAACGAAATGATTACAGGTGTTCATCATGTATGTGTGAAATGCAGACCGGAGGAGCTGGAAAAGGTTCAGAAGTTCTATGGGGAGCTTCTTGGACTTCCGCTTGTCAGAAGCTGGGGTGAGCCGAACGTTGAGGGACTGATGTACGGTGCGGGAACGAGCCTGATTGAGATTTTCCCGAATGCGGAAGAGGATCTGCCGCAGGGCGCAATCCGCCATTTCGCGCTGGCGACGGACGATGTGGACAGCATCGTGGAGGCTGCGCGCAAGGCAGGCTATGCTGTGACGATGGAGCCGGGCGATATTGAAATCATGTCGAAGCCCTCTCTCCCGGCGCGGATCGCATTTATCATCGGACCGGTGGGAGAAGAAATCGAACTGTTCTGCGAAAAGTAAAAGAAATGAGCAAAAAGAAGCGCCGTCCGGGACATCTGCCCGGCGGCGGAATGGAATAATGTCGCTAATGCGACCAGCCGCAGGATTCTATTGTACCGGCGGTGCTGCCGTCTGCCATCCGGCAGGTTCTAAAACCCCGCGAGCAGCGCAAAATAGCCCCAGTCCCAGAGCAGGGATTCGAAGCTGTTTTCCAGATATTCATAAATATCTTCTTCGTCATAGCCGGTCATACGGTTGATAATGACCAGCGCTTCCCGCACTTTTTCATAGGAAAATGTCTTCGGGCTGTCCTGCCAGATGAGGAACAGGCTCTGGCGCAGCGCGGCATACTGCAGCATCAGCCACTGCAGGCGCACGAGCATATGCCTTGTGGTGTCCTCAAAGGAAAGCAGCTCGGAATAGACCTCGTTTGCAAGGTAGCTGCGCATCAGAGGCTCGTATTGCGCGAAGGCAGTACGGAATGCCTGCCATTGCGCCGGGAGCTCTTCTTCTGTCTGTAAATGTGCCAGAAGGTTGGAAAGTGCGATGCCGGCGCGGCTGGCGATCTCCTCGTATGGTTTGGAGGGATCGGAGGTTTCGTCTTCCGGTTCCGTGAGCAATTCCGACAATGTTTTCGCCTGCTGTGTGAGTGGGGTAAGCCATTCCTGATAGAGCTGCTCTTTCTGATAGTTGACAGAAAGATCTAATAAAAGTTCGTTGCACTCCAAAATAGAGTCGATGCAGTCCGGCGAGAGGTCGTCCATGGCATCATAAAGCTGACAAAAGCTTTTTTCAGAAAAACAATCTGAAACAAAGTCTTTTGTCGGCTTTTTTTTTCGGTGGATTTCCTGTATCATATAAAAACAGGCGGAAAGAATTTGCTCCGGCAGCCGGTCGGTCTGCTGCAAAATGGCGTCGATGACTGCAGAACGGATGAAAAATGGTATGCTGTCAATATCCGGACGCGGAAAAGTAAGCGGTGCGGCATCCTGCGCTGCCCAGAGGTCGATCACTGCGGGACAGCAGGGCATGAGCGAAGCCTCTTCATGGTCGGCAAAGGAATGGGTTTCGCGGGGGAAAATCTGACACGTCTCGGAAATCGCATTCTCTCCGTGTTCGAGAACAAGACGGCAGAGTTTATTTTTTTCAAGAAACGGACAGACATGGCGGCTGTTTAAAGCGATCACGCGCTGACCGTCCTGAACGTAGGTAAAGAGTTTCGAATCCACAGGCGGATTTAAGGCTGCCCAGCGCTTCAGCGTATCGTCATCGACAGAAATTTTCCATTCTTGGCAGCAGGTGATAGGACATTTGTCCGCTGTACAGCGAAACTGCGCATAATAATCGGGGTATAGTGTTTGCATAGGCGTATCTCCAAGTGTTAGTGGTGAAAATATTATACATGCACCTGTTGAAATTGAAAAGTCCCGGGAATATAATGAAGATCAAAGTTAGATAAGGCTAAGTATGCAGACGGCAGCGATATCTGTGCGCTGCAATGGGCCTATGGGAGATGAAAAGGAAATGAAAATCTATTCTTTTGGTGAGGAAACAAAGCCGGCAATTTTACTGCTGCCGGGGACATGCTGTCACTGGAAACGGAACTTCGGACATGTGATCCCTCTGCTGCAGGAGCACTTTTATGTGCTCTGCGCGTCCTATGACGGGTTCGACGAGACGGAGGATTCGACCTTTCCGAACATGTTGATTGAGACGGCAAAGCTGGAAAGCTATATCCAGAAAAATCTCGGCGGTCAGCTCTTTGCGGCATACGGCTGTTCTTTGGGCGGCTCCTTTGTGGGACTTATGGTGCAGCGCAAAAAAATCCATATCCGGCACGGAATCCTCGGAAGCTCCGATCTGGATCAGGGCAGCAGCTTTGGAACCTGGGCGATGGCGAAAGCTATGACGCCTCTTCTTGGAAAAATGCTTCGCAGCGGAAAGCTTCCAGTCTGGGCAAAAAAGAAAATGGAAGAAAAAGCCGGTGCCGAGTATGCGCAGGCAATGCTGCAGCTGTTCGGGTGCAGTGCCGCCACGCAGGAGCTGCCTTCCATGGCATTTGTGTCCAATACGAGCATTTTCAACCAGTTCTTTTCCGATATGGTGACGCCGTTGGAAGATGATATTTATGTGCCCGGAACGAAAATTCACTGTTTTTATGCAGTGAAGATGGGGGAGGAATACGAAAACCGCTACAGAAGACATTTTGTGGATCCGGATATCCGGTACCATGCGATGCAGCATGAAGAGCTTTTGGCATGCTACCCGGAACAGTGGGTAGAGGAAGTGTTGGCAAGCTGTCGTCTGGACGGCCGCGGAATGGAAGAAAATGATTTCGAAGAAAGACATTTCACAGAAGCAGAGCGCGCTCAGGCGGAAATTACCGAGTCCGGAAATCCGAGAAAGCCGGAGGGCGAGGATGGCAAAAAGATGCTGGAGCGCATGAATGAGAGCCATCACAATGTGACCGGCTGGGCGCTTTCCCTTTGGGAGATTCAGGGAAACGACAACATTCTGGATATCGGCTGCGGCGGCGGAGCTGCGCTGTCTAGGATGGCGGAGCATGTGACGGACGGACATTTGACGGGAATCGACTATTCACCGGTATCGGTGGAAACGTCCCGCGCAACAAATGCAGAATCGGTTGCGGCAGGCAAGATGGAAATTCTGGAAGGATCGGTGGAAAAGCTTCCCTTCGAGGCAGAAACCTTTGACAAAATCGTGACCGTGGAAAGCTTTTATTTCTGGCCGAACCCGCAGGAAAATCTAAAAGAGGTGCGCAGAGTATTAAAGACCGGCGGAACCTTTTTACTGGTTGCAGACATTTATGAAAAGCCCGGACTGCCCAGAGAGGTAAAAGATAATATCCGCAAATTCCACCTGTTCAACCCGACCATGGAGCAGTTTAAGAACCTGTTTCGGGAAGCCGGATTTGCAGAGACAAGGATTCACACAAAGGATGGCGAGGACTGGATTTGCGTAGAGGGAACTAAGTAATAGAGTGCGCACAGAACGGAGAAAGCGATATGAAGCTGAGTATCATTGTGCCGGTTTATAACATGGCATCGGACGGAAAACTGAATTACTGCCTGGATTCGCTGGCGGCGCAGACGATTTCGGATTACGAGGTCATCACGGTGGATGATGCTTCTACGGACGAATCCTTTTCGATTCTGCTGGAGTATGAAAAAAAGTACCCCGGTAAATTCAAAGCTGTGCATTCGGAAGTCAACAAGCGACAGGGCGGCGCGAAAAATATCGGGCTGTCCCTTGCAAAAGGCGAGTGGATCGGATTTATTGACAGCGACGACTGGATTTTACCCACGATGTACGAAAAGCTGATCGGACGTGCAGAGGAAACCGGTGCAGATATGGTGGGCTGTGATTACTGCCTGACGGATGAACACAGCATGAAAATCGGCAAACGTGTGGAAAACGGCAAAGCAGAGCAGAACGGCGTGCTTGGCAATAAACAGTGTCGGTCATTGATTTTAGACAGCGGAAGCCTTGTTGTAAAGGTCTATCGCCGGGAAATTTTCATGGACAGCGGCATCCGCTTTCCGGAGCACATTTTTTACGAGGATAATGCGATCAGCGACGCGGTGCTTTTACAGGCACATCATTATGAATATATCCCGGAGGTCATGTATTTTTATTACCAGCATGAAGCGTCCACGGTGCATACCATCAGCAGGGAGCGCTGTGAAGACCGGATGGCGGCTGGACGGGGCATTCTGGAAAATGCGAAGAAATTCGGTTATCTTGAAACCTACCGACCGGAAATCTGCTTTGAATACACGATGCTGTTTTATGTCAACACGTTGTTTTCCTATATGGTCGGAAAGGGTCATAAATCGCTTTCTTTTATCCGGAAGATGGGAAACGAATTAAAAGAAGCGTTCCCGGATTTTGCGGACAATCCGTATTATCAGGAACGCGTCAATGCAGAGCAGAAAAAAATGATTGCCATGCAGCAGCGCTCCACAGCAGCGTTTGTATTGTACTATAAAGCACTCTGGACATGGCGTAATTTTCGAAAAAAGCATTTCGGGAAAAAATGATATGGAGCTGTGTGGCGGAATATAGGAAAAACGAACCTTCTAAATTTCCTTTCGGAAATTCAGAAGTAGCGCAAAAAAAGAGAGCCTTCCGGCTCTCTTTTTTGTTTCATAGGAAAATGCGTCCTATGAAATAAAAACGCTCCGTGGGGTGCGCGATCGGCCCATCGCGCACTCATTTTGCCAGAATTGCGTCCGCGATGCGGCGCGTGCCGGCACCATCGATCGCTATACGCATTCGGTCGGATTGTTTCTTTCGGGCGTCCGGATTTTTCAGAAGTGCAGTCAGCTTTTCCACTGCATCATCGTAGAAGATTTCGTTGTCACGGATGTCACCTGCCCATGGAATCAGGTTTGCATCGTCAAAGGCTTTGACACCGGGAAGCTGATTATCCGCCATACTGAAGCTTACAGACGGGACGCCGACGGCACAGAGTTCATAAAGCGTCGTGCCGCCTGCGGAAAATGCGAGATCGCAGGTAGACATGAGTGCAGCCATATCGGAAACCTGTTCATGCAGGACAATGCGGCTGTCTTTTCCTGCCATGACGGCAAGCTCTGCGCGGTGGACATGCATGGGACCTGTCAGGACGTGGAAGGAAACATCCTTCCAGTCGTCCGATGCGCAGAGACGTTTTAACATACCGCCTGCGATATGGAAGGGATCGGTGCCGCCGGTGGAAAGAAAGAGGTCTTTTACCTGCTCCCAGAGATGGTAGGGCTGATCTGCAAACTGCTCCCGGAGGGGAGTGTAGGCGCATCCGGTCAGAACACAGTCCGCTTTGGTGTAAAAACTTTCATCAACACAGAAATCATAGTTGATCACGAGGGAAGCCGGGCAGTCGAATGCCTGCAGATCGTCCAGATAGGCAACTTTGCAGATCTGGCGCAGGATATCGAGATATTCCGGTGTTGCAAAATAAGAATCCACCAGCAGGCAGGCAACGTTATGGGAAGAAAGGATTCCCTGCATGGTCTGGATTTCCCGATCGAGGCTTCTGTAATCGGTGCGCAGCTCCAGGATCGGAAAGCTGTGGTCAGCGATTTCGTCAGGAGAATACATTTTTTGCAAAATGGAAGCCGAGGTATCATCGGAGACGAGAAAAGCCACCGCTGCACCCCGTTTCTTCAGGGCACGGGCGATGGACAGACAGCGCATCAGATGTCCGGTCGCAATTGTTTCATTTCCGTCTGTGCGGATATAGACTAACGGATGAGATTCCATGACAGCGGCGTCCCCTTTCCGATCGGACAGGAAGCCTTCCTGCCGAGAATTTCCTCATAATACATTGTGTGCAGTCCGATGCCGGGGCGGATGCAGCGGATATTCTGCTCTGTGAAAACTTCGCCCTCTGCCATGTCCTGCGCGACGAAGATGGAACGGGAGCCTGCCCGTTCTTTTTCCTGCTTGGGGGTAAGGCAGTATTCGGAAGAGCCGAGTGCCTTTTCCAGAATACGGATCTGCGAAACCATTTCCTTAAATTCCTGGGGCTCCATGGAAAATGCGCCATCCGGACCGCCGTCGTTGCGTTTTAAGGTCAGGTGCTTTTCCACCATCCGCGCGCCGAGGGAAACGGCGCCTGCAGCGACAGCCCCGCCCATCGTGTGGTCGGAGAGGCCGGTCAGGCAGCCAAAGGTCTGAGACAGCGTCGGAATCATGCGAAGATTGACGTCCTCGTAGGGCGTCGGGTAAGCGGAAACGCATTTTAACAAAATTACGTCCTCATTGCCCTCTTCACGGCAGACATTCATGGCGCGCTCGATGTCCTCGAGATGTGCGATGCCGGTGGCAAAGATGACGGGCTTGTGGAGCTTCGCCACCCGACGGATTAACGGAATATCATTTATCTCATAAGATGCAATTTTATAAGCGGGAGCGTCGAGCTCTTCGAGAAAATCGACGGCGGTTGCGTCAAAAGGGGAGGAAAAGCAGAGCAGTCCGCATTTTTTTGCCTCCTCCATCAGACCGGCATGCCATTCCCACGGTGTATAAGCCTGCTTGTAAAGGTCGTATTCTTTGATGCCGTCCCAGAGACCGCCTTTGTTGATAAAGCAGTCCGCGTCGCTGTCGACGGTCATGGTGTCGGCAGTGTAGGTCTGCAGCTTGATCGCGTCCGCGCCGGCTTCCTTTGCGGCGTGGATGATTTCAATCGCACGGTCGTAGTCCTGCAAATGGTTCGCAGACATTTCCGCAACGATAAAGACAGGGGCGTCTGCGGCGATTCTGCGCCCGCCCAGATAAATTTCCTGATTCATATTGTTATTCTTTCTCCATCATTTTCTGATATTTGACTTCTGCAATCGCCCAGTCCTCTTCGGTATCGATATCCTGAACCTCCAGTTCGGGTAAAAGCAGGGGGACCATACCGGGAGTATCTGTCGTTCCTTCCCGGAAAAAAGCTTCCGTCCGGCAGGCATAGAACTGTCCGCAGTCGTGGTAAAGCGTTTCGAGATCCTGGCTGCGCGCGGTTGCGTACTGGGGCCATTTGTAGCCGATGTGACCGTTTTCATCTACGGCGAGGCTGCGCAGAACCGGATACGGAAAAGTCGTTACCGGCATGACGGACTCGGCGTCCTTTAAAAGCTCCATCGCAGTGTAGAGCTTTTTGGGGGTAATAAACGGCGCGGTGGGGTAGATACAGCAGAACGTGTCAAACTCCCTGCCGGCAGCTCTATAGCATTCGAGCACCTCGCGGATGACGTCATCGGTAGAGGCGTAATCGTTTGCGGTCTGGGCGCTTCGAAGAAACGGGACGGATGCCCCGGCACCTTTTGCAAGCCCGGCGATTTCGGGATCATCTGTAGAAACCATCACCTCGTCAAAAATGCCCGCCTGCAAAGCGGCTTCGATGGAATATAAAAGAATCGGTTTTCCGAGAAACGGACGGATATTTTTACGCGGAATCCGCTTGCTGCCTCCGCGCGCTGTAATAATGGCAAGTGCTGACATGGCAAAACCTCCTGTTTCCTGTCAAAAATCGGATTGTGCAGTGTCCGGGAAAAAGAAATCGCCGCAGACATCGCGTCGTAAGTAGTATAACAATCCGGGGAATATTATTCAAGCACAGTTCACTCGTGATTCCGTACGCACAGATTCCATGCTTGCATGAGAAGATGCGCGCACGGAATCACGAAGAGAGCGCCATTTTATGAGCAAAAGTGAGCTGCGAAGCAGCGGAAAGCATCGAAGATGCGATTCATGACAATAGAATGTTCGCGGAGCGTACATTCTATTGTATTGCGAATGGCGCGGGTGAACTGTATAAACTGTAACGGCGTGAACGAAAGCGCATTGTCTTGCAATGGCAGCCAAAAGTATGGTAGAATATAACGACTATGCAATGGAGTCAACTGGTTGAACTGGGATGATTTCATCAGGTTTACCAGAAATTGCCGGAGAAAAAACGAAAATGAAAAAGAGAAAGCCAAAAGAGCGGATTTATGTCTGCCATACTTATTATCATGTATATGTTGCCTGTTTAAAGGAACTGACGCTTCCAAGGGCGATGCGCGGAAAGGCGGATCTGGTGCTGAGCACGATGTCGAACGACTTTGGCAGCCTGAAGGAGCGCGCAGAAAAAAGCGGTCTGTTTGAAGCTGTTTTTATGTTCGAGGAAAAGGAAGAGCATGCGTTCCCCCAGCTGGCACGCTATCATGAAGATCATGGAAATCTGGTGTTTAACCTGTTTTCCAGAATGATTTTTACGAAATTATACGGAAAGCTGCAGCAGCCCTATGTGCCGGTGGATTTTAAAAAGTACCAGGACATCTATGTGTTCTGCGATTCCGACCCCATCGGATATTATCTGAATTATAAGAAAATCCACTATCATGCGGTGGAGGACGGTCTGGATTGTATCTGCTATTACGATACCGCGCGCTATGACAACCGCGGGCATTTCGGACTGAAAGCCTTTCTTGCGGCGCATAACCTGATTTTTATTCAGAACGGATACAGCAAATATTGCGTGGATATGGAGGTCAACAATACGTCGATCCTGAAATATCCCTGCTCCAAATATATCGAACAGCCGCGGGAAGCGATGGTGCGCAGGCTGACGCAGGACGACAAAAATACGATTCTGCGGATTTTTATGGAGGATCTGGACACGCTGATGACGCAGCTTACGACCGGCGCGCATCATGAGCACAAGGTGCTGGTGCTGACGGAGCCATTATGCGAGCTGCCGGTGCGCGAGCAGATTTTCCGGGATATCGTTGCAAAATACGGCAAGGATGCACAGGTGATTTTAAAACCGCATCCCAGAGATGTTTTAGACTATCATAAGCTGTTCCCGGACGATATCGTGCTGGATGGAAAGTTCCCGATGGAAATCCTGAATTTCATCGAGGGGCTGGAATTCGACCAGGTGGTTTCCGTGTATACCGTGCCGGATTCGATTCATTTTGCAAAAGAAAAGGTTTTTCTGGGGGATGACTTTATGGATCTGTACGAAGATCCTTTAAAACACCGCTTTAATGAGCAGATTTTTTAAAAAGCAGTTACAGGATAGGGCTGCAGGAACGAAAGGAACGCTTTCATGAAAAAAATTTACCGTAAAATGATGGTTCTGATGAACCGGAAGCAGAAGCTGAAAATGGTTCAGATTCTGTTTATGATGGTGATCGGTGCGATTCTGGAAACCGTCAGCATCGGTCTTGTGGTACCTGCGATTCAGATGATTATGGATCCGGGCTGCGTGGAGGGCGACGGCACCCTGGCACAGATTTACCGATGGACAGGCTTTCAGAAACCGGGATATTTCACGACGCTGATTCTGGCGCTGATTATTCTGGGCTTTGTGTTAAAAAACGTCTTTCTGTATTTTCAGAATGTGGTGCAGCTACGCTTTGTATACACGAACCAGTTTGAAACCTCTCAGCGCATGATGATCAATTTCATGAAGCGCCCCTATGAATATTATCTGAATGCGGATACCTCTGTCATCCAGCGTATGATCACGTCTGATGTCAATAACATGTACGGTCTGATCCTGGCGCTGCTGCAGCTGATGAGCGAAGTGATTATTTTTGTCCTGCTGGCGGTTACGCTGACTGCGATGGCTCCGCAGATGATTCTGACGGTAGCGGCACTGCTGATCGTGACGCTGCTTGTGATCAAGCAGTTTTTAAAGCCGATCATGCGTCAGGCGGGCATCGAGAACCAGGATTATTACAGCGGTCTGTACAAATGGATTGAAGAATCCGTTATGGGCATCAAGGAAATCAAAATTGCCAATAAAGAAAATTATTTCATCCGCGAATACGGCAAATGCGGTCACGGCTATGTGAGCGCAGTGCAGAAATATAATATTTTTAACGCGACGCCCCGTCTGCTGATCGAGACGGTCTGCATGGCGGGACTGATTCTGTACCTGATTTTCATGATCCTGTCCGGCGAGGATGTCACCAGCATGGTGAGCCAGCTGGGTGCATTCGGCGTTGCTGCCATGCGGCTTCTGCCTTCTGCAAACCGGATCAACAACTATTTGACACAGATTTCCTATTTCGAGCCCTTTTTTATGGGCGTGTCCGACAATCTGCAGGAGGAAATCCACGACAAAAACGTGGTTTACGACGAAGCTGCCTATCGGAGAAGCAAGCCGGTGGATAAGCTGCCCCTACAGGATAAAATTGTACTGGATGATATTGTATACAAATATCCGAATTCCGATGTGCTGATCTTCGACCATGCGCATATGGAGATCCCTGCCGGAAAATCTGTCGGCATTGTGGGGACATCCGGTGCGGGCAAGACAACGATTGTGGATATTATGCTGGGGCTGCTGTCGATTCAGGAGGGACATATCCTCGCAGACGGTGTGGAGATTCGGGATCATTACGAATCCTGGCTGAAAAATATCGGCTACATTCCCCAGACGATTTTCATGATTGATTCCACCATCCGCAAAAATGTGGCGTTCGGTTACGCGGATGAAGACATCGACGATGCAAAGGTCTGGGAGGCACTCAAAAAAGCCCGTCTGGATGAGTTTGTCCGCAGTCTTCCCGAAGGGCTGGATACCGGCATTGGCGAGCGCGGCATCCGGATTTCCGGCGGTCAGCGTCAGAGAATCGGAATTGCGAGAGCGCTGTTTGAAGATCCGGAGGTTCTCGTTTTGGATGAAGCGACCAGCGCACTGGATAACGATACAGAGGCTGCGATCATGGAATCCATCAACAGCCTGCATGGTCATAAGACATTGATTATTATTGCACATCGTTTGCAGACGATCGAAAAATGTGATATTGTTTACCGTGTAGAGCACGGGGAGATCGAACGGGAACGCTGATGCGCGACGAACAGGACGATGCGGAAGCAAAACGTAGTCCTGAAGAGACGATTTACGCGGCGGGAGTACAGCACTGCGCACTTTTGGAACACACCGCGCGCCCGGAAAGGAGGAGACATGGGAAAGCCCGGACGTCAGGCAAATTTTGAGCTGCTTCGGATCATCGCCATGTTCATGGTTGTGATCCTGCACTGGAACACGAACAGCGGATTGCTTTTGGATGTCGGAAGCCCTGTGACGGGCGCCGGGGTCTGGTCCCTTGTGACAGAATCAGTCTGCATTGTCGCAGTCAACGTTTATGTGCTGATCAGCGGATATTTTCTTTCCTCCTGTACCTATTCCTTCCGGCGTGTGGCGCAGGTGCTGGTTCAGACGTTGTTTTATACGGTGCTGATTCCTCCGGTTCTGGCACTTGTCGGTGTCCTTTCGTGGTCGGAGGTTCTCAATCCCTACCACATCTGGAACAGTATTTTTCCGGTGCAGTCCGGACATTACTGGTTCGTGAGCGCTTATGTGGTGCTGTGCCTGTTGTCCCCATTTTTCAACGCAGGGCTGGAAACCCTTTCCCAAAAACGGATGCAGCAGCTGCTGGCGGCGCTTTTGTTCTTTTTTTGCATCGGAAAATCCTTCAGTCCGCTGCAGTTTGCGTTGGATCGTTTCGGATATGACTTCGGATGGTTTGCAGTGCTGTACCTGACCGGCGGTTATTTGAAAAAATACGGGATGCCGCGTTTGAACAGTTTTTCCAAAAATATTGCGTTGTATGCAGGCTGCACGCTGGGGACATTTTTGCTGGAGCTTTTGCTGCTTCCTTTGGCAGGACGACTGGCGGGACTGACCTATTATGCGTCCGTTCCATTTCACTATAATGCACTGTTTGCCTATCTTGCGGCGGTGGGGCTGTTTGGCGCGTTTGCTGTCCTGAAGGTAAAAGAAGGGCGTTTTGCAGATATGGTGCGGTTCTGGAGCCCTGCGGTATTCGGGGTTTATCTGATTCATCAACAGACGGATATTGCACCGCGCTGGTTTGCGTGGGTCAACGCCCTGACCGGACGACTTGGGGATTTCTGGAACATCGTTCCGGGTGAGACGGGCGTAACTGCAGGACGGATGCTTCTTGTGCTTTTGATGCAGTCCGTCATCGTTTTTGTGGTCTGTATCGGAATCGAGCGGCTGCGGCTGTGCGTGTTCGATAGAATTGGAAAAGGCTGAGGCAGGTTTGCTGCAAATCGGGAAAAGGTTTTTTTGGAGGAAAAAAGAGAGCGTGAAAGAAAAAGCAAAACGATTGGGAACAATTTTGTTTCCGGTGATACTGTTTTTGTATCCGCTGTTAAAAATTACACAGGGAATCGAACTGACGGACACCTGCTATGGTCTGGTAAATTACCGCTTTTTCCCGCATGCGGGGCAGGAGTGGACGGTTGCGACCTATCTTGCAAATGTGCTCGGGGCGCTTTTGATGCGCCTGCCCTTTGGGGACAGCCTGGTGGGAATGCGTTTTTATACGGGTCTTTTCGTCAGTGCCATGGCGCTTTTGGCGTATTTTTTCCTGAAAGGCAAAATGCCGTCCTGGATCGTGTTTCTGGGCGAATTCGCGGCAATCAGCCTGTGCTGGATTCCGACGACGAGCCTGTATAATTACCTGACGTTTTTCCTGTTTTTGTGCGGAACGGTGCTTTTATACCGCGGACTGATCTGGCAGAATCGCAAATGGATGGCGTTTGCTGGCGTATGTCTGGGCGCTTCTGTGCTGACGCGCCTGCCTAACATCGTAGAATGTGCGCTGATTATCGCGGTATTTTATTATGGCATTTTGAAAAAGAAAAAAGTGGCGGAGATCTGGAAAGATGTCGCTGCCTGTGTGATCGGCTTTGTGGCGGCATTTCTTGTCGGTTTTCTTGCAATCAGCCTGCAGTTTAGGTTTGATGCATATCCGAAGATGCTTGTCGGGCTTGCCGGATATTCCGGAACGGATGAGACGTATTCATCCCTTTCTATGATTACTTCTGTTGTATCTGCTTATGTAGAAGCGTTTAAATGGGTGCTGATTTTGGGGATCGCAGCGCTTTTAGGTACGGTTTTATTTTTCCTTCTCCCCGGAAAATTCGAAAAAGGCAAGATGGTGCTGTATCTATGCATGCTTCCGGTGCTGCTGCGGTTTTTATGGGGACGCGGCATGTTCAACCTGCAGTACGCCTTTTACTGGAGCGTATTTGAGTGGTGTATGGTGCTTTTATATGTGGCTATCGGGCTGTGTATCTGGACCCTTGCCGATCCGCTGGTATTTCGAAGGGATAAGCTGTTGTCGTTGATGGTGCTTTTGGTCATTTTGATCACGCCGATCGGAAGCAACAACGAAACATATCCGAATATGAATAACCTGTTTTTGGTTGCTCCGGTGACCTTCTGGATGGGCTACCGGCTTTTGTTAAAGCTGCGCCGCCTGCCGTATAGCTTTGCGTGCCGGGCGATGCTGGTGTGCGTGGCGGTTGTTTTTCTGATACAGAGCACGGGCTTTGGCGTGCGTGCGGTTTTTCGGGACAGCATCGAGGGACAAAAGCGGGATACCCGGGTTGTAAACTGCAAAAAGCTTTCCGGTGCAAAAACGAATCGGGCAAATGCAGAGCAGCTGCAGGATGTTGTGGATTATTACGCAGAGCATGCGGATGAATTGGAGGAAAACAGCAGGCTTTTGACCTTTGGCGATGTGCCGGGCTTTTGCTGGCTGTTCGATCTGCCCTCGGCGCTGTCCCACGACTGGCCGGATATGAATACTTACCCGGCAGAGACGATGCGGACAGATTTGGAAGCGCTGTCCCAGGCGGGAGAAAAGCCGCTGGTGATCCTCTGTCCCGGAAAGGTGGACACAGAGGATGCACAGGAAGCGCAGAAATGGGAGCTGCTGCAGGAGTTCCTGGCGCAGAATGCCTATGAAATGAAGCTGGATAACGGAACCTATCAGATTTATGAATAAAAATGAAAGCAGCGCAGTGCGGTTGAAAAAACGGACTGCAAAACCGCTTTTGGGAAAGAAGGAATCAACCATGGAAGAAAAGAAGCTTCCCTTTACCGGACGGGAAAAAATCCGGTTCAATGTACCTCCGTTTACGGGACGGGAATACGAATATGTGCGCCAGGCAGTGGAAAATCAGAAGATCTGCGGAGACGGGGAATTTACCAAAAAGGCGAGTCGCTGGTTTGAAGAAAAAACCGGAACGGCGAAGTGCCTGATGACGACTTCCTGTACCCATGCGACGGAGCTTGCCGCGATTCTGGCGGATATCAAACCGGGGGATGAAATTATTATGCCGTCTTACACATTTGTTTCCACGGCAAATGCGTTTGTGCTGCGGGGCGGCGTGCCTGTTTTTGTGGATATTCGTCCGGATACCATGAATATTGACGAAAAACAGATCGAAGCAGCGATCACCGAAAAGACGAAGGCCATTGTGCCGGTGCACTACGCCGGAGTAGCCTGCGAAATGGATACGATCATGGATATCGCAAAGCGTCACAACCTTCTTGTGATTGAGGATGCGGCGCAGGGCGTGATGGCTTCTTATAAAGGGAAAGCCCTCGGGAGCATCGGTGATTATGGCTGCTACAGCTTCCATGAAACAAAAAATTACAGCATGGGGGAGGGCGGTGCACTGCTGATCCGCGATCGGGAGCATGTGGAGCGTGCAGAGATCATTCGGGAAAAAGGTACTGACCGAAGCAAATATTTTCGCGGTCAGGTGGATAAATATCGCTGGCAGGAGTTTGGCTCCAGCTATTTACCGAGTGAGTTAAATGTGGCGTATCTGTATGCACAGCTGGAAATGGCAGATCAGATCAATGAGGCACGGTTGGCGCGCTGGAATGAGTACTATAAGCTGCTGACGCCACTTGCTCAGGCAGGCAAGATTGAGCTGCCGGTGGTTCCGGAGGGCTGCGTCCATAATGCCCACATGTTCTATATCAAGACGGCGGACGAACACGAACGCCAGGAGCTGATCAATTATTTGAAGGAACGGGATATTCTGGCGGTTTATCATTATGTGCCGCTGCATTCCGCGCCTGCAGGAATTAAATATGGACGCTTCAACGGAGAGGATGTCTACACGACAAAGGAAAGTGAGCGCCTGCTGCGCCTGCCGATGTACTATGGTCTGACGGCGGAAGAGACAGCATTTGTGGCGGATCAGGTGAAGGAGTTTTATGGCAGGTAAGCAGTTTTTGAAAAAACACGAAAATTGCATACTGTCGCTTGCGATGGCTCTGATCCTGGCGGGGATTTTAGCGGCGCGCTTTGACTTTTATTATGATTTGAATGACGATGTGCTGATAAAAGATATTCTGTCCGGCGTATATTCCGGTACGCCGGACGGACATACCATGCAGCTGTTGTATCCGCTGGGAGTATTGCTTGCGCTGTTGTACCGGGGGCTTTCGATCCCGGTATTCGGCGCGTTTTTGCTTTTCTGCCAGTTTGGGAGTATCTGGGCGGTCGGATACAGGAGCACCGTGCTGGTGGACGAGGAGCGGGCAGCACGTGATGGCGCGTCTTTTGCACCAGGGATGTGCAGTGCAGCGTTTGCCACGCGTCTGGCAGAGCCTGCGGTATGTAGCGCATGGAATATTACTGCCGAGCGGCTGGGCGTAAAAGGGGTGCTTCTTTTTGCAGAGGCTCTGTTCTGGTTTGCAGCGATGGGCAGTCACCTCGTGTATCTGCAGTACACGGTCACGGCAGGGATGCTGGCGGGTGCGGCGATTTTCTGGGTTGTTACGGCGAAGGGCACAGAACGCTTCTGGGCGCTTTTGCTTTATTGGCTTTCTTTCTGCCTGCGTCCGGAGATGGCGCTTTTGTGCCTGCCGCTTGCAGGAGCTGGCGGTCTTTGCATCTGGGGCAGGGAAAAACAGATTTTTTCCAAAGAAAGCCTGCGGCATTATCTTGGACTGTTTGCAGCGCTGGTAATCGGGATGGGTGTTTTTTACGGGCTTGACGTGCTTGCCTATTCCGATCCGGACTGGAAAGATTTCCGACAGTTTTTCGATGAGCGCACGATATTATATGATTACCATCTGGATTTCATTGAGCAATACGATGAAAACCGGGAAGCCTATGAAGAGACGGGTGTTTCCAGGACGCTGCAGGAGATGCTCAAAAACTATAACTTTGGGGCGGCGGATGAGATCGACACGCAGATGCTTTCTTCCCTGGCGGTGCAGGCGAAGAAAACAGACGCAAAAGAATCGGTGCTATCGCAGGTAAAAAAAGCAATTTGGCGGCTGGTACATGAAAACTGGTTGTCGAAAAGCGACCTGCCTTGGAACTTTGTCTGTCTGGCAGTTGTTTTTGCATGGTGTTCCTGCTGTTTACAGAAGGGAAACCGAAGATATTTCTGGCAGCCGGTTTTTGTGGTTTGTGTCGGCGGAATGCTGTGGAGCTATCTGCTGATGCAGGGACGGATGGTGGATCGTGTGACCCATCCGCTGTATCTGGTACAGATTTTGCTGGCGGCTGGGCTGTGGGGAACGGCAACGCGCACAGCCGCGCCCGGCATCAACACACGCAGCACCGGACGTATTCACACTGTCATGACCGCTGCAGTCTGCGGTGTTATCCTGTTGCTTTGTATTCTCCGGGTTCCGGTCATGTGGCAGGGTGTGGTGCAGGAGCAGACACACAGGGAAACGGTAAACCAGACAAACGAGGACGTGTTTGCGTATTGCAAAAAACATGCTTCGACGCTGTTTTTAGAGGATGTGTATTCGACGGTGACGTATTCGGAGAAGATTATGCTGGACCGCGATAAACCGTTCAATTATGATCTGTTGGGCGGCTGGCTGGTAAAAAGCCCGCTGACGAAGCAGAAGCTGTCAGCGTTTGGATATGCTTCTATGGGAGAAGCGGCCAGAAGCAGTGAGAAGGTCTGTCTGCTGGCGGACGAGGGCACGGATATGTCCTGGCTGACAGAATATCTGGAGGAACGGGGAGAACCCGGAATGCTGCTGCGGATCGGCTCTGCAGGAGAAGGGGTTGAGGTTTATCAGTTCCTTTCGGAAGAGCGCATAAACGAAATGTTTCGGGGAGAAGAGATTGATGCAGAAGATTGAGGGAAAGCAGATTTATCTGCGGCCGATTACGATGGAGGACACGGACCGGATTGTTTCGTGGCGGAATCAGGATCGCGTCCGGCATAATTTTATCTATCAGAAGCTTTTTACAAAAGAAAGCCATGAAAATTGGATGCACACCCAGGTGGAAACCGGCCATGTCGTACAGTTTATTATCTGTGAAAAAAATAACGATCGACCGGTAGGCAGTGTATATTTCCGGGACATCGACCACGACAATAAAAAAGCGGAATATGGAATTTTTATCGGAGAAGCGGACGCTGCGGGCAGAGGAATCGGATCGGAAACAGCCCGCCTTGCAGCAGATTACGCGCGGGATGTGCTAAAGCTCCACAAGCTGATGCTGCGCGTGTTCGCGGATAATGTCGGGGCAGTCAAAAGCTACCAAAACGCCGGATTTGTGCAGGAGGCATGCCTGAAGGATGAATTTTTGCAGAACGGCATTTATCGGGATATGCTGCTGATGGCAATTTTGTTTGAGGAGAACAGATAAACAGTTGGGGGAAAGATGAAAGAACAGAAAGTTGATACACGACAAAGAAAAATTTCGAATATAAGATTTAATAAGGTGCTTTTCACATCCATTCTTGTGTGTGGTATTTTTATTAGCGGAATATTTTATTTGTGGATTTATCATGGTCTACGTTATGGTTATGAAGCAGAAAGACCTTCTACAGAAACTTTTGAGACGGTATCAACTGAAGAAACGATTACTCAGGAATTTATTGCCAGAGAATATTATTTAAAGGGGATAGAGTTTGTTTTTATTAACCTTGCAGAAGACGGAAACGGAGAACTTGATTTTCGAGTATTAGATTCTGACGGAAGAATAAAAGCAAATAGTGAAATTGCCATTTCTTCTGTTACAGCGGGTGAGTGGGAATTTATTCCACTAAGGGTAAGATTAAAAGCCGGTGAAAGTTATATTCTTGAAATCAGTGCGAAGGATTGCTCTATTCCACCATATGTATTAGCAAGGGAAAAGAAAACTGTAGGAGAAAATACTGTTTTGACAGCTTCCGGTGCGGAAACTTCGTTGGAATTGTTGAACGCATATGGATTTGCAGTGTCAGCTTCAAGATTGGAAAGGCTTTTAATTACTGTTATGCTGGCGGTTTGTCTGTTTGGATTATGGATATTCTGGAATAATGAAAAATGGACTGCAATATGTAAGCAAAATGCATGGGTAAAACAGATAAAGGATGGGATCGCAGCAGTTTTGCTGGTTGTACAATTTGTTTTTATGATTCCGGATATCATTTATGTATTGGAGAATACTGGATTTGATCCATCCTGGAGGTATTTTTTAAATGTTGTAAACGGAACAGATTTAAAATTCGGAAGAGATATTTATTTTACCTATGGTCCATTGGGATATTTGTTTTATTTAATGAAATTACCTGGAAATACGATAGAATATTGGTCTGGTATTGTTATTTGGGGGATCATTTTTCTATTTCATTTGTGGATGCTGTTACAGCTGTATAGATTGTATCAAAAGGGTAAGATTCATTTTTGGGCAATTACGGCGTCCGTGTGTTGCTATTTGGCGGGATATTACGCACCGACCAGAGATAACTATTTGTTGTACTTAATGATATTAGCGGTGGTATTGTGGGCAAAAGGTGCAAAAAATATTGTATTGATTCCAAATCTGCTTTTGCTGTTGATGTTTTTTGGAAAGTTTTCAACCTTTACGAGTGGGTTCGCTTTTTGTATTTTATTCTGTATTTTCGATGTATTGTTTAGAAAAAACTGGAAAAGTATTTGGCTGTTTTTACCGGGAATTATACTTATGCCGGTATGCTATTTGGTCTATTGTCCGTCGATAAAAAACTTATTTGAGTATGTGGCGGGAATTTTGAAAATTTCTTCTGGTTGGATGTTGACTATGCAGTTTGACAGCGTACTGCAGCCAAGCGAAGTCAGATGGTTAATTATTTTAATTGCGTGTTATGTATTATTGATAATAGGAAATCTGTGGAGTAATTATAAAAGCTCTGCAGCAATTATTGCAAGCTGTGCTTCGATGTTTTTCCTTTATAAATATGCAACAACAAGACACGGATTAAAAGTTGGGATCTGGCTGTTTGCAATGTTATTTTCTGCGACTATTTTGTCGATCGACTGGAATGTTTTTTTTCAGAAAATTGGACAGAGGGCGAAAGCTGTAAGAAAGAATCAAATTATATATTACGTATGCGGAACAGCTATGATTATGGCAGTGGGATGTACAGGAATTTTAGAAGCACACAGTTTGCGCAGTTCAATGGGATATGTGAAAGAAACTTTGGCTGCGAAGATGTATCATTATACGCATTTGGGAGAGAACAGTATACCAGAAGAATTGGTAAAGGAAAATCAACTTCCAGATGAAATTTTAGAGGCAATTGGAGAGCATACAGTAACTGTATATCCCTGGCGAAATGGTTATGGAGCGGTATATCCGGAATGGAATATGGTTTGGTATCCGTCCGTACAGAATGGAAATGAATATATTCCGTGGCTAGATGGAATAGTTGCTGATTGGTTTTGTTCGGAAAAAGCATCAGAAAAGATATTGTTGACGAATGAGACAATTGATCATCATATTCCATATTTGGAAAATCCGCTTACTTGGGAAGCAATTCGAAATAACTATGAGGTGGAAATTATTTCTGATGATGTTTGCGTTTTAACACAAAGAAAACAGAAGATTGAAATAGAAAAATTGGAAAAGGTAGGGGAACAAATTAGTTCTTCTAATGAAACTATTGTGTGCCCTGAAAATGCAGATTATGTTAAAATACATTTAAAACTGAATTTAAAGGGTTTTATTAAAAAATGGTTATATCATGTAGGAACAGTAAATATGATGTTGGATTGTGAGGATGGAAGCCGGATAGAAGGACGTAGCGTAGTTCCAAATCTGGAATCAGGATTTTATTTGGAGAAAGTACCGGAGACACTGGAGGAATTGAAACAGGTTATAAATGATAAAGCATCAACTTCAATTATGCAGATTCAGTTGGATGGGAAAGGGTTGGAGGATTATCAGGAAAACGTTACGATAGAATGGTATTGCTTACAATAACAGCCGCATCTGCGGCAATACAGGAGGAAGATTGAAAAATAAAATTTTTCAATCACGAGATTTGTGTCTGCATGCACTTGACACAAACTCGGTATGCGCAAAAAGCGTGCGCAGAAATGAGAGGAAAGTATGAAGAAACAGTTAGTCAGCTTTGTAATCCCGTGCTACCGGTCAGCGGAAACGATCGGCAGTGTGGTGGACGAAATCGAAGCAGCGATGGGGGAGCTGGAGCGGTATGAGTATGAGATCATTCTGGTCAACGATTGCTCGCCGGACGATACCTTTGGAAAAATCCGCGAGCTGTGCGGCAAGGATAAACGGATCAAGGGGATAAATCTGGCGCGAAATTTTGGACAGCATGCGGCACTGATGGCGGGATTTCATCAGGTAAAGGGCGACATCCTGGTTTGTCTGGATGATGACGGTCAGACGCCTGCAAACGAAGTCGGCAAGCTTCTGGCTGCGCTGGAAAACGGCGCGGACGTTGCATATGCAAAATATGAGCACAAGCATCACAGCGCATTTCGGAATTTCGGAAGCAGGGTCAACGACTGGATGCTCTGCTTTATGCTGAACAAACCAAAGGATCTGTTTATTTCCAGCTATTTTGCCGCAAGACGCTTTGTACTGGAAGAGATGCTGAAATATGAAAATGCGTTCCCTTATGTCATTGGACTGGTGCTTCGTGCAACCAGAAATATTGTCAACGTGACGGTAGAACATCGGGATCGAATGGTCGGCGAATCCGGCTACACCTTTGGAAAGCTGTTGGCGCTGTGGTTTAACGGATTTACAGCGTTTTCAGAAAAGCCCCTCCGGATCGCAACGATGGCGGGTGTGGGCTGCGCCGGACTGGGATTTTTGTATGGAATTTATACGATTATTAAAAAGCTGGTGCTTCCGGGTGTTCCGATTGGATTTTCAGCGCTGATGGCGTCGATCATGTTTATCGGCGGAATGCTGATGCTGATGCTGGGGCTGATCGGGGAATATGTCGGAAGAATGTACATCTGTCTCAATCATGCGCCGCAGTTTGTGGTAAGGGAGATCGTTGGTGGAGAAGAAGAGGAATCGGAAAATTAAATATCGCACGCTTATTTGCAGCGCAGCAGGGGCTTTCTTTTGCGGATTTGGCGCAAACTGGGGCAGTCAGCTGGATCGAAACGGAAACGTAGCAGTAACGGATTTGTACAGCTGGCTGATCCCATTTCTGACGGCCTGTGTGCTGACACCGGTGTTTTATCTGGTGGTGGAGAAGCTGACCGGCATAGAGGCGTCAGGCGATAGGCAGGTATCGCACAGCAACAAAAAAGCGCCGGATGCCGGGCAGCAACTGCAGCGGGGCTGGAAGAAGCTGTTCCAAAGTCCGATCCTCCGCTATGCCATCATCCTGTTCCTATGCTGGCTGCCGGTATTCCTTGCGGTCTATCCAGGCTTTTTTGCCTATGATGCGACGGACGAGCTGCAGGAGGTGCTGACCGGACAGTATGTGACAAGGCATCCCCTTTTACATGTACTGATGCTTGGAAAAACGGTAAGCGGCATTCAGAAGCTGACGGGCAGCTATAATATCGGGATCGGCGTTTATGTGCTTGCACAAATGGCGATAATGGCGATGCTGCTTGGCTGGACCATACAGCAGCTTCGGACCAGGGCAGGACGAGTCTGCGGGCTGTTGTTCTACGGACTGTTCCCGGTCATCCCGATGTATGTGCTGTGCACGAGCAAGGACATGCCGTATACGGCGGGAATGCTGGCTGTGCTGGTGCTGCTGTGCAGGATGCAGCGTGGCGGATGCAGCAGGAGGGGAGAAGCTGAAGTTGCTGTTGCGCACGCGGACGTGGTATCATCGACAGCCAGCGTCGCTCGGTCAAAAGCTGTAGCAGACACCGAAATGCCCAAAGCCGGTCATTTTCCCTTAAGCACCGCATCCCTTCCGGCACTCGCATTCGCTCTGCTGGTCATGGCAGTTTTCCGCAGCAATGGAGTGATCGTCCTTGTATTGTTTCTACCGATCTTGTTTTTTCTGGTACAGAAAAGCAGCCGGAAAAAGGCAGTGCTTTTGGCAGGCGTTGTTTTGGGGGCGTATGTTCTTTTACAGAGTGGCTTAAACATTGTCCTGAAGCCGGAGAGCACGAATGCGATGGAAAGCCTGACCGTGCCGATTCAGCAGCTTGCGCGGACGTGGAACTACAGCCCGGAGCTGTTTTCAGAGGAAGATCAGGAAACGCTGTTTGAAATTTTACCGGAGGAATCCCTGGCATTGTATCAGCCGAAGCTTTCCGATCTGGTAAAGGCGGGATTTGCAACGGAAAATTTTAAAAAGGATCCTGCAAAATATGCAAAGCTGTGGACAAGGATCGGGATAAAAGCACCGGCAACGTACTTAAACGCCTGGCTTTTGACCTCCTATGGCTTCTGGTATCCGGGCGCGGATATTGATGTATACAATGGCACAAGATGCTACGAAAGCAGCTCTTATTTTTCCTGTGAAACGGAAGGACCCGGACGGCGGGATTCCAAACTGCCGTGGCTGGAGCATAGGTATGAAATCCTTTCCTGGACGGATACAGTGCACAAAATACCGGTCGTTTCCCTTCCCTTTTCGCCGGGAGCGCTGTGCTGGTGTTACGTGCTCGGCACACTGTTTTTGATCGCGTCCGGAAACTGGAGGAAGGCGGCGGTATTTTCACCGGTCTGCCTGAATCTTCTGACGGTGTTGTTAGGGCCGACCTATCTGGTACGTTACGTCCTGATTTTCTGGTTCGCCCTTCCCCTTTACTTGTCAATCTGTGTCGGAGTGTGTTATACTTCTAAAGATAATGGAAAAAGTGGGAAATTCTGCGTAAAAGCAGAAAAACAGGCTGCCGGAAATCTGCCGGATGGTTCCCTTTTCGGAAAGGCTTTTCATGAATCGAAAGATTAAAGCATATCAGGCAATTATTTATATCGTTCTGTTTTATCTGGCAGCGGTTCTTTTTTTGCTGGGACCGGGAAAACTGCTGGAAAAAGACAGGCTTCTGGCGGGTGCAGAAAATCCCGTGGGAACCGTGGAGGTGCGGGAGGATCAGCAGGTTCAGCAGGTGCTGATTGCAGAGGGCGATTATCTGCGTTATCTGGAGCTGTATGTGACATCTCCAAAATCTGCCGGGGAGTATTATCATCTGCTCGTTTACGATGAAAATAACGAAATGCTGATTAACCGGGATTTTGAACTCAAAGCGGACGAAGTGCCCGGCTTTGTGCGGATTCCGCTGGGAATCGATACGACGAGGGGGACGGCTTATGTCTGGCAGCTGCAGGGTAAGTCGGAGCCGCTGGAGCTTTCTTATGAAAATACAGGGGAAACGGGGCTGACCTGCTTTGGCAGCTATTATGTCCTCGCAGACAGCACTTCGACTCAGATGGAGACACAGAATATTGTCATGCGTCTGGTCTACACCGACAAGCCGTCTGCGGCAGTGATGACGATTTTAAAGACAATACTGTGCGTTGTAGCGGCAGCTTTTATCCTTGCTGCGGTATATCTTAGTCCGAAACAGCCAAAACTCAACAATAAAATCACATGGCGCTTTGTCCACTGGGTGACAGCCGGACCTTTGATTACTGTGGGCACGGCAGTTTTGCTCTGGGAGGTCTATGGGCGCAGGGCATTTGGAGACAAACCGGACGACCTGATCGTGTACGGACTTGGAATCGCTCTGTTTTTTGCATTTTCTGCCTGGATGCTTTTTTCGCGGCGTGGCAGCAAATACCATCCACCGTTTGAAGAAATGCTGACAGAGCAGGGGATGGACTGGCTGCAGGCGGCGGCGTTTGCCGGTGTTTTGCTGGGCGGCATTCATTATATGAACGCGCTGTACCAAAACCAACAGAACCTCGCGTATCGGGAAGTGCTTTCGTGGGCGGCGTTTCTGATTCTGACGATGGTATCTCCTGCAGTTCTGTTTTCCAAAAAGGGCGGACGGCGGGCACTGATCGGCCTGATCGCCGGTGGAATCTGGTATGTAGTGCAGTCGCTGACGCAGAAGGAAGCCCTGCAGACCAACGAGCTGCTTGGCAAACAGATTTTTCTGGAAGCGCTGATCGTCTTTTTCTTCGTTCTGATTCTGGCAGAGCTGGCAGCACGAATCCGCGCCAAAAAGCTGGTCGAGGGCAGTGTCAACCGCATTTATACGGCAGTGCTGTTTGGATTTATGGCGCTTTTGGTGATTTTCAGAAATACGCGCCTCTGGCCGGTTTATCTGGCGGTCGTATTTGCACTTTACTATATTTTTTATCTGGGCTGGAACAAAAAGAAACATCTGTTGAACAACTTCTGCAATGGCGTGATGTTAAACTTTGCACTGGCAGTCGTGTTCGCATTTGCGAGAAGACCGTTCCGTGCGTGGGTGTATTCGAGATATAATTTTGTTTTTCACACTGTAACGATTACAGCAACTTATCTGACGTTGGTGCTCTGCGTGCTGACGGTGCGGCTGTTCGTTAAACTGTCGGAGGGCATGCCCCAAAACAGCACAAAAAATGCCAAAGGGATGAAGCATAAGCCGCTCCGCAAAAAGGATGCGAAAAACAGCTGCCCTGCGGATTTGTGGGGAACGTTTTTGCTGTACGGAATCGCAGTTTCGCTGCTGTTTTTAACGCTGTCGAGAACCGGCTATCTGGCGGTGCTGGTAATGACCGCAGTGCTGCTGATTTTTGTGCCGGTGTTTGTATACAGACAGAAAATCCGGGAAATTTTCCGGGCGCTTGTCTATATGATTGTAGCGTTTGTGATCTGTCTGCCGATGACCTATTCCGGCATCCGGCTGCTTCCGGCACTCTATAACGATCCGTATCTGTATGAGATTGAGGATTCCGCATCCGCGATTCACAAGGACGATCCGAAGGATTCTGACGCCTATATGTCGGTTTCCTATTTCAAATATGTCATAGAAAATAAGCTCCTTTCGGATGCTTCCGAGCTGACGGAACAGACAGAACTTTTCTGCAATGCAGTGACCGGTAAGCCTTCTGTAAAAAATGACGTGCTGGTAGCGTCTGCGCAGGATGAGGCAGGCATGTCGGACGCAGAGGATTTCTCCAACGGACGTCTGGAAATTTTCCGGTCGTATATGGACAACTGGAATGCGACGGGACATACGGAAATGGGCGTTTTGCTGCCGGACGGCTCCATTAGCGTCCATGCCCATAACACCTATCTGCAGGTCATCCATGATCACGGACTGATCGTCGGCATTTACTTCCTGTGCTTCGGAGCCGGAAGCATCTGCCTGATGTTTGCATATGCGATTAAAAAGATTCGGGAGGACGCATATGCTGTACTGCCGCTGGCTGTCATGCTCGGCTTTTGCGTCGCGGGGCTGGTGGAATGGCTGTTCCATCCCTGCAATCCGCTCGGATTTTCCGCGATGGCGCTGCTTGCACCCCTGATGAGCTTTTCCCCCCGCAGACATGCCGCCTGACGGAATATCACGATAAATGAGGAAGAAAGAAATGCAAGGCAAAAAGAAAAAACCCTTTAATTATCAGCTGTTTTATCGCAGGACAGCGTTAATTGTATACGATATTATCAGTGTAATCGCCGCCAGCTATCTGGCGATCCTGATCCGGTATGATTTTGACGTGAGTACAGTACCGGCAGCGTTTTTGCTGCCGATCCGCCACTTTTTGCCCATCGGGCTTGTTATCGCACTGTTCGTATTTTATCTGTTCCGTCTCTATCACAGCCTGTGGGCATTTGCAGGCGAGACAGAGCTTCAAAACCTTGTGATGGCATGTCTTGTGACGAGTGCGGTCAACGGCGCAGGGATCAACCTGTTCCGAATGGAGGGAAAAGCAGTTCCGGACAGCTATTATTTTCTGTATTTCTTCTTCCTGCTGACCTTTTTGTTTGCCAGCCGTTTTTCCTACCGTTTTTTCCGCAGCCGCAAGCACAAGCTGCAGAACCGCAAAAACAGCATTTCTGTCATGATCATCGGTGCCGGCGAGGCGGGCAATACGATCATCAAAGAAATCGTTTCCAGCAACTTCTCTACAATGGTGATTCGTTGTATTATCGATGACGATAAAAATAAATGGGGACGCTTCATTCAGGGCATCAAGGTGGTCGGAGGCCGCGACAAGATCATAGAGTCCGCAGATTTATACGATATTGATGAAATTTTCCTGGCGATCCCCTCTGCGTCTCCGGCGCAGATTAAGGATATCCTGGAAATCTGTAAAGAGACAAACTGCAAGCTGCGCAGCCTTCCCGGACTGTATCAGCTTGTAAACGGCGAAGTCAACGTCAGCAAGCTGCGGGACGTCGAGGTCGAAGACCTGCTGGGCAGGGAACCGATCCGCGTGGATATCGATTCCATTCTGGGATATGTGCAGAATAAGGTTGTGCTCGTTACAGGCGGCGGCGGTTCCATCGGAAGCGAGCTGTGCCGTCAGATTGCCGGTCACAAGCCTGCGCAGCTGATCGTGTTTGATATTTATGAAAACAATGCCTACGACCTGCAGCAGGAATTGAAGGAAAAGTATCCGGAGCTGAATCTGGTGGTTCTGATCGGCAGCGTGCGCAACACGAGCCGGATCAACTATGTGTTTGAAACGTATCATCCCGATATTGTGTACCATGCAGCAGCGCATAAGCATGTGCCGCTGATGGAGGACAGCCCCAACGAGGCGGTCAAAAACAATGTATTCGGCACCTGGAAAACCGCTATGGCGGCGGCACAGAACCACACGAAAAAGTTCGTCATGATTTCGACAGACAAGGCGGTGAACCCGACGAATATCATGGGTGCGAGCAAGCGAATCTGCGAGATGATCGTGCAGACGTTCAACCGCCATTATGAGACGGAGTTTGTAGCAGTTCGTTTCGGCAACGTGCTCGGCTCCAACGGAAGCGTTATTCCGCTGTTTAAAAAACAGATTGCAGCAGGAGGTCCGGTAACAGTTACGCATCCCGATATCATCCGGTATTTCATGACCATTCCGGAGGCAGTGTCTCTGGTGCTGCAGGCGGGCGCCTATGCAAAGGGCGGAGAAATTTTCGTTCTGGATATGGGCGAACCGGTCAAAATCCTGGATCTTGCAAAGAACCTGATCCGTCTGTCCGGTTATCGTGTCGGTGAAGATATCAAAATCGTCTTTACCGGTCTGCGCCCGGGAGAGAAGCTTTATGAAGAGCTTCTGATGAAGGAAGAAGGACTGCAGGATACGGACAATAAGCTGATTCATATCGGCAGACCGATCGAGCTGGACGAGCGGCTGTTCTTTCAGCAGTTAAAGCAGCTGGAAGAGGCATCTAAAGAAGAAAATAAAGATATCCGGCCGCTGATTCATGAGGTCGTGCCGACGTATCATTATCAGGAGAAGCGATGAACATACATCATATTGGGTATCTGGTCAAAAAAGGTCCGAAAGCACAGGCGGCATTTGAAGCGCTTGGATATATTGCAGAGGGCGAATGGACGCATGACGAAATCCGCAAGGTGGACATTCTGTTTTTGCAAAAGGACGGCTACCGGATCGAACTGGTGAGCCCGTATGCGCCGGATTCCGTGGTTTCCGGGCTGATCAGGACCTACAAAAATGCACCTTATCATCTTTGCTACGAAGCAGAGAATTTTGAAAAAGAGCTGGCAGAGCTGGAAAGAAACGGCTACATCCGAATCGACGAGCCGACGCCTGCTCCGGCCATCGGCGGACGCAGAGTAGTATTTCTCATGCACCCGGCGGCAGGTATGCTGGAGCTTTTGGAAGAAAAGTAAGCTTGAAATAAGAAAGAGGTAACGAGATGGAAAGAAAACGGATTTATCTGTCCTCCCCCACAATGCACGGAGAAGAGCAGGCCTTTGTACAGAGTGCATTTGATACGAACTGGGTAGCGCCCCTTGGTCCCAACGTGGATGCCTTTGAAAAGGAGATGGCAGACTATATTGGCGGCGGTTATGCGGCGGCTCTGTCTGCAGGAACCGCAGCGATCCATCTGGCAGTGATCCTGGCGGGCGTAAAAGAAGGGGATGTTGTGTTTGCACAGTCCCTGACGTTTGCTGCAAGCGTAAATCCTGCCTGCTATGAAAAGGCAAAGCCTGTCTTTATTGATTCAGAACCCGACACCTGGAATATGGATCCTGTCGCTTTGGAAAAAGCCTTTGAAAAATATCCGCATCCGGCAGCTGTCATCGCTGTGCATCTGTACGGAACACCTTCCAAAATCGACCGCATCCGCGATATCTGCAAAAAGCATCAGGTTCCGCTGATCGAGGATGCTGCGGAAGCGCTGGGAAGCTCCTTCCAGGGTCAGAAGCTTGGTACCTTTGGGGATTATGGAATTCTTTCTTTTAACGGCAACAAAATCATCACCTCCTCCGGCGGCGGTATGCTGCTGTGCAGTGACGAAGCAAAGATTAAGCGTGCCCGTTTTCTGGCAACCCAGGCAAGGGATCCCGCCCGCTATTATCAGCATTCCACCATCGGCTATAACTACCGGATGTCTAACGTGGTAGCCGGAGTCGGAAGAGGACAGCTGTTACACCTGGAAGAGCATAAAGCAAGGAAAAATGAGATTTACAGACAGTATAAAGAGGCATTTGCGGATATCGAAGCGATCACGATGAATCCGATGAATCCAGACGGAGACGCAAACAACTGGTTGTCCTGCATGACGATCGCACCGGACTGCAGCGTGACGCCCGATCAGGTGATGGATGTCCTGGCAGAGTACAATATCGAGACGCGCCCCATCTGGAAGCCAATGCATTTACAGCCTGTTTTTGCAGACTGCGATTTCATTCAGGTTAAGGAAGGCAGGAGCGTTTCGGAGGATATTTTCAATCGCGGTGTCTGCCTGCCCAGCGATATCAAAAATACACCGGAGGATATGGAGCTGATTATCTCCCTTATCCGTAAGGTATTTGAAAAATAGGAAAAGAATATGTATGCAAAGTATATGAAACGGCTGCTGGATATCCTGCTGTCGCTGACGATCCTCATAGTGCTGAGCCCACTTCTTCTGGTGCTGTGTATTCTGGTGCGCAGCAAGCTGGGCAGTCCGATTTTCTTTAAGCAGGAGCGCCCGGGACTGCATGAGAAAATTTTTACAATGTATAAATTCCGCACGATGACGGACAAACGCGACGCCGAGGGAAATCTTCTGCCGGATAAGGACAGGCTTACCAAATTCGGAAAGCTTCTGCGGGCGACGAGTCTGGACGAGCTGCCGGAGTTTTTCAATATTTTAAAAGGGGACATGAGCTTTATCGGTCCGCGTCCGCTCCTGGTTTCGTATCTGCCGTATTATACGGAAACAGAGGCTCTGCGCCATACAGTGCGTCCCGGACTGACAGGTCTTGCACAGGTGTCGGGACGAAATTTTCTGGACTGGGACAGACGGCTTGCGAAGGATGTGGAGTATGTAAAGGGACTTTCCTTCCAAATGGATTTGAAGGTTTTATTTTTGACCGTCAAGGTAGTCTTCGACCGCTCGGACGTCGCAGAGGATACCAGCCAGGCGGAGGGCAATTTTGCCATGATCAGGCAGGAGCGGCTTGACAGAACCGGAAGGCTGGAGGCCTGAAGAAGACAGAGCATAATCTGCTCGGAAAGAGGATTCGTATGATCAATATCCTGATTTTAAGCGCCGGCACGAGAGACAAGGTCGTGCAGTATTTTAAAGAAGCCCTTGACGGAAAAGGAAAGGTAATCGCAACGGACTGCAGCCCCTACGCACCCGCCATTTATGAAGCGGACGAATATGTGCTGGTGCCCAGGATCACAGAGCCCGGTTATCTGGACAAAATTCTTGAGATCTGCCGGGAAAAACAGATCACGGGCGTACTTTCCCTGATCGATCCGGAGCTGTCTCTTCTTGCAGACAATAAGGAGCGTTTCCTGGAGGTCGGAACCGTGCCCATCGTGCCGGACGCAAAGCAGGTGGATATCTGCTTCCATAAATATGCGATGTATGAAGCCTGCAAAGCACTCGGCTTTGCGACGGGACGCTGCTTTCTGGATCGGAAGGAATTCTATCATGCGGTGGAAAACGGCGAGCTGACCTATCCGGTTTTTGTCAAGCCGGAAAGCGGAAGCGCGAGTCTGGACATTCATATGGCTCAGGATCAGGAGACAGTGGAATTTCTCTGTAGCCGTGAGGACGGACTGATGATTCAGGAGTTCATGAACGGACAGGAATACGGTGCAGACGTCTACATCGACATGCTCAGCGGCGAAGTAGTTTCTATTTTCGTTAAGAAAAAACTGAAAATGCGTGCAGGTGAAACCGATAAGGCGGAATCCTTCCAGGAAGAAAAGCTGTTTGCCCTGATTACAGATTTTGTAAAGAAAATGGGCTTTCGCGGTATTATCGATATCGATCTGTTTGAAATCGATGGAAACTGGTATATTTCCGAGGTCAATCCGAGATTTGGCGGTGGTTATCCCCATGCATGGGCCTGCGGCGTGCGCGTGCCGGAAATGATCGTCAGAAATCTGGAAGGACAGACAAATGTTCCGGAAATCGGAAATTATCCGGTTGGGAAGATCATGATGAAATATAATGAGATTATGGTTCGCTGACAAAAAGCTGCAGCAGAAACGAGGAAGGATGAAACAAAGCGTACTGGTGCTTGGAAACAGCGATTCCGGGCTGTATGATTTCCGAAAAGAAGTACTGATGGCGCTGATGCAGGAGGGCTATGAGGTCCATGTGTCGGTGCCGGATACCGGGTATTTGGAAAAAATCAAAAAACTGGGCTGTATCTGTCATGAGACGGTGATGGAGCGCCGCGGTATGAATCCGTTGAAGGACGGAAAGCTGCTTTTATTTTACAGAAAGCTGTTAAAGACCATCCAACCGGCGGCGGTGCTGACCTATACGATTAAACCGAATATTTATGGCGGTGTGGCGTGTCGGCTTGCAAAGGTACCTTATCTGGTCAACATTACAGGCCTTGGAACGACACTGGAGCATGATGGAGCGTTACAGAAGCTGATCGTTTTACTGTATCGGACAGGAATGTCCGGCGCGGGCTGCGTCTTTTTCCAAAATGAGCAGAATCTGGCGTTCATGCGGCAGAAGGGCTGTCTGAAAAAAAGGACGAAAACCAGGGTGATCTCCGGATCTGGTGTCAACCTGGAGGAGCATCCGCCGATGCCCTATCCGAAGGAAGATACCGTCCGTTTTGTATCGGTTATGCGGATCATGAAGGATAAGGGAATTGAGGAGCTGCTGGAAGCGGCAAGACGGATCTATGAAAAGCACCCGGAAACGGTGTTCGAGCTGCTGGGCGCCTACGAGGAAGAAACGCGGGCGCGCTATGAGCCGATGATTGAGGACTTGCAATCCAAAGGGATTGTGCGTTATTATGGTTACCGGGACGATATGCCGGAGTTTTACCGGCATTGTCAGGCGGTAATCCATCCGTCCTATCACGAGGGCATGTCGAATGTCCTGCAGGAGGCGGCAGCGACCGCAAGACCGGTGATTGCCAGCGATATAAACGGCTGCCGGGAGATTTTTGAAAACGGTGTTTCGGGGCTTGCATTTTTACCCAAGAATGCAGACAGCCTGACAGAGACCATCGAGAGATTCCTTTTGCTGGCTCCGGAGGAACGGGCCGAAATGGGACGTCAGGCGAGAGCCTATGTGGAGGCGCATTTTGACCGCAGACAGGTCGTAACAGAGTATCTCGAAACGCTGGGGAGCCTGATTGAGGCAACCAGATGTTAAAAAAGAAAAACCATATAGAAAAGCGCAGGAAAGCGAGGATATGAAAATGGATTTATATGAAAAGATTTTGGCAGGCGAGGAAAAACTGTCGCTGGTAGGTCTTGGTTATGTGGGCATGCCGATTGCAGTCGCATTCGCCAGAAAGATCAAGGTAATCGGCTACGACTTAAACGCAGAAAAGATCAAACTGTATCAGTCCGGCATTGATCCGACCAACGAGGTTGGAGATGATGTGATCCGCCAGACGGAAGTGGAGTTCACTGCAGATGAGACAAAACTGCGGGAAGCAAAATTCCATATCGTAGCAGTTCCTACTCCTGTAAACGATGACCATACGCCGGATCTGACCCCGGTAGAGGGCGCAAGCAGGATTCTGGGACGGAACCTGACAAAGGGCAGCGTTGTCGTATTCGAGTCTACCGTATATCCGGGCGTAACCGAAGAGGTATGCGTGCCGATTCTGGAAAAGGAATCCGGACTGGTATGCGGTAAGGATTTCAAGATCGGTTATTCTCCCGAGCGTATCAACCCCGGCGACAAGGTACACCGTCTGGAAACCATCACAAAGATCGTTTCCGGTATGGATGAGGAAACGCTGGATACTGTTGCAAAGGTTTATGAGCTGGTTGTAGAAGCCGGTGTATACCGTGCAGAATCTATTCAGGTCGCAGAGGCTGCAAAGGTAATCGAGAACAGCCAGAGAGATATCAACATTGCGTTCATGAATGAACTTTCTATTATCTTTAACAAGATGGGCATCGACACGCAGAGCGTATTAAAGGCAGCAGGAACCAAATGGAATTTCCTGAAATTTTATCCCGGTCTGGTGGGCGGACACTGCATCGGTGTCGATCCGTATTATCTGACCTACCGCGCAGAGCAGATGGGCTATCATTCCCAGATCATTCTGTCCGGCCGCCGCATCAACGACGACATGGGCAAATATGTCGCAGAAAACATTGTGAAAAACCTGATTCGCGCAGATATCGCGGTAAAGCATGCGAAGGTTGCGATCCTTGGCTTTACCTTCAAGGAGAACTGCCCGGATACCAGAAATACAAAGGTTATCGATATTGTAAAAGAGCTGCGCGAGTACGGCATCGAGCCGGTGCTGGTGGATCAGACCGCAGACCGCGCAGAGGCGAAGCGTCTCTATGGAGTAGAGCTGCAGGATATGAGTGCTGTAAAAGATGTGGACGCGCTGGTTATTGCCGTATGCCATAAGGAATTTGAAGGATTGGATCAGGCAGCGATTGAAAGCTTCTTTAATCCGACAAACGGCAAAAAAGTACTTGTAGATGTTAAGGGCATCTTAAATCGCAAGGAATGGACACGTGATGACTGCCTGTACTGGAGATTATAATCAGAGGTGTAAATGATCCGAAAATGGAAAAAATTCCCGTTTTCCTGGCTGCTTCCGGTGCTGTTTTTTGCAGCACTGTGGCTGCTTGGAACAACGGGGATCTATAATGACAGCAACCAGTATATTGCGATGCACATTCACCGGGAGCCGCTGTACTCTTTCTTTTTGTGGATTTTCCGCAGCCTGTTTGGGGAGACAAAGTATCTTGATATTGTGAGATTTCTGCAGAACGGACTGGCGGCGTTTTCCGTGATCTGGCTGGCGGAGAGCCTGAAAAAACGATTTGACTTCGGACAGTGGATGGAAGCTCTGGTGTGCCTGATCTTACTGGCGCCCCACATTATCACGCCGGTGTTTTCTGCGAGCGGACTGGTTTTGTCGAACGGCGTCATCAGCGAAGCGCTGGGACTGCCGCTGTTTTATCTGTTTACGGCGCAGTGCATGAAGATGGTGTATACAAGACAGCGGGGAGCAGCTTTATCCTCCCTGCTGTTATCCTTATTTTTGTCTCTGGTACGCGGACAGATGATGTTCACGATCCTGCTCTGGCTGGTGTTTGCAGGGGCCGTCGTGATCGTAGAAAAAAAGAAGCTGGCGAAACGCCTGTTGATTTGTGTCGTGTGCACTGCGCTGGCGTTTGGCACAAGGACGCTTCTCGTAAAAAGCTACAACCTTGTTTTTAACGGATATTTTATCAATAATACGTTTGGAAGCGTCGGACTGCTCGCAAACATTCTGTATGCGGCGGACGAAGAGGATGCCGAAAGGATTGCCGATCAGGACGCAAGAGTTATGTTTGAGCTTTCCTATCGCCTTGCAAAAGAACAGGGTGCGACGTATCAGGATGCGCCGGAGGGTTTTTTCAACCGGGCAGCGCATCTGGAAAAATGGCATGACGCGATCAAGTTTGAAATGATCGAAGAGCCCTGGAGGCAGCTGCATGACAGGGAGGGGTTTATAGACTACATTCCTGAAAATGTGGAATCCGACCGGATTGCGGCAACTATCGTGAAATCCTTACTTCCGGCAGTTCTGGGCAGATGGTTGTATGACTATCTGGCGCTCGCCTGCTACGGACTGATCCGGTCCATCGCAGTCGTACACCCGCTGCTAAACTGGTATGCGCTGACGGCGTACCTCGCCTATATCGTGCTGGCTGCCCTTGCATGGAGGAAAAATCACAATTCCAACGCGGTCTGGCTGGCGGCATTTTCCCTGCTGGCTGTGTTAGCAAACGTATTTGCTACCTCCATGATCATCATGTGCCTTTCCCGCTATGTGATCTATGGATTGCCGCTGTTTTATGTCAGCGGACTGATGCTTTTGTACGAACTGGCGGGTGGAAAAACCGCAGGTGAACTTAAACATTGATTAAGATTCTATGAAGTCCGTTGCAGATTGGCTGCAAAGGGGATATACTGAAGCTGTCTTAATGGAAACAGGCATGAGGAGGAATAAATGTATGAAACGGTTATCAAAAGTATCATGCGGTCTGCTTCTGACAGCATCCCTGCTGATTGGAGCAATGCTTTCAGGATGCGGGCAGACGACAGATTATACAGCAGAGATCAAGGAATATCAGAACAAGCTGGAATCCCTTGCGGCGGAGAATGAAGAATTAAAGGCGCAGCTGGGCATTACCGAGACCCAGAGCACAGAAGAGAACCAGACTGCTGCAGAGACAGAAAATCAGTCTCAGGAGATGGTGTCTGAAAACCAGACGACGGAAACCGACGTCCAGCAGGCAGAGAATACGGATAACTCCGGGGACGAAATGAAGATCCTGGTGCTTGGAGACAGCATTTGGGGCAACTACCGGGATGATACCGGTGTGTCCGCACGCCTTGCAGCATGTCTTGCTCAAAAAGGGAAAAATGCGACGGTCTATAACGGTGCCATCGGCGGCACCCGCGCAACCATCAGCCCGGACGATAATGAATACCAGTTTGGTCCTGCCAGTGACTGCTCCCTGGGAAAGATGATCTCTATTCTCCGTGGAAATACGGATGTAGAGATGCTGCAGGGCAAGGCTGCCTATGACGACATCAAAGCTGTGATGAATGTCAAGGATCAGATCGATGTGGTAATTTTGTCCTATGGTATGAATGACTTCTTGGCACAGGCTCCGATCAACAACTCGGACAGACCCTGGACGGGCTTTGGAACGGCGTTAAACGAGGGCGTAAAGGGAGTTCGTTCTGTTTTCCCCCAGGCACAGATCCTGATTGTCAGCCCCAACTATGCGTCCTATTTTCCGATCCCGGTTCAGAATATGGGAGAAAAGGCACTCTACAATTATGCGAGCATTGCCTGTGACGTTGCAGTCGGTCAGGGAACGCTGTGCGTGGATACTTACGACAATCTTGGAGTGGATGCCTATAATGCAGATGAATATCTGGAAGACGGCATTCATTTAAATGAAAAAGGAAGAAGCCTGTATGCGAAAACCATCGCATCCTGCCTGCTCTACGGAACAGAGGGTCAAATATCGGGAAACAATATCGCTTCCTTCAACTGATTGGATCGGATATCAGGGGCAGAAGGACAAAAATACTTCCGGATCATGGCGCAATCCGCGGATCGTTTATCCGCAACAATAGAATGCACGCTCTGCGAGCATTCTATTGTCATGAATAAAAAACAGTGCCGCGGCTGCGGCAGAAATGAGAGGAAATCCATGGGATATAAGGATTTGAAATTTGACAAGGACAGTGTATTTCTGGTAACAGGCGGCGCCGGTTTTATCGGTTCCAACCTGTGCGAGGCGATCTTGAACCTCGATTATAAGGTAAGATGTCTGGACGACCTTTCCACAGGCAATCCGAAGCATGTGGAGATGTTTGAAGGTAATCCGAACTATACCTTTATCAAAGGCGACATCAAAGATCTGGATACCTGTATGAAAGCCTGCGAGGGTGTGGATTATGTGTTGAATCAGGCGGCATGGGGCAGCGTTCCCAGAAGCATCGAAATGCCGATTTTCTATGCGCAGAATAACATTGTCGGCACGCTGAACATGATGGAAGCAGCGAGACAGAACGGCGTAAAGAAATTTGTGTACGCGTCCAGCTCTTCCGTATACGGCGATCATCCCGGACTTCCCAAAAAAGAGGGCATTGAAGGCCATGTTCTTTCCCCTTACGCCCTGACCAAGAAGACAGACGAGGAATTCGGTCGTCTTTATAAGACGCTGTACGGTCTGGATACTTACGGCATGCGCTATTTCAACGTATTTGGACGCCGTCAGAACCCGGAAGGCATGTATGCCGCTGTTATTCCGAAGTTTTTAAAGCTGCTGTTAAAGGATGAAGCGCCGACCATCAACGGAGACGGCCGTCAGTCCAGAGACTTTACTTATATCGACAATGTAATCGAAGCGAACTTAAAAGCCTGCCTGGCTCCGAGCGAAGCAGCAGGAGAAGCGTTCAACATCGGTTCCGGCGGCAGAGTATATCTGATCGATTTATATTATGAACTCTGCGAAGCCCTGGGCAAAAAGATTGAGCCGGTCTTTGGTCCTGCCAGAAAGGGAGATATCCGGGATTCCAACGCGGATATCAGCAAAGCAAGAGAGTTGCTTGGCTACGATCCGGATTATGATTTTGAAAAGGGAATCCGCCTTGCCATTGACTGGTATAAAGAAAATCTGTAAAATAAAAGAACGAAAAGCCGTCCAATTGGTTTGGACGGCTTTTTAACGAATAGGCTTGCCTATTCGTTAAAAAGCTACCATACGCGCGCTGCGTCGGAGCGGAAGATGCCGCTGACGCGTTCCGCCGCAGGCGCAGGGCTCCCGCAAGCGGGATCCCATAAAAAACGAATTAGCATGTCTATTCATTAAACTGCTACCACATGCGCCCTGTAGGTAAGGATTGCGCAAAACAGGAGGGGAATATGCATTATCGAGTTGTTATATTCGGTGTAAAAGATACAACTGCGGAGATCGTCCGCTTTGTTCAGGAAAAGCTTTGTCCGGTGGATCTGGTTGTGACGATTCATCCCGATGTGCTTTCGGGCAATCAGGTGTCCGGCTATGAGGGACTTTCCTGGCTGGAGGACAAGTACGGGATTCCGGTTTACGAAACACATTCTTACGGTTTAAAGGATGAGGAGACGACGAAATTTTTCGCGGAAAATACCTTCGAGCTGGGGATTTCCATGGGCTGGCAGAGATTGCTTCCCGGCTTCGTGCTTTCCAGATTTTCGGAGGGGGTATTCGGTTTCCACGGGAACTGTGCATATCTGCCCTTTGGGCGGGGACGCTCGCCGCTTAACTGGTCGATCATTCTCGGAGATACGCGTTTTAATCTGAACCTGTTCCAGTACGATGAAAAAGCGGACAGCCCGAATGTTTTTGCAAGCGAGATGTGCGCCATCACTCCTCATGATACCGTGCGTACGATGCAGTATAAAAACATGCTGGTCAGCAAGCGCCTGATCGCTAAGCTGATCGCGGCACATCAGGCTGGAACCGTCAGCGTACACCGGGAGTCCAGAGATTTCGACAGCTGGTACAATAAGCGGACGGCGGCGGACGGAAAGCTGGATTTCCATGATCGTACCCGGAATCTGTATAACCTGATCCGGGGCGTGACAAGACCGTTCCCGGGAGCATTTTGCTTCTGCAACGGCGAAAAGATCACGGTATGGAGCGCACATCCCTTTGATGAGATGTTAGACTTCTCGATGTATGCACCAGGGGAGATCATCGACATTTTTGACAAAAAGCTGATCGTACGGACGCTGGATGGCTCTCTTTTAGTCGAAGACTATGAGTCGGAAATAGAGCTGGAGCCGGGAATGCTCCTGGAATAAAGCTGTGCAGCAGCGAAAAGGAAAAGAGTATGAAAATCGCATTTCGAATGGATGATATTACACCGGATATGGACTGGAAAAGCTTTGAAGCCTTTGAACAGCTGTTTAAACGCTATGGCTGCTATCCGCTGTTGGGCATTGTACCGGACAATCTTGATCCGAAGCTGTCGGTGGATCCGGCGCGGGAAGCGTTCTGGAAAAAAATGCAGGAGCTGCAGGAAAAAGGCTGGACCCTTTCCATGCACGGCTGCCATCATGTGTATACAACAAAAAGAGGCGGGAGCTTCCCGTTGAATGCCCAGTCGGAGTTTGCGGGGAAAAGCTATGAGGAGCAGTACCAGCTTCTGGAAAGCGGACAGAAAAAGCTCTTGGATCGCGGCATCGAGACGAAGCTGTTCATGGCGCCGGGCCATACATTTGACAAAACGACACTGCGTGCGCTCAAAGCGCTCGGGTTTACCCATGTGACGGACGGGTTTGGAGATTTGCCGTATGTGCGCAGTGGAATAACTTTTTTGCCGATTGCCTTTTTGCGGAAATACGCATTTTCTGATCGGGAGGGAATGACGACGATCGTCATTCATGCCAACCATTCCACGGCGGAGGAGCTGAAAGCCTACGAAGAGATGATTGACGCAAACAGGGAAAACATTGTGCCGTATTCCGATTTTTTTAAGCTGGAAGCAAAGCCACAGTGCATGACAGCGCGTATCCGGGAATATGTGCTGGCGTTCGGAAAAGGGCTTGCCGCGCGGCTTGGCCGATTAAAGAACCAGCACGCATAAGCGGATGGAAAGGCGTCGGCGTGCAAATTAGAAAAAGAAAAAGGAACCAGAAGCGTATGAAAGAACCGATTCGGGTATTACAGGTGCTGGGAACAACGGGACTCGGCGGGGCAGAAAGCCGGGTTATGGATTTATACCGAAATATCGACCGTGAGAGGGTGCAGTTTGATTTTGCAGTGCACACCTCAAAAAAAGGATATTTTGACGAAGAGATTGAAGCGCTTGGCGGACACATTTACCGACTGCCGCGGTTTCAGGTCTATAACTGGATCCCGTATCGGACAGCGTGGCGCAGCTTTTTGAAAGAGCATTCCGAGTATGCCTGTGTGCACGGGCATATGACGAGTACTGCGTCGATTTATCTGCCGGAAGCGAAGCGTGCGAAAATCGCCCTGACAGCAGCCCATGCCAGAAGCGCGGGTACAGAAGGCGGCGTCAAAGGGATGATGACGAAGTGGATGCGTAAAAATCTCTGGAAAAAAACGGACGTCTGCCTGGCGTGCTCCAAGCTTGCCGGAAAAGCAGTTTTCGGGGAAAAGGCGTGGGCGCAGGGAGCTGTCCATGTGGTGCCGAATGCGATCGAAGTGGATAAGTTTTCCTATAACGGCCAGATGCGTGCACAGATGCGGCAAAAACTAGAGTTGGGCAATTGTCTGACAGTCGGGCATGTGGGGCGTTTTAATGAGATGAAAAACCACCTGTTTTTGCTGGAGGTTTTTGCACAGATCAAAAAGAGCCGTCCGGATGCGCAGCTGATTTTGCTCGGCGAGGGCGGAGGCATGGAGCCTGCAAAGCAGAAGGCGGCAGAGCTTGGAATTGCAGAAAGCGTTCAGTTCCTCGGAAATCAGGGGAATCCGCAGGATTATTATCAGGCGATGGATCTGTTTATTTTCCCGTCTCTGTATGAGGGATTGCCCGGAACGGTGCTGGAAGCACAGGCTGCAGGGCTCCCGTGCCTGATGTCGGATACGATTACACAGGAGGTTGCCCTGACAGAGCTGGTGGAGTCCAAAAGCCTAAAGGATTCTGCAGAGAGCTGGGCACAGGCAGCCCTTGCGCTTTTGGAACGGCAGAAAGAGCGGTTCAGCCGCATGCCGGAAATCCGCAAAGCCGGATTTGATGCAAAGGAACAGGCGAAAGAGCTGGAAGCTTTTTATCGTACCGGGAAAGGAGACGGCTTATGGAACAGGTAAAACCAAGGCTCCTTCTGGTTGTACCCATGCTGCATCAGGGTGGCTTCGAGCGGGTCTGCGTGCGGACAGCGCGGATTCTGAGGAATGATTTTGAAGTGACGATCGCCATGTTTTCGGATGCGGATATCGCATATGATATAAACGGACTTTCCGTTGTAAACCTGGATGTCCCGGCACAGGACGGGAAGCTGAAAAAAATGGTCAATGTCGTAAAAAGAACGGTAAGGCTTCGGAAGCTAAAGAAAAAGCTGCGTCCTGATCTGACCTACAGCTTTGGCCCGACAGCGAACCTGATTAACGTCCTGACACCGGTGCGGGGTCAGATCTGGACGGGAATCCGCAGCTATATGGATATGGACAACCCATCGAAGTTAAAGCTGTTTGCAAAGCGCTCCGATCAGGTGATCTGCTGTTCGGAGGTGATTGCTCATGAGTTAAAGGAAAAACTGGGAATCGAAAATACAGAGGTGTTGTACAATCCTTACGATGGCAGTCAGATCGCAGAAAACGCAGCAAAAAAACCTGTGGACATGCCCGATTTTACCGGGAAAAAGGTGATCGTCAGCATGGGGCGTGAGGATGACTGCAAGGAATTCTGGCATCTGATCAAATGCCTGTATTTGATCCGGGAAAAAGTGCCGGAGGCGATGCTGTGTATCATCGGGGACGGTTCTTTTTCAGAATATAAAGAACTGGCAGAAAAGCTGGGAATTGCTGACCGGGTCTGCTTTGCGGGACTTCAGAAGAATCCATTTCCATGGCTGTCAGCGGGCAGTCTTTATGTTGGAACCTCCAGCATGGAGGGCTTTCCAAACGCGTTGGTTGAGGCGATGAGCTGCAGGCTTCCTGCCGTTTTTTCCAACTGTATGAGCGGTCCCGCAGAGATTCTGTCCGACCGGTTTGAGGACGTCGTTGGAAAACAGGAAGTGCTCCGAGAACGTTACGGGATTCTGATTCCGGTGATGGACGATCAGAAAAATCTGGATCCAAACGAAATTACAGAGGAAGAAAAACAACTGGCGGCTCTTCTGGAAGAGCTGCTGACAGAGGAAGCGAAGCTGCAGGAGCTTTCCAGATGTGCAAAAGAGCGCGCAGATCAGTTTGACGACAGGGCATACCGGGACAAAATCCTGCAGATTGCAGGGCTTTCCAAAATGTGATACACTACGGGGGCACTGACAAAATGAGAATCCTGCAGAGCAGGATTCTGTTTCATGAGAAAAACAGGAGAAACATTCCAATGCAGAAAATTGCATTTCATTTAAACAGCCTGCAGCAGGGCGGGGCGGAGCGCGTGGTGAGTAATCTGGCGAACCGTTTTGCAAAGGAGGGCTATGAGGTTGTCATTGCGACAGAATGGTACGGAACGGACGAATTTGCACTGGATCAGAAAGTCCGCAGAGTTCATGTCGGACTGACGAAAGAAGACGAAAACCGCAGCAGGATCAGCAAGATGCTGCGCCGTATCTGGTATCTGCGCCGTTTTATGAAAAAAGAAAAGCCGGACGTCGTCGTTGCCTTTACCCGGGGCGTATTGTACCGTGCGCTGGCGGCAGGAATCGGGACGGGTATTCCGGTCGTGATTTCCGTACGTACCGATCCGGTGGGACACTATGATAAAAAAGCGGACAAGCTTCGGATCCCGCTTCTGTTTCCTCATGCGGCGGGGTGCGTGTTCCAGACAGAGGGCGCAAAAGCCTTTTTTGAACCGTATTTACAGGAAAATTCCAGAATTATTTTAAATCCGCTGAATCCGAAATACGTTGGTGTTCCGGAGCCGGCTGTACGGACAAAGGATGTTGTTCAGTCTGGCCGTCTGGTAGACTTTAAGAATCAGCCGATGCTGATCCGGGCTTTTTTGAAGGTTCATGAAAAGCATCCGGATTATACACTCAAAATTTACGGACCGGATTCCAAGGACGGTACAAAGGAGATTCTGGAATCCATTATTCATGAAAATCATGCGGAGGATTTTGTAAAGCTGATGGGCGGCAGCAATACGCTGGAAAAGGATCTGGCAGACGCTGCGCTGTACGCTTTTTCCTCTGACTGGGAAGGACTGCCCAATGCGCTGATGGAAGCGATGGCACTGGGACTTCCGGTGGTTTCTACAGACTGTCCCTGTGGCGGTCCAAAAACCCTGATCGAAGATGGGGTAAATGGTCTGCTTGTACCGATCATGGATGAAAAGGCGATGACAGACGGCATCCTGCGCCTCATTGAGGACAGAGAGCTTGCAGAGCGGCTCGGCAGAGAGGCGCGCAAGATCAGTGAAAGAGCCAACGAGGATGCGGTATTTGAGCAGTGGCAGGCGTATCTGCAGGAATGCTGCAAAAAGAACAGATAAGACTGCAGACAATGGAGGTAAGGACAATGTTTTCCTACGAAGATTATAAAGAAATTATCAGAATCATTCAGTCTACCGGTAATCAGGCAGGGTACGAAGAGGCACTTACGGCAGATAAATTTGTCATCATGCGCCATGATGTGGAGTACAGCGTGGATCGTGCCTATGCACTGGCAAAGGTGGAGAGCAGCATGGATTTTACGTCGACCTTCTTTTTCCAGTGGACGAACAATTCCTATAATATTTTATCCAGACGCAATCAGGATCTGATCAAGGACATGCATGAACGCGGCCATGTGATCGGACTGCACTATGCGTTAAACGGTCTGACCGACATGCAGGAGGTTCGCCATCAGATCAAAAAGGAAATGGATATCCTTTCTGAAATGTTCGGTTTTCCGATTACACAGTTTTCTGTACACCGTCCGTCTCCGGATGTGCTGCGCGAAAACATCAAGCTGCCGGGAATCCTGAATGCATACCAGGACGAGTTTTTCACCTTTGCAGAAAAAGTGACCGACCAGACGCCCCTGAAAGTAAAATATATGTCCGACGCCAACCATATCTGGCGCTACGGCTATCCTGATGAAGCCAATATCACCGGCTATGACAAGGTGCAGATTCTGACGCATCCCTTTGCATGGAGCAAGAAGGGCTACGATAACCGGGACAACTATGCGGTGCTGATCCAGGAAAAATATAACGAAATGATTGACAGCATCAACAACGAGTGCAAGGATTTCTGCGAATTTAAGGATGAATTTCTGGAGGCATCTCTGATTCCTGAAAGGAACAGGTAAAGCATTATGTGCGGAATCAGCGGATTTATCAGCAAAAGGCGGATTACGCTGGAGGATCTGACCGCGATGAACGATACGATGTACCACCGCGGGCCAAACGACTCCGGAGCGGAAATTTATGATGCGGCAGGCGGATATGCGGTTGGCTTTGCACAGCGTCGGCTTTCCATCATGGATCTTTCCCCACTGGGACATCAGCCGATGCACGCGGCGGATAAACGGGTCAGCGTCGTTTTTAACGGAGAAATCTACAATTTCCAGGAGCTGAAAAAAGAGCTTTCCGGGTATCCGTTCCGCTCCCAGTGTGATACGGAGGTCATTCTGGCTGCCTATGAAAAATGGGGCATCGACTGCGTTTCCCGCTTTAACGGAATGTTTGCGATCGCCCTGTATGACCGGGATGCGCAGGAGGTATATCTTGTGCGGGACCGCATCGGCAAGAAGCCTCTCTATTACTGGGAGGACGGGGAAAATCTGGTCTTTGCCTCAGAGTTAAAGCCGATCCTGGCGTGCCCGGGCTTTGATCGGAAGCTGAATCCGGATATTTTACCGGTCTTTTTGTACCAGCAGTATATCCCGGAGCCGGATACGATATTTGAACAGGTAAAAAAGCTGTGCCCGGGAACCATTCTCCGTTTTCGCCTGCAGCCTGACAATGGGCAGAAGAAAAGAGAGTGCTTTTCCTATTGGAGTATCAAAGAAAGCTACCAAAAAGGAATCGCGGATCCGGTCACGGATTTTTCTCAGGCAAAGGCAGAGCTAAAGGCAATTTTACAGAAATCCGTGAAGAGCCGGATGGAGGCGGACGTCCCGCTGGGTACTTTTTTAAGCGGCGGCTACGATTCCTCCCTGATGACAGCCATGGCACAGGAGGCAAGCGAGGCTCCGGTCAAAACCTTTTCCATTGGCTTTGAAGAAAAGCAGTACGACGAATCCGGTTATGCATCGGCGGTAGCAAAGCATCTTGGTACGCAGCATACAGAAGAAATCATCAGTGAAAAACAGATGCTGGAGCTGGTGGAGAGCATTCCGCAGTATTTTGATGAACCCATGGCAGATTCTTCGGAAATCCCGACGATGCTCGTATCGGCGCTCGCCAGAAAACAGGTGACGGTCGCACTCTCCGGCGATGGCGGCGATGAATTTTTCTGCGGCTACCAGATGTACCAGAAACTCGGACAGGCGCAGAAGCTCGACGCAGCGGGCGCTTTGGTTTACGGTATTTCCCAGCTGCCCGGACTCAAACAGGCAAACCTGCTGGGACGTTTACCATTTTCCGTAAGGACAATTGCACAAAACCGGGATAAACGTTATAAAACGCAGTTATGTTCGGATAAATATTTAGCCTGTATGAAAAACCTGACTGGAACGGATCAGGTGCGCTTTGACCGTGAGCTGGATTATAATGTGAAAAACTGGCAGATCCGCCGGATGCTCCTGGACATGGACACTTACCTGCCGGGGGATATTCTCTGCAAGGTGGATCGCGCTTCCATGAAATATTCGCTGGAAGCCAGATGCCCGATCCTGGATCAGAGGGTGATGGAATACTCCTTCCGGCTGCCCCATTCCTTTAAGGATCACAACGGCTGCCAGAAATATATTTTAAAAGAGATCGCTTACGACTATATTCCGCGGGAATTACTGGATCGTAAAAAGACAGGGTTTTCTGTCCCGCTGGACAAATGGCTGAGAGGACCCCTCAAGAATAAGCTGACTGACTACGCGTCACCGGCTTTCCTGAAACAACAGGGGCTGTTTAACGCAGATGCAACCGCGAAGCTAATTACAGACTGGCTCAGTGCCGGGGATGGCGGAGCCTACACCGGAAGCAATTACTCCCGGATCATCTGGGCGTTCTTCATCTTCCAGCAATGGGCAGAACGCTATTTGCAGGCGTGAGTCTGCCGCCCGGCAGCAACAGCCCCGCCCCAGCCAGCCCGGCAGCAACAGCGCCGTCCGCAGGACGTCATGCGAAGCCAATGCCTGCAGGACGCGCTCTCGCTCAGTAAAAACGAAGCGGTGCATAATGCTGCAAAAGACGCAGCATAAACACCGTCGTTTTTAAATGGTCCTGCACGGCATATGGCTTTGCACTCCGCCCAACGGGCGATCGCGAGGCATTCACAAACCAAACGGTTTGAAAGAAACTACGCATTTGCCAAAAGGAAGCTTTATCCCTGCTCCCCGAACGCGCCTTACGGCGCATTCGGGGAGCGGGGCATCACGCACGAGAACACACCTTTCTTCCGCAGAGTCCTGTCCATCCAGGCGCAATGCTGCGAAGCAGCGAGCGGCCTGCATCCTTTTGCAAAGATCGGCAGACCGTCTCAAAACGCCGGCGCTTAGGCTGCGTCTTTTGCAGCCTTACGCGACCGCTGCGTTTTGAACCGAGCGAAAGCGAGTCTGCCGACTGCAAAGGGATGCAGACCGCCGCTGACTCGCAGACATGCGCCGGATGGACAATGGACTGCGGAAGAAAGTCTTTAGGAGGAGAACCATGGGCAGTGTTGCATTTTATATCGGCTCCCTGAAAAAAGGAGGCGCCGAGCGCGTTTTTGTCAACCTTGCGACCTACTTTCTGGAGCAGGGCTGCAATGTGACGATGGTAACGCAGTACAAAAAAGAAAATGAATACGAGCTGCCTGCAGGGATACGCCGCGTGATCTCCGACCTGACGCCGGAGGAAGAGGGCGGTCGGATCGCGAACCTGTTTCGACGCTACCGGAAGCTGCGCAGAATCTTCAGAGAAATCCGTGCGGATGTCGTGCTGTCTACGATTGGCAAAAATAATTTTATGGCACTTTTGGCGAATGTTTTTTTGCCGACGAAGGTTGTGGTTTCCGTTGTGGCGGAGCCTACGGAGGAGTATCCGACGAAGGGGATGCGTCTGCTTGCAAAAACACTGTTTTACGCAGCAGACGGAATCGTGATGCAGACGGCGGATGCAGTGCGTTTTTTTCAACCGTCGCTGCAGAAAAAATGCGTGATTCTGAAAAATTCCCTGAATCCGGCATTTGTGCGGCCACGGTATGAGGATGACCGCCCGCAGGATATTGTTGCAGTCGGACGGATGGACGAAAATAAAAACCAGAGAATGGCAATCCGGGCATTTTGTAAAATTGCAGAGCGATTCCCGGACGCGCGCCTGATTCTGTACGGAGACGGACCGCTGCGCAGAGAGCTGACAGAAGAGGTCAGAAGCCTTGACATGTCAGAACGGATTTTGCTGCCGGGCAGAATCACGGACGTCCCGGAAAAACTGGAAAAGGCTTATGCGTTTGTGCTGACCTCCTTTACGGAGGGAATGCCAAACACCCTGATCGAAGCGATGTCGCTGGGCACAGCCTGTATTTCGACGGACTGCCCCTGCGGCGGTCCAAAGGATCTGATCCGTGATGGAGAAAACGGATTTTTAGTGCCCGTGGACGATTCGGATGCGCTGGCAGACAGACTGACAAGACTTTTGGAAAATCCTGATCTGATGCAGCAAATGGGAAAAAATGCAGCGAAGCTTCAGGCAGAATACCTTCCGGAAAAGGTCAACCAGGAGTGGGCAGACTACTTCCAGAAAGTCGCCGGAAAAAAGAAACTGGTATAATACATGTGGACATGCTATAATGTAATGAGCACGGAAGAAAAACAAGCGACGCCGAAGGCGGCATTTGTTTTTCACGTGCCATTAGCGAACGAGCAGCCTGCGAAGCAGGCGGGGAAGCGCGTCAGCGCGGGCTCGAGAGCGGACGAGAGCACGGAAGAAAAACAAGCGACGCCGAAGGCGGCATTTGTTTTTCTCGTGCCATTAGCGAACGAGCAGCCTGCGAAGCAGGCGGGAAAGCGCGCCAGCGCGGGCACGAGAGCGGACGAAAGCACGAAAGAAAAACAAGCGACGCCGAAGGCGGCATTTGATTTTCTCGTGCCATTAGCGAACGAGCAGCCTGCGAAGCAGGCGGGAAAGCGCGTCAGCGCGGGCTCGGGAGCGGACGAGAGCACGGAAGAAAAACAAGCGACACAGAAAGGAATCTGATCAGACAGATAGGGTTTATAAATGAGCAGAGAAGAAGTTTTTGAACGTTTAAACGAAGTATTCCGGGATGTATTTGACGAGGAAGACATTACGGTTGACGAAGGCACGACTGCAGAGGATATCGACGGCTGGGACTCCCTGGAGCATATCAACCTGATGGCGGCTGTAGAGAGCGAGTTTGGCATCAAGTTTTCCATGGGACAGATCGTAACGATGAAAAATGTAGGCGAAATGGCAGATATCATTCTGCAGAAGGTCTGAAACCGGGAGCTGGTGAAGGATGAGTATTACTTCCTTTTACTTCCTGTGTCTGTTTGCACTTGCACTGCTGTTGTATTATCTGGTTCCGAAAAAGGTGCAGTGGCCGCTTTTGCTGCTTCTGAGCATCGGATACTTTTTGACATCGGCAGAGGTGCGTGACAGCCATGCGTGGTATTTGATTCTGTACCCGATGGCAGCTGTAGGAGCTGTCTGGGGCGCAGCTATTTTGATAGACAGGACAAAAGAGCAGAAGAAAAAACTGGCTGCTCTTATTTGTGCTGTCCTTTTTTGTGTCGGTCTGTTGTGCACGCTGAAATTCTTCCATCTGGGGCTGCTGGCGCCCATGGGAATTTCATTCTACACGCTGACCCTTCTGGGATATCTGTTCGATGTCTATTATGAAATCGGACCGGTACAGCGCAACTATGGAAAGCTGCTGCTGTTTTGCTGCTACTTCCCGACGATGATTTCCGGCCCGATCATGAAATACAGCGACATGGAAAAACAGATGTATACCGGACACAAGCTGGATTACCGGAATGTGACGTTCGGCATGCAGCGGATGCTCCTGGGATTTTTCAAAAAACTGGTCATTTCCGAGCGGACGGCGATCCTGGCAAATGAAATTTTTAACAACTATGAAAAGTACAGCGGCGTTTCGATCTGGGTGGGTGCGGCAGCCTTTACGATGCAGCTTTACACCGATTTCGATGGTTGTATGGATATTGTGCTGGGTATCTCCGAGTGCTTCGGTATCCGGCTGCCGGAAAACTTTTCTGCGCCGTTTTTATCGAGAAGCATCGAGGAATACTGGAGAAGATGGCATATCAGCCTGGGCGACTGGCTGAAAAACTATCTGTTTTATCCGCTGCTTCGGACGAAGTTTTTCATGAATCTTCCCAAGAAGCTGAAAGGAAAACTCGGCAAAAAAGGCGCGAAGCAGGCGACGACGTTTCTCGCCATGCTGATTTTGTGGTTTACCATCGGATACTGGCACGGCGGCGCGTGGACGTTTATCATCGGCTGCGGTCTGCTACACTGGTTTTATATCGTTTCCGGCAAGCTGATGGAGCCGCTGTTTGTAAAGTGGAGAGCCTTTTTTCATATCGAAAAGGAAAAGAAAGGATTTATCCTGTTTCAGCGCGTGCGCACCTTTTTCCTTGTCATGATCGGACTTGTCTTTTTCAGAAGCGCGACGGTTCCGGATGCCCTTCGGGTGCTCGGACGGGGCGTATCGGGCCTGGGACTGCAGCTGTTTAGAAACGGCGTGTTGTCGGGCCTGGGACTGGATTGGACAGAACTGATGATTCTGGCGGTTTCGATTCTGTTCTCTGCATGGGTTACGATCCATAACCAGAAAGAGGATATGCGCGTTACCCTGGAGAAAAAGCCGATCTGGCTGCGCTGGATCGCACTGTATGCGCTGCTGTTTTATGTGATTTTGCTGGGAAAATACGGACCGGGTTACAGCGCGTCCGAATTTATTTATCAGAATTTCAAGGTGTGATACGACTGACCGGACCGTCAGACGTGTCCGGCGGGACTGCATACGCAGCGCAGGCTCGTATGCAAAGTGGAGATTACAATGACAAAAAAACAGGCACTGAAAGCGGTTGTTTTTCTGGCCGTTTTCCTTTGGCTTCTGGTGACGGTGACTTACATCATCCGGACAAACGGGGATGTAAAGGATCGTTTTACCGGATTTTATGCGGAAAAAGAAAATACAATTGATGCGATCCTGGTGGGCTCGAGCCCGGTGTATCCTTATTACAGCGCGCCTGCGCTCTACGGGAAAAGCGGCATTGCAGCATATCCGCTCTCGACAAATAACCAGCGCCCCAAAGCGATCAAATATTTGCTCAAAGAGGCGCAAAAAACCCAGGATCCGTCGCTGTTTATCATTGAGATGCGGATGTTTTCCATGCCGGACGAGGAATGGGAGGATACGATGATATTCACGCGCGGGGTGACAGATAACCTGAAATATTCGAAAAACCGTGTGGATGCAATCAATACGCTCGTCAGCGACAGGAGCGAACGCTACACCTACTATTTTGATATTTTCAAATATCATTCCAACTGGAAAACGCTTTTTTTGCCGGATCAGCTGGCGTGCTGGCGCTATGAAAAGAAAAATCTGTTAAAGGGTCTGGAAATCAAAACGGGAGTGGGCCCGGTGGACTGGACGGATTATTCTGATGTGACAGAAAAAATGGAGCCTGCCAAAGAGCAGTTAGCGGTTTTGGATGATCTGCTTTCCTATATCGATTCGACCGGCAAGGACGCGCTGTTTATCCTGTCGCCGTATGGGATGGAAAAAGAGGCGCGGATGAAGTTCAACGACCTGACAGAACGGATTGAAGCCGCCGGCTATCCGGTACTGGATTTCAATCAGCATATTGATGAGATTGGGCTGGATTTTTCGACGGATTTTTATGATTACGGCGGACATGTAAACGCCCTTGGCGAAGGAAAGTGCACGGAGTTTCTGCGACAGTATCTGGACAGTCATTACGAGCTGCCGGACAGACGCAGCGTGCAGGGCTACGAAAGCTGGGACAGCGCCTGGAAGCTGTATCAGCAGAAGCAGAGCGAGGCAGAGGCAAGCTGCCGAAAGGATATCGAAGAAGAAAACTGGGCACCGGAGGTCGCAGACTGAAAGAAAGGAGGCTGTCCCGATGTGCGGAATTGCAGGATTTTGCAACCGTCAGAAAACCTGGCGGGAGGATATGGAACGGATGAAAGAGCAGCTGATAAGCCGCGGACCTGATGCAGAGGGCAGCTGGTGTAACGACAGTCAGGACGTGACGTTGGGACATCGGAGACTTTCAATTCTGGATCTGTCGCCGGGCGGTGCACAGCCCATGGTTTCCCATAGCGGACGGTTTGTGATTTCCTACAATGGCGAAATCTATAACTGCCGGGAGGTAGAAAAAAAGCTGCGCAGGGAAGGACTTTTGGGAGCGCTGCATGGAAGCTCGGATACGGAGATTTTACTCGAAGCTCTGGAAGCCTATGGCGTAAAAGAGGGGATCTGTCTGTGCAAGGGTATGTTTGCCATCGCACTTTATGACAGGAAAGAAGAACAGCTCTGGCTTTTGCGGGACAGAGTTGGGGAAAAGCCCCTGTATTACGGGCTGGTGAACGGGAGCTTTGTCTTTGCCTCCGAGCTGACGGCAATCGCGGCGCTTCCCGATTTTTGTGGAAAAATTAACAAAGACGTGCTGGATTTGTATTTGATCCACGGATATATTCCGGCACCGTATTCGATTTATGAGGGTATTTATAAGTTAGAGCCGGGAAAAATCCTGCGTCTGGAAAAGCCCTATCGGGACTGGAGGATCGAAACCTACTGGTCAATGGCAGAAACTGCAAAAAAAGGACAGGAGCAGCCTTTTACCGGAAGCAGGCAGGAAGCATCGGAAGAGCTGGAACGGCTTTTAACGGAGAGCATCCGCGGTCAGATGATGGCAGACGTGCCGCTGGGAGCATTTTTGTCAGCAGGAATCGACAGCTCTACTGTCGTTTCCCTGATGCAGTCGATTTCTGACCGGAAGGTTAAAACCTTCACAATTGGGATGGAGGATGCCGCCTACAATGAAGCGGAGGCTGCTGCTGCCATCGCTGCGCATCTGGGGACAGAGCATACGCAGCTGACTATTACGGAGCAGGATGCAAAAGCAGTTCTGCCCAAATTGAGCCACATGTTTGGGGAACCCTTTGCGGATTCCTCCCAGATCCCGACCTATCTGGTCAGTAAGCTGACGCGGGAGCATGTGACGGTTTCCTTGAGCGGCGATGGCGGGGACGAGCTGTTTTGTGGATATGGAACCTATCAGTCGATCACGAACGCGTGGAATAAAATCCGGAAAATTCCGCAGCCTGTGCGCAGTGCGGCAGGATATTTTCTGACGGACGGACCATTTTCCAAAAAGGAAACGAACCAGATCCGAGGCATGTTATTATCGGCGCATAATGCAGAAGAGCTGTATGCGCGCTCTGATCTTTCCGAGCCGTTTCTTGGAAAGATTGCAAAAGAAAGAGGAAGTGCGAGGAGCATTTTTGAAACCTACGAAAGCGGATACCTGGCGGATGTGCAGCACAATCTGATGCTGATGGATCTGCTGATGTACCATCCGGATGATATTCTGGTAAAAGTGGATCGGACGGCAATGGCAGTCTCACTGGAAAGCCGTGTGCCGATGCTGGACAAGGACGTTGTGGAGTTTGCATGGAGTCTGCCGGTGTGGATGAAATGGGAAAACGGCAGAGGCAAGCTTGTATTGCGGGACGTTTTGTACCGCCATGTGCCCAGGGAGCTGATGGAACGTCCGAAAAAGGGTTTTTCGATCCCGATCCAGAAATGGTTAAAGGAGCCGGAGCTCTACGCCTGGGCAGAGAGTCTGTTAAAGGAGGATAAAATCCGTCGGGAAGGTTATTTTGACCCGGAAATGGTGACGCGGCTGTGGAAGGATTTTACACAGCGTGGAATCTGGCGTAAGCAGATCTGGCACATTCTGCGGTTTGAGGACTGGCTGGAGCAGGAATATAGGAAACCGTAAGGCAGGGAACTGAGAAACAGCGCTGCTGCGATCAAAAGGGACAGCAACCGTCGGAGCAGAGGCATTTTTGGAGCAAGGAGAAGGAAGGAGGAACAAGAACCCATGCGCAAATTGGAACAGTATCAGCCGGAAAAGCAAAAGAAAGGCGAGCAGACCGGGCTGATTTCGGTCATTGTGACGGTTTACAATATCCGGGAATATCTGCCCAAAGCGGTGGATTCGATTCTTTCTTCGACCTATCAAAAGCTCGAAGTCCTTTTGATAGATGACGGTTCAACGGATGGAAGTGAACGTATCTGCGATGAATATGCAAAAAAGGATGGGCGGGTGCGGGTTGTCCATCAAAAAAACGGCGGAGCCTACAGCGCGCGCAACACCGGACTTTTGGAGGCAAAAGGCGATTACCTGACCTTTGTGGACGGCGACGACTGGATTGAGCCGCAGATGTATGAGACACTGCTGGCGGCGATGATGGAGCAGGACGCCGATCTTGCGGTCTGCCGGTATCGGAAAATTTACGAAAACCGAAGAGTGGATTTGTCCACGCCGATGGCAGCGGTGTTTGAAGGGCAGGAGCTTTTGGCAAAATATCTGGAAGAGGACGAAGCGTGGCTGATTCAGACGGCGGTCTGGAACAAGCTTTGGAAACGTTCGTTGAGCGACGGACTGAGATTCCCAAAAAGCCTGTATGAGGATATGTATTTTACCATCCGACTGTTGGCAAAATCGAAGCGCAGCGTGTATCTGGACTGGGCGATGTACAATTATGTGTGCAGTCGGACGACGAGCACCACGAATATCGGCCTGAACGAGAAGACCTTCAATGATCTGATTCCGAATTTTTATGAGCGCAGTGCGTTTTTACGGGAGATCGGTAGGGAGGATCTGGCACTTTTGCAGGATTATTTTTTATATAAAAGACTGCTGTTATTCTATACGGCGGTCTGCAGAAGCCAGGATCCAAAGAAAAAAGAACATAAGGCATTTTTGCAGCAGAAAATAGAAGCAGGAAAAGACTGCTATGCAGCAGTCTATGGGATTCCCCAGGCGAGCAGTCAGGAATACCGGAAAATGAAGCTGTTTTTGAAGTCACCGATATTGTACCGGGCAGCGATGAGACTGAATGATTCTTTCCTGATTCCGATCAAGGTTGCGATGGCGAATCGGAGACAGAGGTAGAAAATTTTATTCAAAGGAACAGAAACTATGGTAGGAGTGCAGCTTTCGGGTGGCCTGGGCAATCAGATGTTTGAGTATGCCCTGTATTTAAAATTGAAATCAATGGGAAAAGACGTCAGAATCGACGACGTAACCTGTTATGGCGCACAGGAAAAGCAGCGGGTCAACCAGCTTTCTGTATTCGGTGTTTCCTATGAGCGCATGACGAAACAGGAGTATGAGCAGATCACCGATTCCTGTATGAGTCCCCTCCATCGTGCCAGGCGGCTGCTGTGCGGCAGGAAGGATTTGTCCTATCGGGAAGCGTCGTGCAATTACGATCCGGAGATACTGCGGCGCGAGCCAGCCCTGCTGTTGGGATATTTTCAGACGGAACGGTATTTTGCCGATATCAAAGATCAGGTGCGGGAAGCATTCACATTCCGAAATCTTACTCTGACAAAAGAATCGGCAGCGATGGAGCAGCAGATGAAGGCCTGCGAGTCGGTGAGTGTCCACATCCGACGGGGCGATTACCTCACACCCGCCAATCAGGCGCTGTTTGGCGGAATCTGTGATCTGGATTACTACCATCGCGCGGTCGCAGAGATCCGAAAAAGAAAGCCGGATGTGAAATTTTTCCTGTTTTCCAATGATATGGAGTGGACGAAGGAGCATTTTTGCGGTTCGGAATTTGTCCCGGTGGAGGGAAACAGCGAGCAGGCGGGAGAGCAGGATTTGTACCTGATGAGCTGCTGTAAAAACCACATTCTGGCGAACAGCTCCTTTTCCTGGTGGGGCGCGTGGCTGGATAATGGCAAGGACAAGCTCGTGATTGCACCGGAAAAATGGATGAACGGGCGCGACTGCTGCGATATTTATACGGATGAAATGATTCGAGTGTAATATCCGGGATTTATGCAGTAAATCAGCGATGATTTTGGGCGATAGGTTGTCTGATGGCATCGTTTGGAAAATAGAGAGGAATGTTATGATAGGAACGCAGATCCTGCAGGGGCAGGGGCTTGGCAACCGGCTGTTTTGTTATGTGACAGCCCGCAGTATTGCGGAACAGAAAAAAACTTCATTCGGCGTACCCGGAAAGGAAATCCTGTTAAACGGTCTGACCGGAAACAATTCCGAGCCATTTCTGGATCTCTGGATGGGAGAAGAAGCAAAACCGGAAGATTTTACACGCGTTTATGAGGAAAAAGAAGAACGGATCTACACGGGCGCCTGCCGGCATGATCTGGAGCACGGCTGCTATGTGGCGGGAGAAGACCGGGGCGTTTTCGATGTAGAAGACGGCACGCTCCTGATGGGGAATCTGCAGGCGGAGAGCTATTTTGCACCGAACCGAGAGCAGTTAAAGGAATGGCTGAAGGTAAAGCCGGAGTTTGATTCCTACGAATATACGAGGGACAACCTGTGCGTGCTGAACCTGCGCGGCGGGGAATATGCGTCCGAACCGGCATTGTTTTTACGGAAAAAATACTGGACGGATGGGATGGCACAGATGAAAAAAATCCGCAGTGACATGGAATTTATGATCGTGACGGACGATGTGACGATGGCACATAAGCTTTTACCGGGTATTCCGGCATATCATTTTCCGGTGCACGGGGATTATGTGACAGTCAAAAACGCTCGTTACCTGATTATTTCCAACTCTTCCTTTGCCTGCTTCCCGGCGTTTACGTCGGAGACGGTACAGAAGGTGATTGCACCGAAATACTGGGCGCGTCACAATGTTTCGAATGGCTACTGGGCTTCGGAGCAGAATATTTATACAGGATTTGAGTATCTTGGCAGGGACGGAAAGCTCTACGATGCACAGGCGTGCCGGGAGGAACTGGAAACCTACCGCAGGCAGAGCGAATTTTTTGCAAAACATCATGAAAAGCCGGACGGCATGGCGTATCGTCTGGGAGAAATCCAGGCAAAAGCAGCCTATACGGCGTATTTTGGCGGGCGCGCGGTCAGAAGCCTGAAAAGACGGCTGACCGGTCAGCAGAAGTGAGAAAAGGAGAACTTGGCGTGCAGATTTTGAAGCAATGGAAAACAGAGCCTGAGAAATGGCTTTTTCGAATACTACTGGTCGTTTTTATCGCAAGCATGGTGCCGGTTTTATACCTGTCCCGCTATGCGTTCCCGAACTGCGATGACTTCACCTATGGCGTTGAGACGTACAGGGTATGGAATGCGACCCATTCCTTTGGGGAAGTGCTCAAAACAGCGCTTGCCGTGACAAAGGAAACCTGGCAGCTGTGGCAGGGAACCTGGTTCTCCATTTTCCTCATGACCCTGACGCCCGGAGTTTTCGGGGAAAAATGGTATTTCCTGACAACCCTTCTCATGGCAGGGATGCTCGGCGGCAGCATTTGTGTGCTGATGCATACGGTGCTTTGCCGGTACATTAGCCGGGCAAAAGAAAACCGTTATCTGCGTGGAATCTGTACGCTGACTGTTTTATTCCTGACCTTTCAGACCTTCGTTTCGCCGGTGCTTGCGCTGTATTGGTATAACGGCTCGCTGCATTATGTATTCATGGAGGCTGTTCTGTTCTTTGCAGTGTCTGCGCTGCTTTGCCTGGAAACATCGGAACAGAAATCAAAGAAAATCCTCTGGATGATCCTTTCTGCCGTTCTGTGCGCACTGTTAGGCGGGGCAAACCTGTTGACCGGCTTACAGTCGGTGATCCTGATCGTACTGCTGACGGCATGGGAGTTTTTCCGGAAAAAGAAAAACCGTTTCTGGTTTTTGTTTCCGCTTGTCTGCAGCCTGGTCGGTTTTGCGTTTAACGTGCTGGCACCAGGAAATTTGATTCGGGAAGATACGGCGGAGAGTATGGGAGCGGTAAAAGCGATTGTCATGTCATTTTACTGGGGAATTGTGTATGTGACGGAATGGCTGACACCGATGGTGCTGGTTGGCTTTGCAATGCTGATTCCTGCGATTTACCGGCTGGCAAAGCAGGCAGAAGGAAAGTTTTTTAAACCCTTGTATGCAGTCGTTTTAAGCTTTTGCGTTTTCTGCGCGATGTTCACGCCGACGTTGTATGCGACGTCCAGCGAGGGACCCGATCGCTGCAAAAATGTGATGCGCGTGGTGCTGTATTTGCTGGTGTTCTTTAATTTGCTCAATGGATGTGGTTGGGCATGGCAGCTAAAGCAGCCAGGACAGCGAAAGCAGTCCGAGCAGCTTCCGCAGTCCCGGCCGGGATTTTTTTACAGGCTGCTGGAGCTTCTGGAAGAAACAAAGAGCGCGTTTTATGCCGTGACGTTGATTGCGATGGGTGTGATTTTCCTCTTTGCGGCGGATAAAAATACGTATACGTCCGTTTCTGCCGTGCGTTCTATTTTAAATGGTGAGGCGGCGGAGTATGCGGCGGAAAACAATGCGCGCCTGGAATTGTATACAAATGGGGAAACGGAAATCACGATCACACCACTTTCCGTGGAACCGTATTTATTGTATATCGACGATGTGACCAATGAGGGCGACCGGGGCTACTGGCTGAATCTGGCGCTGATGGATTATTACGGAAAAGACAGAATTACCGTGTCCGGACCGGAAGAATAAAGGAGAGAGAGTTATGGTATATGATTGTTTTCAGTTTTTCAACGAGCTCGATATTTTAAAGCTGCGTATGCATGTTTTAAACGATGTTGTGGACAAATTTGTCATCAGCGAGGCAACTGTAACCTTTTCGGGCGAGAAAAAGCCGTTATATTTCCAGGAAAACCGGGAAATGTTCAAGGAGTTTGAAGACAAAATCATTCACAAGGTTGTGGATGATACGCCGATGGATACGAGTGCTTTTATGCGGGACAGCCACCAGAAGTGTGCAGTAGCGCGCGGTTTGGAGGGTGCAAAGGACGATGATATCGTCATTTTCTCCGACGTCGATGAAATCCCGAATCCGGAAGCAGTAAAAAAGGTTCTGGCAGATTTTGACGGCAGCAAAATCTATGCGCTGGCGCAGCGGAATTTTTACTGTTATCTGAATATGGAAGAAACCTCCGGAAGCCTGCTGTCCATTACGGGTGAGTTTGAGGGCTTTACCGGAAAAGACAGAAGGTGGCTTGGAACAAAGATCTGTAATTATGGAATGTTAAAACGGTTCACGACGGAGCAGCTGCGGGACAGCAAGCAAAAGGAGCTGATGGTGCGCGTTGCGGACGGCGGCTGGCATTTTTCCTATATGGGCGGCGGCAAGGACGAGTCTGTGGAGGATCGTGTAAAATACAAGATCAAGAGCGCGGCACATCAGGAGTATAATAATCGGGCAACGCTGTCGAAGGTGAAGAAGAAGATCCGGAATCATGAGGATATTCTGGGGCGGAGTACGGATTTTCAGATTGTGCCGGTGGATGAGAGTTATCCGGTGTATTTGAGGGAGCATCTGGAGGAGTACCAGTATTTGATGTATCCGGAGAAGAAGTCCTTTTTTGACCGCATTCTGGGTCGTTGAGGGAGGGCTCTTGTCCGCCCGCATGCAGTTTTGCGGGCGGTTCCCTGGTCTGCGTGCTGTGTCCGGCATTTGGTCTGGTGCAGCAGCGGACTCGCTTTCGCTCGGTTCAAAACGCAGCGGGTGCGTAGGGCTGCAAAGTACGCAGCCCAAGCACCGGCGTTTTGAGACGGTCCGCTTGTCTGCATCCAGACCAAGTGCCTGTCGCAGCACGCAGTCTCCGGGAACGTCCGCAAAACTGCTGCATGGGCGGACAAGAGGCGCTGTGTCGGGCGGATGGAAGGTCAAGGTCAAGGGCGTGAAGGCAAGGTCAAGGGCTGAATTTGTGGGATTGCGTGGAGGACGGCAAAGCGCTCCTGCGGAGCTGTTGCCTGTGTGTGGAGGGCATTTGGATAGAGCAGTTAGGAGTTTTGGATGGTGAAGGTTTCGATTTGTGTGCCGGCGTATAAGAATCCGGTTGGTGTAGAGCGGCTTTTGGAGTCGATAAAAGTGCAGTCTTTTACGGATTACGAGGTGGTTGTGACGGATGATTCTCCGGACGGGTCTGTGGAGGAGGTTGTACGTAGGGCAGAGGTTCCGGGGATAGTTTATGTTCGGAATGCAGTTCGCAAAGGTGCAACAGGGAACTGGAACGAGGCGGTGCGGCATGCTTCGGGTGAGTATATCAAGATCATGCACCACGATGACTGGTTCACGGATCGGGATTGTCTGGCGCGGTTTGTGGAGATGCTGGAGGAGCATCCGGAGGCGGATCTTGCGTTTTGCGGGAGTCGGCAGGTGATGTTGGATGGTGTCGGAAATCGGACGGGAGAGGAGTTTGACCGGGCGATCAGCGACGAGCATTTGAAGATGATCTCGGAGGATTGGCGGGATCTTTATATCGGGGATTATATTGGGGCGCCGAGTGCGACGATTTACCGGAAGGGCGCGCCGGAGTATGAGGAGAAGCTGACGTGGATTGTGGATGTGGAATTTTATATGCGTCTGCTTCAGAGGAATCCGAGGTTTGTGGTGAGTAAAGAGCCGCTTGTCAGTATCGGGGTCAGCGAGAATCAGCTGACGGAGAGCTGTCGGACGGACGGAAAGTTAAATATTTTCGAGTATGGATTTGTGATGCAGGAGTTTTCCCTGCTTTCAGAAGAAAAATATCGGCAGAAGTTTATTCAGATCGCGTTGAAATATAAGATGCCGTTTGCATCGCTTGCGCCTTACGGGATTCCGAAGAAGGAGTATGAGAAGGCGGCTGCGAAGAAGCGGCGGGAAGATTTTGTCTTTTATGTCGGCGTTGCAAAGCGCAAGGTTCGGAAAGCGTTTGGGAAAAAGCGGTTCGCATGAAAATTGGAGGTTAGGATGGTTCAGATTTTACAAAAGCTGCTTCATATTTTGAATAAAGATCAGAAGCGGAAGGTTGCGGGACTCGGCGTGATGATTTTTATCGGTGCGCTGATGGAAATGATCGGCGTCGGGCTGATCATGCCGGTGGTTGAGGGCGTAATGGCGCCGGATCAGCTGCTGAATAAGTGGTATATTCAGGTTTTGGAACGGTTTATTCATTTTGATACGCCGAATCAGTGGCTGCTGTTTTTGATCGGTGTGATCATTGCAGTTTATTTTATCAAAAACGGTTATCTGCTTTTACAGACATATGTGCAGTCTCGTTTTGTCAACACGAATCAGTCCAATACGATCAGCTACATGCTGGAGGAATATCTGAACCGTCCCTATGAATTCTATTTAAACGCGGACATTCCTACGATCTTTCGTACGATTGACGGTGATGTGCCGAAGGTATTTACAACTCTGATGGAATATATACAGCTGGCGACGGAGCTGATGGTTTCGGCGGTTCTGTGCGTGACGCTGCTTGTAACAAACCCGACGATGACGATTTTTATTGTTGTGGTCATGGGCGGAACGACGGTTGTAATCCTGAAAATTTTAAAGCCTACCTTAAACCGGCTGGGGCGGACCTCCCAGCGGTTGCAGAGTCAGATGGGAAAATGGCGTCTGCAGTCTATTTACGGAATCAAGGATGTAAAGATTTTAAATAAAGAGCATTATTTTGCATCCAGCTTTGGAAAATATTCTCAGGAGAACGCGAAGCTGACGACAGAATATGCGGTGCTTAACAACATGCCGCGTCTGCTGTTGGAGACGCTGAGCATCTGCGGTATTTTGGGATATCTTGCAATCTGCATTTTAAACAGCGCGGACATGACGGAGCTTGTGCCGCAGATTTCCGCATTTGCAGTAGCGGCGATGCGTCTGATGCCGTCGGTCAACCGGATCAACACGCATATGAGCAATATTGCGTTCTATGAGCCAAGCGTGAATTATGTTTATGAAAATGTAGACTTCACATCCTATCGTCTGCATGGAAAATATGAAAGAGACTATGATCCCCATACGCCTCCGATGGAGCTGAAAAAAGAGATTCGCATGGAGGACGTCAGCTATACTTATCCCGAAAGTGACAAGGTGATTCTGGATCATGCTCAGATGCTTGTACCCGTTGGAAAATCGGTGGGCGTGATGGGACCCTCCGGTGCGGGAAAGAGTACCGCAATCGATATTTTAATGGGACTTTTGCAGGTACAGGGCGGCGAGATTTTATGCGATGGAAGAAATATTTTTGAAAATTATCCATCCTGGCTGTCTCATATCGGTTACATTCCGCAGACCATTTATCTGACGGATGATTCGATTCGTGAAAATATAGCGTTCGGTGTGGCAAAAGAGGATATCGATGATGAGCGCGTATGGCATGTGCTGGAAGAAGCCCAGTTGAAGGATTTTGTAAAGGAGCTGCCGGGTATGCTGGATATGGAGATCGGGGAGCGGGGTGTGCGTCTCTCCGGCGGTCAGAGACAGCGTCTTGGTATTGCGAGGGCGCTGTATCATAATCCGGAGATTCTGGTATTTGATGAGGCAACGAGTGCGCTGGATACCGATACGGAAACGGCGATTATGGAGGCAATTGAGAGCTTTCATGGAAAGAAGACGCTGGTGATCATTGCGCACAGGCTGCGGACGATCGCGGGGTGCGATATTATTTACAAGGTGGATAACGGAAAGATCGTGGAGACGACGCTGGCGGCAGAGGAGCACTAGACCGGACGGTCAGCCGCCGTGCTGTTTTGCACCTGACGCTGTCGTTCCCGTCCGCCATGCAGACTCGCTTTCGCTCAGAAGAAAAGCGCAGCGGGTACATAAGGATGCAAAAGACGCATCCTAAGTACCGGCGCTTTTCTATGGTCTGCATACGGCGGATCGGGAACGGCAGCGCCGGCGCAAAAAGCGCGCGACGGCTGACCTGGCTGTGTAAGGCGGAAGGGAAAAGGTCAAGGTCAAGGGCTGAGTTTGCTGCTGAAACATAGCTGGCAGGAGGACGGCAAGGCGCTCCTTTGGAGCTGTTGCCTGTGTGCACTGTGTGCAAGCAGCCATGAACACGGGCTGTTCATGGACGTGAGAAAGTGATTCAGGAGTGCGCTGTCTGGCGGTTGAGATTTGATTATGGAGGTGCGGTGTGGCAGAACTCTTAATCTTATGGGGATATATTGGGATAGTGAATAGTTGCATCGGAGCTGGTGTTTTAAAAGGCATTGGTTTGTTGACAGGCAGGAAGAAGATTGTCTATGGTCTGGCAGGTACTGAGCTTGCCGGGATCGTGGCGATCACTGTTTATGCCCAGACGGTCAGCATTTTCGGTAAGGTTTTTATGGCTGCTCATTTGATTTTGCTGGCGGCGGCAGCAGCATGTGCATACTGGTGCAGGAAAGAGCTTCTGGTGATTTGGAGCCGGGTGAAGAAGATATGTCTTTCCTGGGAAGGTGTTCTTTATCTGATTTTTGCAGTGATGACAGCTTATTTTGCATCCAGAGGGCTGCAGCATACGGATACCGGAATTTATCATGCTCAGGCGATTCGGTGGTATGAGGAGTATGGGCTTGTAAAAGGGCTTGGCAATCTGCAGCAGCATTTTGCTTATAACAGTGCATATCTTGCGTATGCGGCTGCCTTTTCTATGAAATGGCTGGTAGGGCAGTCGTTGCATGGAACCAATGGCTTTTTGCAGGCATTTCTGTGTATCTGGGCGCTGTACGGTCTGAAGAATTTTGCCCGGCATAAAAGTCATCTGGCGGATGGATGCAGAGTTGGAATTTTATTGTATGCAATTGTTGTGTCAGAGCGGATTATGTCTCCGGCAACGGATTTCGGGACGATGTATCTGGTATTTTTTATTGTAACGCTGTGGACGTCGATTGCCTGTGAAAAAGAGGGTAAAATCGGGGAAAAAACAGATCTGTATACACTGCTTTGTGTTGCGGTTGTCTGTGTGACAACTTTTAAGCTCTCAGCTGGAATGCTCGTCATTCTTGCACTGTATCCGGCGGTTTGTCTGATCCGGTCAAAAGAATGGAAAAAGATCGGAATCTATCTGCTTTGTGGCTGTGTTGTGCTTGCGCCGTGGCTGGTGCGGAATGTGCTGATTTCCGGATGGCTGATTTATCCGTTTGCAGCAATTGATCTGTTTTCCGTAGACTGGAAAATTCCTGCTTCTTATCTTCAGAATGATTCGGATCAGATCAAGGTTTGGGGACGTTGTCTGTATGATGTGACGAAAATCAATGATCCTGTGAGCGCATGGTTTCCCGTCTGGTGGGGAGAAAAGGATCGTTATGAGATGATGCTTTTGATTGCCAATATGGTTGCCGGGATTTCAGCAGTGTTGTCGGTTGTGTGGAAACGAATCCGGAAAGAAAAGTTATGCTGGGATCGTGTCGTTGTGTATGCAGCGGTTTTAGGCGGCATTGCAGGCTGGTTTTTCCTCGCTCCGTTTATCCGGTACGGGCTTGCGTTTCTGTTGATTTTTCCGTTAATGGCATTTGGCGAATGGCTGCGTCCGATGCAGATGGGGCCGGTGCGGATTGCGTCAGGTTTTCTTTGCGCAGCGATCTTTTTCAGTTTGAGTATGTACTGGGATTATTATGTGTTGTTTGATCTGGTTTGGGGAAAGCAGCATCTGACAGACCCGGCTTGGGTTGTACAGCAGGATTATGACAGCGTAGAGGTGGAGTCGTTTGAAATGGAAGGCGGTCTGATAGTTTATTATCCGGCAGGCGGGCAGGAGAATATCAGTTATGACGCTTTTCCGGCGACGGCATATCGGATGATGGCTGAGAGGACGAAGTTACGGGGAAGCGATATCCGGGACGGGTTTATGCCAAAGTGACGGTCCGGACGGTCAGCCGCTGTGCTGTTTTGCACCGGGCGCTGTCGTTCCCGTCCGCCATGCAGACGCGCTTTCGCTCAGAAGAAAAGCGCAGCGGGTACATAAGGAAGCAAAAGACGCTTCCTAAGTACCGGCGCTTTTCTATGGTCTGCATACGGCGGATCGGGAACGGCAGCGCCGGCGCAAAAAGCGCGCGACGGCTGACCTGGCTGTGTAAGGCGGAAGGGAAAAGGTCAAGGTCAAGGGCTGAGTTTGCTGCTGAAACATAGCTGGCAGGAGGACGGCAAGGCGCTCCTTGTGTAGGACGGCAAGGCGCTCCTGCGGAGCTGTTGCCTGGTAGTAGAGGCAGCCCCTGAACACTTGCTGTTCAGGGGCGTGAGAAAGAGAATCAAGAGTGCGCAGCCCCTTTTGCGAAGCAAAATTAAAAATGGGGCTGGGCAGTCGCAGTTTCCGAAGGAAACTGTAGAGGCAGCCCCTGAACACTTGCTGTTCAGGGGCGTGAGAAAGTGAATCAGGAGTGCGCAGCCCCCTTTTGCGAAGCAAAATTAAAATGGAGCTGGGCAGTCACAGTTTCCGAAGGAAACTGTGACCTGCTTGCATTGGTATGGTGGATGCAGTATGATAGTAGAAAATGAGCGGTCTGTGCGGAGTTGGAGCGCAGGCAGCGGTTTAAGATGAAATGAGGATTTATTATGAAGTGGAAAGACGGCAGGCTGCAGCTTCCGAATGTGACGCTGATGGCGATGACGAGTGTCAATGTGCGGCAGACGATCAAGGCGATGCAGTACAGTATGCGTCAGATTGATTTTGGGGATTGTGTGTTGATCACGCATCGGAAGCCTTTCTTTTTGCCGAAGGGTATTCGGTATGCACATACCTCGAAGCTGACGAATATTGACTGTTTTAATTATAAGATGCTTTATGAGCTGGGAGATTATATCCATACGGATTTTGTTATGGTGGTGCATGCGGATGGGTTTATCGTGCATCCGGAGATGTGGCGGGATGAGTTCCTAGATTATGATTATATCGGTTCTCCGTGGCCGATTCCGAAGGATGATATCACATACCGGGACATCAACGGGAATCTGTGTCGGGTCGGCAACAGCGTGGGAATCCGCAGCCGGAGGCTTGTGAATTTCCCGAAGGAGGCAAATCTGCCCTTTGAGCCGGATCACGGTTCCCTGAATGAGGATGGTTTTTTGTGCGTAAAGAACCATCATCTGATCGAGGCAGCAGGGATGAAGATTGCACCGTTGGAGGTTGCAAAATATTTTGCGCATGAGACGATGATTCCGGAGATTGAGGGGATCACGCCCTTTGCGTTCCACAAATGGGCGGGGACGAACGCGCAGTATCCGAAATTTTAAAGCGGACAGCCGTTTGACGGTCTGATGGGGCTGGTATTCCGGAAGGAGCGGTCAGAGATGGTTATCCACAGGAAAGGAACAGCATGGCAGAGCAGATTGCACATACGAAAAATGGAAAAATAGAACAGTTCGGCAGGATCTGCTTTTATGCAGGGCTTCTTTTGGAGCTTCTGATTGTCATCCTGGACAAGAGTTCGTGGATCAATCCGCTGGAAGGACAAATGTTCCGGGTCAGCTTTCTGCTGTTTGCCTGCAAGCTCTGTGTGACGAAGTATTCCAAAAAGGAATGGCTCGCCGTGCTGGCGGCAGGAGTCATTGCGGGGCTGTGTTATCTCGGCTCGGATCGGGATGAGGCGGTTCGAGCGGTTGTGTTTGTTGCATCGATGAAAGGGATTGACCACAAAAAGGCACTGCGGGTTGTTTTTTATGTGACGCTTACCGGAATGGCAGTGCTGGCGATACTTTCGCTGGCGGGCGTTTTGGGTGAGGTTTGGGACGCCGGCGCTGGCTATGGAATCAAAGAAGGCAGCAGGCGGCTTTGTCTTGGCGTCGGCAACAGCAATGCGCTTGCGATTATGATCTGGGCGCTGATGACGCTCGGCGTTTATCTGTTCCATGAAAAAATGAAGCCGGTGCACTGGATACTTCTCGGCGTACTGACGGTTGGTGTTTACGCTGCGACGATGACGCGGACGACGTTTCTTATCATGGCGGCAACGCTGGTGCTGGCGTTTGTGCTTGAAAAATTCCCCCAAATTGCTGAAAAAAAATCGCTTTACATTGGTGGAACTGCAATAACGGCGGCGGGAATTTTATTTTCTGTTTATGCGGCATATATTTCGGATTGGTATGATTTTATGCCGGGATGGGTTGTGAAGATAGATAGAATATTGACCGGGCGAATTGCCAGTATTTATGCGTTTGAAAATGGCGGAGGAGTGCTTGAAAACTGGAAGTTGTTTGGCGATCCGGATTATATAGAGTATTTTGACATGGGTTATGTACGCCTCTTTTTCTGGTATGGAATTATTCCGGGTTTATGCTGTATAATTTTATTGTTTTTATTGATATGGCAATGTAAAAATCAGAAGGATAGAATGGGATTTGTATTGATTCTTTCTTTTGCAGTTTTTACAGTGGTGGAGGCACACATAGTGTCCGTATATATAGCCAGAAATTATATACTATTTTTGTTAGGAGCTTACTGGACAGGAATGTTTCCGTTTGATGGGGATGATATCTATTGGTGGCAATTGCCAGGTTTTTATTAAAGACTTCTAAAGAGATATATTAGCTTGAATTAAAAAAATTATGGATGGTGAAGCCGGGGAGGAAAGAGCTGTTTTGAAGCAGAAAATGTTATAACTCTCCGGCTGACCTGTTTTATTGGAGTATGCATTGCAAAGGAGACGGATTATGAAAGTTGTAATGCTTGGTGCGGACCGCAGCGTAAAGGGCGGCGTATCTGCG
>ENA-OURZ01000209-OURZ01000209.1-human-gut-metagenome-genome-assembly--contig:-NODE-209-length-79673-cov-5.965736_pt1 | contig 79673 bp, 70 predicted proteins | sample MGYA00242073_ERZ509195 | MGnify/ENA primary metagenome ERZ509195 (study PRJEB26280, sample SAMEA2338837) | human gut metagenome | biome: human gut; feature: human-associated habitat; material: faeces... | reverse complement strand
AAATATGCGTTCGCATACCCGCCGCTCTGCCGTGCCGCGCGCGTTCGCTGCCTATGAGACCTCCGATTATAACGGCGGCAAGCGAGCGTAAAATCGTATTTAAAATAATTTGCTGCATAAAATCCCTCCAAAAAATAAAAGCAATAACTTTCGGCATTCAAATCCTATCCTTTTTACCTTTATTCAATACTGTTTCGCCATTCGACAATCGATTTTGCATTGTTTTCGGTAAAAAGAGTGCATCCGTAAGATACTGCCTCAAAAAAGCTATCTTCACTTGTATCAGAGCCGGTGCAAGGCTCTATTTTAAGTGCTCGTAACTCTTCACATCGTTTTTTTGCTTCTTGCCCAGTTGTCCAATAACAAGCATAGTCAAGATATAAAGACGGATCGAGCTTCACATTTTTCATGATTGAATATGGATAAAATCCATGTAAAAAATATTTTTTCCCGTAGGTTAAATATATGTATTCAAGCACATAAGCATCGAAACAGTTAAGCATTATTTGTTTTCCTAAACCTAATTCTTCACACATTCTGACTGTTTCGTTTACCGTATAAGCAACCCGTTCCGGTCCTTCCGTCTCAAGATACACCTTTATTTCAAGATTCAGCAATAAATCAGGTATACCGGCTGAATATTCCAAAAACTCCCTGAGAGTCGGTACAGACATAGGTTGCTTCGCAGTTCCCGCATTTAATGTTTTAATTTCCTCATAGGTTTTTTCCCTTATAAGCCCTTCGCCGTCAGTAGTGCGTTTCACATCATCGTCATGCATCAAAATCAATACATTGTCTTTTGTAAGATGAATGTCCGTTTCAAGCATATCCACACCGCATTCGATGGCACTTTTAAAGGACTCTAAAGTATTTTCGGGTAAAACCGATGGATTGCCTCTATGACCTGCTATAAGTATCTTTTTATTTGTTTCAAATTTCATATTACAATTCTCCTTATAGTTTCTTAACGAAATTATAGTATTTTGTATAATAGCCAAGCTCCGGTGCTACTATATAACAGATGTCTTCAAAGGCGTTTATTATCAGCTTTTAACTCGAAAGTCCGTTTCGCGCAATTTCCCCTGCGTTTTCAAGTACAATATCGGGTTTATCGTCCGATTTTTTAAGAATTTCGGGCGTGGTTTCCCCACTCATAACAAGCACCGAAAGCGCTCCTGCGTTCAGCCCGCTTTTAATATCGGTGTAAATTCTGTCGCCTATAACGGCGGTTTCTAAAGGCGTACAGCCCTCCTTTTCCATTGCAAGCTGTATCATAAGCGGCGAGGGCTTGCCTATAACAAAGGGTCTTTTCCCTGTCGCATTATAAATCATATCGCACACGCTGCCGCAATCGGGCACGCTGCCGTATTCGGTAGGGCAGACATAATCAGGGTTGGTGGCAATATACGGCAAATCCTTAGTGCAAAGCATTTTAGATACATCGTCAAGCTTTTTAAAGGTAAGTTCGGTATCAAACCCCATTACTATGCACTCGGTTTTTTCGGTATCCTCGGTAATTTCAAAACCGTTTTGCCGAAGCTCCTCTTTCAGCGATTCCGTTCTGCACACATAAAGCCTTTTATCGGGATAATTCTTTTTTAAATACCAAGCCGTTGCCTGTGACGAGGTGAGAAAATCGTCATTTGTCGCCTTAATTCCGAGCCGAGCGAGCTTATTAACATAAGCGCTTACGCTTTTTGAGGAATTATTGGTTATAAACAAATATTTTTTCCCTGCTTTTTTAATTGTGCTCAGCAATTCTGGGGTAAAATCAAAAACCCTATTGCCGATATACAGTGTTCCGTCCATATCAAAAAGGAAAAGTTTTATCCCTTCAAAGCAACCTTTTTTCATCAGCCTATCCTTTCAAGAAATTTCTTCGCCGCATAATCCGCATAACGGTCAAGCTGACCCTTATCGCGCAGATAAAATAAAATCGTATACCTGTCGCGCAAGTTAAGCGCACGCTTTACAGCCTTATAAATTGCATCATAATCGGTTGTAACGTTAGGGATATCCATTTTATTGCAGAATTCTTCTATCTTATCAAAATACGGCAAATATTTTTCAATAAGAGACTTTAAATGCTTATCGTCGGTTTCGGTATAGAGTAAACGGTACATATCCGCCACTATTCTTGTAGCTTCGCAGACCTCAAGCCCGTGCAGATTAGGCTTTTCGCCCCTTTCAACGCTCTCAAGCTCCCACACGTGCGCTACTATGTGCTCAGAACCCGAAGCAGGACGCGAATTACCCGTAAACGCCATTCCAAGCCCCGTTACCAAAAAGCCCTCCATTATGTTTTTAATGCAATCGGCACTGCGCGCTTTAAGGTCATAGCCGTTTTTCATACATTTATCGGCAGCCTCTATTACTTCATCGGCAATTTCCTTGCAGTAATAATCGCCGTTATAATCGCGCGCCAATTCCCAGTCGAGTATCCCGGTGTATTTCCCGAACATATCGCCTATGCCCGAAAGCAGCATGTCAAACGGCGCTTCCTTCATAACATCAAGGTCGGCTATAATATATTTCGGCGTGGTGCATTTAATCGTCGCCTTTGTACCGTCAAACAGCGTAGGCGACCCTGCGGAGGCATAGCCGTCCATAGAGGGCGCGGTTCCCGCAATTCCGTAAGGCAGACCCAAGCGGTAGGAAACCAGTCTGCATATATCGTTCACAACACCTGAGCCTACGCCCAAAATAAAGTCAGGCTGCGGCGAGTATTCAAAAATATCCGAATCGGCTTTCGGGTCGTTTAAGTGTATCAGCACATCGCCGACATTCCGCGCGTCCGGCAGAACCTCGCCCTTTAAAATATGCTTGTGCGAAAATTTTCCGGCGGTTCTCAATATCTGCTCCGCCTTTTCGCCCAAAACGCGGTATGTATTTTCATCACATACCATAAATACCTTGTTGTAATTTTCCAATAATTCAGGCAGACGGTTTACGGCTCCGCTTTCAATTATATATTTTTCAATCGGGGCACGGTGCATACCCATTTCACAGCTGCATTTTCTTTCAATCATTTATGATTCCTCCGTATACTTTTTCATCAATTTAGGAAAATCTAAATAATTGTCTATCCTTTCAAAACCGAAATCGGAAAGATAGACCGACTCATCGTTTCCGCCCTCGCCGTAATCATCCCCCACAAAAACGACCTCATTATGGGCAATGCCGCGCTCATTACAGTAAGCGTTTAACGCATAATATTTATTGTAAGGCTTAGGCGCCATATCAAATGAAGATGAACCACCTACAAAAACGGTATATTCGGGAAAAAGCTTTTTGACCTCGCCGTAAAACGCCCGTCGCTTTTTCCTGTCGGGATCGAAGGCGAGCTTATCCTTTTGCTCGGCTTTGGTACCCAGCAGTGGAAAGGTTACACAGCCCGATGAATGATATTCCACATTATCGCCCTTAAAGTCTGTATAGCCGTAGCGCTCCCTTAATTCCGTCACGCGCCGTTCAACCGAGTCACGGTCTGTAGATACCTTGTTGTCCTCAATTATTTCAATGTCCTTTAATGCGCTGTTGTAGATTGCCGTCTGCATACCGTAATTCCCGATGATATCTATCGGGAAATGCCCCATCTGCTCAAAAATTCTGCGGCACATGCCCGCACCCACCATGCAAAGCATGCTCCCTTTAGACAGCCGTTCAAGCACTGCGCGGTTTTCAGCCGACAGCGGAGTTTTGTGCTGCGTCAGCGTTCCGTCCAAATCAAATGCAAAAAGTTTAGGTCTGTCAATTATCATAGAACTCTCCGTTTTAAAAAAAGTAGAATTGCACACCAAATATCAGGAATGGCATATGATTTTGCGAAGGCGCATAAGTGTTAAGCGATTACGCACACAAGGTGAATATTCCAAAATCAACGGAAGCTTATCCGATGAAACATCAATATCCTCAAATGTGCTTTTAATTCCCAATTTCACAAACACTTCTTCGAGCTGTTTGCTTTCGGGTAATTCGTTAATTACAGCTTTAATCCGATCAAATGATTTTTCCATTTTTTCTGCGGTTATTCCTTTTCCGCAATCGTCCGCATTTTCTTTTTCAATTTCACCGGTCAGACGATCCCCAAACATTTTATATATAAATTCTTCATTGTATTCGCTGTAATCCTTAAAAGAAATACCGTGTGCGTTTATTATATTTCTGTATTCACGCAAAACGGTTAAAGTTCCTACTCCGACTTTTTCACCGTGCAAAGCATCGGAATTAACATCAAGTCCCTCCGGACGCATTTCGATCAAATGCGATATGTGGTGCTCTGCGCCCGACGCGGGTCGTGAGTTCCCCATCATTTGCATAGCAAGACCCGAAAGCAGCAAACCGTACATAAGCTTTTCATATGCTTCTTCGGAGCCTGATAAAATTCCGAGAGCAGAATCAAGTACCGCATTTGTAGCTTCGCGCGTAATATCGGCAATTCGTTTGCAATAAAACTCGTTTGTTACTATATTTGCAATTTTCCAATCAGCCAGCGATATGTATTTGCCTATCATATCGCCAAAGCCGGACTTTGCAAGCCGCAGGGGAGCGTTTTTAATAATATCAATATCTGCCAATACAATTTTGGGAGCAACCGCAGTGAGGGTTTTCTTACTGCCTTTCCATGTCATTGCAGCAACAGAAGAACAAAATCCGTCCACACTCGCTGCCGTAGGACAGGAAATAAAATCTATCCCAAGTTGATATGCGCAATATCTTGTAAGATCGTGAACGGTTCCGGAACCGACAGCTACCAAAAGCTTTGTTTCCTTCGGAAGTTTTGATTTAAGCAATTCCACACCATGCTCATTTGCATGAAGGTTATCGGGCGGTAAAATCACTTCCTTATCCGCCTTCGGGTGTCTGTCCTCCGTTGCACGGTATGTATTTTCATCATATACCGATACCCTATACCCGGTAAGCCCGTATCTTTCCGCATATTCATCAAGCCTGTTTAAGCAGCCGCTCTCAACTACAGATATAAGCGTCTCCATATTATGGCTCTTTCCGCAAGAAGAGCATTTACCGTTATATTTTTCACTGTCAATAATCATTTATCTGTTCCTTTCTGCCCGTAGTAAGCATTTGCACCGTGTTTTCTGAAATAATGCTTATCGGCAAGCTCACTTTGAAATTTAACCGCAGGATTTAATTTCAAGGTGTGCCATGCCATCATTGAAACCTCCTCCAAAATTACGGCGTTTTCCACCGATTTATCCGCATTCTTTCCCCAGGTAAATGGTCCGTGAGAGTATACCAAAACACCGGGCACATCCATCGGATTTTTTCCTGCAAAAGTCTCGCATATTACTTTTCCCGTTTCTTTTTCGTATTCACCGGCAATTTCAGCCGCTGTAAGTCTGCGCGTACACGGTACATCCCCGTAAAATGAATCAGCGTGAGTAGTACCGAGAGCCGGCACCGACAAACCCGCTTGCGCAAATACAACCGCCCACCTTGAATGGGTATGTGTTACTCCGCCGATTTCCGGAAAGCTTTTATACAATTCAAGGTGTGTAGGCAAATCGGACGAAGGCCGCCATTTCCCCTCAACCGTCTTTCCGTCTAAATCTACTACAGTCATATCGTCTGCCGTCATATTCTCATACGGTATTCCGGATGGCTTTATTACAACAAGTCCGCTTCCTCTGTCAATTTCCGATACATTTCCCCATGTCAGTGTGACAAGCTTACTTTCTTTTAAACGAATATTTGCTCTATATACCTTTTCCTTTAATTCTTCAAGCATTAAAACCATCTCCAAAAATCTCTTTTAAATATAAAGCGGTAAAAATTGTATATATGCAGTACATTTCGACACCGCTTTACAAGCTTATATTTTTGTTTTTCTCACCAATCCAAAATGAATTTCATCACAAACACACAGCTCCAGCTAAAATATGGGCAATATAATCCTTTACCTGTTTTCGCTTCATAGTTTTCGTGAACGCAGTCCGAATCCGAGTATACCCAATCTAAAATCGTTGCTTTAATAGCGTCCGCCGTGTCGTCGAAGCCGTAATTTTTCAAGCCTTTAGCGGCAAAATAGGCCACATTCAGCCATGTATTTCCTCGCCAATAATCCTGCGAATACTCTTTGTTATCATAAGAAACCGTCGGCATACCAGGAAAGAATTTGTTTTTGTCCCCTGCATACCTTGCAAGACAAGCCGCCCTGTCGTCGGAGGCTATTTCAATAAACAGCGGCATAAACGACGCAGGCGATAAAACCTCGGAAGGTTTTCCGTCAAATCTGTTAACATCGGTATAGCATTTAAGCTCATCATTCCATAAAAGGCTGTTTATATTTCTTATAAGAGTTTTTTCTGCGTTTTTATATTTTTCATAATCCTCTGTTTTACTAAGTGCCTGTGCTATTTCTGCCATAGAACGATATGTCATTACGGCAAAGCAATTCAAATCAATCGGCCAATAGTCCGAACAGGGGGATTGCCAGCGAACGGAGTTATCCCAACCGCTTTCATATCTTACATAAAGATCAAACTCATTAAAAGGAACCTTACTTATATTGGCGCCATAATGGAATAATCCCTTATAAAACCTATGCTTTTCCCAAAATTCAAGGTTTTTTGAAAGCCTTGGATATAAATTTTTAAGAAACTCTATATCCTTATCCGCCTTATATATTTCATTAGCCGCATATGAAAGCACCGGCGGTTTAGAGGAAATGTCGCATATTTTCCCGTTATCGCTTATAGTGTCAATAAACATTCCGTCATCAAGCTGATACCTGACAAATCCCAATATTTGCTCCTTGGCAAGCTCCGTATCCCATTTCATAACGCCAATAGCATGGAATGCAGAATCCCAATTCCAAATCCCCGCGCTCGCCTTGGAATTTTTACCGTAAGAAAACGGTTTGATACAGCGGTACGGAAACCACGGATATTCCTCACCGCCGCAAACATTATTCAAAAGAATTTCGCCGGATTTTTTTATAAGGGAAAAATCCTTTTCCGATAATTCTTTATTCAATTCGGTCAACCATTTTTCAAATTTCATTACTTAAATCTCCTTAGATATAAGTATTTATAACATCAAAAATCAGATTTTTAATTATTCGTTTCACAAAACAGCGGAAGCGCAAAAGCGCCTCCGCGTATTAAAGCACAAATGCGTTTTTTACTTTTGTCTTTTTTTCAAAACAAAAAGCAGCAGAATAAAGATAAGCGCCATCAACACAATACCGGCAGAAACAAATATCCATATTGACGGTGTATTACCGTTTTCAGCATTAGAAACACTGTCGGAGGAATTATCATATTTGAGCTTAACGGAAAGCTTAACATTTTCTTTAACCGTAATTGTTCTGAAAACATACTCCTTGTTGTTTTCGTCAATTGTATAAAGCTCATATTCTCCCGGAGTCAAACCGGTAAACTCAAAGTAACCGTTTTCATCGGTTTTAACAGAGTTCTCTACCCCACGCAAATACAGTGTCATACCGGGAATCACATTTCTCTTCGGAGTATATACAACACCTACGATATCACCGGTCACAACACTCTGATTATCTTTCTGATCATCTTCAATTGCAGTGTTTTCAGTAATATATTCAGCATTATATTCTACCTGCACACTTGCTGTATCGCCGTCAGCAAGTGTTGTAAAGTAACCTGTACTTATTTTTGTGCCGTCCGATTTAATAATATATAATTCGTAAAAGCCTGCCGGAATATTGTTGAAGCTAAACTTACCTCCCGAATTAGTGGTTGCGGTATATGAAGCATCGTTTCCTTCAAGACTCAATTTTATTCCGGATAACTTTTTATTGTTTTTATCATAAACCACACCGTTTATACTGCATGAGGTTTCAGCAGCGTTCTCATTATAATCGTCCGATTTCCACCATGTACCGTCATTATAATAGGTATCGTCGCCGTGGAGTCGGTAGGTTTCGGCATTATAATCCATTACCTTCAGCATTCCGTTATCCGTAGAAACCTCAAACGGTGCAAGCATATCCTTTGAAAAGCCTTGTAAACCGTCTTCCCAATAGAAGCCCCAGTTAGCAACACCCATTTTAAAATCATTGTTTTTAATTACATTGGTTTCCGATTTATCCTCTGCTCTCCAAACAGAAAAATCAAGAATATACCCGCTTGAATTTGCAGGAACAATTAAACCAAAATAAATGGCATCACCGACTTCAACATTATAATTATATTCTTTAATATACTTCGGAACCGTAAACTCAAATTCGGCTGTATATGAGCCGCCTTCATATGTATAAGCAGTCATATCCGCAGGCGAAATTGCTATTCTGTGGTTATTGCTTACCGCAACCACTCCCGAAAAAGGATCGAGAACTCCGCCTACCGAAACTCTTGCCTTAAACTTCTCGCCCGGAGTACCGCGGAAGGCTGCCGAAAGCCACCTTCGCATTCCTTCACCAAGCTCAAAATAAAGCATTTGCCGCGGCAAATCATTTCTTGAGAAAAGCCTTATTTCATCCGATGCTTTCTCGTTGACAATTTCCGCTCTGAAATTATCAAAAAGGCAAGTGTCGTTTTTCGCCACATATTTGGTTAATGAATGCCAACCATTAAGCGAATCCGAAAAATCTTCATAAAGAACAGTTCCTTCGGTGGACTCTTCAATATCGCTTACAGATATCTCCGAGATAAACGCAACCACTCTGTCCTTTATTTCAAATGCTATATAATATGTTCCGCTCTTAGGCGCCGTAAATACAAATTCATCTATTGCCACAGTTTTTTGAGATGTTTTTTCAAACCGCCCAACGGGGCTGTCGGCTTCATCGGATGTGTAATAAACCTTCGGTATTTTGCCGTTAACCGGCACATCAGCAACAATTAAATTTACATTGTTATGCTGAATATTTCCCTCTTGGAAATAATACTTAAGCGCTATTTTATATTTTTTCCCGCCGGACAATACTGCGTCCTTACCGATATAACGATCCGCTTTGGTTCCGTAATAATTCAAATCATAAATTTGCAGCATATAATCCTGCTTTGAATTAAACAAATCGGAATTATAGTCCGTTTCTTCTACAGAAACCTCTCCGCTTTTTACCTTAAAGCCGCTGAAGCCCGCTTCAACAAGATGCTCTTCGCCGTTTTCCACCCTATATAATCTGAAATCAGCCAAATAAATTTCGTTTTCCGCATTCCAGAGATCGAATGAGAGCATATGGTTATTATATGACTTATCAAGCTGTTTGCCTGTAAATGTAAGCTCAATATCATTCCAACCGTTTTCTCCTCCGCCCTTTTCAAAAGCGTGAACATCGTCGGGGGTATAATACGAAGCATACTGGTATGTCATATTTATCGGGTTATATACGGAAAAAACAATTGTACGGTTATCGCCTGTTCCGAAGTATCCCTTTTCAACCTTGTATTTAAAATATGCCTTGTATTTCACATCTTTTCTCATCTCGACTGTTAAAGCATATTTTGCGCCTGTGTTTCCGCTTAATTTGAGCATCTGCTCTTTAAAGAGGTTTTCGTTATAATCGCTGTATTCTACCGAAGGACTGCCTGCCAGTATTTCCATTCCGTTTGTTGTTGTTTCAATAAGAACCTCTTTACCGTCAACCACACTGTAAATCTTAAAATCCGCAACATAAATCGTATTCGATCCGGACCAGAAATTGAACATAAGCAGATGGTTATTATAATCATCTACATACTTTGTGGCAGCCGTCATTGTAAGCTTAATATCGTTCCATTCATCTGACCCGATATCCTTTTCAAACGGTTTTTGAAGTTCGGGGTAATTCTCGCTGCCGAGCTGCAGGAGATGAGTGGAATGGAAGGTTTGATTTTGATTTGAGGCATTTATATCGGAAAATACAATTGAACGTGAATTTGAAATTCCGAATGTGCCCTCTTCAACCTTATATTTAAAGTAGATTTTATACTGCTTGCCTTTTGCAAGGCTTACTTTTATTCCGTACTTTGAGCCTTTTTCGCCGCTTATTTTAACCATTTGCTCTTTAAAAATCGACTCATTGTAATCGCTTAAAGCAGCGGTCGGCGTTCCTTCAATAGTCTGCATGGAAGCGAATCCCGACTCTATAAGAAGTTCTTTATCCCCGTCTATTTTATATATTCTGAAATCAGCTATATAAATAGAATTTACACCGCGCCAGAATTGGAATTCGAGAAAGTGAACATTATAATCATTGCAATAATCATTAGAGGCAGTGAAAGTAAGTGAAATATCGTTAAAACCGTCTTCGGATGTGCCCTTTTCAAAAGGTACCTGCAATTTAGGATATTTGGGATTAGGCTCATTGCTTAAATGTGTGCTGTGCATAACCTGGTTTGTGCCGTTTGTCCCGCGATCCGCAAAGGTTATTGTGCAGTGATCAGATATTCCGAATATACCTTCTTCAACCTTGTATTTAAAATATATTTTATATTTTTTTCCGTCTTCAAGAGCGGCTTTAACACCGTATTTTGACGCCGAATCGTTCTTTAAATTAAGCATTTGTTTTTTAAATAACGATTCATTGTAATCCGAGCGTGTAGCCGTAGGAGCACCGTCAAAGGCTTTCATAGAATCAAATCCCGACTCTATAAGAAGTTCTTTATCCCCATCTATTTTATATATCCTGAAATCGGCTATATAAATGGAATTTACACCGCGCCAGAATTGGAATTCGAGAAAGTGAACATTATAATCGTTAGCATAATCATTAGAGGCGGTGAAAGTAAGTGAAATATCATTAAAACCGTCTTCGGATGTGCCCTTTTCAAAAGGTACCTGCAATTTAGGATATTTGGGATTAGGCTCATTGCTTAAATGCGTGCTGTGCATAACATTATTTGTACCGTTTGTCGCACGATCTGCAAAAACTATGGTTTGGGAATCAGAAATACCGAATATTCCTTCTTCTACTTTATATTTATAATAAATCTTATATTTTGCTCCGTCCTCAAGCTCTATTTTTAAACCGTATTTAGCCGACCCATCGGCTTTCAGATTGAGCATTTGGTCTGCAAACAGCTTTTCATCGTAATCTTCTTTTTTTACAGACACGCTTCCTGTTTTTTTGTTCCAGTTACTGAAACCGCTGTCCAGCAAGGTCTTTTGTTCACCTTCAACCTTATACAAACGGTAATCGGCTATGTAAAGTTTGGTATCTCCCCAAAATCCGAGACCCAAATCGTGTGTGTGATTATTTGTTGTTTCAAGATCGTTGGTAAAGGTAAGCTCAATGTCATTAAAGCCATCTTCACCGTCGTCTTTCAAAAATACATTCTTGCCGGTGCTGTTCTGCGTACCGTGATGAGTGTTACCTGACCAAATATTAGAGAAAACGCATGAACGCGAATCCGAAAGACCGAAACTGCCGCTTTCTATACGGTATTTAAAATAGACTGCATATGTAGCGTTTTTTTCAAGCTCATATTCAGCTGACAGTCTGCTTTTTGCCGCCCCTTCAACATAAAGCATTTCAACTTTTTCTTTTGTTGCCTGAGCAGCTGTCGGGATAATATGAATTGAAGAAAACGCCGTACATAATACCATTGCGCAACAAATCAAGGATGTAATTTTAAGTGACCAAAACTTATGGTTAAATATTTTTTTCAAAACAATCACTCCTAACTTTATTCCCAACGCTTAACGCATAAGCGTTGATAAGCGGTATAAATCACCAAGATCGTCACAATAACAATCAGGAAATAAAACCATAGCATTGCCGAGCCTTTGCCGAAATCCTGAGCAATTAAAAAACTGTAAGCTTTGGATACAACCGTGTTGTCACTCGCCGTAAACAGTTCTATCATTGTATATATCATTACTAACGATATGATGTGCCTGATACTGGGAACGGTAATAAACCAAAATTCTTCCCATTTGTTTGCGCCTTCAATTTTAGACACCTCATACATAGAAGCCGGAATATTCTGAAACCCTGCAAGAAACAGAATTGTCTGTACGCCGCAATTCCATATCAAATCAGCTGTTTTTGAAATCAAGAATGTCAAAATTGTTGTTACCTGACCGGGAAGATTCAATTCGCCTATAATCGTCTTATAGCTTATTCCGCCCGCCGTTTCTGCTGATGAAAGTATAGGCATTCTAAGATAAGCCGTATCCAGTTGCAGCATTATGGGTGAGGTAGCAAGAATTATGGGCAAAAAGAATATCATTCTCACAAAGGTTCTTCCGCCGAATTGCTGATTCAGTAAAACCGCCAAAACAAGAGAAATAGCTAAAATAATGGGAAGCGAATAAAATATATATCCTAACGAATCACGGACATTATTCAGATAATTAGGATCTACATTTATTATTTCATTAAAATTAGCAAGCGCAACCCATTCCGTTATAATCTTTCCGGGCGAAATTGTAATTTCACTGAAACTGTAAATAATTGAGCTTATTAACGGGTAAAGAAAGAAAACAACAATTCCTATAATGTAATGGATAACAAAAGTATACCCGAACTTTTTCTGCTGACTTTCAAGACCGTTACTCTTTCTTTTCTTTGACAACATTTTCGCCCCCTTTACTTGACAGCATATTCATAAGCTTCCAATAAACCAACCGGCGAATTTACAGAATTTTCGCCATGATTTGCATATATTACCGTGCCATCGTCAAAATACGAAGCGGTCAAGCCGTTCCCCAAAAGCTCATATTTATAAAAGACAGCTTGAGATATGCTATCATACAGCTTTGCAAAATTGTTTTTTGTCAAATCATTGCAAATGGAACTTTTAACATCGTCATACAATATTCCGTATAATTTTCCGTTTGCAAAATCCTGAGAATCACCGACATAATCGTTTGCAACCGAATAACTTAAACCCATTCCGCTTATCACCGCATCCATAACAGCCTTTTGCGACTTTTCATTAAGGTTTACCGCTTCCGAATACATCGGCTTGTAAGAATGGAATATCATTTGATAAAACGGTATTTCCTCATCGAACACATTGTAACCGCCGTTTCCCACGGTTATATCAAATAATACATCCGCCTTGCCTGCGACATAGCTGTTTGCATCTGAAACCGCAGTAATATACCCTTTATCTGATGTTGTTTTTAATATATCTGCCGCATCCTTTTCAATACCCAGCTTTTGTTCATACCCCGATTCGGAATAATCCGAATACGCATGTGAGCCTAAAGAAGAATATGCTATTCCGTTCAAATTGTATATGTCAGCCTTTTTTACAGCTTTTAAAGCTATATCTTTAAGCTTTGAGCGCTTAATATAATAATGCTTTTTACCGTTGACCTGCCTAAGCGGCGTCCAAGAGTAGCGATAAGCGCCCGAATGAATGGCTGTCACCGTTGTATCGCCTTTTCCGGAAGAACCGTTTCCGGCTTTTGAATACTTTATGATTTCCATATCCATAAAAAGCAGTGAACTGTTTTTTTTACAGTATTCCGACAGTGTTTTTAAGTCCTTCTTTTTACCGAATACCGAAGGAATATCCTTGCCCCCCGCTATTGTTCCCGGCAAAAGTCCGTTATCGCCGTAATAAAGCATTCTTACCGCCGGCGAAATTCCCGTACTGTCAATTAAATCGCTTACAATAGACCGTGACTGCTTAAAGTCTGTCATGGAAACCAGTTTCGTACTCGGTATTCCCAAAATCGAAACCGGCACCCTTGTTCCACCCCATATTGATATACTGTATGGGGAATTTGTAACATTCGACTTGTTAATATCGTTATTTTTTAAGAGATATTCCCTGTATTTTTCTGCCATACCGTTGTAATCTGCTTTATCGCCGTACAGCGGATAGAACACAACTTCCATATCCTGAACGGTTATATTATCGGCAACATTTTTAAAAATTGCATTACCGGTAACCAATGTTTGAATATAAAACTCGTCATATCCCCTTAAATAGAATGTAGCGTTTACCTGCGAATATCCTATACGCTCATTTCCTGCCTGTGCCTCAATAAACGCAGCTCCGGCGCCCTCTTCGATAATTCCGAGCATTGCCGTATCTCCGTCCTTGGAACCGAAAACAGGCAAACGTACAGCCTTCGCATTCGTGTCGTTTTCCGGCTGCCTTCTGGCATAGTCATCGCCGTAAACTTCTCCGCTGTAATTTCTTGTGCCCTCCGGCGTCTCTTTGGAATACATTAACGCTCCGCTGCCTGTGGGAACAAATAAATAATTCTCGTCCGAATCCCTGTTGACCGTGCTGCACATAAACGGTGCAACTGAAACCGCTATCAATTTGTATTTTTCGGCGTCTTCCAATACAGCGGATGAATTGACCGAAACTGACAGCGAATCGCTTCTAAGCCTATATTCAATCGGCACCGCTATTTTGTATCTTTCAAAAAAATATGTTATACGAATTCCGTTTTCAATTTTCTTACAAGTAATATAGCCGCTGTCCTCCAATGCGGTGTAGCTTGAAACCGTATCCCATTTCATTGTTACCGTATCAAGTATTGTTACCTCTACGGCGCTGTTGGCTACTGCTCCTGTATTTCCTGCCTGATAAGCACCGTAGCACATATCCGACCATACCTTGCCGGTACTTAATGATTTTAATAAGACAGCTCCGGGATCGGGCGACCAAATCAGTTCGTAATCGGAATTGCTTGCCACTACCTGCTCTTCAATAACAACACTGCCGATATCCCGGTACGGATTGTTTTTCTTAGGCGAACTTCCGCAGCTTGAAAACAATACCGAAACTAAGACCGCAGTGAGTACAGCAGACATTAACTTAATTAAACTTGCCTTAAATGATTTCCTTATCATTTCTTTAGCTCCCTCTAAAGCACATACAATTTTATTATCGGTATTTTAATTCTGTAACTATAGCCTCTAAAAATGTTTTTAATTGCGTTAATAATATTGAACACAAAAATATCGCAAATACAATCAGAAGCATCATAAATAAAGTTATAACAGTAGTCCATAGGAATTTAAAAAAGTCATATTCGTGCATAGTCATCATCGAGATAATGAAAATGAAAACCGTGTATAATACTACTGCCGTTCCGATTCCGTTTAATACTCCCGAAGCGGAAAGCGGAAGGAAATTCATTAAAATAACACAGATAAATTTATAAATCACAAACGGAATAAGTGAATAAGCAGTTGAAATATATATTTCCTTAAAGCTTCCCTTACCCGAAAAAAGAGATGTAACCAAGAAATTGGAAACCGACCAAAGCAACATAAAGCCTATAGAACCGATAAGAGTGTATATGGAATTATAATTCTTGATTGTTGTTTCCCTATATAAAAATCCGGTAGCCGTTTCTCTTAAAAACATAGATAAATACAACAAAACCGAAATTACAACAGAAATTTTAACCGAACCCAGATTTTCATATTTTACGGCTTCAAAGCTGCGGAACGGGTGAACAAAGGAATTTAAGGCAATTTTAACTTTACGATTAGGTACTATGTTAATTTTTTTCTTCTTTATTTGTACCGTCAAAACGATAATGAGTGCAACCAAAAGCACCAATACCAGTATCATCCAAATAAAGTTATTGGCAATAAATTCAGATAAAACTGCGCTCCACGCCAAATCATATACAGTATAATCGCTCGCTTGCTTTGCCGCTTTTAAAGCCGCTCTGTTATTACCCTCCATATAATAAACCATTGCAAGTCCTCTGTATGCCAACTGGTTGTTTTCATCAGCAGCCAGAACCTTTTGCCACAGTTCTTTAGTTTCCTCATAGTCTCCCTTTAAATAAAGGTTTTGTGCTTGGAATAAAAGCTTTGCATATTCAGTAGGCTTGAACACGGTTATATCGGAATTATCCGCGTCCGCAACAAGTACCGAATCGCCGCACAGCGTCATAGCTATAGGTGTTTTAAAAACTCCCAACTGTTTGCCTTTACCTAAACCGCCGCCGAATACCGAAAGCAAATTACATTCCGAATCATACAAATATATATAACAATTGGTACGATCCAAAGCCAAAATAAAACCATTTTCATTCACGGCTATTGATATCAGATTTTGTGATATGTATTGACTTCCGCCTTCAACACGCACCACCGGCTGATCCTCCAGAAAATTTACCGTATCCGACGTTGAAGATCCGCCTTTGAGATTGCGTTTATAAAGTATATTTTTGCCGGCAGCGTTTACAATTCTTATTTGCCCTTCCCCATTGCTTCCAACCTCTGTTGAACCCGTACAAGTGACAAGATAGCCCTCGGAATTCAAACAAAAATCAGTAAATGAATAAGGAAGCGTTTTAAGCGAATTTGCCTTCTTTTCATCGTTGCTTGTCAGTTCATTCCAAAGGTAAGACAATGTATCCAATGCCGTTGATTTTACAGTGTTTGAGCCGTAAAACCCGACAAATTCATTACTTGGCGAATAAAGCAAGGCACCGTAATAACATCCGTCGCTTAAAATATAAGTATATCCTTTTTTATCCTTTTCGATTGCCGTAGGTGAAAAAATGAAATCTTCCGGGACTAAATTTGTCTTCGGTCTGACAATTTCATTTTGTAAAACGCCCTGCCTATTGCAGATGAGAACTCTCGCATTAGCAGTATCAGCAATATAAATATTGTCGTCCGAATCACAGAAAATACCTTTTGCGCCGGTATAATCAATTTTATTGCCCGACTTATCCACAAGGGTAATTTCTTCGGCTGATGTGTAATCTTTATTTAACCGTATAACACGCGCAGGTTTTTCGCAAAGAATATAAACCGTCCCGCTTGAAGTAGAAAAAATATCGGAAATTCCCTCTAAAGATTCTGTTAATCCAAGTGTATTTGCCGTTATCTTTTCGGTCGCCGTATACATCTCACGGGAATATATGTTTTCAGAGCTTCCGCCCGGAACATCAACACGTGTATAAGGATCAACAGGCGCCGCTGCGACTTGTAAAGTCAAAATCATACACAAAGCAATCAGAATTGTAAATTTAAAAGCTCTTTTAATCACGCATTTTCGTCCTTTCGCATGGATATGCTTAATTATTCCTTAATTCCCGAACTGCTCATAGTTTCCATAACATTGCTCTGTGTAATCAAGAAAACCAATATCGGAGGCAGCATAAGCAATACGGTAATTGCCATAGAGCTTCCGGATCTTGCTATGCCGCCGGCAGATACAGAACTCATAACATACGGAAGAGTTTTTAGCTGTTCGCTGAATATGGTTCCCTGCGGTACCGTTGACCACATTCCCTGAAATGAAAACAGCAACACCGTCATCCAGGCGGGTTTCATAACCGGCATTACTATCTTCCAATATGTTTTCATTACTCCCGCACCGTCAATGCTTGCAGCCTCCAACAAAGTATCCGGTACGCTTACATCCATAAATTGTTTCAAAAGAAAACAGTTTACAGCCGAAGGAATAGCAGGCAATATGTAGATCCAATATGTGTCTATCATTTTAAATTTTGAAAAAATCAAATATTGCGGAACGCCTAATGTAACCGTACTGTAAAGCAGCATAACCTGAACTATTGTAAATAAAACCTTGACGCCCTTAACCTTTGATTTTGAAAATGTAAATGCCGCCAAAGAACCTGCAACAATCGTCAAAAAGGTTGATATCAAAGTTATAAACAAGCTGTTGAAAATATACCGTGATATCGGTATTTGCAGATTGCTTAATAAAGCAGGCAGCGCCTTATAATTTTGTAATGTAGGTCTTGAAACAAAGAATTTAGGCGGAAATATCAACAGTTCATCTAAAGGTTTAATTGAGGTTATAAGGCAGTAAACCATCGGAAAAACCATGAAAATTCCAGCAAAAATCAATATTAAAAAGTAAAAAATGCTACCTGCTGTCGATCGAGTATATCGCTTATACTGCGCACGCTTAAGCACCATTATTCATCAACTCCCGATATAATAACAACTTTTTCATTACTGAAATTTTCATCAACTATCGCTTTTACCGACTAATTTTAACAGCCCGCCGATAATATATCTGAAAATAATAATTACAACAAACAAAAATACCGATAACGCAGACGCGTATCCCATTTCATATCTTGTAGTACCGATGTCCGAGATATAAGAAACAAGCGTATCCACCGAATTATTCACACTTGGGTATCCGGCCAGTGTTTGCATTGTGCTGCTGGCCGAGAATACGCCTTGAATCTGCATAACGGCACTGAACAGCAAAATGCTTTTCATTGAGGGCATCGTGATATACCACAATTCATGCCATCTTGTTTTAATACCATCGATTGCTCCCGCCTCGTACAGCTCTGCGCTTACATTTTGAAGACCCGCCATATTAGCAAGGAAGGACACGCCCATACTCATCCACAACTGTATTATAAGAATAATCGTAAAGTTATAGCTTGGGTTCTGAAACCATTTTATCGGCTCTGTGATAAGACCAAACGATATTAAAATATTATTTGCATACGCATAGCTGTCGCTCGAAAACATTACCTGCCATATATACAATGCATTTCCAACAAGCGCAGGAACATAAAAAACAAATGTAAGAAATACTCTGACAGCCTTTGGAAATTCGTTTATCATCCACGCCAATAAAAATGCCAATATATAACTTAAAGGACCCGCTACAATTGCAAATCTAAGTGTGTTGCCTACTACTTTCAAAAACAGTTTATCGCTTGAAAACATTCTGATGTAGTTATCAAATCCATTGAAAATCGGCGTTGAAACCATATCATAATCAAAAAAGCTCAATACCATAGAAGATAAAACAGGCAGTATATTGAATACAAAAAATGTGCCCATAAAAGGAATTAAGATTAAATAATATGTAATATCCTGCTTAGAAAGCTTCTTCTTTCTTGATATTCCCTTTTGCATTATTGTGCCTCATTTCAATTAAAATAGAATAATTTAACGGTTGGAATATTGATTCCATTTACGCAAAATCTCTTCATCTGCTTCTTTACCGAACTGCATTAAAACATCTTTTACATTTTGCTTGTCATTAACCACATTCCAAAAGCTTTGATATATAGATCTTGAAACATAATAGCTGCCCGGATATTCGGGTATTTCCTCGACCTGACTCCAGGCGCCGAGTATTTCCTCAAGCATACCGTTATCCCACGAAAGACCCTTAATCGCTTCTACATTTGAAAGTGTAACCCTTCCTGCCGGTCCGATAATGGATTCTATATCGTTTGAGAAAGTAAGCTGAGTATCGCTTTCCGTCCACCACTTTAAGAATTCCCACGCCAAATCAGGAGATTTTGAAGACTTCAGAATAGCGCATCCTGTGCCGCCACCCGATGTGGTATGCGAAACCGTACCGTCGTCATGCGGTGTTCCGGGAATTGCCGTAATCCCCCACAAGCCGTCAATCTCCGGAGCTGCCACCTTTAATGTTGTATATAAGCTATATGTTGATATTCCCAATGGGGTCGTTCCTATTCTGAAACGGTTATAAAAATCCAAAGAAAGCGGTAAAGAAAGCTTATTATAATAATCAGTCCATTTACCGAATATCTCAATTACATCGGCAGAAAGTAAATTTGTCTGCTTCCCGTTTTCTTTATACAAGGAAATATTGTTTTGCAAAAGCAAGCTTGGAAAAATGTTATTGCTTCCGACGCCGGCGTTAACCTGCGCCGCGTCTGTTGCAACATTATTGGGAAGCCAAACCGTCATATTATTACGCGACAGAGTTTTTGCCGCTTCCTCGAAATCTTCCCATGTTTCGGGAACGCTTAAACCTATTTTTTCAAGTATATCCTTGCGATAAAACATCATAAAGAAATTTTGTGTATCCGGCAAAGCATACAGACCGCCATTATATCTGTACGGCATATCCACATTTGCCTGAAAGCGTTTCAAAACATCTTTACAATCGCTGAATGATGATAAATCGTAAAGCACTCCACGCATTGCAAGGTTGACCGGCTCTGAACGCGAATGCTGCAAAATACAGTCGGGAGCCGTTCCCGAAAGGACAGCCTGCACCATACTTACATTAACCAACTGTAAATTAACATTGATGCCGGTTTTCGGAGTAAACGACCGCTCAATAAGTGAGCTTAATACCTGCGCCTGATCTCTTCCCCAATTCACCCAAACCTTTATTGATTGAGAGTTATCTTTGCCGGTTGACACACCCTTGTAATCACGGGTAAACGATGTAATGAATCTGTTTAAAGAATACTTTATTTGTTCAAAAGCCCCTGTCTTCTCAAACGGTTCTTTTCCATTAACCGAAAACAGGCTTATTTTATCAATATCAAGCGGCATACTGCGCATTTCCTGCAAAACAGAAGAAACCGAGCAATAATTTGAATAATAACTTGATTTATATCGGTGCGCTTCAAATCTGTTATTGAGCATTTGGTTTATTATTTCCACCATATTTTTAATAACAGATATATTTGAACCGCTGCTGTATCCCGTAATTTGTTTTAGCTTTTCAGCCGAATCGTTTAATTTTTCTTTTATATCCAGTAATCGCTCTTCCATATCCGGAATTTGCGAAAAGAGATTATAATCTCTGTATATATCGACAATTTCGCCCGTAATCATAGTGATATCCAGATAAAGATCACCTAAAAGGGATACCGTTTCGGATAATTTAGAGCTTACTTCGGAAATATCGCCGGGGACTACCGTTAAGGCTATGCTGTGTTTTCCTTCTGAAAGATAAATTAAATACGGCTCACCGTTTTCCTTTGAAAAGCGCTTGGTTTGCCAATTATCATCATACGGGAAATCTATCACCTGCGCCTCGGCAAACGGAACCTTACCGTCAATTGACAGTGAACGGTAGGTCTTTCCGCCGATAACAAAATTCTGTCTGAAGGAAAAACCCAACTGATAATATCCTGCCTTTACCTCCGGGGTTTCCCATATTATAGAATCTCCCGCGGTTTTCCAGTTGCCGCCGCCGATATAATTGATAACATTTTTTTCCGCATTGTAGGGCGTAACCTTTACAGTTGAAGAATCCGTTTTACCCGTCAGAAAGTAATTCGACTTTATAACGGCGTCCTCGCCCTCAATAACTATCGGTTTGCCCGAATAGTATTCGTCTTCATTTGCGGAAGCAGTATACGAACCCGGTTCCTCATATGCCTCAAAGCTGAAATATTCAATTGAAAATTCTCCGCTTATCGGTATTATCGAAATGGTATGCGTACCTTTCGTAAGAAAAAATGTATACGGCAAACCGGTCTCGGAATCACCGTTCAGAATATAATTGTAATAAAAGCCATCATATTCTACCTGAACAGCGGCGAACTCATTTCCCGTAGCGTCAACTCGCTCCTTGTTATCATCCTGCCACATACGGGGAAGCTCAAATTCCGAAGCCTGATAATACGGATATTTGCCGTCTGCCTGTATGCCAAATTTTAAACGCTCGGTGCCGGTATCAAGCGCTTTATAGCTGATTCCCAAGCTATATAAGCCATCCGACTGTACCTCTGCCGAAAATTCGACCTTTTCCTTTTTAACCGATAATCCGTTCAGTTCAACCCGTAGATTCTTCGGGTTATAAGTATTTGATTTGAATAACGATAAATATTTACTGTATGAATTTTCCGAATTGCTGTTTTCCGATGTTGTATCGTAATTTGCAGCGGAATTATTGCTCGCAGCCGAAATACATTCAGTGCTCAAATTCATAACAATACCCATAACGATTACCAAAACTAATGACTGTATTCGTTTTAACACTTCAGCACCTCTTTCCAAGCATATAAAATACCTTAACAACTGCATAACACTTTTTTATTTCCACAATACGACAGTATCGCGACCGAATTGCGAAAACGCCTTTTCAAGGTCGCTTTGATTTTTTGCATTGAAACGATTTTCCGAATATACCGTAACAAGCTCTGTACCTCTGTAAGCGCTGTTTACATATACCTTGTTACCGGTTATAGTAAATTGCGGAGCTTGGCTTTGAGTATATTTAAGCTTAATAATTTCTCTGCCGGGCGTATCTATAATGTTGTCTTTAATTAGAAACGATTTTATCTGCATTGGTTCAAGCGTCGCAAGTATAGGGCCCTCAATACCTCTTATACCGAAATCGTTCGGGCGGGTTCCCCACCCCATACTTGTAAATCGCATAATATTGTCTTTCATTGTGAAATTTTCAATGGAAGAATATTCGCTGTCCCAAAGCTCGTAATCGCAGTTGTTATACTCAAGAAGATTATTATTGAAATAAATATTCTTATATACTGCAAATTCTTTTTTGGTTCCTTTGCCCTGCCATGTTATAGCAGTATCGAATGTCTGGTATATCCAGTTGTTTGAAACATTTATGTTTGTGCAGCCCTGCCAAAACTGTATTGCATTACCGTAACGCGAATTTCTGGTATTGTAATCCGCTCCGCCGATATAACCCATTTCGCAATTGGTTATATTGATATTATCAACATTCGGACGGCCGTTAACGGCAAAATTGCCCGAATATTTAAGGCAGAGGTTATCTATGGTAACATTCGGCGCGTCAACATAAAACAGTGAACCCTGAGTTGAAATTTCAATACTTTTATAAATCTTTCCTGGATTTCCCTTGTCACAATATAAGAAGAAATAACCGTAATCATTATTGTGATAAAACTCGCCGTTGTAGCTGAACTGTTGAAGCCCCATACGCCTGGCGTAACCTATTTCTTTTCCGTAATCAAAAATAAGACATGCAGCTTCCGGATAAGAAAAATCCAATTGCCAAACATTTTTCTTTTTGGTAGGCTTCCAAAGACTTGCATTCGCGTAGTTGCCGGGCGACCCGCAAATCACGGGCTTTGCCCCTTTGCCGTAGGCGCCGTATGTAACGCCCTCAACAACATTTATCGGTCTTGTTATTCTGAACACATAGCCGCGCTCGAAAAGAACCGCGTCGCCGGCTTTCAGATTTATTTTGTCTATTGCGTCAACGGTTTTTAAAGGCTTATCCGCCGACATACCGCTGTTATCGTCATTTCCCTTGCCCGAAACATAATATTTTGTACCTGTTATTTTATAAACCTCTTCGGTGTTGCGGGTATTCAAAATATTATTTCGCATCTTATCGGCTTCTGCGTCGCAAAAACCCGTGATCGGATTACTCAGCTTTGCACAGTTAGCCGGTATATCTCCAATCAGCTCCGTAGCCGCGCTGCCGTCACCTCTGTTGCTTATATTATCGGTAACATTAAAGGTTTCCCTTAATTCTTTCTTAACATCGGAATTTGATACCGTAGTGTCGTCGCTGCTTGTATCCTCAGACTGAGAGTTGCCGGAGCTTGTGCTGTTCTGTGACGATCCGCCGGAAACCGAGCTGTTTTTATTGTTTTTATCGGTTTTTTCAGAGCAGGCTGTGAGCAAAAGAATGCATATAACAATAAGAAAAGTCAATAACGCTTTTGCTTTTTTTCTATATGTCATTACATAGTGTTTGTCCATATTAGGCACTCCTAAATACTCAAATTTAAGCCGAACCCGGTGCAGCGGGCAAATTCCCGCCGCACCGAAAATTCAGTCTTTACATTACTGCATTTTTGCCAATTGTGAATTGTATTCCTTTGCACGGTTATCCATAACAGCGTAATTGGTATCAAAGAAGGTTATAACCTGCGAACCGTTTATAGTTCCGTAGCCCTTTGCAAACTCATCGTGGTTATCGCCGAGGAACTCGGTATTTTCCTTATACGGCGTAGCCCAGATTCTGTTGGGCTGCGACATAGCGTAATTGTAAACCTCCAAAGCCTGCTTACTGCTGAAGAATGAATTCATATCATAGTTAGCGGGGTCAAGGAAATATCTCAGGAAATACGGTGCAGCCTTTGCATTTTTTGCACCCTGTGAAATTCCGTACGCCTCATATTCCGTCATAGGCTGATACTGTGTGCTTTGACCCTCGATTGTCGGTGCGGGAACAATGTTTAACGAGCCTGCCGATTTTAAATTCTGGAAATACGCATTGTCTTTTCTTGCATAAATAGCTCCGTAAAACCAGAACAGGCACTCACCGTTGTTGAATTCATCCGAACCCCAACTGCGGAACACCGATTCGGTATTTCTTAAATCCGCCATTGTTTTAGTAATATTTATAAATGTGCTGTCCTTAAGCATATTAACAAATTTGGTTCCGTCATATTTAAGCGGTCCCTGTACGCCATACAGGTTAGCATAAAACTCATACTCGCCGCCGCCGATAGCAAAATCCGCTTTAGAAGCCTTTTTATACGCACGCGCAATATCAAGGAATTTTGTAAATGTCCATTTACCGCTCTTCCAAAGCTGATACGGGTCTTCCAAATCGTATTTTGCAATAAGTGATTTATTGTATAAAACCACCGCCGCAGAGCCGACATGCGTTCCTTTAAGACTGGTAGCATAAACCTTGCCCTTATATGTATAATCCTTCATAGTTTGCTGATCCCATGCGGCGTCGCTGAAATCATAGCCGGTTGCGGTAATTGATTGAAGCGATAAAAGTCCCGAAGGCTTGGGCGTGTTGGTACGAACCAAATCCGGTGCCTGATCCGCCGCAACCTTAGAAGCCAATTGAGAAAGATATGTTCTGTAATTTTGCGTTATCCACTTAACCGTAATACCTGTCTGCTTTTCAAACGCTTTTACAGCCGCCGGCGCGCCGGTATATTCCTTTAAAGCGTTCCAGTTGTATACTGTAAGCGTTGTACCCCTTAACGAGGACGGCATACTGCTTAAAACATCCTTCCAGCTTTTGCCGCCTACCGCTGTGCTGCCGCCGGTGCTACCACTCGACGAGCCTTGACTGCCGGAGGTGCTGTTCGAGGTCTTGCCGTCTCCGGTTGTGCTGCCGCTCTGGCTGTCGCTGCTTATAGTAATTTCAGTATCGGCAAACAAGTCGTCATCGTTTGCCGGATTCGAACTGCTGTTATCGACTTTTTTTCCGCAAGCCGCAGCCGAAAACATCATCAATGCCGCTAAAGAAAGCGCCAATACAGACTTCATTTTTTTCATAGTTACAAAATCTCCTTTTTAATTTTTTTATTTATCCGACAATACCGCTTGTTGCAATACTGGCAATAAATTTTCTTTGCATAATAAGATAGAATAAAAGAATGGGAATTAAAAATACCAAACATGCCGCTGCCGTTACATACCTTGTTTGAACCTGCAACATGGAAAGCTCTATTCCCGCCGCCTCAACCTGCGGTGTGCTGAATTCATAAAGAATTGCGCCTAAGGTTCTGTTATCGCTTAAATACATTGTGGAAAGGTAGTAATCGTTCCAGTGCCAAACAACCGAAAAAAGCAGCACCGTAATCGATGCGTTTCCCGATGAGGGAACAACTATCCGTAAAAATGTTTTCCACGGTCCCGCACCGTCGATTGCGGCAGCCTCTTCCAATTCTTTCGGAAGTCCTTTAAAAAACTGGGTGTAAATATATATAAACAAGCCACCCTTCAACCCCACGCCGAAAATTGAAGGAAGATAAAAAACAAACGGAGTATCAATCAGATTCGGCCGCAGCTCGTGACCTATGATTTTTGAAAGCAGACCTAAAATACCCAAAAAATCCATTTGGCTGAAATTCACATAGCTCGGCGTTATAATCATTGTAGAGGGAACTAAAATAGTCAGTATCATTATTGCGGTTATGATACCCCTACCCCTGAATTTAAAACGCGCCAAACCGTATGCCGCAACAGCGCAGGAGCAAAACTGCAAAAGCGCCGCAACTATTTCAAAGCTTAATGTTACCCACAGCGACTTCGGCAATTCAAGCGCTTTAAACGCAGTAATAAAGTTTTTAAGGGTGAATGACCTTGAAATCCACTGAACCGACGGATTAAAGTAATCCGAGTAATCCATTACAGCCCGTGAAATCAGGAACATAATGGGATAAATCAACACAAAGCCGAACGACACAAAAAACATATACCTGCATATGTTCAGTATCAGCTTTACCGGCAGTCCCTTCGCCCTTTCCTTAATATTTTGCATTCATACCTTCCCCCAACAAATTTTTTAGCAAACGGCAACAGATCTACCGAACTATTTTTCCGTCTCGCATAATTATAATTCCTTTTCCCATAAGCGGAATTTCTCCCTTATCGATAAGCTCTGCAAATATCCGGCGCAGCGAAGTATCCTTCGGCAGCTTAGAGGTATCAGAGCAATCCTCCGTTCCGAATATTCGCCATAAATCGTGCGCCATATTTTTATCGGACGGCGTTATACGAAATAAATTCATAAATTTAATTATATTGGAATCGGGTTTCATATATTTTCTGTTATCGGGTGCCAACAGCCACGATGTGCAGTCAAAAACAACCGTACCGTCCGGAAATTTTGAAGAAAACATTTCGTAAGCTCTTTTTAATGATTTTTCACATTCGGAAATATCAAGCGGTTTTCCCGAAGGAATATGAACGCCGATTGATAAATCCCCTTTATTAAGCCGTCTGTCGCCCAAATCAATATCCTCGGTAATGTGCCGCGGTTCAAACTGCAATCTGCCCAATGCAAAAAGTCTGAAATCAAAATACCCGGCGAACCACCAGCCTACAAATGTCCCGTATACGCCCCTTACGGTATAGCATTCATCGTTTTTAGCCTTTAAATCGTCTATTACGCCATGAAAAAGAGAAATATCATATCCTTTTTCACCGTATAGCTCTTTAAGTCGCTCCGTAAGGAATAAAATGAATACCATCTCCGCCGTTTCCGATCTTACACCGCAAATTTCCGCGGCTTTATTTACATCGCTTAAAGCGGAATTGAAACTGAAAGCTCCGTTATTTTTATACAAACACAAATGCTTTTCAAACAAAGCGTCAGCCGAGGCCGAGCCTTGTATAGCCGCGTATGCCTGCAAAAACGCCTGTGCAGCGTCAGCGATAAAGCTTTCGGTAATTTGATTAAGATATTTCTCTCTGCCCGGCATAAAAAGTCTCCCGATTATATCGTAATATTTCTTATTTGTTGTTTTATAAAGAATTTTGAAGGCGCCGCAGGTGATTAAACACCCGCAGCCCCTTAAAAGCGAAACTTATCTTTACGCTAATTAAATTTTCCTGTTAAGCAACCAATAATTTCTTGAAGCGTACAAGATCCAGAATATTGATTTTACCGTCGCCGTTTATATCCGATGCGGTTTTTTCAATGCCCAATAAGTATTTTTGCAGTATACCCAGATCTATTCCGTTCACGGTGCCGTCGTTATTAAAATCAAACTCAACAGACTTCATAGCCTCTTCGCTATACGATATCTTTTCGTTAGTGGGCATAGCATTAGAGGAATTTACGGTAAATGTATCAAAGCCTTCGCGAAGAACATTGCCGTTTTCATCCGTAAGCACAAAATCAGATATATACAATTCCCCTATGTTACCGAAGGCAAAGCCCAATATATGTGTTGCTGTTGATTTGGCAACAAAGCTCAGGTCAATTTCGTTAATACCGTTATTCCGGGTCACATTAACGGGATCAAACTGTTCACCGCCGTCTTTAGCGTGCGTACTGTGATGTCTGTATTCAAAGTCGGAAACCCAATCCGCAAAACGAACTGTATCATAGCCTGCCTTATCAAATATACCCTTTACAACCTTATACTCAAAATGAACATTGTAGGTTTTTCCCTCGGTCAGCCCAACCTTGGTGCCTATTGCCTGCATATCCGCTTTGCCGAACCCGGTTGCATTTTCATCACTTGCAATATGAAGAATTTCGCTGTTTTTAGCAGTCAGGAAGTAATCGTCGTTATACGGCAGTATTTCCTGTGTTGTTAATGATCCGGTTATAAGTCCTATTGCGTCAACACCCGAAACAAAAACATTACCCTTGGTATCCATCACTTTAAAATCAGCTATATAAAAATCACTGTTTCTGGTCAATTCAAATACCAAATCATGTGTGCCTTTATTTCTCAATGTGAATGACAGTTCCATATCATTATACTCTTCGCTGCCGCCCGTAAGGGTTTTGAATGATTCATATTCAGAAGTGCCTGCCAAAACATGTGTGGAATAATGTCTGTACTGACCGGCATAATAATCAGCGAATCTGGCGGTATATCCCTGATCTCCCAAACGACCGTCTATAAACTTATATTTAAAATACACCTTGTAATCATTTATCGGGAAATCATAGAATTTAATGCCTATTTTACCGGAATTTCCGGCTATATGAATCATTTTATTGTTTTCTGCGGTCAGGAAATAATCATCGTCATACGGCAGTACTTCCTGTGTTGTTAATGTGCCGGTTATAAGTCCTATTGCGTCAACGCCCGAAACCAAAACATTACCCTTGGAATCCTTTACGGTAAAATCGGCTATATAAAAGTCACTGTCACCCGTTAAATCAAACACCAAATCATGCCTTGCCTTATTCTTTGATGTGAACGACAATAACATATCGTTGTATGCTTCGGTGCCATCGGTCATTGTAGTGAAAGCCTCATACATACCGGAATCTGCCGGAACACCCGTTGAATGCTGCCTGTCGTTATCGCCGTTATAATCAGAGAATCTTACAGTATATCCATTCCCGCCGCCCAAACGGCCCTTTACAAACTTATATTTAAAATATACTGTATAATCATTTATCGGAAATTCATAGGCTCTTACGCCTATTTTAACACCGCTGCCGCCTGCTATATGAATCATCTTATTATTCTTTGCAGTCAGGAAATAATCATCATTATACTGTTCTGTCGCAACTGTCGGGCTTCCGGTCAACTTCTGAAAACCGTCCACACCGTCAACCAAAACATTTCCTTCTGAATCTTCCGCCTTAAAATCGGCTATATAAAATTCGCTGTTGCCGCTTAACTGAAATCCCAGTTTGTGTGCGCCGCCGACATTTGCTGTGAATGTCAACTCCATATCGTTATATTCAGCAGTACCGTCCGTCAGCGTAGTGAACGCTTCGCCACTATCGGAACCCGCCACAACATGTGTTCCCCGCTTTCTCCAGTCTTGATAATCAACAAACTTGATTGTATTACCATTTACACTGTCAAGGCGTCCGGTTACTATTTTGTATTTAAAGTAAACCTTATAAGTCGCGTTCTGTGTCAATTCTTTATCAATAGATACCATCACGCTGTCATCTTTAACACCTGTTATATGCAGCATTTTTTTGGTCTCGGTTTCGCCTGTTGCACCGGCGCTTATAGAGGTTACGCATAGCGCAAAAACCATACATAGGGTTAAAATCAAAGAAATTGTTTTTCGCGTGTTTTTAATCAAAGCATTGTTTTCCATACTTTCAACCTACCTTTAATATTTTTAAATTGAAGGAAAATTAACCGAATTAAGAAAAATCAATACAACGCATTGTTGTAATTCCCGTAACATATTGCGACAATTTGTCTGTAAGCATTGATTCAAAATCATAATGAAGGTGTCCCGCAAGAACAGCCTTTATAAGAGGCTGGCTTTTTATGTACCCGTATGTTTCCAAAGTTGCCTCGTCCGGTCTTAGAACAATCTGCCGCGCTTCATTATTAAGCTTCAAATATTCTTCGGGAGTGCCCACAACATTTGCACAAAAGCCTTTTGTTTTTGCAAGGTCCTCTTCAAAGAGTCTTGGTTCAAACAAGGGATTATGCACAAACAGAACTATGGGAAGACCGATTTCAATCTGCCGCTTTAAGGCGGCAAGCTGCCACTGCTCGAAACGGTAGTAGCCGTTATCAATACCGACAAAATTAACACCACCCAACTGCCTTGCATTAAATCTGATATTATCCTTAAACGCCCGCTGAACATGCTCAAGACTTCTGTTGCGATATGCTTCATCCTCAAATTCCTCGCCTACATAAAGCGAAAATTCGTGATTTCCTGCTACAAACAAAACATCATTACGGTATATAAATCTTTTTGCCCTTTCAAGATTCGCCTCTGATACAAAATCAATCAAATCTCCGGTATGAATGATTTTTAAACCGTTTCCGTCTGCAAAATCCTCGGCATAACGTATTTTTTCTTCAGGAGGTACGGTAAATTCCTTTTTCCGCACCTCCGAAAGGGATATTTTGCGTTCGTTATCCCTGCTGTCCGCCAAGGTGAAATGCGTATCTGAAATATGCAATACCGAAAACGGTTTTAAAAGGCCGAGATTTATTTTTGTCCGTTTAATTTTCAGCATACCTGTTATTGCTCACCGTAGCGTTCTTTCAGAATATAGCGCATCAGCATTACCGCAAACTCTGCGGTTTCAACCATAAAGCCGTTGCCGAAATGCCTTAGCTCAAGCTCCATATTATAAATACCGCTGTAACCCACCTCGTCAAGAGCGTTAAACACATCGTTCCAGTCGATGGTTCCTGTCATAGGAATTTTATGCTGATCGGTCAATGTATCGTTATCGTTCAAATGTAAAACCGATATGTCACTGCCTATTCTTCTTATAACATCGCCCGGCTTCGGGTTGCCGAAGCGCATAGCCTTATTTGAATGACCCGTATCAACACAAACCGTAAAATTGTCTTTAAACTCATCAACGGATTTTATTGCTTTGTACGCCTTTTCAAACTCATCTATTTTTCCGAAGAAATCGCAGGCATTATACTGAACCGCGTCTCCGAAGGTTTCTGTGGCGATTTTAATACCGTATTTCTTAGCAAACGGTATTGTGCGCGAGAACAGACCGTAGCTTAAAGAGTGCATAAGCTCAGGATCGGGATCGGCACCCATATAAATTGATGTTGCGTTATGCAATACCGTTACCGGAGCACCCAAAACCGATGTTACAAGGCAATCAAGTCCGATATCCTTAACCAATCTGTCGTCCTCTTCCTTAATGTTTTTGAAACCCGGTGTTTTACTGTGCGTTTGCCCGATTATAATGCCAAGCTTATCGGCATAGTTTTTTAAATCGGTATAATATTCAATCACCGCATCTTCGCCCTTGCTGTAAAGCGAGCCTTCTTTGCCCGAATAACATTCCTGACTGCCGGAAAGATCGAAATCTACCGAATCCGCACCGATTTTTGCGGCAATTTCCAACGACTTTTTATCGCCGTAAGACAACTGCAAAACACCGGTTGAAATTCCGACTAACCTTTTCATACCAATCACCCTATCTTCCTTTTATATTAAGCTGTTAAAAAGATTGTCACACATTACACTGTTGCGTTTTTATTTTTTTGCCCTGCGCTTATATGCCCCAAAGCCGGTTAAAGCGATTACCGACAGGCACATAATACCGAACCATAATGCAGCGTTGCTGCTATCGCCGGTTTTCGGATTTTCGGAATTTTCGGAATTTGCAGGATTTGTCGGGGTTTCGGAATCACCTGTATTCCCGCCGTTTCCTGCGTTATCGGAATTTCCGGTGTTGTCAGTATTTCCGGGGTTATCGGGATTTCCGGGCTGCGAAGAACTGCTTTTATAGCTTGCCGTAAGCACCGAACCCGCCGTAATTTCGGTTACAATATTGCCGTTTTCATCTGCCCAACCTATAAAATCATAACCTTCTTTTTCGGGAGCTTTAATCTGGCTCACAGCCGACGAGGTAAGATATTTCACATTATAAGCGCCCGTTTCAAGGCTAAGGTTCGCATATTTATATGTACCGTCTGCACCGTTGCCACGCAATGTGTGCTTTGTGCTGTCGGCGACATAAATGCCGCTTATCTTTGTATTGGCTTCAACCGTGGTAACCTTAACGGTATGCCAGCCCGGCTCTAAATTGCTTGCAACCTTAATCGGGTTATGGGCAAGATCCCTTATCTCGGTAGAAATATTGGCACCGCCGTCTATACTTATGTAGGGGAAAGAGGCTGAGGTTGTTTTATTGGTGTAGAGTGAAATTTCCGTTCCGTAAAATTTATAGATAAAGGTTGAACCGACATCGCTTGCGGAAACATAGCCGTTTAATTCACCCTGCCAGTCTACAATATCCTTTTGAACAAAGCCGGATCCTCCCGCTTTTTCGGAATCCTTTAATATTTCGGCGGTAACACCGGTTGAGGAAAGAGCACCATCGAACACATATGTATTCTTTACGGGCGGCATAACAAATGTATTGTTATCCGAATAATTCGCATTGAGAAGTGCGTTTGTCATAAACTCCTCTATGCAATTGTAGTATACCTGATATCCCTTTGCAGTGGGATGAACGACATCTGAGAAATAAGTGCCCCAATCGCTGAAATCAATCCGGCTTGTAAGAGCGCACCCCAACTTTAGCGACGGAATATTATAATAAGCCGATATATCTTCATGAGCCTGCGCAGCGGTGTGCAACTCGCCCTTGCTTGAAGAATCATACATACTTTTTTCCGTAACAAGCAGCGTAACTATATCGCAGTTCGGCAATGCTTTCTTAACGCTTCTTACAATGGCTTCAAACTGAGCTGCTGCCTGTTCGTAGCTTGCTTTATAATAATAGTCGTTAATTGCGTATTCAATAAACAGCAAATCGGGTTTTTCCGCAATTATATACGGGAGACGGTAAACGCCCAGATACGAACCGCTTTCACCCAGTGACTTATTTATGTTTACAATATTTGAATTGGGGAAATTTTCGTTAAGCCAGTTACCAACCTTAGCTCTCCATGAATCAATTTCACGGTCGCCTTCGGACGGAAGGCCCGCACCTGCAGTTACAGAGCCGCCGAAATACACCACATTAAGCTTCTGACCGTTCATCAGCTTTTTATATGTATTCGGAATACCGTTTCTGTAATTGATGAATTTGTTATAATTATTTAAAGCATTATCATTTATATCAACTTTGCCGTAATCGTAATCAAAGCTGTCCGCAGCATAAATCTTTTCGCCGTTTTCAGATACGGCAACAGGTGTTTTACCTTTTTCGGTAGTTAAAACATACTTGCCGTTTGTACCCGAAAAATCAACGCGTGAATTGCCGGATTTTTCAGAAGCAATAATCCGTGTGTTTTCCGCAGCACCCGAAGCTTTCTTTGCGGATTTATTGAAAATTATTTCCGCGGTTTTATATTTTGCTCCGTCGGCAAAGGAAAGCAACGCGTCGCCCTCAACATTAACCTTTACTATTGCATCGGCAGACGACGAGGAAATAATAATATTTTCCACAGTCGAACCGTATGCGTAAAGCTTGGTGACCGAATCCCCTGTTATGCGTATATTTTCAAAATCACCGCTGTTTATAATAAGTCTTTCGCCGGAAGTAACAGACGGCTTGCCGTTTGAATACGATACGCTTTCACCTATAATCAGCGTGTGGTTTCCTGCCAATATATTCTCTGCATCAATAACCGTGTTTTCAAGAATCAGATCGCTGTAAAGCGTAATATTCTTATCGCCCTTAAGCACACCGCCGTTAATGGTAATGTTTTTATTATAATTGTTTGTTATATCATACTTTGCAGTATCAAGAATTTTTATTTTCGCGGTATTGCTTGCAATTTCCACTGCCTTTGCAACCGTTTTAAGCGCAGTGCCGGCAGTCAGTCCGTCATTTGAGTCCGAGCCGTTCTGCGATACATAATAGGTATTAACTATATTTGTATCGGGTATATATTCTATATCGTATACACCCTTCGGTAATGTTAAATATTCTTTAATTGACAGATAAGCGTCTCCCGTTTCAGCATTAACAGCTTTTGCGGTAAGACCGCCGTTAACCTTAAATGTTCCATTATCTTCGGTAGATTCAAGCGAGCCGCCTACGCCGCTGTAGATATGCCACCCTGCCGCTGCGGCAGACACGTCATATGCCTGAACATCATTCACCTTTAACTTGGAGCTTGAAGATACGGTAAAGCTGCCGAAGCCGTCGCATATTACATTCCCGTTCGCGTCGGTCACAACGAAATCTGTTATATATAATTCCCCTAAGCCGACAAAGGCAAAGCCCAATATATGCGAAGCTGTTCCCGTTTTGGCGGTGAAGTTTAAATTCATCTCGCTTGTTATGCTTCCGGTCTTATTATCGATTTCAAACATATATGCGGGATTGTTTTCATGCGTGGTATAATGTCTCCATTCAAATGATGAATACCAATCGCAAAACATAACGCTTACCCGCTCGCTTGAATCGAAAATTCCCTTTTTCAATCTGTACTTAAAGTGAACATTATATTTATTTCCGGCGGTCAGCGGCAGCCTTGTACCTATCGCCTGCATTTTCTCGGTACCCCAGTTTGCATTCGCGTCGCTTGCAATATGAAGAACCTTGCTGTTATTTTCGGTTAAGAAATAATCGTCGTTATAAGGGAGTATCTCTTTTGAAAGCGATGCGTCGCTTGTTGTTAAATCAAACCCTTCAACGCCGGAAATAATAACATTTCCCTTTGAATCCTTGATTACAAAATCCGATACATATAATTCGCTTTCTCCAAGCAGACAAAATACAAAGCTGTGCTTGCCTTTTTGTTTTAATGTGAAGGACATTGCCATATCGTTGTATTCTTTAGTCCCACCGGTTAAGGTTGTAAACGCTTCATATTCGGAAGATCCTGCCAAAACATGTGTTGAAAAATGTCTGTAAACATTTGCGTAATAATCTGCAAATCTGATTGTATGGCCGGCTCCGTTATCCAAACGACCTTTTACAATTTTATACTTAAAATATACCGTATAATCATTTACCGGAAATTCATAAAATGTTACTCCCACATTTCCTTTAGTGCCGGATATGTGTATCATATTACGGTTGTTTGCCGTCAAAAAGTATTCGTCCTTATATGTCTCGGTCTCAACCGTAGGTGTTCCCTTAAACGCTTTGAATCCGTCAACACCGGAAGCAATGATTTCACCTGCGGAATTCTTTACAGTAAAATCAGCTATGTAAAAATCACTGTCGCCGGTTAAATCAAAGCCCAGACTGTGCGAACCGCCTTCTCTTGCGGCAAAGGACAACGACATATCATTATATTCTTCGGTACCGTCGGTCAATGATGTAAACGATTCTTGGAAATCCGACGAACCTGCAGGTACATGCGTAGAATGATGTCTGTAATTATTGTTATAATAATCCACAAATCTGATTGTATTGCCGTTGCCGCAATCAAGGCGTCCCTTTATCATTTTATATTTAAAATAAACATTATAAACGGTCCCCTTTTCCAAACTGCCCGCAAGGGATACCCTGACGCTGCTGTCCTTTGAACCGCTTATATGTATCATTTTGCTTTCCGCCTCGTTTTCTGCCGCACCGACACTAATCGACACCGCGCAAAGCGTAAAAATCATACATAGCGTTAAAATCAGAGAAACCTGTTTCCGAAAATTCCTGATCAGATTATTTCCTTTCATACATTCAACCCGCCTTTGATTTATAGTTTTTCAACATTTTACCAATTAGATTAAAATATGCCAATACAACAGCTTTGCTTTTGCGTATTTATTATAGTGTATCGCGCATTATTTTGCAATACGTGGCGCAAATTTAGATAAATGCGCAAAAACAACTGCCCAAATGAGCGATTTAATTAACGCAAAGTGCCTTATTTGCCGTAAAATCGGGCATTTCAAATTTTCCAATTGGTGAAATGCACGCAGTTGACAAAAAAGTTTTAAAATGTATAATTAAAATGTAATATTTTCGCAAGGGATTGATTATATGAGCAAAAACCGTCAAGATTTGATATTACAAATATTAAATGAAAGAAAATTTGTAACCGTAAACGAATTGTCAACGGCTACCTTTACATCTCCTTCGAGCATAAGAAGAGATTTAACACATATGGAGAACAACGGCTTGGTCAAAAGAACTCACGGGGGCGTAACGCTGATTGAACAGTATTACGGGGTTGCAAGCTTTTACGACAGAAAACAAAAGAACGTTCCCGAAAAGAAAATAATAGCCAAAAAAGCTTCTGCACTGCTAAGAAACGGGCAAAAAATATTGCTTGACGGCTCAAGCACCGCCACGTTCCTTTTGCCTTACATTTCCAAATTGGATTCTGCGGTTCTTTTTACAAATAATATTCTGACTGCATTAGACGCTATTGAAATGGGAATCCGCACTCACTGTATCGGCGGAAATTCCATAAACGGTTCCCCGGTACTGTCAGGCCCCGAAGCCTATAAGGGTATTGCGGGCATTTATGCCGATATTTTGTTTTTTTCATCGCAAAGCCTTGATAAAAACGGAGTTATTTCCGACTCTACCGAGGAGGAAAACTACTTAACCTCACTTATGCTGAATTCCTCTCAAAAGAGAGTTTTCTTATGTGACAGCGGTAAATTCAATACCCATTCTCTTTTCACGCTTACAACAATAGACGATATAGACATTACGGTTTTTGACAAGCCGTTTCACAACTTGAACTGCAATTCGCAAATATTATAGGTATTGGCATTAAGTATTCCGCAATATATAATCGGCAGCAATTTCACTATGATTTTTAAAACAAGGTGGTTACATTATGAAAATTACATTTATCGGCACGGGTCACGGCGTACCTGAGGCACATAAGCAATGCTCAGCAACACTCATTGAAACCGATAACGGCAGATACCTGATTGACGCCGGTTGCGATATAACTTCGGAGCTTGCAGACAGGCGAATCCCGCCGGAAAGCATAAAAAGCATATTTATAACACATCCGCATCACGACCATATAGACGGACTTTATCCCTTTCTTGGCGTGTTGAGCTGGTATTACAGAGAGGCCAATCCCTCGGTATTTGTTCCGAACAGCGGCTGTGCAGAGCTTGTGCATACATATTTGAATACCTTTGAGGAAAAGCTCAGACCACAGCAGAAGCTCTCGGTAATAAGCAACGGTACTTTTTATGATGACGGGATTATGCGGGTCACTGCTTATCCTACAGAGCACTGTAAGGATTCCCGCGCCTTTTTAGTCGAATGTGAAAACAAGCGGATTTTGTTCACGGGTGATTTGCGTAATCCGAATACGGATTTCCCGCCGGTTGATAATCTTGACGCCGTTGTATTTGAAGGCGCTCATTTCCCTGTCACCGATTACATAAACATTTTCAAGACACGCAATATAAAAGCTGCGTATATGAACCACTATGCAAATTATATAGGTATAATAAATCTTGAAAAATTTGTTGATTTAAAAAACAGCGTTAAACCGACTCAAGCATATATCACGACCGACGGAATGGAAATTTCATTATAAATACCATTCCAAAATACAGCCTTACGAAAGGAAAACAAATTATGAAATATACAATTTTACCCACGCCCAAAGAAATAATTGAACATTCCGGAGTTTTCCATTTAAAAAACTGCGCCGTTTGTGTCAGTGACGATCTTGATCCGCGTGTTATCAAGTCAGCTGTTAATTTGAGAACACATCTTGTTGCTAAAACCGACAGCTTCCACAAATTTTCCAGAATACCGAAAGAAAAAAGCAATTGTGTTTTAATTGAAAAAAACACAACTATTTCTCCCGAAGGTTATCGAATTGATATAAACGAAAACGGTATTTACATTACGGGAGGTAATGATGCCGGTTGCTTTTACGGAATTAAAACACTTTTGCAAATAATCGACAGTGCAGATGAAAACATAGACGCAATGACAATAAACGATAGTCCCGATATGGCATATCGCGGCTTTTACTATGACGCCACCCGCGGTCGTGTCCCGACGGTAAAGGGTATAAAGCAAATTATCAACACTATTTCAAATTATAAAATGAATTCTTTACAGCTTTATGTTGAACACAGCTTTGATTTTGACGAGTTCAAAACAAGTATCCGCACAGAAGACGATTATCTGACCGCAGACGATATTCTTGAAATTGATGAATATTGTTACAACAATTTCATCGATTTTGTTCCCTCGCTTTCAACCTTCGGTCATCTTTATGAGCTGCTTATGAAAAATGAATACAAGCATTTGTGCGAGCTTAAAGATTACGAAGCCTCATCGCATTTTTGGTGGGAAAGAATGAAGCATCACACAATTGATCCTTCAAACCCGGAAAGCTTTGAGGTTGTTTCCTCGCTTATTGATCAGTACCTGCCGCTTTTCCGTTCAAAATATTTTAACATTTGCTGCGATGAAACATTTGACCTTGCCCAAGGCAGAAATCAAGGCAAGGATAAAGCCGAGCTTTACATTGATTTTGTCTCAAAAATAACAGATCATATAACAAAAGCCGGAAAAACCGTAATGATGTGGGGTGACATTGCCCTTGCCCACCCGCATCTGTTACCCCGTATACCGGAGGGCACGGTACTTTTAAACTGGGATTACGGTGATTCCCCGAATACTGCAAGAATTAAAAATGTCAGCGAGACAGGGATAAGCCAAATTGTTTGTCCTGGCACAGCAGCATGGATGGGGTTAATTGAGCTTACGGATCAATCTGTTCCCAATATCTTAAAAATGGTACAAACCGGCTTACAGTACGGCGCGTTCGGTATGCTGAATACGAATTGGGGTGATCTCGGTCATCCGTGCAATCCCGAATGCTCACTTTATGGTACTGTGCTCGGTGCATGCGCTTCCTGGAACAGCGGCACAAATGTTGACGATGAATATAACAAGAGCTTTTCAAAGCTTGTATACGGCAGCAATGCTGATATTGTTCCCATTATCGGTTCTTTGTGCAAGGCACAGCGTTCCGCCGCATGGAAAGCATTGTTTGATTGGACCGAAACGCGCGACAGTTCGTGCTTTGTTTATGACGAGGCTTCGGTCAGCAAATCCATAGACGCGTGCCGAAAAATACACAATGAATTAAAAGAAAGCAGCGGTCTTCTGCAATTTTTATCTATTGCCGCACAAGGTATCGGAATTTTAAATGAAGCTGTACTTAAAATCAAGCAAAACGGTCATGTTGATATTTGTTGGAAGCGCAATGCCGGCAATTGGTTTGAAGTCTATAAAAAGCAATGGTTGAATTCATCTAAAAGCAGCGAACTCTGTGAAATCGAAAGCTTTTTGAAGAAAATTTGATTTTTACTTTTCTGCATAAAATATGATTTAACGTAACATTATCACATAATATTCACTGTACATTTTATCAACCAATATTCTTTTACATTTCTATCTTTTTCTGTTGTATTCAATCTTACATTGGAGTGTTAACTTTCTCCTATCATGCTGACAGGTAGCACCTGTCAGCATATAGGCGCAGTTGCCCCTTGGCGGAAAAATTCTCTTGAAAAAACATCCCGCTGCCGATATAATAAACCTTGTGCGATTTTGGAGGGATGAAGATGGAAAACGAAAAATACTACATAGCAGTCAATGCAGGCGACAGATATCCTCTCTTGAAAACACCGCAGGACTACACAGAATATTTCAACGAAGCACTCTCGTTCGGGGATTTATACGCTGTGCTACGGTATATAGAAAAGCACGGTCTTGAACGAATTGTAATAGCCGTGATTAAACGCTGACCGCCGACAAGCGGTCCTTTTTATTCCGCTTTCAGCCGAAACAAAAGACTGCTCTTGCCGCCTTTTTTTCTGTACCGCTGCTCGGTTTCGAGGAGCCCTGCTTTTTTGAGATCTCGGATCCCGCGGCGGACGGTGGAGGGCGAGAGCTTTAGGTCTGAGGCTATGGTCGGGATGGCAGGCCAACACTCGTTGTTCTCATTCGTTCGGTCGGCGAGATAGATATATACCGCCACGGCTCTGTGCGACAGCTCGGTGCGGTAAAGAAAATCAAGACGGCTCATTGCCTTGTACCTCCGTTTCGATTAAATCTTTTATTATTTCTGCTTCCGTTATGTCGGGAGCAGTTTCTTTTTTCGGCGGTGAGGTACGGATGGGCTTGCCGCCTCGTTTTTCACCCTTTGGCGGAGTTCTCTGCGGCTCGTTCTTAGGGCTGTCCTGCTGTGCCTGACCGCCGCCGTCAGCGTCGCTCGGTGCATGCGTTTCATCTTTCCACTCCGGCGGATATTTTTCGAGGATGCCGTCCTGAATTTCCTTTTTGTCGGCATACTTGACCTCACGGTTGCCTTGGTCGGGTACGGTGTAAGGGTGTTCATCGTCAAACTCAATGCCCCATTTGAAGAACAGCTTGAGGTGTACCCGCATCGGATGCACACCTGTTTTCATAACGATAAAGTCGCCCTTGGGCAAGGACTTGAGTTCGTCCGGCGTGAGCAATGGACGCTCTATCATTTGGAGCGACTGTGACGGATCGTTTTTACTCCGGCTGACAGATCCGCTCATGACCGTGCGGCTGCCGAGTGCCTTGGATAATGTTTCGGCAGAGCTGCTGTTGGGAGCAAAGCCGCCGAAGATGGTGTCCTGCGTATTATCCACGATGATCTCCGCGCCTTCCTTGCCGTAGTTCTTTTCGAGCTGGGCGAAGGATTGGATGATGGGAACGATCTGCAAACGCCTTGAACGGGAGGCGGAGAACATCATCTCTGCCGATTCTATCTTGGGCAAAGTTCCGAACTCATCGCAGAAGAACACACAGCGGTGTTTGAGCTTACCGCCGTTTTCATCGGCAACGGCGAGTATCTCACGGTAGAGCTGTTGGATAATCAGTGAAATCATAAAAAAGGTATTTGGATTTTCCTCCGGCATAATTACGAAGATAGCCGATTTCCGGTTGCAGAAGGTTTCGGCGTCTATCTCGGTATCAAAGCACAGGAGCTGTTCTAACTCGGTATCAAGGAATGCATTGAGCCTTGACAGTGCCGTACTCATAACGCTTGCCATGCTCTGCTCGGCGGTGTTCAGTGCCGCACCCGCAAACCATTTCGCCTTATGCTCATTCGGCAGTAACTCCATAAGCTGCTGAAACTGATTCTTGCCCTTTTTCTTTGACGGGGCGAGTAGTTCCTGAATGACCTTGAACACCGACACGATGTGTCGTTTTTCCGGCGCGCAGAATTCCGCTACCAACAGAATGGTTGCGGTCAGCAAGCCCTCGGCGGCGTCATAGAAATATGCGTTCTGCCCGAAGGAGGCGGCGTCCATGCCGGAGAGGATAATGGTTTTCGAGATGATTTTCGCATATTTCTCGGCCTTGGCCTTGTAGACGATTTGGTCGGGGTGCTTTGCATACAGGTCGGTGTATTTGTTTACGAGGTATAGGATGTTGTTGCCGTTACTGCGAGTAGGATTTCGCAGGTCGATAACCGAAACCATATAGCCGTAGTCCTTGGCGATGTTTCCGTAGTTACGCATGACATCGCCCTTGGTATCAGTGGAGAGAAAGGACATCCCCGAAGCACAGGCGTACTCAATGCACGGGTACAGCCAAAAGGCAGTCTTGCCGACACCCGCCGCACCGATCATCAGCACATGGACATCTCCCGTATCTATCATGGCGGTGGTGCTGTGCTTGCCGCCTTTGCACCCGACCACGATGCCCTGCGGCAGAGCTTCCTCAGTCGGCTCGGCCTTTTTTCGGAGCAGTTTTCTCGGTGCTATCGCCGTCATGGTGGGCGTTTGATTTTGCTTTGCCTGCCTACGCCATTTCTTTGGCGTGAACGGAATGTGACGGTAGATCTTTCGTATCTCCGCTTTGTTTGCCCACCGAGCCGTTCCGTGCTGACCGTCGCCGACGGTTTTGCTCTTGATGTTATTGAGATTGTAGATATGAGCGATCAGCGTTATCGCACCGAGGACGGCAAACATAACTGCGGCAACGATGATTAAAGCTGCAATGTTTGGCATACTTCATCTTCCTCGCTTTCTTCCTGGGGTGAAGAAAACTCCGCACGGATGTGCGGAGCATTGCCTCCGGCTGCCAGCCGGTCCTCGTTCCAATCTTTGAATTCGGGAACGAGGATTTCGTGCTTTATGCCCTGTATAAAGAGCTTGTCGGATATTCTTTTATTCGCCGCTTGACCTGCGGTGTCATTGTCCATACAGAGACAGACGGTGTCGATATTGGGATTCGCTTTCAGCATTTGGAACAGCACCTGATCCCCAACGCAGCAGGCAGCGGCATAGCTGTGGCTGCGCCAATTTTCCTTGTGAAGAGAAATAAAGGACAGCATATCTATGGGAGCCTCAAAGAGATAGAACGTGTTGTCTTTTCCGGTCCAGTGGAAGCTGTAACGGGGATCGCAGCTTTCCGCATTGCCTTTGTAGGTGCTTTCACTGCCTGTTCCTCTTTTGTGTGCGTGTCGGGCAATGCCATGTTCATCGTAGCCAACGAAGACGGCGTTGTGGTAATCGGCGGATTCATAGATCATTCCCTTATGCACAAAGGCGGAAAGCACCTTCCGGTCTATTCCTCGGCGATTAAGCAGATAGGCATACACACGCCGCATATTATCATTTTTCGGCGGAAGGGTGAACGGCTTTGGCGGCTCTCGCTTGACCGGCTCGGCTCTTTGAATTGTGCCGCCGTTATTGCCGAGCAGGAAATTGACGGCCTGCGGAAAGTCCATGTTATAAAATTTGCGAACGAAGTCTACGGCGTCGCCACCGATGCGTTCGTATTGGTGAAACCACAGGTTTCCTCTGAGCGTAACCTTTTCCGTGCCGTCACGCCACACATATTCTTTTCCTGAGCGTTTAAGCTGTTCTCCTTGACTTTGCAGGAGCGCGACCAAGTCTGTCTGTCGGGCAGTTTCCCTTTGTTCGATGGTGAAATGTATATATTCAGTTGACATATGTTCTCCTCTCTTTTTGTGCTTTTAAGTGTTAATTTTAAGTTTGTAAACTTGCTTTTTCGTGAAAACATAGATATATCAAACTTGCATTTTCGTGTATAAAGTGTTATAATAAAGGCCAATTAAGGGTATACTTATCCATGTGGAAGTGATTTTATGCTGAAAAGAAAGATTTACAATGAACTTGTTTCCTGGAAAAAGAACAACGGCGCAACGGCTATGATGATTGACGGCGCACGGCGCGTCGGTAAAAGCTATATTGCCGAAGAATTTGCCAAGTCAGAATACAAAAGTTATATTTTGATCGACTTTGGTAAAGCGCCGAAGGATGTCCTTGATCTATTTGTCAATGACAGCTCCGATCTTGATTTGTTCTTTGCAAAACTTGCGGCATTTTATTCCACCGCTTTGCATAAACGCGAGTCGCTGATTATATTTGATGAGGTGCAACAGTATCCGCGGGCGCGTCAGCTTATAAAATACCTTGTCGCCGACGGAAGATTTGATTACCTTGAAACAGGCTCGCTGATTCGTTTAAAAAAGAATGTACAGGACATAATTATTCCGTCGGAAGAAGATCATATCGAAATGTTCCCATTGGATTTTGAGGAATTTCTTTGGGCAATGGGCGATGAAGCAACATATCCTTTAATTCGGCATTGCTTTGAAACCAAAACACCGCTCGGAGACGCGCTTCACCGCAAGATTATGAATGATTTCCGTCAGTATATTCTTGTGGGCGGTATGCCTCAATCGGTTATAGCCTACATCGACGGAAAGAACTTTGAGGCATCTGATGTTGCCAAGCGCCGAATTTTAAAGCTTTACCGAGATGATGTAGCAAAATTCGCCGAAGGATACGAAGATAAAGTGTTTGCCGTATTTGACGGTATTCCGGGTCAGCTTTCCAAAAAGGAAAAGAAATACAAGCTTTCTTCGCTTGATAAGCAGGCACGGTTCAGAACTTATGAGGATTCTTTTATTTGGCTCAATGAAGCAATGGTTGTCAATGCCTGTTTTAATGCCACCGATCCCCATGTGGGGCTTGCTTTAAGCTCGGATAATACAACACAAAAATGTTACATGGCAGATACAGGACTTCTTGTTACCCACACTTTCAAGGATAAAAAGTACACCGACAATGAGCTTTACCGCGCCATTCTTTTTGATAAGCTGAATATCAACGAGGGGATGCTTATGGAAAACATCGTTGCGCAAATGCTTCGGCTTCGCAGAGAACGCTTATATTTTTATTCACGGTCTGACAGCCGAAAGCGTGAAAATCATATGGAAATTGACTTTTTGATTACTGAGGGTAAAAAAATTGCTCCCGTAGAAGTCAAATCCGGTAACTACCGTTCCCATTCTTCGCTTGATAAATTCCGCAAGCATTTTTCATCTGTTATCGGGAACTCATATATTCTTTACACCAAAGATGTAATGATAAGGGACGGAATTATCCATCTGCCGCTGTATATGGCGGAGTTTCTTTAGGCTGAATTCATCATACAATTCTGTATACTATAAGCGGGGTGATATTTTTGAATATCAATACAAATAATCTTGTTTCCATTACAGAAGCAAATCAAAACTTTTCCAAAGTAGCAAGACTTGTAGATGAAAACGGTTATACAGAAAAAGAACAGTTTGCCTCGGTTGAGGATGTTATGTCGATATCCAAGCGATTGATTGCAAAGAATAAGCAAGCATATGATATGCTCAAAAAATGAAAAACCGAATACCCCATATAACAAAGCCTGCGAGACTCGCTCCGCAGGTTTGTTTTTTGAGGTTGCGCATACAAAGTTCAAAATGCTATTGCTTTAGTCCCTGCGCTTGCTTCTTTTCCTCAATCTTTCTGAGCAATTTCCGGTCTGTACCGCCGCCTTTGCGCTTATCCTCAATACGGTTTTTAATAATGCGGGCGATGTGTCCGAACAGACGGAGAGAGGCAATCGCCGCCGTCCAGTTTCCGTTGACACGAATGCTGTGGATGAGCTGTGCTGCGTATTGATTGCCATGCTCGGCAGCCAACTGCAAATAATACATTGCGGTATCGGTATCTCTTGGTATGTCTTTACCGTAGAGATAAATTTTACCGAGCCGATATTCGGCGAAGTCGTTTCCGTTCTCGGCGGCGACTATAAAACTGCGGATGGCTTTTTGAATGTCCTTGACCTCATCCTCGGTCAGATAAATTTTGCCTGCGAGGTATGCCGCATAGGGATTTTTCTGCGCGGCAGCACGGTCAAGCCATTCAACGGCTTTCTTTATATCCTTCGGCACGACCTCGCCTTTGTACAACAGCCTGCCGAGGATAAACTGTGCCGGAGCAAAGTTCTTTGATGCCGACAGATTCAGCAGGCGCTCGGCTTCGTCAATGTTTTGAGCAAGAATATCTCCGTCAAGATATGCCTTGCCGAGGGTGTACGCCGCATATTTATTTCCTTGCTCTGCGGAGCGGCGGAGCAGGCTCTCGGCTCGTTCGGTATCTCTTTCTATGTCCTCGCCCTTGAGAAAGGTCTTGCCGAGCAGATATTCGGCGTATGGGTTATCGTCTTTGACGGCGCTTTCAAGCCAATGCAAAGCGTGGAGCATTTGTTTCGGCACATCCTCGCCACGCAAATACAATTTTCCGAGCATATATTTTGCTACGGTGTAGCCCTGCTTGGCGGATCTGGTGAGATACACCACAGCCTTTTTCGGATCATAGTGGTCGCCGTCACGGTCGAGCATGAATTTTGCCGCACGGTACTGCGACCATTTGTTGCCTTTGTCGGCGTCTGCAACCGTTCTTTCATATTCGTCCATAGGCGGAGGAGGCGGATCGGGGCTTTCGGTTTCCTCGACGGTCGGCTCACGGTCTGGCTCTGTCGGCTCGTCCGTTTCCTCAACCTCATCTGTCGGCAGATTCAGTTTCATCGCCTCGGCTATCACCATATTTTTTACGGATTTGAATTCCTTATTTTGCGACAGCGGCAGCCGTTCCGGTCGGCTCTCGGTGTAGACCTTCAGCGCCGTTTCCTTTGACTCGTACCATAAGTCATAGAGAGCTGCGATGCGTTCATCCTTGCCGAGTTCGTCAACGATGCTGTTGATGATTTCCTTGATGTCCTTGCGCAGATAGCCGTATTGTTTTTTACCGTTGGTCACAGCCAACCTCTTGGCGAGTGCCTGCAACAGATCCTCCACCTGTGGATTGTCATAGGTGCTACCGTTTATCTTGGCAATGAGTTTGGCGAGCACCTCACGGCTCTGTATCTTGAGTGCGTCACGGTGTTCTGTCTGCTTTTTATATTCGCAGAGCAATTCCTGTGCGAATATATCCTTGGCAAAGGACGAACGCAAAGCCATCACGCCTTTTTCCGAGAGATAGCCTTCGTTTGGATTTGTCGAGTAGGCTATCAAGTGAATATGGGGATGGTGACTTTCGTTGTGGAATGCGGCAAACCAACGGAGGTTGCTCATGGGTATCCGCAGGTTTTCCGATAGCGTTTGTGCCTGTGACCGGAGCATATCCCGCCATCGGCTGCCGTTATCATAGCCGAGGCGCTCGGCGTCCTCACGGCGCAGTGAGACGATTGCCGTCCATACATTTCCCGTGTGCGCATTGAGTTCATCGGATACCTTTTGCAGATCCACCGCCACGCCGTCGTCGGTAAAAAGTCCGTGAGAGCCGAAGCGTTCCGCACGGGGACGGGTGGCGATGTAGTCGGCATAGGTTTTGGTGTGCATCATCTCATCGGCGTTTTCCTCAAGCATTCGGGTAATGAATTCCGAAGCTGTTACAATCGTTTTGTCTTTGAGGTAGTCCTCATACTCCAATGATGATTTGCTGTCGGGAAAATCTGCGAGTATTTTTTGAATGAGCCGCCGCTGTTTGTCGGTCGCCGGGGCAAACTTTCTTGACTCGTCTATCTTTTCTACACCTTCACGGGTAGCAATGTACTCCGCATAGCCGCCGAGATTTTTTCTGTCCTCTGGCTTCAGATATTTGAATTTAGTTATTAAGCGCGCCATACATTATCCCTTTTGCCAGTCGTTTGCGTCACGGAAAGTAAAATTGCCGTTCAGCCGTTTCACTTCCTTTACACATTCACCCTTGAGCCGTTCGAGAGAGACATCGTCAATCTCGCTGTTCGCCGCCACCACATTCATCGTTACCGCAAGCTGCACCGCCATTTTGAAAAGCAATCGGCAGATGCGGTTGTCGCTCTCGGCAACAATACTTTTCATAGAGGACAGCATTGCGTTCGGCAGCATGGAGCGCTGATCCTCGGCAGTGAGGTGGTCGATATAGAACTGCACCGCCTTTTCTATGAATTCGGATTTACTGCGGCAGTCATCTGCGGTGTAGAGCTGCCCGATTTTTTCAAGCGTTTCGGGATAGAGCCACAGTGCAAATTTGCGTTTGTTTTTCGGCGTCGGCACTCAAATCATCTCCTTTTTCTGCCGTATTTTTCGCTCAAAAACCGCAACCCCTAAACTTGCGAGGTTTTTATCCGTGCAACCCCTAAATCGCAGTTTTTGTTGTCGACCCCAAAAGCCCTGCAAAGCCTTATGCGGTCGGCGTTGCCGTCCGCTGTGTCCTGCGAGGGGAGAGCAAGGCAACCCCTCGCTTTCTCCTGCTTATTTTCGTACCGCCTGCCGATTTCCGCAAAGCCGGGCGAAAACCGTCCCAAACAGCGCTTTGCCTTTGCAGGGCTTATGTTTACCCGATTCGTGGCCGTATCTCGCCACACGGGGCGGCACAGGGGCTTACGGACGAGGCTTCGGCGGCAATATCAATGTCGCTCATTTGCACTCACCTCGCTTACTTCCGTAGGCTCCGTTTTCATGGGCTTCGGCTTTCTCGGCTTCGGCACGGCAGAGGAGGAAACGGTGCCGGATTTCATGTCGATAAAATCACGCACACCTGCCGGGACGGTCTTGGTATAGAGCGTGTCCAGAGCTTTTTCGAGTTCCGCTTCGGCGGTCGTGCCTTTCTGTGAAAGATAAAGGACAAGGGCGGATGCCTTGTCCTCGTCAAATGAGATATTGAAGGTTGTCTTTTTCATGTGGGTGATCTCCTTTCAGATACAAAAAAGCGACGCCGTTTTTCGGCGCCGCATTGTCGGGTATATATTTTTAGATAGTTTTGAGCGTTTGCGAGAGCAACAGCAGCACGATAATCGAAGCCGCAAACGCCGCTGTCCCGGTGATGACGGCGGCAGGTTTGTTTATCGGCTTTTTCCGAGCTCTGCACACTGCCCATACAAGACCTACGCCCACAGCAGAGGAAAGAAGAGATATTCCGAGTCCTTTCCACAGCCACAAAAGCTCTGCAAAAATTCTCATCGTTTGCACCGCCTTTCTACAGCATAAGTCCCATATCGGGTTTTTCGTCCTCGGACAGTTCCCCGTCCATTTCGATGAGCTCACGAACCCTATCCTGCCCGCAGAGGATAAAGGTGCGGATATATTCCCGGTCTACCTCGATAGGAATTTCGTCAAGGCATTCGTCGATGATATCCTCTGTGATCTCCGGCAGGCGCATTTCCCGGTACAACTCACGCGCTTCTTCGCAGTCCTGCAGGAAGGCTTTGAGGAAACCGATCAGTCCGTCATGAGTGCGGCGGACATCGGAGGGATAGCCCTTGGCGATCAGTACAATGTTGTTATCGTAGTTGGGCGCAAGAGAGAGGATTTTTCCGGTTTTCACATCCCGCAGCAGTCCGAAGTTTTCTGTATGGCGGTCCATATTATAGCATACCGTATCCATCCATAGGAGCAACAGATACTGCACAGCTATATCCGGCGATATTTCATTCAGAATATTAAAGCAATTTTCGTAATCCTCATCATCGTCCACGAGTGCGCGCATCGGCTCGAAGTTCACCGCCGCGCCATTTGTGAAATCCTTTGAGCGGATATACCGTCCGTCAAGCTCATAGTGCGCCGTAGGCAGTCCCAGCCTTTCGCAGAGTTTGCATATGAACAGCTCCGAGAAATATTCCTCGCTGTTTCCGTTTTTGTACATCCACCACTCGCCGTCAATGAGCTTCCAGCACTTTTCGAAGCTGCCGGTGTTGGTCAGCTCCGGCGTCCGTGACGGACGGTTTGAAAAGCTGTCGGGATCGCCGCGCAGGGCAAGCTCGGAAAAATAGTTTTCCTTAAACCGTATATCCTCATACACAGCCGCTGAGCCTTCGGGTCTGAACCAATAGCGATCGGTCACCGTAGCAGCATTCACTGCAAGCGCTGTCTGCGCATCGTCCGTTGTGCGCAGCCGCAAGGCTCTTTTGAGCAGGCGTGCATTTTTTCTGCTATGGTCTACGGCGCGGTAAGCAAGCCATTTTTCAACATCTTTAGTTCGTTTTAAATACAGCGGCAGCAAAATATCATCCGCATCTGTAATTACACCGTTTTTTATATGTGCTATAACACGGTCTTCCGACATAAGTGTCCCCGTAATGTTTTGCATATTCCGCACCGCCTTTCAATATTTATTTCCGATATTATAGCCTGTTTTTTTATAAAAATCAACCGCCCGCAAAAACTTACATAATCAGTTCGGGGTCAAATCCTTCTCGCCGCCAATCCTCACGGTCTGAATTACATCCGCGCATATTGATTTCCGCGTAATCGTCGAGGCCGCAGAAGTTTGTGCCGTCAATACAACAGTTTTGAAAACTGCCGTATTCCATATTGCATTCAATTATTACGGCATTGCTTAAATTGCTGTGGGTATAAACGCTGCCCGACATTTTGCACTTAGAAAAGACTGTGTTTTTAAATTCACATTCCTCGGCGGTAATATCTTCAAGGTTACAGCTTTCAAACCGTGTGTTATTGATAACGGAAAAATTAAGTTCTGCGCCTTGCAGGTCTGTGTCTGCAAACCGTGCGTTATCCATAACGGCATTCATCATATTTTTATGTGCAAGGTTTAGTCCTTGCACAAGGCAGTTTGAAAAATCTGCCTGTTCACCGCCCGCATCATTAAGCCATAAGGTGTGCTTGGCAAGCATGACATCCGCTTCTTCCTGTGTCAGCGCACGGCGCGGATCTGTCTGCCGGACATATTCGTCCCTGACCGTGCAGCGAATATATTCGCCGTCAAAATCTGCGCTTTCAATTTCCGGTCTGTCCTTCAGTGCTGCATATAGCAGCCCTTCGCTGAATCCTGCCCCTCTGAACTTATTTCGCACTTCGTCGATGTTTACGCCATACTCCTTATCGCCGCTTTTGATTGCTTTTTGCACGGCGGTATCTGCCGCCAGAGCGGTTTCATGCACAGCGTTTTCAAGGCTCGGATAGCGAAAAGCGATAGCAAGCTGTTCGGCGTTAGGAATATGCGCGATGTATCGGGCGTAGTCATAACCTTGTGTGTCAATGATAAATCCGTCTTTGTGTCCTTCTCCTATAAGCAACAAGCACGGTATGCTCTCAGGTTGATGCCCATGTTTCTCAGTATTGAATTCTCGGAGAAAATCATAGTATCCGAGAGGATTGAAAACAAATTCTGCATATTCGGTCGGCGTCAATTTTACCACTTTTTCAATCGCACACCGAGGCAGACTAAAATCTGTTTGTTTATATTTTAGGTCTGCTTTTATAATCATAGGCATTCTCCCTTACATAGACAGAGCCTGCGTTTCGTCCTCATCGGAGGATTCGTTCGCAGGCTCATGGTTGTGTTCGGTTTCGCAGTCATCATAGATGCATTTAAGGGCGGATTTGAGACTTATCTGATTGCCTTGGCACTGATGGCAATACTTTAGACGGCAGGTCATCTCGATGCGATCATAGGTCATAAGGAGTTCGTTAATTTCTTTTCTCTGCCGTAATTCTTTTTCGAGCAGTTTCCCGTTTTCGTTGCTGTCAGTTACATCTGCGCCGAAATGATAATATAACTCGTCATAGGTGATTGACCAATAGCAGTTTTTGGAATTGTCGCAGCATTCACGGATGGCATAATCAGCGAGCTGCTTGATTTTATCCTTTACAAAAAATTCATCGAGTCCATCTATGCGGCTGTCATAAACTTCCTCTTGCGTCATACCGAGCTGCCCTTTCAGCGTAAGAAACAGATCCTCGTCATTCTGAATGTGTTCGCATATCCATGCGAGCATTTTATCGTACAGTTCATTTTTGCGTTCTTGCGTCATGTTCATTCCTCCGATTTATCTTTTTATGACATTTGCATTCCGAAGCCCTGTTCGTCATGCTCCGGTTTCTGTGCTTGTTCCTCTGCTGCTATTATGAGCGCGGGGTCATATACCTTGAGGCGGATACCGCTGTAATCATAGCCAATCGGGTCAAAGATTCTTTTAGTGATTACATGGAGCAGGGTTTCGGTATCAAATTTGCTTTCAAGATACATTCCGTCTGCAAAGCATATAGGGGAGTTCATACCATCGGGGCTTTCTGAAAGCAGCACGCGATCTCTGCCGCTCACCTTATCGCAGAGCCGATGCAGTCTGTCGTACATAACTGCATCCCCCGCGCATTCATTGAGTAACTGCTTTGCGACCTTTTTCCAAGTAGGAGTTTCAAATTCGGTATTATCCGGGTATATAACCGAGATCGGCTTTTTGCCCTTAAAGTATGTCGGTCTATCGCAGAGGGATAGTTCAAAGTCCGATTCTATTCCAAATTCTCCGCCCTGCACTAATGTTATGAGGTCATCGAATCTGCGGTCAACCGTTTCATGCACTTTCCGCCGCGCCTGTTCTATAATTTCAAGTGTGTTTTCATCATTCATTATTTCTACTCCTTTTTCCGCTGCCCGACGGCAGTAAAGATAAAAAAAGACCGTAGGTTTTAACCTGCGGTCTGCTTATAGCTATTCGGTTTTACATTGTTATTTGCGGATTATTGTTTTCCTGTGCCTGTTCTTCGGCTGCCAACACATATTCTTCAAGTCTTTGCTTTTCAAGCTCTGCTATCATCTCCGAAAAAGGTTCGAGGTTACCGTTTACGGCATAAGCTTCAAGCGCATCGAAATATTCAAGGCGGTTTTCCTTTGCAACAGACACCGGAAGAAAGCCGTTCAGCATAAGCTGATAGTTCATAATCATCCGCGAGGTTCTTCCGTTACCGTCCGTGAACGGATGTATCCGCACAAATTCCGCGTGCGTCCACGCCGCCAACTCTATGGCGTTATTTTCATATTTATACGCAAGGTCTGAAAAAAAGTTTTTAGCCTGACGGTACATTTCACTTGGTGCCGGCGGTTTATGACCTGCGTCCGGAATGCGGACTTCTACATTGCGGTATACTCCGCCTATGATAATGTCATGCATAAGCAGAGTGTGAATATCTTTCACCGTATTTTCGTCAAGCGGCTTTTTATCTGCAACGCATTTTTGCACATAAGCGAATGCCTTTGCGTGGTTTACAACCTCGTATATTTCACGGAGCATTTTCCTGCCCACAGACAACCCGTCCTCAATAACAGCCTTTGTTTGTATAAGGGTCAAAGTGTTGCCCTCTATTGCGGTTGAGTTATGCGCATATTCGATATTAAAGCTGTCATTAAAGCCTGCCGCCACCTCCGGCGGAAGGTCGGTCTTTACTTTATTTGCCCAATCCTTTAATTGCAGCAATAAATTATAATCCATTCCGGCTCACCTCGCTTTTATTTATGCTTTATTTTAGCGACGGTTAATTCATAGCTTACATCAAGCAGCATTTTAATTACTTCGTCCGACACGCTGCCGTCCAACGCTGCCGTAATCCAATTTTCCTTGTTCATATGATATGCGGGAAAAATTCCGGATTCCGCGCGCACCGAGCCTAATAATAACGGATCGCACTTTAGATTTACCACATCTATGATATCCGTTCCGCGCAACCCGATTCGGTATCGCGGTATATCCATAATCAGCGCAAACCATTTCTTATTGTTGCTGTGGCGGTACACCTCGAAATTCGGATTTTTGATCCACGGACAATCCGGCTCTATACCGTAGGTTTCCGCTATGTACTTTTTTAATTCCAAACGGTTCAATAGCTTATCCCCCTGACGAATTATTAAAACTATTATACTATAAAATCATAAAACAGTCTACTGCTATTACTCATGGCTTTTAATCAAGATTAAAATTTTTCTGTAATCCTCCGCTTTAAGCTCCGTGCCGAATGCGGAATTAACAGCGGCAATAAGCTGCTCGTCGGTCTGATTCTCTGCAAAGCAGGCGGACAGCTTTTCGGCAAAGCTTTCATCCCCTGATTGTTCATACAGAAAAAAGATATATAACGCCTGCGCTTCCTTTGTTTTCTCTGCCGTAAAGCCCCTTTCGGTCATAGCGGTTTCAATAGCTTTCATCATATCCTCAACCGTCTGCAATTCAGCCTTTTCCTCGTCTGTCAGTTCCTCGGACGCAAAGCGTTTAAGGTCTTCGGAATCCATATCTGCGCTCATATTTAAAGCTGAAATAAATACCGCAATCGGCATTGCGATTATAACTATAATGCCGAGTGCCAACCCTATCACCGTTTTTCGGGATTTTTTATCGGTAAATACTGCAACGGCTACTTTTTTAAGTGCCGCCGCAACCGTTGCACTCATATGATGTCACTTCCTTTAATTTCAAAATCACCGCCCGCCTGCCTTTCCGAAGATAGCTGCCTTGTATTCGGGTGCGATGACTTGGAGCAAATATCTTTCGTTACCGCAGCGGTAGAGGCAAGTGCCTCGTTCCGGATACTTGATGAGCTCGAATTCGCTCGGCTCGACCTGCAAGGCGTCCATATACTCCTTCGGATTGATTTGTCCGGCATTGAACAGGAACTGGTGCGTCGGAATGGAAAACAGCGGCTTTGTAAACTCACGAATGGACGGAATCAAAAAGTCCTCGATATTCTGACTTGCCAGAATGACCGAGGAGTCCTTTTTGCGCACACGCTTCATACAGTTGCGCAGATATTCGATTGTAGTCATGTTCGAGAGGAAGAGGTACAGCTCGTCCACCGATGCCGCCATACTGCCTTTGCCGAGCAGTTCGTTGCTCATAAAAGACAGAATATTAAACAGCATACAGTCTTTGAGTCGGCGGTTTGTATCCATAAGACCTTTTACGCCGAATACGAGAAAGTTGGAGACAGTTATGTTGGTGTGTCCGTTGAAGTATTTGCTTTCAGAACCGACACACATAGAATGAATACCGAGGCAGACCTCTTGTAGCGTTTCCTCTGTATAGAGATATTTTCTCTGTTTGTCATAAGTCATAAATTCTTCTTCGCAGAGCTCGTAAAAGTCCTGCATGACCGGAAAGTCCGAAGGCTTTTTTATGCTGTAATCCGTTGTGTCGGTAATACCGAATCGGGCGTACAGCTTGGAGAGCAGGATTTCAATAGTGTCGATCTGTGAATCGGTAAAATCCTTGTAGCTGCGGAAGAAGTCCTTCAAAAAGGCAATGTGCTGCGAGAGCCTTGTAACCTTTTTGAACGCTTCCGGGCAGGCTATGCCTGCTGCCGATCCGCGCATCAGGTCTGTTTCTTCGCTAAACCCGTTCCCCGCGTCTGAAATATCATTCCAAACTTTAGGTTCTAATGGGTTTATGATGTATTCGCCCGACATAAAATCTATATAGCAGCCGTCGAGCGCTTTGCATAGATCCTCATACTCCGTTTCGGGATCGAGACAGATTATACGCTTGCCCGATTCACGGATATTGGTGAGAATGAGTTTCAAAAGATAACTCTTGCCCTGACCGCTGTTGCCGAGGATGAGGATATTGCTTGTGGTTTTGTCCTCGGCACGGCGGTCGAAATCTACGAGAATGTTCGAGCCAAATTTATCTTTCCCGATATATAAGCCGCGTGGGTCTGTCTTTCCGCTGAAATTAAACGGGTACATATTGGCGACCGAAGAAGCAGGCAGCACCCGTTCGTACTGCGCCCCGAACTGGTTTGCGCCCACGGGCAGAACAGAAAGAAAGCCCTCTTTCTGCCGTAAGGTCAGCCTGTCAACGGAGATCTTGGAGCGAGTCAGTTCCATTGCAATGTCGCTCTGCAATTCCTTGAGCTTTTCCATGCTCCTGGCTTTCAGCTCGATGAACACCGACACATGGAGTAACGGCTCTTTGTTCTTGCGGAGGTTGGCGAGAAGTTCAATAACATCCTGCAAATTGCCCTCGGCTTCAATGGTTTCGCTTACATCATTGCCGCCGCTTTTAAGCCTGTTGCGTCGAGTGGCATTTTGAATAATTTTACGCTGTTCCATAAATTCCACAAGTCTATGGTAAATGCGCAAGGTCACACCGTTGCGGTCGGCAAGCTGCGAGAGGATTGCCTGTTCCTCGGTAGACGGAGGATACTCGCGAATCGCCCACACGCAGCGGTAGCTGTCGCCGACGATATAATGGTCGGATAAAAATTTAACTGTGCCGGGCAGAATCATATCGAAGAAATCCTTGGTGCGGATTTCCTCTGCCTGCTCCGGCGTTAATACTTTCGGTTTTCTTTTGAGCATAATATTTTCCTTTCTGCCGTAAAAAAGATATAAAAAATCAGCCGTTCGGTAATTCCTGGACGGCTGACTGCTGTGACACTTTTTAATTTTACATAGTCGGCTGCATGCCCTCTGTTTCATCCTCGGATTCGGTTTCTTCAAGTCCGCTTGTAAGCGAAATTTCCGGCAATACTTTCAAAAACTGTTCGGCATTCCGGTAGGCAATGCCGTCCTCGGTATCCTTATTTTCACCGAGATACAGCACATAGCGCCCCTCTAATGTGCCGAAGCGCGGAGTGGTAAGCGAGAGCATATTTTCATTGCGCAGATGCCTTGACTGCTCACTTACGCATTTATCACTGTGCTTTATTTCATATGCAGCGCAGCCGCGTTCGTTTCTTCCGTAGATAAGCATATCGTATTCGCCGGTTGCGAACTGGTATTTAAACACATCGTAATTTCTTCCGAGCGCTTTCATAGTTTCAAGCAGCACGATATCTTCAAGCATTCTGCCGCGCACTTCTTCGAGAATACGGTCGGTGATGAATGTTTTTTCATCCTCCGTAAGCTGCCCGAAGGTTTCATCCTGCATCAGCGAATACACAAGCGCCTGTGCCTGACAATAGCGCATACCGGGCTGAGTAAACAGTATGCGTTCTTCCTTTTCAAGCCCCATTTCGGCATTGCGGACAGGGCATTCCACAATCAGATCCATTGCTTTAAGATATTGCTTGATTTGCGTCAGATGTGACTGAGTAATTTCTATTTGCTGTTCTTCTTTATTACGAATACCGAGTAGCTTCATCATTTGTTCGGTAACAGCTTTGCGGTCTATATTGTCAAGAACGTCGGTACGCTTTTCCGGATCGCGTTCCTTGCGAAGATTTTTTGCAGATATACCAAGGTCGGAGGATACAAAATCTCTCGTTAATACCTCTTTTAAAAACTTATGGTTCATATCCTCAATAATACGGTTTATGGCATTAGTAAGTTCTTTGGCAGAGTATAACTCATACAGCTTCCAAAAATATTTTCCATTTTCAAAGTATTCAAGCGAGTGTTGAATATTTTCGCAAATTGCCGTATCAATATATCTGCGTGTTGATTCATCATCACGAAATGATGCGTCCGCTGCCAATACATCGGGATCACCAAAGCTGATTTCACCGAGCCGTAATGTTCCGCCGTACCTGATATATTCGTCAATACTGTCAATTCCGAGCAAGCGGCTGTACTCTCTGAACGGAATAAATGTTGTATGAATCATACGCACACGGTCATACAATTCATTATCGTGTGCAAACCAAAAGCCGAGCGAATCTGTGCCGGAAAGAACAATTTTCATACCCATCATAGAATAGATATCCGAAAAAAGTGCGGCGGAATCAATAAAGTCTTTCATAAGGGTAACTTCATCAATAAAGGCGTAACGATAGCCGTTATCAAACATTTTGTCTAAATCCCGCGTGATTTGAGCCATTGTGTTTTCGGTATTCATTTTTGCATAAAAGCATTTGCCGAATTCTTCTTCAGACATTTCTGCAATAGTCTGTAACAACAGCGTTGTTTTTCCCGTTCTTCTCAAACCGTAAAGAGCGCATACACGCGTTCTGTCTGTACCGTGCAAAAATTTTTCGATTCTGCCGAAACAATCGCGTTTCTTAAAGCCCTTTATGGTTTCAATCATTTGGCGCAGATCGTCGCCGTAAACAATCTTGGTTTCATACACAATATTTTCCCCCTCGTTTGGGTAACGCAGTTGCAGCTCTTTCAGTCTTTCCTGAAGTGCCTTGCGTTCCTCTATTTGTTTGCGTATACTTTCCACATCGTCAGCACGGATATATTTACTTTTCAGTTTTCCGTTTTCACGCCATTGGCGATAATACTGTATTTTCCCCTTTATATTCTTCTTGGAGATATATCCGGGCGGCAGCTCCGCAATTCTTGACTCAACCCGCCGCCGTAATTCTTTTCCGTCAACCATGTGGATTTCACCTCTTAATATATTATATCCCACAGATAACCTACAAGTCAAGAGGTTATCTGTTTGCTTTATAAATTTCTCGGCCGCCTGTTTTACTTTCTGCCGTAAAAAATCAGCCGCTGAGTATGTTTAGCGACCGATTTTTTCACAGCATATTCATTGTATAATCTTCGGCTATATCCTCCGCCACATCATCCTCTGCGATATCCGCCTGAACCGGGCGCTCGGAGAGAGCCAACTGCCGCAGCGTTTCAATTCTTTTTTTAACCCCGTCGGTTATTGCGTTTATCCGGCTGTCGTCAATATATTCCTCTGCGCCGTCCGATGAAAGAATCTCTTTTATAACCCCGCCCACATCCGAAAGGCTTTCAAAATCTATCCACCCGAAATCCGAAACTAACTTTAACTGCTCACTGTGGTGATTTTTAAACGGCTTGCAGACAATATCTTTGCCGGAGCGTATTTTTGCCGGAATTTTATCATAGCCGAGCGAAGAACCGCTGTCATATATCGGCGCCATTCCTATCCATTCAAGCGTTTCGGCATTTCTGATTGCTCCGAAGTTATTAAGGTGTCTGTCTTCATTCGCAATAATGTAATCCAGGACTATCATACGGTCAAGAAACGGGACGACGCCCTTTATTCCGAGAACCTCACAGCACTCTTTGAAATGCGTATATACCGAGGTATTATTACTTTTCTTCTTTGTCTGCAATATGCGCCATGCGGGTATAAGCTCCGTGGTTTCGTCTATAAAGTCCTCGCAAACGGAATACGGCGCGCCGTTATCCCACATCAGCGTGTACGGAATATGCGGGATGCTTAAACGCTCCATTATTTTTGCCGCTATAACCTCATTAAACGGCTGCTGTCTGAACGGATTGCTCCCGCCTTTGATAAGGCAGCGTTTTCCGTTTATAATTTTCCAACGCTTTTTCAGATTACCGTCCGAGGTGCTGTCCGGCGTGCTGAAATTAAGCGCGCCCGTTTTCCTTTTTCCACCGAACAGTATGTCGCCTATATCGTCGGAAAAATCGTTATTGAAGAAATTCACTTCGTCCCAATTAAGACCCGATCCGTCGGGGCATATCCAATATTGGTCGGAAAGGCTCAGTCCGTAACAGCGGACAAGCAGCATTTTCGTGCTCGGTATCTGCAAGGTTTCAAGCGCTTCTCTTATCCCCGAGCGGCTTGCCGGAATTGAGCGGTCGGTCCACCAATCATTTAAGGCTGCACGGTCGGCAGCACCGTCCTTAAACGACACGCCGACAGGTAAATGCTCCGGAGCATATATCTTATATATTTTCAGTATAAAACCCGCAGCGTTATCCACTTCGATTTCGGCAACCGGAATACGCTTATGCATAAAGGTGCATTTCAAGCTTATTGCCCCCTTTTCTCATTAAAGATATTTTATCACATTGCATATATAAAAATCAATTCAAATTTGAAAATACTGCTCCCCGTCAATATTCGGCATTGTATCTCCCTGCATACTCGCGTCAAAATATAACGCTAAAATCCGTTTAATTTCCGGCTTTTTAAGTCTATGCACCTCAAAGCCCTCACCGGAGATTTTGCTTTCTATGCGGTTTGCGGTCTCAAATACCTGCTTTTCTTTCTGTCCTTTCAGTCGTGCAACAAAGAAAAACTGACGGGCGGCAGCCATTTCTACCTGAATGGTGTCGAGAAAGTCTATATCCTTTTTTATAAGCCTCTTTACCCTGCCGTTATCCTCTGCTTCAAGCCGAGCGGTCAGATAGGCTTTGTTATCGTCAAAGCATTCGGATGAATCGGTGCAGACTATCTCAATATCCGGCAGAGCCGACAGCACCATCATAAGGCGGCGTATTTTCACTTCAATATTTGCATGCGACAGCACCGATATATTGGTGGGAGCCACACGGAAAAAGAGCAGTTCTCCCCTGCCTGTCATAAGCCCGTATTTCGTAAAGGTCTTAATGCCGATAAGCTCCTGCACCGAACGGCCTTTTTTCTGCTGTTTCATTGTCGTTACCTCCATTCAAAATATTGCTGTGCAGATATAAGGTATTTCACGGCGTAACGCATAAAGTCAAGCACGGTGGTATCGTCCATGCGAATAGTAAGAAAACCGTAACAAAGCGTTACTGCGGCGGGCATAACCGTTTTAAGCTGCACCAATATGACAGCGGACAAAAGCACCGCTATCGCCAAAATCACAAAGTCCCGCATACTCCAAAGCCAGAGGTTAGCGGTGGCTTTGAGGTTCTGCGGGTAGATATATATCGTCATTGCGTTATTCCCCCGTTCTCAATAGTTCTTGCTTCCTCGCAGAACTCCTGCGGCGTCTGACAGTATTCCTCGCGGATTTTCTGCGTTATCATATCCTTGATGAGCTGCGATTCCGCATCGGTCGGCACATAATCAAAATACACACAGCCATCGAGCTTATCTATTTCACATTCAATGCGCAGTGTATCGGCATACGGGTCATATTTCCCGTACATATTAAGCCATACATCATCCATATCATTTATGTGCAATGCGAATTTCTTGTCTGCGTCAAACCAACACCTGAAAACTACGGTTATCTCGCTGCATATGTCACAGTCGACTTCCATATCCCGGTCAACCTCGAGCGTTTCTTTTGTAAACTCCGGCGTATCCATTTTTGTAATAACAGATATCGGTCGGTATTCCGCGTCAGCGTTATGGCTGCTCAGTTGCTCACGGATATGCTCCGCAAGCTGATCTGAAAGGAATTGACTGCATACTGCTTTTGCCTGTTCATGGATAATACCGAGGTATTTAAGCCCCGCATTGTAACGGGAGAGGAGCTTATCATAGGTCATATCCTCGTTTAATGACGGCTCAAATATACCGTAATCTCCGTACCAGCCGGCATATCTCTCGTTTTGCGGAATATCCGCCGCGTCCTCATATGCGGCAATTATCTTAAATGCGTCCATACCGTATTTCTTTGAAAATTTGTTTGCCTCTTTGTAATATTCCATAATACTCCCTGCTTTCAAACAGCCTTTGCCACGCTGCGGGTAAGATTTACCGCCGTAGTCGTGGCGTGAACCACATTCATCATATTTACCCTTACGGAGCTGTCCAGTCCAAAGGTCTGCGCTATCTTCGGCACTTCGTCCGCCGCAAGCATAATTCCGAGCCCCATTAACATATTCGACGAAAAGGTTATAAGTCCGAGGTAAAGCAAGGTCGTCTGCAAAAACGCCGTAAGGCAGATAGCTATTACCTGCTTGCACCACTGATTAAAGCCGTCCGCATATCCCCTCGGTACGCTGAACATATACAGCGCGCCTACCGACATTTGTATAAGCAATATTCCGCCGCGCTTTATGTTGGCGAAAAACACCTTTATAATACAATACGCGAACGCGACCAATGACAGCGTATTGAAAAGACTTATGTTAGCCTCTATGTCCGTTAAGAAGAAGTTTGTAAGCGCGGATAAGCTAAGCTCAGACAGTCCCGTGCTTTTAGTTCCGGCAGCTAATGCGGCTAAATCCCGCGAAAATATGTTTTGCAGTGTTATGCAGAACTTATACAGTTCCACAGGCAGTACGCCTATAAGGGAGCAGGCAAAAAAGCCCTTTAAAATATTAAGCGCGGTTGTCTTTATATTTGCCTTTCCGCACTGGTACTCTATTGCAGTATCAAAGACGGCGACAACCGTTCCCGCTGCAAACAAAGACCACCCGAAAAGCCCGAACAGCTTTACCGTCGCCCTTACCCATTCAAGCCCGAACATATCCGCGCCCATATTTCCCATAAGCTCAAAAAATTCCGCAACGGCGCTGTATACCGCAAGATATATCCATTGCAGCATTTTATCAAAAATAAAGCCGGACATTTTTTCACTCAGTCCGGCAAAAAGGTCGTTTAACCAATTCAGAATATTTCACCTCCGAGAAAGTTCCGCCGGATTATCGGTCCGGCGGTTCAAGCTCTTCTTTCATTTTCATTCCGTGTATAACGCCTATGCGGTATGCCTCGGTCTGCAGAATGTTTGTTATATCCGAATGGGTATCCCTGTACTGCCAAAGCAGCTCCTTTTGTTCCTCTGTCAGCGCACCTTCAAGCCTCGCGGAATACAGCGCTAATTCTTTAGCTTTAAGCTTGTATTCCGGGTTGTTGGATGTTACCTCCTCTATTGGGTGCAGCTGACCCGAAAACAGTTCTTCAAAAAATTTCACCCGAATCATCTCCTTTCTTCAAGCACAACAACATACCACATACTTTGCGGAAAGTCCAGATAAATAAACTCAAATAACAGACCAGATATACAGCGGTGCGGTAAGGCAGAAAATAAGGCAGGCAAACAGAATACAAGGCGCCGCAAACTCAAATTGTCCATGCTTTCTGTAGTCAAAGTAAGCCGTGCCTACCTTTACAAAGAACAGAATTGCGAGTATCATATCGCACACGGGAAAGACCACATTATTAACAACAGTCTGAATCTGACCCTTGGCTGCGTTCCATGTATTCTCAATAGCTCCCGCCACATCGCCTGCCGCAAATACTGTCACCGAAAATACGGACAAAACCGCCGCCGCAAGCAAAACACAGAAAAGGATTTTTGCCGTTTTCTTAATCATATTTTTTACCTCCGATTACTTTCATAATTTCTTCGTCTGCAATATTACGGACGTGGATATTTAAGTTTCTGCAGAACTGTATTTCATTCTTCATACCGCTTGTAACGGTATCCCCGAATACCCACATTTCATCACAGAACCATAAAAGCGCAAGTCCTGCCGATATACCCATTTCCCGTTCCGCGGGCTTTGCGTCGTCAAGGCACTCCGCGTAAAAATGCGGCACGACCGGAGACACGCCGCACCTTAAAGCATATTCGGTATACATCCTTACCCTTTTTAGGTTTTCTTCTGTATTGCCGCCGAGAGGAGCGCAGATATACACGCGCTTCATCATTCGTCGTCATCCTTTCGGGATTTAATACGGATAATGCCTGCGGATATTACCCCGCCGAGCGCAACGGCGGCAAGACCTATCCAAAAGCCGAGTTCTGAATTGTCACCTGTTTTCGGGGCGGGAATATACGGCACGGGAGGCACGGTAAGCGTTACGGTCTGCTCTGCGTCCTCAATATCCGCATGAACCGCAAGCTCCTCTCCGTCACAGTACAAGGCTTCAAAAACCACAATATCCGTCTGACATTTTATACCCTTGCCGTCAAAGGCATAGCGGACAATTACTTCTCCCTCCGCTTTTTCGGGTGTAAGGGTTATTTCGGCGGTAATTTCTTTTCCGTTTATAAGCAGCGCCGCACCGGTGGTTCCGTCTATAAGTATGCCTTTTATCGTGTATTTCCTACCCGGTATAAGGTGGGTATAATATACAATATCCTCAACCGTAATTTCGCCGTCCGCAACAGCGGTTTTCTCACCGTTTACGGCGGCCTTTGTACGGATTTCCGGTACGCGGTTATTTACAACCTTAATTTCTATTTCCTGTCCGTTCTCATTTATTAAAACGGGATAAATTTCATCGTTCGGCAAGTACCCGTTTGCGGGTTTAAGCTCCTTAATGATCCAACTGCCGTAAGGAACACTGCCGAATGTAAAAATACCGTCCTTATCTGATTCGGCGGTTAAAATTGCATTCGTATCGGTAAATTTCGTTTCATTATTGCGGAAAAGCCCGAACAATGCACCCGCAATTACACTTTCGGTTTCACGGTCGATTTTCAGTCCCCTGACCGAGCCGTAGAGGATATTGTTTTTAATGGCTTCGTCGCCGTTCACCTTAATTTTTACAAGCGTGGTTTTCTGCCCTGCATACTCAAACGAAACAGGATATTTTTCATCCGACAAAATATATCTTTCATCGGTCGAAATTTCCTTTACATAGAGCTTTGCGCCTACGGGAATATCTGTTTTAAAGGTCAGCTTGCCGTTCTCATCGCAGCCTGCGGTTTCAAGCAGAGCGTCTGTCGGGATAACCGAGCCGTCCGCCGCGGTCATTTCCTCTGCCGCATAGAGTCCGAACTGCACCGATAAAATTTCTTCGTTTTCTCCTATACCGAAGGCACTATCTTTTTCAAGCAGCTTTTCAAGTGAAAGCATTGCCTTTTGGCGCTCGTTATATAATTCTATCGCTGTTTCGGTCATCTCTACGGTTTCTCCGGCATAGGTCAGCTCCACGGTTTCGGGAGTGCCGTTCAGCACCGTACCGTAAGGCGCTTTTATTTCTCTGACCGTATATTTACCGAGGTGCAAAGGCTTGCTTGCGGCATTGCCTTTTTTATCTGTTGTAACGGTATCTGCTGCCGTTCCCTTTGCATAGCGGAGCGTGCCGTCCGGCGTAATAATATCCTCGGCGGCGGTGATTTCATAAACCGCGCCCGCAAGGCCCTTGTTTGCAAATATAAAGCTGTATACGCCGTCTGTTTCCGAAACAGACGAAAAAATTTCACCGCTTTTAGAAAGTTTAATAATGCCTTTCTGCGGCATATTGTGCTTTTCTACAGTTACAACCGTCTTGCTGCCGTCCACCTTGAATGCGATTGGTGCGGAATCGAGGACATATCCGTAAGCCGTACACTGCTCTGTAATTTCGTAATTACCGTAGGGAAGCTTTTCGGGCAGCATAAGTTTGCTTGTAATATCCGTATAATAGGTATCTATATCCGCAGGCGTCGGGTAGGTTATATGCTGCACCACAAATTTGCCCGTATCGGTATTCCTTACCTTAAAGCCGATACCCGCCGCAGGGATTATTTTTCCTGTTTCTGCGTCCTTTTTTACTATCTCTACCGCTGACTTAAAAACCGCATTATTTATTAAAAAGCGGTAGGTTTCGCCGTCCTCGCTGATAAACACATTAAATGGAGCTATATGCTCTCTGCCGCTTTGTCCTTTAGTCTGCTTTACGGTATATTCGCCGTAAGGCAGGGCTTTGGTTTCGGCAAAGCCGTTTTTATCGCAGACAAGTATATCCCGTTCGGTTTCTTTGGCATTCGCATAGCTTCCCGCCGACTTTAAAAATACCTCAAACTCCGCGCCCTTTTCCGGCGTTTCTATTTTTGTACTGCCGTCGTCCGTGTGCTTTATTATTGTAATCCTGCCCTTTTTAACCGTTTCCTTAACATTCAAGGAAATGCCGTTATACTCGGCGGTATAATTCTTTGGTTCTGCGCCTATGTGTTCGCTGCCTTTTGTCACAAGATAACCCTCGCCCGCCGTAAGCTCTTTAAGCGACCAATCGTTTCCGCAGACATAATATTTGGTGGCAAACCTGCCATCCGAGTCGGTCGTATAGGTATCCATAAGCTGATTACCCTTATATATGCCGTATTCAGCCCCCGCAAGTGCTGCGTTTCCCTGTGCCGCGCCCTGTTCGGCGTCTGCCTTTATTACCGTAAGTTTGAATTTTTTAAGCGTGTTATTAAAACTGACGGTTGCAGTCTGTCCGCTTGTAACGGTAATATGCTGCGCCTCGCGCTCCGCATATTCCTCCGGCGTTTCTTCCGTTACGGTATATTCGCCCGGCGCTAAGTTATCCGCCGTAATACTGCCGCCGTTTGCGGTTTTAACCGTTTTGTCTATACCGTTTCCTTTAATGCGGAATGTAATGCCGTCCACTCTGCCGTCCTCGCTTGTTTTCACTATTTTTATGTTTCCCGTGCTTACCCGCAGTCTTAAAAAAGCGGTTACCGGGTCTCTTACCGTTGCGGCGTAGGTTGCAAGGTCCTGCTGACCCACGCCCGGCTTTACTATACCGTCACCCCATACTATAATGCCTTTTCTGCCCGCCGTGTTTTTTACCGCAGTCACCGTAACCGTACCTTTGGGCGCTGCCGTGCCGCTTACCGTAAGGGTATTGCCTGCAACGCGGCAGGTGTAACCGTTATCCGCCGAAAAGCTGAATCTTTGCAGGATATTGTTTGTATCAGTGAATGTTGCGGTATACTGTGAGCCGTCCCATTTAAGCTCCTTTGTTTCCCCGCCTGACGGAGTTTTACTGCAAAAGCTCGGCGTTGTCATATGGGTTTTTACTCCCGACACAATGTTATTGTAGTGCGTCATTATTCTGCCTTTCATAGGATGCTCCGCCCCTATTTTATCCAGAATTGCATTGCAGCCGACAGGCGTTATATGATTAAAATCGCTGTCCCTTTCACCTGCCACGGTTTCCCATATAAGGAGCTGGGTCGCATAGTACAGCGAAAAGCTGTCCGCGTCCGCCTCGTTTTGGGTGCGCCAGTTTATTGATACATTGCCCGTATAACCGTACTGCATTATCCTGCCTATAAATATCTTAATATCCGGCACGGTGATAGTATGGTTATATTCGGACGGGAAGTTATCCCAATAGCTTTCGTCGCGGCTTGTGAGCTTATATTTATTCTCTATCGGCGTTCCCGGTTCAATGCAGTAGCAGGCAGGTCCGCTGTATGAACCTATAGTGAATACCGTGTTGTATTTAGCTTCATCCGAAAACCAACCGTTCATATGTTTGAGCTTTCCGTGACCCCATTTATCGCTGTAATTTAAATCTCCCCTGCGGGGAAAAGCCAACTGGTAATTCTCGACCTGCTCGCCTGCCGCAAAAGCGGAAAAGCCGCCGAGCATACCCGTACACAAAATGACCGCCATAATGACGGACAAAATTCTCTTAAAAATATCTTTTTTCATAGTCGTTCCTCCAAATAAAAAAGCACCCGATTTTTTAAGTCGAGTGCTTAAACTTTATATTATGCGTAGCCTATATATATTTCGTAATCATTGCCGTTTTCCTCTGCCCATATCCACACCGCGGTTATTTCGGGTAACCTTGCATATTTGTCTATATACCACTTAATATCCCGCTCGGTATATCTGCAGCTTTTGCCTGCAGCTATAGGGTTATCCCAACAGTATTTCGCCTGCGGGTCAAGCTTTAACCCCGACTTTACCGCGTATTCTTGCGCCAATTTAATATAGTAATCTATGTTAAACTCCGGCTCTTGCTTTTCGGGTACAGATGATTCGCTCGGTATCTGTATTTCCTCCGGTTTACTGACCAATTCTGTCGGGGCGGGCGGTTTTTCGCTTTCGGTCTTACCTGATTCCGGCTCCGGTGTTTTTGAATTTTCCGAATTGGCAGGCTTATTATTGTTTTGCGTTGCGCTTTCTGTAGGATTATTTTTACTCTCTGTAGGCACACCGGTTTCCGGCTTTTCCGTTACTTCCTCAGTTCTATTATCTGTCTTGCTTGCAGTGGGTTCTGCTATGCCGGACACCGTTTCGGTTATGCTGCTTTCGGTATTTACCGCCACGCTGCTGACATTATCTTTTTCCGCCCTGCACCCCGCAAGACCTAATGCAATTATTACCGCGATAACGGCAAGGATTATTTTATTCTTTAACATATTATCACCTCAACCTATACAATACAGATTTTTCACGGAAAGTCCAGAGAAATTTTTATTTTTCTTTATTTTCCGCCCATTTTACGGACAAATGTACAAGCGCCACGCGCTGCTGCTCGGCAGATAGGCTGTCGAGGAAATCTTCAAGCGTCATTTCATTGCCATTTTCCGTTTCTTTTGTGCCGGAGCAGTTATCGCATATCTTCTCGCGCTTGACTGTTACGGTTCTGCCGTCCGGCGATTCGATGAAGGACAGCACATCGTTATATGAAAATCCGACCCGCTGCCTTATTTCAAACGGAATAGTAATTCTTCCCCGCTTTCCGAGAATACGGTACAGCTTTGTCATATCAGTTCGCCTCGCTTTCATCGCAGTTATTATTACAGGGGCAGCCCTCGCAGTCACCGTCACAGTCGGTATCTGCAATGGGACAGTTTTCACAATCGTTATCGCAGACAAAATCTTTTGCGTCATCGATATTCTGAATAATTATTTTATGTCCGTCTGCGTACATCTGCATCGGGTCGCCCTCATATATCCCGGCTTCGAGCAGCAGTTCTGCAGGCACGGGAATCATAACGGTTTCTTTGTCTTTTATCTTTTCATTCTGCATATAATGTTCTCCTTTAATATTTTTTCGTAGTCAACAGGCTTGTTTATAGAGTCAAACAGCGTCAATTGATACGGTTTCTGCCGTTCCCGTTCAAACAGGTCATAATTGGCTATAAGCAGTTCGGGAAATTCCTTTCCCGCCTCATATTTCTGCGCCATACTGTGAACGCGTTTGAAATCGAAAAAGCTATATTCCTTATATAACTCCCTGATTTCGGGGCAGTCGTTATATGACAGCAGAAATTTGCCTTTCATACCCGCAAGGGCATGATACAGCCTTATATGATCCTCCCAGGTAAAGCCGCAGTCGTACACATATTCGCTTGTATAATACGGCGGGTCGCAATAAATAAATGTTGTGGGTCTGTCGTAGTGTTTTATAAGGGTTTCAAAGTCCTGATTTTCTATAACCACATTTTCGCACCGCTTTGCAAAGTCCTGCACAAGCGTAAAAAGTGTACGCAGCGAAAACGGCTGACAGGCAAAGGATTTGCAGCTGCTTGAATAGCTGTAACGGATGAGTTTTAAAAACATAACCGCACGGCGCAAATCGTGGTCGTTCCTTGCCGCCGAATACAGCGTCCGTACTTCTTTGGCGCTCACTTCGGGCAGCATTATTTCGGTCAGATCAAGCTGTGCCTTTAGGTACTCCTCTGTAAATTCCTCTTTCTCAAAGAACTTTTTAAGCACAGCGAAATCGTCGCGGGAATTAAGGCTTAAAAATCCGAGTTCACGGATAAATTCCATCGGTCTATCGCGCATACAGCGGAACAGATTGACGAGGTTGTGGTTGTAATCGTTGAAGACCTCGAATTTATCCGGCACGGGCTTTCCGAGCAGCACGGCACCCGATCCGCCGAACGGCTCAACATAGCGGTCACAGCCTATGGGAAACAAGGCATACAGGATATGGAGGATAGAGGTTTTGTTGCCTATCCAGGTTACGGGGGATTTTATTTTAATCACCTCACTTTGAGGCGGTCAATCATTCAGAAAACAAAAAAGCGGTATCTTTCGTTTCCGGAACGATTGATACCGCCATATGTTTATTTCATTATTCTGTTTTTAGTTTAAAGCTTAGCGCAGAGTATAATCTCTCTTGCCTAAAATTGCACAACATTTGGTTAAAGTCAAGTTAAGGGGGTATAAATTGATTGTTTTTATATTTTACCCCCGTTAAGTGGCAATATTCATTAAACTTTATTTGAGTAACCGTAAAGAAAATTATGTTTTAGACTACAATTTTGCTCCTTTATTTATCCTTGTTTTCGAGCTTTGCTTTCAGTCTTCGTATCTCGCTTTCATAGTCGTTGTATCTGTTTATTATAAAGCAGGACATTACCGTTAATGTCGTACAGCTACCTACAAACAGACCGACTATAAGCATTACAATTTTCATATTACATTCCCCCCATCTCTTGTTCCTGTTCAAATTTACTGTTCATAAATTCCCCGATAGTCAGTTCTTCACCGGTAAAGTTCGGCTCGGTGACCTCGTCAAGCAGGATATATCCGCTTTCGCCGAGATCCAACGGTTCATTCGTTATAATGCTGCCGCCGTAATTTACTGTTACCTTTGGTTCTGCAACCGCAAACCAATCTCCGTCATCACTCACGCGAAGATTATAGCAGAAAAAGCCTTCCGGAATATCTTCAGGGCAAATGTGTTCGTTGGAAAACAATGCAGGTTTTCCTAAAATTTCAATTAACCGGTAGCTTTTGTTTTCGACATTTATATAGTCCGTTCCCGTGCTGTTTTTTACCAAATCAAGCTCCGGCGGTTCATAGCCCCATATTTCCAGCGCAAATTCGGTTGCCTGTATGCCTTCCGGAATAAACCAATCGGTGATTTCACCGCCGAGATAGCTCCGTTCTCCGCAATTCATCCCTATATCCTCATCCGCCCATTGATGCTTAAACGATATATTAGAAAAAAGCTCCGAAAGTTTTTTAATAATAGGATGCGGCGCAGACCAAGCTGTTTCAAATGTCAATTCTTTACAACCGCTGTAGTCGGTATATTTATCATACCCGTATGCGTTCCATTTTGTTCCCCAATTGGCGACAGACCACTCATTATGATAAGTTTTTCTAAATGCACAGTTCACATCTAAAATCCCCATATTTAAAGCGTTTGTGTATAAAAAACTTCACATAATTTTGGTATAATGAATTATCAAAAAGAAAGGAAGTTTTCACTATGTCTATTGAATTACACAAACAAATGTCTATTCCGGAATTGATCTCTGCTGTGCGAATGACCATGCTCAGACTCAGGTACTCATCTACAACGCTATGCATATATGACTGTATATGGAAAGATTTTACAGAATATTGCAATCAGCAAAATATCGCAGTATTTGATGAGACTATTGGTAACCGTTTTGCATTAGAATGCTATGGTCATCAAATTGGCGATACTTGTAATCGCAAAGATGATTTTCGAAAGAAAACAGTTGGCCGAGCTATGCAACATTTACTCGACTACCAAAACTACGGTGTCATATTTCAATTATCAAACCGTGACAATTATCAGTGGCATGTGCAATACAGACAAGCTTTTGATGAATATGTTGCTCAGATGATACGACATGGATATGCCAAAAGCACGTTACAGACTATTAAATCTTGCCTTGCTGGATTTCATGAATTCCTGTTGCAAAAAAATGTCCGATCATTGATGGATTTGACAAGAAAAGATATAGAAGCGTTTCTTTTGACCTTTTCAAAATATGCAAGGTCCACATTGCCGAACAGAATATACTATCTACGGATTATGCTGGATTATTTTTACAGACGCGGTTTTACCGAAGATAACCTCTCAAGAGTATGTCCTCATGTCAAATATGGACAGTATGCAAATTCGCTTCCATCTTTTTTTACTGCTGATGAAGTATCTCGTATTTTGGCCGCTATTGACAGAGAAAGTCCTGTCGGAAAACGGGATTACGCCTTTATTCTTCTGATTGTAAAATTGGGTATCCGTTCTGTTGATGCAATTCATTTGAGATTTTCAGACATTGATTGGCACGCAAAGCAGGTTCATATTTTTCAAAGCAAAACAAAAGAAACAGTCACTCTGCCATTGGTTGAAGATGTTGGTTGGGCAATCATCGACTATCTTCAAAATGCCAGACCAAAAACGTCCTGTGAAAACATTTTTGTCAAACACATACCCGTAAACGGGTATTACGGCGAATTTGAAACGAATCCATACTCAATTCTTCAAAAATATCTTTCGCGCGCTCATATATCCACAGAATACAAACGCAAACACGGTTTACACGCATTACGACACAGTCTTGCAAGTGAGTTATTACAGCACGACACGCCACTTCCCATTATTTCAGGCATACTCGGTCACACCAATACTAATACAACAAGTGTGTATCTCAAAATAGATATGAAAATGTTGAAGAAATGTGCTTTGGAGGTTGAGTATGAGAACAAGTGATTCTTACCGTGAAATTATGCACAGTCCTTATAGTGAGCATCTAATCGGATTCATAGAACAAAGAAAAGCGCTTGGATTTAAATATGAAAATCAGATATGGATGCTTCTGCATTTTGACGATTTTGTCTCTCGCTATCCATGTATTGATGGGAATGAGTTGCAAGAAAATTTAGTCGTAAAGTGGGTTGAGGATCCAATGATAACCACGGGGCAAAAGAGGAAAAGAAGTATCCTCCTCCGACAGTTTGGTGAGTATATGCAACAAATTGACAAAGTGGCATATTTGTATCCAAAACGCAAGTTTAAAGCCCCAGCACGATACCTGCCATATATCTTTACACATTCACAAATTTCAGCGATATTGGAATATGCCGATAAAGATGCAAAGGAGCATTCTTCTGTTTCCAGTCGAGTAGATACTGCAATCATTCTTCGCTTATTATATGGATGTGGATTGCGCATCTCAGAAGCATTATCTTTGAAAATGCAAGATGTAGATCTGGATAATGGCGTATTGCATATATGGGATAGTAAATTTCAAAAAGACAGAATGATTCCAATGAGTCAAACACTTATGTCAGTGTGTATAGCGTATTCAAAAAATTGCAATAGCGGCAAATTACCGTATGCGTATTTTTTCTCTCCAAACGGCAATAGGAGGTATAGCGCACAAACCATTTATAACAGATTCCGGGAGGTTTTGTTTATTTGCGGCATCCCACACAGAGGAAAGGGGAAAGGACCTCGTCTGCATGATTTGCGCCATACCTTTGCTGTTCATTCTTTACAGCAGTTAGCAGAAAATGGTGAGGATCTATACACAGTACTTCCCATCCTTTCAGAATATATGGGGCACAGCTCTGTTTCCGCAACGCAGTATTACCTTCGCCTTACCGCCGAGGTGTTTCCTGATATAATGGAAATGGTGGAAGAAAAATTCGGAGATGTGTATCCGGAGGTGGTCTGCGATGAATAAGAATACAGATTTTGCACTTTGTCTGCATGGCTTTTTCAATTCATATCTCAATAAATATAGAAATGCCAGTGCAAACACTTTAAGCTCATACAGTTATACTTTTTCTCTGTTTTTAAAATACGTAAGAGATAAAAAGGGCATTTACCCACATAGTTTTAGTATTTCACAACTAAATGCCGAGACAGTCCAAAGTTTCCTTAATTGGTTGGAAGATGAGCGAGGTAACAGTATTACAACCAGAAACCAGCGACTTGGAGCCATCCATTCGTTCTGTCGCTACTTAGAAATCAATTATCCACAATATCTTATCAATATTCAAAGCATTTTAAGTATTCAAATGAAAAAGGCACCCAAGCCCACAATTAACTATCTTTCGCATGATGGTATAAAGCTGTTATTTTCGCAACCTAATCAAGCAAGCAAACAGGGACTCCGAGATTTGATCATATTGACTATGCTTTACGATGTCGGTGCGCGAGCCAGTGAAATTACAGATATTCGATTGGAGGATCTGTTCTTACAAAATCCCGCAAGTATTCGACTCCGCGGAAAAGGAAACAAGTTTAGACAGGTCCCCCTAATGTCACAGGTTGTTGCTCTGACGAAAAAATATCTTGAGACAAGAAAAAGTTATATTGGTTCTGAATACTTGTTCATAAATCCATCAGGGCAAAAGTTGACTCGTGGCAGCATAACCTATATTTTACAAAAATACTGTGACAGAGCAAGGTTAATAGACTCAAATCCAATTCCCAAAAAAATATCGCCACACTGCCTTCGCCATTCTAAAGCTATGCATTTACTTCAATCAGGAGTAAATTTGATCTATATTCGTGATTTTCTCGGTCATGCAGACATCAAAACAACAGAAATCTATGCCAAAGCAAATCCGGAAATGAAACGCAATGCTTTGGAACGGGCATACGCAGAACTTGCTCCAAAAATTGATAAAGATTGGACGGATGATAATGATATAATGGAATGGCTTAAATCTTTTTGAGTTTTTGATCTGGCAACTGGCTTTCAGTTGCCAGATTTTATGATCAGTTTAATTTTTTCCATTTTTGAAAAAAAGGAGGTAATTATGGAAAACTATGCATTTTATGAAACTTATCATAACGAATGTTATGTAAAGCTTTGCATAACAATCATACCATGTAGGTGCGCCGTACTGCCGAATGTTCTGCCAAGCATTTTTTCCAAGCTCCCATTCCTCTTTTACAATATCCGTTCGCTGACTTAAAAAAGCATTTTCGCTGTCAACAGGTATATTTTCAAGCGCCTTTTCCGCGTCCTCGGCAGAACGCCCGAAAGTATACATATCTATAAATTCCTTATACGCCTTGAGTCCGCGGTTGGTTTTACTGCCCGCCTCAATATTCAGACTTTTCGGCATAGGTATAATCTTATTGAAATCGACCGTGCCTATACCGTACTCATCGGTTTTTATTGACTCCAGCATAGTCCTGATCTGCCAGGCGTCACCGCTGTATTCAATACGGTTTTCCACATGATTCGGCATATAGTTTTCACTCCTTAATGATTTTATATTTTTCATTTACTGCCTTGAGACGGGAGAGAATATCCACCAGTACAGGCACCATAATACTGTTGCCTGCCAGCTTATACAGCTTACTGTCGGACAGTCCGAGTTCGTTTCGCAATTTATAAAACTGTGCGTCGGAAAATCCCATAAGCCGGAAACACTCCTGCGGATGCAACTTCCGAATCCATCCGCGGTGAAATATACCGTGGCGATCCACCACGGTAAGGCAATATGACGGAGCCCCGTTTGGGCGAAATCGCGGGCCGTTCTGCCGGACGGTTTCCCGGTCGGGATTGATGACGGGATAAACACCGTCATACTCGAAAAATACGGCGGAATGTTCGCCCTTGTGATGGCTCATGCCGGAATCCTGTCGGGCGGTGATGCACCGTGCCGTATCGGTGAATTTGGAATTTTCATTGTAATCCACCAGATACAGCCCGGTCTTTCCGCCGAAGCCGCCGCAGGAGGCCGTCTGTGTTATGGCTGCTCCGCCTGCGTCGTAGACTCGCTTTCCCTGAGGCTGATGATCTGTGAGTTCGGAAAGAGCTTTTCCGCCTTTTCTCTCGATAGGTAGTATTTCTCCGGCACATCGGGGATCAAGATATCCGACAAGGAACACGCGCTTTCGGCTTTGGGGAAGGTAAGCCGCGCCGTCAATACATTGCCATTCGCACAGATACCCCAATCGAGATAGCTCACTGAGGATCGCGGTAAAAACTCGGCCTTCGCAAATCGTGCGGATCGGGGGTACATTCTCAAAGATGAAATATGCAGGGTGTTTCGCTTCAAGTATTCGGGAAAGCTCAAAGAAGAGAGTTCCCCGTGGATCGTCGAAAGCCTTTCTTGCCCCTGCAGCGCTGAAGGCGACGCACGGGAAACCGCCGACAAGAAGGTCAAAATCAGGGATTTCATCGGTGTTGACTGCTCTTGCGTCATTACAAAAATATTCTCCTTCCGTTTTGTATAAAGTGCGGTAGGCTGCGACGGCGGTGGGATCGTTGTCGCAGTAGCCCACAAAAGAAAAACCGCCGATTTGCTCGGCGGCGGTGCGGAATGCGCTCATTCCGCAGAACATATCCAAAACCTTGATCGGCATAGGTCATCCGACCGATACCGTTGTTTTTTCTGTTCCGCCCCGCTTTCCTTACATCGTCATACCGAATCCCTCAGATTCGTCCTCGTCCTCGCTGCCGGTCTGTTCCTCGGCAAGCTCCTCATCGGTGAGCTTGCGGAAGGAGTCCTCGCCGGGGATGATGCCAAGCTGCCTGCCGTTATCAAATTTGCAGTGAATGGCAGACATATCATCCACTGTTATTACAGTGCCGCGCATATTGTCCTCAACAGGTCGGGGATCGTCGCCCATGTGTAAAAGCAAGATCCTTGTGCCTTCGGGATACATTTCTCTGTACCTCTGTGCCTGTCTGTACAGGCGGTCATATTCGTTCATTTCATTTACCTCCGTGTTTTCTCTGTAAAATTCCAATTCGTAAATAACGCCGTTTTCACCGCGCTTGTCCAACACCTTAACCGCAGTGCCGTCAAAGATATATCCGCCAGCCTTGCCGAGCTCAGTGAAAAAGCCTTTGCCTCCATTGCAGTCGGAGAACCGATGGTTCGGCTCATCCTTGATTTTCGAATAAAAGCCGTTGGTCTGCACCTTTGTCACCACACGGGTCAGCCCAACGATGTCGGGGTGGTATTTGTGTCTTGTCGCTTTGAATTCCGTGCCGAGTTTAATATACCGTTTCAGCTCGGCAAGGTTCTTGAACGCCATGGGCTGCGGCGGTTTTGCTTTGTCTGTCATCAGTTCATCTCCATTTCGTAATATTCCTCCGGCGGCCGTAAAAAGGAGAAGTCGACATCCTTGATGTTGTCACAATGTCCGGCAAGGAAATTTTCATCCCGTTCCATGCGCATCATCAGATATGCGACCTCCTCGGGAGTGGCGGTCACGGTTTCCTCGCCGCCGTAAAGATACACCTCGGCGTGTACGCTGACCTCTGTTTCCGCATCGACATTTTCCATGAAGTCATCAAAGGCTATCCAGACGACGAGGTCGTCGTACTCTCTCGGTATTCTTCCAACCGTGAATTCCGCTTCGTCATAGCCTGCGGTTACGGTAACCGCAGAAAACAGCAAGGCCATATATTACATCCCTCCCATCTGCATTTCATTTTGCTGCAGGTATTCGTCAAACTCGCTCTCAGTCATCATGGCGTAGTCATCGCCGCTGTTCCAGAAGGAGACGAACAGTTCGCCGTCCATGGTGTCAATGGGCTGCTGCTCGAAGACCTCGCCAATGCCGTCCGAGCACTGTCCAATGATCCAGTCCCGGAGTGCTTCCGTTTCCTCTGCCGTGAGAGCTTCTTTGAGGCTGCAATCTATCCGCCCGAACAGCCAATCACCGTGCATTTCTACCAACCATACAGCAGAGGTCAATTTTTGTCTCACGCCATCATCCTCGTTGTAGTATGCTGCCATATCGTTTTCGTCATTTGCGGTGTATTCCTTTAATGCTTCGGCAATTTCGTTTGCGCTGTCTGCAAGGTATGAATCGCCGACCGTGAACATTTCTCCGTCGCCCTCATCAATGTTCCCGACAAGCGGACAGAAGAAAACAGCCTTTACGGGGCCGGCGTCCTGCGTCATCTGACGGACGGCGTTGATTACTTCATCCATTGAGTCATACTGGTCGTAGAGGATATTCTGTTCCAGTTCCTCTTTGATGTCCTCGCTTGCCGCCCCAATAACAAGCGTCAGCATATTGGCGTCGGCGATGGTGTTTTTCTCGTTCAGCGTAAGGAGCAGATGCCGACCGAAGTCGCTCTCACTGAACAGCTTTACGCCGATGTCCTCGTCCTCATTGTCGGTCAGCGGGATCTGTTTCGGCGGCTGCATAATACCGATAGACTGTAGCTTTTCATAAATATCGTAAATGCTGTGGGGTAGATCGAGGACAAGGGTATTCTCTTTATTGCGGATAATTGCGGTGATCATATTTACATTCCTCCCATCGTAATAGGCTTGTCCGGATATAAAATCTCAGACAGGCTTGTAAAGGTATCATTATAGATGAAATTACCGTCAATAAATTTGCCGCCGTATTCCTCGGCGATATGCTCTCCGAAACCGTTAAAATCGAAGTAGTCTTCCAATTCGGTATGCAAAGCATAGCAATTATTATTGTCGCCGATATATCTGCCGACATCCTCGTAATCGCTAACATCTTCAATAACCTTGAAGCAACCGATATTTTCAGCAAGCCGTGCAAGCTGCCCTGCCTCCTCGACCTCGGCATATTCCGCAACCAACCATAATTTTTTCAAGTCAGTATCGGCGCTGTTTATGGCATTTGCAAGCCCGTTCAGCTCATACACACCCTCATCTGCGACAATTTGCTTTAACCTCTCAAACCATTTGGGATTGTTGACGCTGAAATCCTCTAATGTAATTTTCGCATTTTCGGGTGCAGCGCCGAGCCTTGCCAACGCCTTGTCTATAGCCTTTTCCTCGCATGGCAGATACAGATATTCGCTTTTCCCGTTATAATCCGCCCTTGCAATGCAAAGCACATCCGAGTCATACACATACGGCGGAAAGACCTGTCCGTCATACAGCTTTTGAAACGGTGTGCTTTCATCAACAAACAGTAAGCCATGTTCAGTAAAAACACCTTTGCCGGATTGAATCAGTTTTCGTCCGAATTCTGCATATTTCGGGTCGTCCTCGTCATCGGCAGGCAGACAGCCCTTTACTGTAAGCAGATATTCTCTGCCGATTTTGCCCATATCGCTTATGTCCCGAATAAGCGGGTAACGGTCGAGGTTGAAACTCAGATTTATAAGGTCGGGCAGAGTGTCAAAGCCCTCTGATTTCATAGCCTCATAAAATTGATATTCCTCATCGCCGAAGAAACCGTCCATGCGCTTTCCGAGAAAGTTTACCTCATCCAGATTAACGAATCGGTCTTGCAGGCAGCCGAGTTCTTCGGGGAACACCACCTCGGACACATACAATTCAAGCGGCGTAACATCCTCGGCGTGGATTCTTTCAAGTGCAGCGCTCATTTCCGTTTCCTTACAGGGAAAGTGGAGGTCGGTCTGACTGTTGCCGTATTTGATTTTTAGTTTTATCATGGTTTTTTCACTCCTTATAGCTTAACAGCGGCAAGCCCGAAACGGCGTATCGCCATAGCGTTGCAAATAATTCTGAACAACACCGGCGGCACGAGCTTTATATCCGCTAAATCGGATATGGTTATATGCTTTGTTCCGAGCATCAGATCCTTTGCCGCGCAATAAAGCGTATATGCCCTTTCAGAGCAATTCCGCAGCTTAATATTTTCAAAAAATATACAGCCGTTATTTATATGGTGCTTGCAGCAATTCCACAGTCTTATATCCGCAGTAAGCAGATATATTGCCGACAGCAGCGCATAATTTTCTCTCTCGGCATTTTTTACAGCAAGCGCAAACATTGCCATATGTTTCTCATTTGAAAATGTCATAATGCTTTCCTCACTTTCTATATACTCGTTAAATCTTTTTAAAAACGGCGGACAGCGTATCTGCCGCATGGCAGCCGTCAGTATTTGCGTTGGTGTGGCTGCGGTTATCGTGATGAGTACCTGTGATTCCGAAAAGCGAACGCCTATACCTCTCGGTTTGAAGTTTGGTATTGCGGTCATAAGGCGCTCCATCTGTCTGCTGTGCGGTTCTTCTGAAAATATTGTCATTGTTTTTTCTCCTTGCTGTGAAATAAAAAAAGCCCTCCGGTTTTTGTGTAACCGAAGGGCGATTGATAGTATTACATATTCTGTTGTGGGGCTGCCGTCTGTTCAAAGGTCGGCGGTTTGGCTTCAAGTGAGGAATATCCGTCCGTGAGCTTTTCCCGGAGGTTATCCAACTGCTGTTCCTGCTCGTAGGTCAGCGTTTCGCAGTTGGCTATTGCGAAATCTACACAGCGATAAAGGTCTGCCGATTCTTTCTCGGTAAACAGCCTGTGTTCGCCTATAAGCCCCGAACGCATGGCGAATGTTTCTTTAGCACATTCGTAGTTAGTTGTGTAATCTCCCCAACACACCGAGCTGCCATCATTGCTTTGCTGCCATGTAACAAACATAAATCCGTTATTTTCACTGTATGCTGCCGCCAATACAGTATCTCCGAAAGAAGCAAGCTGTTTGTATTCAGTAACGCCCTCTGCTTTCATTTGCGGTGCGCGTTCGTAAAGCCCTATATATTCCCGAACCGTCAGCACCTCATCCTGTATACCCGCAATTTTTTCACGGTATTCCTCCGACAGATTTTCATCGTCGTTTATAATGCAGTTGCCGTTGTATTTCACTCGGCAAAGAGGGATGCCGTCTGATGAGACATTCAGCCATCCTTTGTCATCCATCTTGGTTTCATACCTGCCTTTAAGCCGTTTAATCAATTCCTTTTGTAACATATTTTTACCTCCTGTTATGTCAATAAAAACCCGATATTTTCTTCCTCATATTCTTCAATATTTAAAAGATATGAGGGTTCAACAACTATTTCCGATTCATCTCTGCCGTCAAATAACGCAAGTATATGTGATTTTTCTATTTCTGCGGTATATACCGTTCCGTCCGAATCAAAGCGTTTTGCAAACCACAAAGCCTTTTCGTAATCCAATGTCCAAGACATTGCCTTTACGGATTTCGTGTTATACGGCGTCACCCCTCGGTATACTGTAACCGGGTCGTCAAGTTCGTCCAGCCGTTTTCTTTCCTCGGCTGTCATAAGCAACGATTTATCTGCGCTCCTGAACATCCGCAGCAGCTCCGATTGACTTACATTAACATCGCTGTTGGGATTTTCGGAAGTAATCCAAGCCGAGCACAGCATTTCGGCAAAATCTTTTTCCGAAAGATATTGTCCTGCATATTTCATAAATGTCAGCCTATACGGTTTTGTTATGCGGCAATATATTTCATCTGCGCTGTCCGCCGAATCTATCCGTTCAGCTACATACTCCCGCCAACGGTTAAGGTTGCTTTCGCTTTCGAGAATATTTATTACCTTGTTTTCCGTAACCTTCTCCGGATTTTTTGCTATGGCTGCAAAGGCAGAATCCGTAAACGGGTGTTTTACCAAAAACGGATAATTTTCAACTCTGTGTACAACGGTATACAAAAGACACCTTGCAACCTCTTTTAATGAATTTAAGTCGGTACATTTTTTCATTTTGATCCTCGCTTTCTTTTTTCATATATATTAAAAGGCTACACCTTAAAATAGGCACAGCCTGAAAAATAAAAAAGACCGATAGATTTTTTAGTTCTATCGGTCGGATTATAAAAACATATATAATTCGTGAAAAAATGTCGGTAAAAGGGCTTTCGTAGGTTCGAGTCGAAAAAATGCTGAAAAAGTGCCGTTTGCATCTATAAAACTATCATTAAAAAATCTTTCCGAAAAACGCGAAAAACCCCGAATTTATCGGGGTTTTTCGGCATGCATCTTTTTCTTCATGCTTTCATGGCGCCTATTGTAGGACTCGAACCTACGACCCTGCGGTTAACAGCCGCATGCTCTACCGACTGAGCTAAATAGGCATTTGTATATAATCACCGAAGAACGGCGTTTATAGCTTTTAAATTTTGTTAGCTTTTCCGGTATGACATTTACGACGAATGCTCTACCGACTGAGCTAAATAGGCATACATATAAAATTAAAATGGTGACCCGTACGGGATTCGAACCCATGTTGCCGGCGTGAGAGGCCGGAGTCTTAGGCCACTTGACCAACGGGCCACATAAAATATTAGCTCGCGGCTAATAAAAGTGGTGCACCATCAGGGATTCGAACCCGGGACACCCTGATTAAGAGTCAGGTGCTCTACCAACTGAGCTAATGG